>OGCI01002799.1_pt1 | contig 10731 bp, 7 predicted proteins | sample 1570021 | NCBI WGS metagenome assembly OGCI01 (sample SAMN06264664, study PRJEB24512) | hot springs metagenome | isolation source: Hot spring water | place: South Africa: Tshipise | collected 2015-06-21
GCGAATCCTGCATTATTTGATTCCTTTCTTCCAGTTCCTCAAGCTGACGAACGATTTTTTCAAGCTGGCGAACAAGCTCGGTGCGAATCTCATCTTGGACGAGGGTGTAATTTGTCCAGCGTTTCTGATCATCACTCTTGAACGCCACCCACTCCTGGCGCAAACGCTCTTCTCCTAGGCGCTGTAGCTCGGTGAGCTCATTGACACGCCGTTCAACCTTTTGGGCTAATTCATCCACGGCTTTCTGGGCTCTTTGAACAGCGCGATTTGCCGCATCCACACTTTGAATGGTCTTCTCCGTTTCCGCTGCAACCTGTTCAAATTGCTCAATTTTGACCAGCCATTCTTTCCAAAGCCGCTCTCGCTCAACTTGAATTAGAGATTGCTCTTCGATAAACTTTATCTGGGCTTGTTTGAGCTCACCAAAAGTGTTTTCCAATTCTGTAATGCGGTTTTCAATGCGTTTGGCATTCACACTTGCCAACTCAAACTGCCCCTGCAATTCATTATACAGCTTGCGTATGGCAGTTGTCTCCCCTTGCAAGTCGGTAATTTTGCGCCCATCTTGGCGGCGATTGTCCTCAGCCTGCCGAACCAGTCGATTGACCTCCTCTTCACTGCGCTGAAGCTCTGCGATTTTATCTTCGATCTCTTTGAGCGTGCGCGAAATGCGTAATTCTTCATCAATACGAGTTTGTAAGCTGCGTCGAATTTCTGCCAACGAACCAAGTTCCTTTCGTAAATCTGCAAGCGAACCTTCCAGCGTTTTCATCTCCACGCGACGAATCTTCTCCGCTTCTTGCTCGCGCCGCTGCATCTCTTTTTCGCCTTCTTCGATTTGCTGCTTAACGTCTACTTTTAGCTTCATGATCGTCTCATCAGTCTGGTCTAACCTGCCTGCCAAAGGTTTTAATCGGCTTAATTCCGTAGATAATTCCTTGAGTTGTTGGTTAGCGCTTTGCAAGCTCTGCTCTAACCTCTTAATTTTCTCTTCCAATGAAACGATCGTTGCCTTATCGCGGCGGCGTTCCTCATCTAGCCATTCTAATTTTTTTATGATTTGTTCGGGGTGCATTGACTCTCCTTCAGCTAAACTGTTGAGTGGATCGCAAACCCATTATAGCATGAGCAATTGTCCTCAAATACCCTGCGGATCTCTCAAGGACAACGAAAGGCTTATTTCCGCTTGTTTATTTAATTTTCTCATCCCCCTTGTAAAAAGGTCACTCCCATCTGATAGAGCAGCGGGAAGAATGCTTGGGGCACGATGCCCATTAGCAGCAACAGCGCACTTGCGGCTGTTAATAAAAGGATTAGATGGAGCGGCTCACGAGCCGCTTTAATTTGCTCTTCGCCACTGCGTACCAACACCGCTAACGCCCGCAAACCACCAATCAGCACGCCCACACTGCCAAAAATGCCCCCAAAGGCGATGAGAGGATATTGTTGAAACCACCCCTGCCAAATCAATAGATGAACGGGAAAGGCACCGGTCAACGGAAACCCAGCTAAGGTCAACATAGCAACAAGATAGGCCAATGTTGCAAAGGGAAAAGCTCTTCCTACCCCCATTATCTGTTGGATTTGCAGGGTTCGCCCGTGGTCACGGTAGATGTTATACGCCAGCGCTAGGAGCGCAAGCGCAATCCCGCGCGGCAGAATTTGCATAAACAGGATTGCATGAGTAAGTGGCCGATCCCTTGCTATCAAACCCAGACCGATGATGAGGAAGCTCACACCAATTTCCTTCATCAACGCATATCCCATAAATCGGCCGAGATGGCGATGGTAAATTGCCCCAACCCCTCCCAGTAAGGTGAGTAAAAAACCTTGAAAACTGAAAAAGATTACCAACCACGATGAGGAGTACAACCACGGATACTGTCTGAGAAACGTTAGGGAAAAAAGCAACGCAACAAATGAAGTAACAAAAAAGGCAAAGGAAAAAATGTAGGGATTAATTCGTTCAGCTACCATCGGCAGCCAACTCTGAAAAGGTACGCCACTTAATAAAAGGCTAAATCCAAGCAGAAGAAGGACATAAATAAAAAAAGCGCCCGGAATACCGCCTGGATTCGCCTCTGTACCACTGAGTAACCACCCGCCTAAGAGCAGCAAAGGCATCGCAAGGCTTTGAAAGATCCAAAACCGCTTAACCCCTAGATGGACAGCTCGGCTCTCTGACACGAACAAGACAACCCCGATCAGCCCAGCGAGGAGAAATAAAATCGTACCGTAGTACAAGGGTTGAACGAGAATCGCTGCAGAAAGAACAGCATTCATCCCCATCCCTAAAGGGATAAACAGGGGATGTACGTCAATGCTCGATGCCCCAATAAACCAGAAAGCAAGTGCCAGGTTGAGGATGATCATCAACGGGCGATCGGAGCTTTCAAGAAAAAATCCTCTTCCGAACAACACCCAACTTGGCTGAATCTCTATCGTCAAAATTCCCAGCCGAAACAGTTCCCCCACCGGCAAAAGCCAGGCGAGAACAGCTAAAACCAACGCCAGAACACTGCCAATCGAGGTCGCCACCCTTTTCCAGCGTGTCAAGGGTAGCAACATCCCAGAGAAAACGAGTGGCAGGATAATCCAAAGGGTTGGCGCGTTCACCTGCTTTTTGTCTCCCCTTCGAGGTAGAGTAGATAGGCGCCTAAAAAGGCAAGGCATAAAACGACGCCCGCTAACAAGCCGCTGAGCAACACAGATGGTTCAATCACCGCTAGGAGCACTTCAAGTCCATTGAGAAATGTGATCAATCCGATTGTCGTCGAGAAGGTTGAGCTCCGAAAGCTCAGTACCAATAAACCAATGCCAGCCAACCCCATCACAGCGATAGCTTGAGTAAAGCGGAGTCCGTTAAAGAACGACATCAGATATGTAGCTCCTTCTTGAAGGAACACACCAACCAAAGCAGCTGTTGCGAGGCGAAAAGCCAGAGCAGAAGGGGGAGAAGCGATCGGGGAGGAGACCTCTTCTGACAGAGATGAGGTAGAACGAGAAGGAAAAAAATTTGCCATCGCCGTGCCGATTATCGCCGCAGCCATCCAGCCCTCAACAAACTTCACCAGCGCCAAATTAAGCGATAAACTCTGCGCGCAGAGAACGAACACGCCTATGGTTTGCAACGCTAGTGCCAGCACGCGTTTGCGCCAATCTTGAGCAATGAGATTTAATAGGCTAGCACTCAACGCCAAAGTGACGCCGACCGTACCAAACCATTGTTCGTTCAAAGGCTATTCTCCGCCCCCCAAAACAAATAGGAAACGGGCAAGGATTAACAGGAGAACAATTGCCCATAACATTCCTCCGCTGCCCTCTACAACCGCTTCAATGCGGTAAAAAAGCCCCCCCATTTGACGAAAGCCCCATTGGAAAGCGCGATATCCCCATTCCATGGAAAAGAACTGTCTCCATGCTGAGGGGAACTGCCAGCGAGGCAACAACTGCAACCGGTAGAGGAGCACGCCAAACCCGCCAAAAGCCATCAAACCCAACCCAAAGCTGTATTCCGCCCAATTGCGTGACCGGACATAAGGTTGGCTTAGGGCGGTTTGCAATAAATCGTTCCAGCCACCATAACCAACAATCAACGAGGCGCTAATCACTCCGAGAAAGGCAACAAAGTACAACGCTTTACTCCATGGCTCACCCTCAAGCGGTAATGGGGGCTTTTGCAAGATAAAGCGGAGATAACCGACAAGGAGAAGTAGATGAGAGAGCAAAAAGGTAAGAAGGGGAATTGAAAACGAAAATTGATAGATTCGGATCAAATCCCAAAAGGGGGTGAAGGGCAGACCAAGTAGAAGAAGCGTTTGATAGGCAAAACCCCCCAGCCACATGCGATAGCGCGTTGAGAACAAAAACAAAAAGCTCCCACACAAAGCTAGGATCATCCCCCACGCAATTACAGTTTCGGGGTAGTGCAGGACCGCCGCATAAAAAGCAAACGCCGCCGTTCCGATAATCCAAAACGGCCGGCTTTCCAGAACATGAGCGGTACCTACCCACAAAATGGCAGCGAAAAGCCCCAATAATCCCACAAAAACAGCGATCCATCCTTCAGCAGCGAAATAAGCCATATCGGCCAGGCGCGCCAGCAAGGGGATGGTGGTTAACGGGGGCACGAGGCGAATGATCGTTCCGAGCCCGCGGCGCAACAGAGAAGATTCCAAATAGGGCAAATGGAAAGGAAAGATACCCCAACGCAATAGGATAGAGAAAACATAAGCCCACGGGTTGCCCATGCCCCACAAAGATAACATCACCCCAAAGGCGCGCGAAGCAAAGGATAAAACCACCCGCTCCCGCAGGGTTGGATGAGGAGGACGGCTGAGCCAGAGTGCCAACTCAACGATGTCGATCGACGCCCATGCCAAAAGGAGGCTCAATTGGTTACCCGCAAAAATGGCAACCAATCCCAACCCTACGAGGAGTAGACTGCTCCCCCAACCAAACACTGGCTCGCCTTCTTGAGTCGAAGCCTCAGTGAGGATTACTGCTCCGCCCACCGTTACCAAAGCAAAACCCACCGCCCATGAAAACCCATCCGCTAGCAATGCCGGAGAGATGGGGAAAAACGCTGCCGGTTGCCAATTCGGCAAGGGGAGATAATGGGGTAAGTAGAACCGTACCCCAAGCAAAAACAACCACGACGTGGTCATTCCTAAGAAAGCAGTTAACCATAGAAAGCCAAGCCTTGACTTCCGCAGGCGCAATATGACCACCCCACTAAAGGCAAAAAGTGGAGCAAGGATAGCACCAGACAAAAGGGCAGATGCAATCATGAGAGTAGATTACAACAATTCACCTGTAGATCTTTTAACGAAACGCCCTTGACCCGCTTCTCCCAGCCATTGCTCTCCATCCACGATCAGCTTTCCTCTCAAGAAGACCTTTACCGGGTAGCCCACAAGTTCCCACCCTTCATAAAGATTGTAATCGGTGCGATGTTGTGCCACCCCGACACCGTAAGTAAGACGCTTTTGCAAATCCCAGAGAACAATATCGGCGTCTGACCCCGGCAGGATTGCCCCTTTTTGCGGGTAAAGGCCAAAAATTTTAGCCGGATTGGTGCAATTTAAAGCCACAAACTGGTTTTCGGAAATTCTGCCTGCGCGCACCCCGTAGGTCCAAAGGATGGGCAAACGATCCCCTACCCCTGGCAAGCCATTGGGTATCTTGGTGAAATCATCTTTGCCTAGTTCTTTCCCAGGGATGGCAATTTCTTTGCCTTCATAATCGATCGCCTGTTCTCCGTTGTAGAAAAAGGGGCAATGGTCAGTGCCGATAGTCTGGATGATGCCTTGCGCTAGCCCTTCCCATAGCCGTTCATTATCCTCACTCGTCCGCATCGGTGGCGAGCAGACCCATTTTGCACCGTCGGGACGTCTTAGATGATCGATAGTGAAAAAGAGATATTGAGGGCAGGTTTCGCCCATCACCGCAACCCCTTTTTCGCGACCATAAGCCAATTGATCAACCTCCCCGCCTGCGTTCATGTGGACGATATACAACGGCGCGCCGCTTTGAGCCGCAAGGGCAATGCCCCGAAGGGTGGCTTCCACCGCTCCCCAACTCGGTCGCGTGTGAGCATGCCATTCAGGGGTAATCTTGCCGTTAGCCAGCGCCTCCGCCACAAGCAGCTCGATCACATCACCGTTCTCCGCATGCAGCATCGTTAGAATGCCATATTCCTTTGCTATGCGCATGGCGGCAAAGATTTCACCATCGCTAATCCGCAAGCGATTATTGTACGCTGTAAAAACTTTAATCGATGGCATTCCCCAGTCTACCAAGCGGTGTAATTCCTGAGCAATCTTCTCATTCCAGCGGGAAATATTCATGTGAAAACTATAATCAATGGCTGCTTTCGCGTCGGCTTTCTCACGCCAAACAGCGATGCTTTCCTCTAACGTTGCCTTATCCAAGGGGACAAAATCGATCACCGTGGTGGTGCCGCCAAAAGCAGCAGCTTTATGGCCGCTATAATGGTCATCGCTGGAGACAGTGCCAAACATGGGCAGGTCGAAATGAGTATGCACGTCCACTCCGCCCGGCATGGCCGTCAAACCTTTGCCATCGATCACATTACAGCCTTCTGCAGACAAATTTGAGCCAATGGTTTTTATCTTCTCCCCTTCGATCAAAATATCAGCGTGAAATTTTTCGCTAGCCGTAAGGATCTCTACACCTTTAATTAATAGCCTCTGATTACCGTTCATATTTCACTTCCTTTCCTTACCATCCTGAATCCATCTAGTCTGAAGAGATTTTCGGTCGAATTTTCCAAGCATTGCTGAGCCCTAAGACCGCCGCGAGCACCTCTGGAGACAGCTCTTGCGCGAAATCTTCTGTAGTGTGATAGGCGTACGAGCTCCTTTCTTTCAAAGCTCGCCACAAACCGGCGCGATCTTCTTCGGCAAGGATTAAGTCATCAATTGTTTCTGCCCGCTTGAGGTATTCTCCCCAAGTGTAGAAAAAAGTGATCCGCTTCCATCGTCCGGCGAGAAGGGCCTTTTCCAGCGGCACGAGCGGAGAAAGTTGAATCTTATAATAGGCTTGGTTTGCAAAGGGATGCTCTTGTTCATCCCGCAACAGTTCACTGCGCGTGGTCAGCTCCACGCCGCGAATTTCAGCCAGATATTCGATCCGCCATTTTGCATCGCCAAAAGCAGCAGTCTGGTAAAAAGCCACGTAATCCACCGCAACCACTTTCGGAGCCGAGCGCATGGGAATGCGATACCACCCCAGAAGGCGGGCAATTTCCAAATCGCGCGGTGCCTTCAAAATAGAAACTAGAATCAGCGCGTTGTCAGCCAACATGAGCTTATTATACTCGCAGATAAAAATGCTTAACTCTAGAGAGCGCTGGAAGAAGAAACTAGAACTCCATCTAGACTAAGTCCTCTTTGAGAAAAACCAATAAAAAGTAGGACAACATGCTGCTGTTGTCCTACTTTTCACCGTTTCCTGACAGAGCGACCTATAAAAGCCCGACGTCGCGGTTAAATTCTTCAATCAAGGCGTCGATCTCTTCCACCTGCTTTTGGACATCTGTCCAATAGTTGGGTTGATACCACTGCTCGATAATTTCTTCGTAGGTCTTACCCTGCTGTTCCACCCAAGTGAAATACTTCAGGTTGTGCACCCGCCGCCGGTCAACGTGACGAAGCTCAAGCAAGTTATCTGTTGATTGGCCCTGCAGATACTGAGCGAAATGAGCCGCGGCATCATTTTCACTGTATTCCCCAAATTCCTCATGCATTTCCTTAAGCCGGCTGCCATATAACTGCATCGAGTCAGTTAAGACAGTCAGGACAATATCATTCTCGCCGAGTTCATAGTATTTTGCCATCTTAATTGCCGAGAGCACATTCGAGATTCCCGAAAAGCCGAGCAAATCCAGTTTTTCGACAATCGTTTCAGGAACACCTTTCTTGACAAGATATGCCCGCCCACTTGGCTCATTGAATAAGCGTGCCAGATTGACCACTGCGTTATCGTCAATTGCGACAATCAGGTCAGTGTTTTTCACGTTATGAATCCAAGGCACATGTTTATCGCCAATGCCCTCGATACGGTGCGCGCCGAAGCCGTTTTCCAAGAGTGTCGGACATTGCAAGGCTTCGCTGGCACAAATTTTGCTTGCCGGGAATAGCTGTTTCATGTAGTCACCACTGGCGATTGTCCCCGCCGATCCGGTTGCGGAAACCATTCCACGGTACGTGTCTTTGGGGCGCATGGTCTCTTTTAAAACCTCTTCCATGGCATGGCCCGTGATTTCGTAGTGCCAGAGGTAGTTGCCAAATTCATCAAATTGATTGAAAATCATCAAATCTTCACCTGAACGGCGTAGCTCCCAGCATTTATCAAAGATTTCTTTGACATTTGACTCGCTGCCCGGCGTGGCGATGACCTCACCGGCGATTCTGGACAACCACTCAAACCGTTCTCGGCTCATCCCCTCCGGTAGAATAGCGATGGATTCACAGCTTAACAATGCCGAGTCGTAGGCTCCGCCCCGGCAGTAATTACCTGTAGATGGCCAGACGGCCTTTTGGGTTGTCGGATCAAACTGTCCCGTCACCAAGCGGGGCACCAGACAACCGAAGGCCGCCCCGACTTTATGGGCTCCGGTCGGGAACCATTTTCCAACCAAGACGATAATTCGGGCGGGAACACCGGTCAAAGAGGAAGGAAGCTCCATATAGTTCACTTTCCCAAATCCCCCGCCATGATCCACGGGCTCATTTTTCCAGGTGATTCGGAAGAGATTGCGAGGATTTAAGTCCCACAAGCCGATGGATTTCAATTCGTTCTTGATTTTTTCCGGAATTAAGTTCGGGTCTTTCATCTGGGCGAAGGTTGGAATGATAATGTTTCGTTCGCGCACACGTTGCACTGATCGCTTGCGCCTTTCAGGGATAACCGTTAAGTCAATCGTTGCCATAATTTTCTCCTTAGTGTATTTAATGTCGTTAACATACCTACCTTCAGGGATCGAACCTAAGTTATTAAGTGGGATCAGGTTCAGATTGATCTGTTTCTTCTCTTAGGATATAAAGCGGTCTGCCCTTTGCTTCATCGTATAAGCGGCCAACATACTCTCCTAATATCCCTAAAGAGATCAGTTGGACACCTCCGAGAAACAAGACCGCAATCAGGGTTGTTGCCTGTCCTAAAAAAGCCTGCATGCCGGATTGACGCAGGATGATCACCACCGGAATAGCGAGGATGCTTAACCCTGCTGCGGCGAACCCTAGGTAGGTGGCTAGCTGTAAAGGCAAGTACGAGAAACTGGTGATCGCATCACTGGCAAACTTAATCATCTTGCGCAAAGGATATTTCGTCCGCCCCGCAAAGCGCGCCGCTCGCCGGTACTGAACTCCGGTCTGCCGGAATCCCACCCAAACCGACATACCGCGCAAAAAGCGATGTCGTTCACGCATTCTTCTGAGGACGTTAACCACCTGTCGGTCAAGCAGGCGAAAATCACCTGTATCCAGTGGAATCTTGACGTCCGTTATGCGGTAAATCAAACGATAGAAAAGGGAAGCCGTAAAGAGCTTAAACCAACTTTCCCCCTCGCGCTCGGCGCGAACTGCATAGACAATCTCATATCCTTCCCGCCATTTAGCGATTAAGTCCGTCATCACTTCAGGAGGATCTTGTAAATCGGAGTCGATGATAATTGCCGCGCAACCACGACAGTGATCCAGCCCTGCAGTAACTGCCAATTGATGTCCAAAATTTCGGGCGAATATCAAGGGGCGCACGCGACGATCTTCTCTAGCGAGCTGGCGGATCAATTCTGTTGATCCATCTGTGGAGCCGTCATCCACTAAGAGCAATTCCCAGCTTAGCCCTAGCTCTTCGAGCACCTGCTTTATCCGCCGGTAAAACTCGGGCAGTGACTGAACTTCGTTGTATACCGGTGCGATAACGGAGACATCGACTCCAGACTTCACTATCTTATCCATATAGGTGCTTTTTCAAGGCATTCATGGTTGGTTCGATGATCGGGGCTTGCGGCACAGCTTGCATGGCAGCCTTTACATCCTTCAAACCGCTGCCCGTGTTCAAAACTACAACAGCATCGCCTTCCTCAATCAAACCCATCTGAACCGCCTGTTCTAAGCCTGCGAAGGAGGTAGCTCCAGCAGGTTCGGCGAAGACTCCTACCTGCCCTAGCGTAGCAATAGCTTGAAGAATTTTCTCATCGTCAACGGCAAGATAACTGCCACCGCTCTCGCGCGCGGCGCGCACTGCCCGCACGCCATCGCGAGGCAAATCTACCGATATCGAATCTGCCAAGGTGCTGGCTGCTACCGGTGTAATTTGCTCGCTGCCCGCTTGGAATGCGTTGTAGATAGCTGCCGATCCTTTGGATTGAATGCCGAAAATGCGCGGCATTTCTTCAATCCACCCCAGCGCGAGGAGATCCTTGAATCCCTTATGAATACCCGAAATGATATTGCCATCTCCCACAGAGACAAAAACATTCAACCGTTTCATGGCAGGATAACGATCCCGGCTCTGCGTCCACCACTCCCAAATTTCAAATGCCGCAGTTTTCTTCCCTTCCGCAGTGAAAGGGTTATAGCCAGTATTGCGGCAATACCAGCCAAATTCTTGGGCAGCTTGAATGGTCAAATCAAAGGCGCTATCGTAATTGCCATCCACCAAAATGACTTGCGCGCCATAGACCAACAACTGCGCTACCTTAGCCGGCGGTGCAGTCTTAGGCGCAAAAATGACTGCCTTGTGGTTTACGGCTGCCGCCATCCCCGCTAACGCAGCTCCGGCATTCCCAGTCGACGCAGTGACAACCACTTCGGCGTTGATTTCCTTAGCTCGAGCAACAACCACTGCGCTGGCACGATCCTTAAATGAAGCTGTCGGATTACGGCTCTCATCCTTTATCCAGAGCGTCCTCAAGCCCAATGGTTGGGCTAGGCGCGGCGTTTCGTACATAGATGTCCAGCCAACTTTTCGGAACGGTGTCCCTTCAAAGCCCGGTTCCCCAACGGGCAGCAGGGGTAGGTAGCGCCAGATCGAAGGCTCAGGGCTTTCAAAGATGTGCTTTGGCGTCACTGCACGTTGAATTTGCGGGTAGTCGAGGATAATATCCAAGTTGCCCCCATCGATGGGACAAGTATACTTGACATCCGCTTGGGTAAACTCATTGTGACAGATTGAACAACGATATACAAAAGACTGATTCAT
>OGCI01002801.1_pt1 | contig 10727 bp, 12 predicted proteins | sample 1570021 | NCBI WGS metagenome assembly OGCI01 (sample SAMN06264664, study PRJEB24512) | hot springs metagenome | isolation source: Hot spring water | place: South Africa: Tshipise | collected 2015-06-21
TCAGCTCATTGAGGCGCTGTTCGGTGCGCTTTTGCGCTTCGGCAAGCTCTTCAACCCGCTGTTCGGTGCGCTTCTGCGCTTCTGTCAGCTCATTGAGGCGCTGTTCGGTGCGCTTTTGCGCTTCGGCAAGCTCTTCAACCCGCTGTTCGGTGCGCTTCTGCATTTCAGTCAGCTCATCGACGCGTTGGGTTAGCTCATCGACACGTTGGGCCAAGATGCGTAACTGCTCATCGGTTCGCTTCTGCGCTTCAGCCAATTCGCGCACAACTTGTGGCAGGGTGAGCACTTCCTCGGTCAGCACCAACTGACGTAGCTCAGCCCGCCACTCAGGATGCTTATACAGCAACTCGACAAAAGCACGGTAATCTTGTATCTCGAACGTCATGATGAACTCTCTTAGCTCTATTATACCTGAGATTTCGATACTTGCCCCTTTCTGCTGGTGCTCAATCGTTATACATTCCTTGTAGCGCCCCTTTCTGCCTGTTATATAAAAAATAGTTGCCGAGACTGGAGAATTTCAGGATTTCTCCCCTCGTTCGACAGGACACGCAAGGGCGTGTCACTCCAATGGATGCCAGGGCTACCCCATGTCCTTTCGAAGGAGCGATAGCGACTGAGAAATCTTGAAAGATGTCTCACTAACTGGGTTCGCTGAAGGTAGATCGAATCATACTTGCCGCGATTAAAACGCCGTTTAGAGGACATAAAATCTCTATAAGAAACGGCTTTGCTCACCTCACTTCATGGTATGATTGACATCGTGGAGAGTTGGTATGGACGATAAAATCACCATTATCGAAGGCCCTCCTCCCGTCTTTGAGTTAGCCCAAGACGGGTGGGCGCTAGGTGTTCACGAAGGGCCAAACCAATCGGCATTGGTTTTTACCCGTTTGCGGGCTTTTAATAGTGCCGCCTTGGTTGAGCGTTGCTATAATGCCTGGAGAAGAAAAGGCACCATGCACTTGGAGTATCGCTCCTTGGATGGTTTGCAACAACAAACCCCCATCATCGCTGCCCGCGCTGTCGAGGTGGATGAAGGACCCATGTTATTGCTCTGGCTGCGCATTCCTGCGCAGGATGCTGAATTAGAGATCGGTTTTGACGACGGAAGCGAAGAAAACTAAACTCGACTAACGATCAATGCCCTTCTGGACAGAAGTCCGTCATTTCTTGATGAATGTGCGCAACGGAGCGGATTACCCGTTGCGCCAATTTTTTCGTTGGCGCAGAGGCAACCTGCGCTGGGTAAATGAGCCCAAGGACGCTTTATTCTCCGATCTACCTTCAGAAGAACGGAAAATCGCTGAAGCGCGCGCCCAAAACTTTTTGGAAACCTATCGCCTGCAGCCCTTCCACCAGAACAGCCGAGAGCGAATTTATCGCGAGAGCTTGTATTATTTAGCGCTTTTGGAAGAGGCACTGACTAGAGGGAGGATAAAGTTGAAAGAGGAAATCACCTGTGCTGATATAGGCCCTTCCGACTGGTTCTATGTTCAAGCTCTTTATGCCCTTTTGCGCTGGTATGATACACCGAAAGCCAGAACCGTTACCTTACACGGCTTTGAACGCGACGCATTTCGCGTTTATGCAGATTTTTATTCTCGCTATGACCATGCCCTCAGCCATCTGGCCGGTTTGCAAGGAGTCACGTACTTTCCCCACCCTTTTGAGGCAAAACCCAAGCAGTACGACTTGATTTTTCTGCTTTTCCCCTTTGTATTTCTCGAAGACCATTTGCGCTGGGGGTTGCCAAAAAGCATCTTTGACCCGGTCGCTCTTTTGAATGCGGTCTGGCAGAGTTTGAAAGGCGATGGGGGACTTGTGATTGCCAATCAAGGACGGGCTGAACACGAAGTGCAACAACGGTTAATGCAAATCGCTGGTATCCCAATTCAAGCTGCCTTTATATTCAATTCCCCTTTGTACCGCTATACAATTGATCGCTATGTCCTCGTTGCCATCCATCCCTGAGAAAGCCGAATCATTGGTCGTTTGCGCGCAAACCCATATCCAAGTGCTGGCGGAGAAAATTGGCCCCCGCCCTGCGGGGAGTGTGGCCGAGCGGCAGTCGATGGATTATCTCAGCGGCCTTTTAAGCCAATGGGGTTATCGGGTTCAGCGCGAAGGGGTGGCTTTCGCACCGACACCGCTTTATAACCTGCCCTATCTAATCGGCGCAGCAGCTCTAGGCGTAGCTGGTTGGATGAGCACATTTTTCCCATGGGTGGCATTGGCTTTGCCCTTTCTGTTGATGGTGCTACCGCAATGGTCACGCCAATGGGTGCAAAGTCGCAAGCCGACCAGTTGCAGTGAAAATTTGCTAGCAGAGCTCGATCGCAGTGGACGATCCTCTCCGCCTTCCTTGTTGCTTTGTGCGCATGTTGATACGGCGCGCGCCCTGCCGCTCAGGGAGCCACGACTGCTGCGCATTTACAGTCGCACCATGGATATCCTCCAGCGATTTGCGTGGATGATCTTTGCCGTAGCCCTCTTGCAAGCCTGGGGTTGGCAGGTTGCCCAGGGCTTGATCTACGCTGTTGCGGGTTTGGGTAGCCTAGGGGCATTCTGGTTAGCTGCTTTGCAACTTTCGCCTCTGGTGAGATCGGAGGAACTTTCTTATTCTCCAGGCGCCAACGATAACGCCTCGGGTGTGGGGGTGCTCTTAGCCATCGCTGAACAGTTGGCGGAGCGAGAGGGGGTGTCGAATTCAATTGCCTTTTTATTTACTACTGCCGAAGAGGGCGGCCTATATGGCGCGCGCGATTTTATCTGCAATCATCTCGATTGGGCTAGAACGACGGCAGTGGTATGTTTGGATATGGTCGGTCAGGGTGATCATTTGTACTATGTTGTAAAAGAGGGGGTTTTTAAGCCGTTACAAACCTCGCTCGATTTACAGAACGCCCTTCGTCAAGCAAATCCATCCATTCAACCGTTGTGGCATACCTTACGCAGCGGCGATTATGCCGCCTTTTGTCAAGCCGGTTTTCATGCCATTGGGTTGGAAAGCGGTGGTAAATCGCTGGCAGATTGGCGCTACCATTCGATTTATGATACGGTGGATGGAATAAACCCTCAGATGTTGAGGGAAGTTTTGCAGACGGTGCTAATTTTGCTTGAAAATTACACAGAGAAGAGCAATGCTAGCTTAATTTAAAAACGGCAGAACGACCCGTTGTGTCACCAGCAGGAAAAAGCTCCCGACCATACAAATGATCAGAAACAACAGGAGAGAGACGAAAAAACGCTGAAAGGCGGTTAAGCCCAAGAAGCGTCGCTCGCGGTACTGTCTTCGTGGCGCTGGTTCGCGCGCCGGTTCTAAAAATGCTTGGGAACTCGCTTGCTCTCTTAATTCATCTAACGACATTTCAAACACCTCCGCTTGAAAGGGTGGGGCGTAAACGAATCTCCCCAAAATAGAGCGTTTGATTCTCGCCGTTCGCCAGCCGCAGGATTAGATTGCCCTCGGCGTTTAGTCCCTGCAGGGTGCCTTCACAAATCAGTTCGCTATCATTTTCCAAGTTCTTTAGCACTTGTACACTCTGCTGACGATAAGCCAGCCGCGCCTCCCAGCTTTCTCTAAAAGTTTCTTCCCGCAGATGAGAGCGCCACAGGAGCAGGCGTTCCAAGATTGCGGCTAAGAGTTGAAAACGATTTACTGTCATAGGCGCCCCGTCAGCGAGGGGCAGATTGTCCTCGATACAGGTGGCTGGGAAGAGCGCGGCATCCATAGGAGGTACTGCGGACGGTGCAATATTGATACCAATTCCTAATACAACACTGAGCGGCGCGTTTCCCTGCCAGTGTGACTCGACCAAAATACCGCAGGTTTTACGTCCGTTCAGCAAAACATCATTCGGCCATTTGATCTGGGGTTGCAAGCCATATAAGCCTTCCAAGGCTTCACAAACAGCAAGGGCGCCTAAGCCGGTAATGAGGGTTGGGTGAGCAGTCTCAACGCGGCGGATGATTAAACTGAAGGCAAGTGACGCTCTTGGAGCCGTGAACCATTGGCGTCCAAAACGCCCGCGTCCGGCGGTTTGTTCATCAGCAACGATCAACGCCAGATCAGGCGCTCCCTGTTCGAGCCAGGCTGCGGCTTCGTCCATCGTTGAGCCCAAGCGCTCGAAATAACGAATGGCTCCCAAGGGTAAACCCTTTAGGGCAAGGCTTAGTGCTTCGTGTTCGTTATTCAAAACCATCCTTCTGTCCTTGTCCACAACCGTAGTGTCTCCTGCTCGTGACCATGGCGAACCGAATTAGGATAATCATAGCATAAAAAGAAAATATAATTCGATTAGGGTTTTAGAACCCACCTGGGAGACTCTATGAAACTGGATTCTGAAAAACATTATTTTCAAGAACCAACTGCTTCGTATTTGCCCCCTAAGGGACAGTTAACTCTGATTGAATGGTATCGTCCCACGGATTCGAAGGGCAGGATCGAACCAATGTCAGGCAATGGAAAGTACGTTGACGTTGTCTTTCGCGATCTGGTTCCTTACCTCCCTTCGACCCCTTATGGGACCTTTGGTTTATATCGCTATCCAGCAAAATTTATTCCTCAAGTTGTCGCTTACGTGATCGAACGTTATGGTATTCGAGGCCAGACGATCCTCGATCCTTTCGCAGGTTGTGGCACAAGTGGTTTGACGGCGCGGCTCTTCGGTTTGAATTATGAGCTATGGGATTTGAATCCATTATTGGAGATCTTACACGAAATTGCCATTATGAAACCTAGCTCTGTCGACAGTTCGGCGATTGTCAACGAAATGGCAAATTGTACTTCTGAATGGCTTCCTCACTGGCGCAACCTTACTTATTGATTCCCTAACCAAGTCCTTCGGTTCCTAAGCCGATTGTGGGGTTACTATCACCATCTTGCCGAACCTCAGATCAAAAAAGTGATCACTGTGCCGTTGTTGAAATTGACTCGCAGTTTTTCATACAACGATGCACAAAGACAGAAGCTTTCGCGTTCTCCAAAGGTGATTCAAAGGGTCGAAAACTTTTTAGCAGGCAACTGGCAGGAACAGGCTTTATCAATGCTTCAGACCGAGATAAAAGCGGTGATCAACAGACAGGTAGAATATCAAGGCTTGATGATTGATCAAGCTTGCCTTTCAGCGAAGATTCGGGCCGGCATTGATACCATTCAAACTGCCTACGACTTGAGAAGCTATGAAGGGTATCTGTGGGATTTGTTAATCACTTCACCGCCCTACCTGCAGGCACAAGAGTACATTCGGGCATCTAAAATTGATTTGTTCTGGATGGGTTATCAGGAAGATCAAATTCGTGCCTTGAGCAATAAAGAATTACCCTATCATAAAGTTGAGCCGGTATCCATTCATTCTGCGACCTTTGAAATTTATCGTCAAAAACTGCTCGAACCGAAGATTTTGCAGGTTTACGAGCGGTACTTTTTCAGTGTTTTAGGTGCCTTGACAGCCCTTGCCGAACACGTGCGTGAGTATCTGTTCTTATTTGTAGGCCCTGCCAGTTTACGGGCTGAAGCAATCCCAATTGACCGCATCTTTGCTGAGCATTTCGAGAGTCTTGGTTGGACTCATGAAGTAACCTTGGTGGATGTGATTGTCTCAAGGGTTCTTTTCCGTTCAAAGAAGAATCCAGCTACTGGTTTGGATAATCACCGTATGAGGACCGAACATCTGATCGTTCTCCGAAGAAATTCAAACGATAACTCATAACAAGCTTAGAGGAGGTTTGAGCTTTGCCACGGGATCCTGAACGTGGAAAAGATGCTGCCGTCACCGGCTTTGCCAATGAGCATATTGCGGTAGGGCTTCTGATGAAGCGCTATCAGAATGTGTCCTTAGTGGATTTACCCTTATCTGCATATGACATCATCATTGTGCGCACGGGAGATGATGGAGCAGAGCAGATTATCCGAGCTCAAGTTAAGACGGCTCGAAACAACTTAAGCTTTATTGGTGGAGAGCGAGGTGGGGTGGACCGCCAATACAAGTCGGGGGTGAAAAAATATCGCCAGAGTGTTCAAACGGCCGACGTAGTGATCGGGGTTCACGAAAACGAGGATGGGAGCTATAGCTTTTATTTCATACTGACTTGCCTAATTGATGCTCTGCATCAAGATAGCATCTCACTGCGTAAAGTCGTTCGGCTAAAAGACAATTTCGAGATGCTAGAGCGGTGCACTGATCGGGAGTGGGTACTAAGTCAAGCCCGCCAGCTTGGGATTTTGTCTTAATTTGCCCTACCTTTTTTGCAAAGCTCGTGATATACTACCGACCGCTCTATTAGAAGAGCAAAATCACTCACGTCTTCTGACCTGTCTGTGCGTGCCGCTGTGGGGAAAACGCCTTGCAGCATGCGGTTGCAGGCGGGGTGGACGAGGCGGAGGAATAACGCAAAAAAAGGAGTCTGTGTATGTCTGTCGTTTCCATGAAAGCTCTCTTGGAAAGCGGTGTTCATTTTGGACATCGCACGCAAAAATGGCACCCTGCCATGAAGCCATATATCTTCACCGAGCGGAATGGCATCCATATCATTGATCTGCAAAAGACCTCGAAGGCGATTCAACAAGCCTATAACGTGGTGCGTGACACGGTCGCCGAAGGAGGAACACTGCTGTTCATCGGCACCAAGCGTCAGGCGCAAGAGACGGTGCAAGCAGAAGCAGTGCGTTGTGGTATGCCCTATGTAACCGTGCGGTGGCTAGGGGGGATGTTGACCAACTGGCGAACAATCCGCCAGCGCATTAACGAACTGGAAAAACTAGAGCGTATGCGCGATAAAGGCGAGTTTGAACGCCTGACGAAAAAAGAAGCCTTGATCTTACTCCGCAAAATCGAACGGCTAGAGGTCTTGCTCGGCGGCGTGCGTCAGATGGTGCGCTTGCCCGAGTTGGTTTTCGTCGTGGATGTCCATCGCGAAGCTACGGCGATTCACGAGGCAAACCTGCTCAACATCCCCGTCATTGCGATGGTGGATACCAACTGCGATCCCACGAACGTGGACTACGTCATCCCGTCCAATGACGATGCCATTCGAGCGGTTAAGTTGGTGGTATCCAAGATCGCCGATGCGGTCATTGAGGGCAAAGCCTTACGCAAGGAAATTCCTGAGGAAGCCCTTGTCTCGATGCCAATGGCAGAAGAAGAAGAGCTGTCGGACGAGGAATTGCTTGGCGAGGCGACTCTGGCGAAGATCAGCGGGCGCATCAAAGCCCCTCTGGATGAGGATGTCTTTAGTGAGCATGAAGATGACGCGTACGATATCGATTGGGGTACAGATGATGAAGAAGAAGAAAAATTGCGCAGCCGCGCAAGCCGAGACGAAGACGATGAATTTGAAGATTTAGATGAAGATGAGGAATAGTTATGGCGATCACAACGGAACAAATTAAGGAATTACGCGAAGCTACGGGTGTAGGAATTTTAGAGTGCCGCAAAGCCTTAGAACAGGCTAACGGGGACTTTAAGAAAGCTGTTGATTTCCTGCGCGAGAAAGGGCTTGCCACAGCCGCCAAGCGGGCTGACCGTCAGGCTTCTGAGGGTGTCTTAGAGCTTTATTCGCATGGCGGTGGACGGGTAGGGGTGATGGTAGAGGTGAATTGTGAAACGGATTTTGTTGCCCGTTCCGAACCCTTCCGCACCTTTGCCCATGAGATTGCGCTGCAAATTGCCGCTGCTGCGCCGCGCTATATCCGCGAAAGTGACATCCCCGAAGAAGAGTTGGAACATGAACGGCAGATTGCTCGCGCTCGTGCCCTAGAAGAGGGCAAACCAGAAGCAGTGGTAGATAAAATTGTCGCTGGCCGCATCGAAAAATTCAAAGACGAGGTTTGTCTTCTCCGTCAGCCCTATATCCGCGATGAGAATATCACCATCGAAAAACTGCTGTTACAAAATATCGCTTCGATGGGAGAGAATATCATCATCCGCCGTTTCGTTCGTTGGGAACGAGGCGAGAGCACCGAAGACTAGGTTACTAAGAGCCAACCTATGGGTTGGCTCTTTTTATGATTGAGGAGCAGGTTCATGTCAAAAGAGATCATATATCATCGCATCTTGCTGAAGCTGAGCGGGGAAGCGCTTGCCGGTCCAGATGGATTTGGAATCGATCCATACCAAGCTGAAGAGATCGCTGAACGGGTACAAGAAGTTTGTGATGAAGGGGTGACGGTCGCAATTGTGATCGGCGCTGGCAATTTATGGCGCGGCCGGATTGGCTTAGATCGAGGTATGGATCGCGCTACAGCCGACTATATGGGGATGCTAGCCACAGTGATGAACGCTCTTGCCCTGATGGATGCCATGGAGCGGCGCGGCATGATCACGCGCGTGCAATCGGCGATCGAAATGCGGGCGGTAGCAGAACCGTATATTCGGCGGCGGGCAATCCGCCACCTAGAGAAAGGGCGAGTAGTGATTTTTGGGGGTGGTACGGGCAACCCCTATTTCTCGACGGACACGGCTGCCGCGCTGCGCGCCATGGAGATTGGTGCGGATGTGCTGATCAAAGCGACCAAAGTGGATGGCGTCTATGATTCTGATCCGGTCAAGAACCCCAACGCCAAACGTTTTGAGCGATTGAGTTATATGGAAACCATCAACCGTCGCCTTGAGGTGATGGACAGCACAGCGATTTCATTGTGCATGGATAACCACCTGCCAATTCTGGTTTTGAACCTTTGGCAGGAAGATGTCTTGCGCAAGGCGATTTACGGCGAGCCGGTTGGGACGTTGGTCAGCGATTAGGAGAATTGATTTTGGAGCGGGCTAGGGGTAAATCTATTAAGCTCAGCGCAAACATATTCTAGCTTTCTCAAAGTCGAATAGTTAGGGAAGTGTTCCTTCGGGAGCGCAGGCATCCTCGCCTACACCCCAGGGGAAGAGGACGTCTGCTTTCCCAACACTTCTCTTGATGCTTTGTCAAAGGACTAGGTGAAAGTTATTCCAGATGCGTTGATTGCTTTGGAACAGAGCAGAATGGCGGATTGGGTACTTGGCTAGCGCAAAATGCGGCGAAGAATGTCCACACTCTAAACTGCTCCATAGCCTAATGGAACACTCCTTGCTTGTCTCTGATTTAATGGGGGGCAGGATGTGCTGGCGTATTCGTGAATAATTTCCAACATACGCCAGTCTTCAACTTAGATGAGGAAGAGTGGGCAGACTTAAACCGCTTGCTACCATCAGGTGGGAGCTCAGAGGCTCATAGCATAGCAACGGCTCTCGATCTCTCGTCCCAGCCAGGGTTGCCAGAGATCCGTACGGCGAGCCTCTACAAGGACAAAGCCTATTTTTTCATACAAATAACAGGCAGCCTTATTCTCAGAGGTAGTCTTCAGATGTACCCCAACGACCTGTTCGCGGCGTAACTGATGCAAGTAACAATCCAATAGAGCTTCGCCTATTCCTCTCCCTCGTTGCGATGCTGCTACGTTGACATGCAAATGGGCGGGAAAACGCGAAAGGTCAGCGGTTGGGATTTCTTTTTTCAAAAGAGCCTTGCCAAGTCGCCATAAATACAAGGCGCTTTTCTTGCCCAGATGATATTCCCCTCTGCAAAGCTTGGAGATAAGGCGGGGGAGAATACTTCTGGTTATCGTTGCATTCATACCTTGCGTGTCCACACAACCGAACAAATATCCAACCACTTGTTGATCTTTTTCTGCTACCCAAGCATGCTGAGATTCAAAGTCGACGTAATAAGCACAGAAAGCATCGCAATATAGGGAACGGTCTTCAAAGAAGTATTCCAATGGCTTGCCGAAGAAAGCTGTATCTGCAGCGATTTGAAATACGGACAGCCGATCCATTGTCTGAAGGGGACGAATACCAAATGAAGCCATAGCAGTCAGCGCGAACTTCCTTCGAAGGGGGAGACGTAAATAGCTTGCCAGGCAATTTGATCTAGCACACCTAAAGCCCCATTGCGAACTTCGGCGCTGACGAAAAGTAACCATGGATGGCTGAGCGTTTCCATGGCGATTTGGGTACAAACGAGATTCTGGCGCACATTTGCCCTACTGCGAAGGGCTTGACCTGCCCTACCATCTGACGAATAGTGAAGGACATTTTCGTTGTCATCCACAGCTAAGAGACGCAAGATATAGATAAAGGGCCCATTTGCGCGGCCGCGCAGCTCGGCACAGAGCCAGAGCTCATCGTCCATACTATGGGCAGCATATAGAGCGATCCAATCGGAGGCAGGCACTAGGCGGCGCGAGATAAAGTCTCCTTGTGGGTCCTCCTTGATGGGTAAGATTGGCTCTTCGGTCAGATTCAGCCAGCTCGTCGGCTGTAGTGGATCACCAGTGAGGACAAAGTCGAGGCTTGTGAGTTCGGGCATGTCGAATAGTTCATTGCGGCGCACAAAACTGAGCAATAAATTTCGCAATGTGCCCAATTGGCTTTGGTAAGTTAGGATCGCCTTTTCTTTTCCTGCGACTTCGTTTTCTGTCAAATCCAAACGATACCATTCAGAATCTACACTCCACAGCTTATTTGGCGGTAAGAGGTCGGCTTCTGGAGCGTATCTCTTCGGGTAAGGAAAGTCGGGGCGATGAATCAGGTATGCTAGCAGCATGGGCTGATAATTGGGAGCGTGTTTTTGGATGAGATATACAGCCAGCCTCACAAAAGCGCTTAATCCCCAATGGTCGGGGTGTATATCGGCCGGATGGGGATAAATGATCAGGTCGGGCTGAAAGGACTCGATAATGCTACGGATAT
>OGCI01002803.1_pt1 | contig 10720 bp, 12 predicted proteins | sample 1570021 | NCBI WGS metagenome assembly OGCI01 (sample SAMN06264664, study PRJEB24512) | hot springs metagenome | isolation source: Hot spring water | place: South Africa: Tshipise | collected 2015-06-21
GTTCACGGTATCCGGTTACGTAGAAACGACGCTCGACGCGGTAAGTTTTTCCGCCCTCGCGAAACTTAAGCTCAAGGCGGATGTCGTTCTTACCCATTTCAATATTTTTGCGATTGACTTCGTTCTGAATCACACGGGGATGTCCCTCGACACCAAAAAGACATATTCGCAGGGCTTGTTGAAAGGCGGACTTTCCATGCCCGTTCAATCCACCAATAAGATACACTCTTCGACGGACGTCTGGAGGTAAGAATTCAAACCTTGTCGGATGTCGGTAACAGCGAAAGTTCTCGATCTCGAAGTATTCAATAATCATCGCTATCAGCCTCCGGCTCAACGAATTTCTCCACAGTTTCACGAAGTTGCGCGAAGATATTGTGACGCCTCCGCATGCCGGCTTTCTCCACCTCGATTTGAATGAGTTCTCTCACCATCTCCACAGGAACACCGTGCTTAGCGCACAATGGTTCCAGATAGACCACATACTCCTCGATGCGGCTCATACCTGACTCATCTCCCTCAATGTTGCGACAGAAACGTCGCTCCGTGCGTTATTCTAAGGCAGCCGAGCACAATTGTCAAGAGTGACTACGAATTCTGGATATCTCACGATGCTGGAAAGCCGCTTGTCGGTCCCCCTTGCGTGTGCCCTATGACTCTGGTAAACTAATAGGTGCCTTCACGCAAGGGGGCCCGTAGCTCAAAGGCAGAGCGGCCGGCTCATAACTGGTTGGTTGCAGGTTCGAGTCCTGCCGGGCCCACCAGTTTATCCAAACGCCTTCTGCCACACCCGATCATACGCCTGCTTCGCCTTCGCGACTGCCTCGTCGGGCGTCATCGCCTTCAATTCCTCGTTGAACACCTCGATGGCGATACCGCCGTCGTAGTCCACCTCCTTCAGCGCGCGCAGGAAGCCCACGAGGTCGATAATCCCGTCACCGGGCAGCAACCGCTGGAAGTCTATCTGTTCTTTCGGTGGTTTGTTCGGCGCGTCGTTGATGTGCACATGCACGATCTGCGCGTTGGTCAGCCTGCGCAGGTCGTCCGCCGTACCCTCCACGCAGAACCAGTGGAAGCTGTCCACCAGAAGTCCGAGATTGGGGGCCCCAATCTCCGCTTCGAAGTTCAGCAACTGATGCATGGTGTGAATCCATTCGTAGCGGTTGGTCCGAGATGTGGCAGGACCGACCCACTCCAGACCAAGACGCACATCAAAGTCCGCCAGCACGCGGCAGATTTCGCGGAACCGCTCTGCCATGCGCACCGAATACGCAGCGGGGAACTCGTCGATACTGGGCGGCAGCCATGTCGCCGTGCGGGTACAGCCCACAGCCTGCGATGCCCGCGCCAGCCTCGGCAGCTCGCGCAAACCTTCCTTCAGCGTCTCGTGATCTTTGCGCCACTCGACCGGCAGCCCGAAGCAAACAGGTTCCACACCCGCTTCGGCAAAAATCGCCCTCGCCGCATTCACGCCATCGCGCTGCATGATGTCCGCAATCTCGCCCGCGTTGAACTCCACCGCCGCAAAGCCGTGTCGCTTTGCCCGCTCCACAAACTCATGGATATTGCCGTAACCGCCAACCGTTGGATTCAAACAGAGTTTCACCGTCCAGCCTCCTTCATTGCGTCGGTTGTGTGTTCATGAACCGCTCGATCTCCGCCGCAGGTCGCACCCCGGCACACGCACCGATAGCTCCCGCGTTCAGCGCTGCTGCCGCCGAGCCGAATCGTACCGCCCAGGTCAGATCGCGCTCCCGCACATAACGCCCGTACAACAGCCCGGCACGGAACACATCGCCAGAGCCTGTCGTGTCCACCACCACCGGCGCGTGGTACGCCCGGATGTGTACGACGTTTTCACCTTCTCGCTCTGCCAGCACGCTTCCTTTCGCCCCCGCCGTGAGGATGACGGTACACCCAAACCGCTCGCGATACTCCGCTGCCGCGCGTTTGAGGTAAGCGATACTGTCATCGCGCCCCACCCATTCGTACGAGGTGAGAAGCACGTCGGCAACACGCCCCGCGCGTTCCCAGCTGTGCAGGTCCATCGCTACGACCGGGACACCAGCCTGTGCCGCCTGCTCACAGGCTCGCACCGACGCCTCGCCCGGGTTGGCGTCAGCGGTGAACACGCGCGTTCCGGCCAGCGCCTCCTCAGGTACCGCATCGCTGGACATATGTGCAAACCCCATGCCGAACATCGTGCGATGACCATCTGGAGTCACGTACACATCACAGGTTGGGGTTGTTGTATCATCCCGCAGGCGCACGAATCGCAGGTCAAGCGTGGAGTATTCCTGAAGCAGAGCCAGCAGGTGCTCGGCGAGTTCGTCGTTTCCCAGCGCATTCGGCACCAGCGCCACGCCTACATCCCATGTCGCCAGAGCAATGGCGGTGTTCAGCGCCTCCCCGCCAGGCATCCAGCGCTCTTCAAGCACCTCCACGTAGCCGCCGGGCGGAGGGAGATTCTGAACGCGCCGGATACGATCGAGGCACATCGTGCCGTACACGCAAACATCGTAAGCCATTCCACCCCTCCCATCTCTGCCTGTTTTGTCGGGCAACCGCAGCACGAAGCCCTCTTCTGCAAATTCGGGGCAATCACCTTCAGATGTCTCTGTTCGGGGTTCTTCTCACAGCCGGAGGTCGCTTCTTGAGGACCAACTCTCTGCCCTTTCCCGGCACGGCAAGGACAATTACGCGCCTCTCCCCGCTTCGGGGAGAGGATGCGAGAGGGCTCACCGCTAACAACCCAACCCCCTGCCCTTTCGCGGCACGGCAAGGAGAGTTACGTGCCTCTCCCCAATTCGGGGAGAGGATGGGAGAGGGGTGAACAGTCGCGCAAAAGCGATTAGCGCTCGCGGTTGCGAAGGCGAAGCAGCTCGTACGCCACCAGTGCGGACGGAGCGCCGATGTTGTTGGCGATACGCTCAATCACACGGGCAAGGTTGCGCTCGGTCAGGTCGTCCGCTTCACCGTGCATGGGATACAGCTCCTCCATCGCGTCGAGAACCATCTGCAGCGCTTTCTGCAGGTAGATTGCCTTGCCCTGCGGTAACTGGCGATAGGGTTGCTCCGAGTAGGCGCGCACGATGCGCTCGTATAGCACATCCCACGATTGTTCCACCGCCTCCTGCTGGCGTCGCTGGGCATACTCCTGCTCGCGGCTGGCAGCGGCGAGAGCTTCCCGCTGTTTGGTGCGCTCCCAGTCGGCGAGGGTCGTGCCCTCAATGATGCGAAGCTCCACGTCCTGTCCCGCTAGCTCCGACAGGATGACCTCAATCGTCCGGCGGTACCCTGGATTGCGCAGATGTCCCGACAGGCTGAACCTCGCCGTCGGCAAACCGATGATGAACTCGCCGTTTTCTATCGTGATGGGCACCACGTGGTCCAGCGCTTCCCACATGCTCGGAAGCACAATCTTATCCTTCATGCGGTCCACGCCGCGCGCCCAAATCTCGCGAACGCTCAAAGACATACTTCCTTCTCCTTGCCTCGTTACAGTGACAGGTACATTATAGGCAGAGAGGAGCCTGCGGTCAAGGCAAGTTTACGGAACCACCTCCACCTGACCGATACGGTAACGTTTCTGCCCGTCGGCGTCAGGCAAAGGAAGAGCAATTTCCGGTGTTCCTGTCACCGAGCCCACGGAGACGTACACCGAATAGACGCCCGGCTTTAGCTGAAACGGCAGGGCAAAGCTCACGCGGCTTTCCACCGCCTGCGCAGCGTCGGGTGCCCCCACCGGCAAACTGCGGACGTTCAGGCTCTCGTCCACGAGCACCGTCACGATGCCCCCCTTTTCGTCCTTCCACGTCAGCGCAGGGTAGCCGCCGCGATAACAGGGAGCGACACCGGCGTTGCGCCACTGCCAGCGCACATCCCAGCGATTGCCCAGTTTCGTCTGTTTCTGCCACGACGCCTCCACCAGCTGGAGCCGATAGCCCAGACGCCGGTTGATACGGTCTATCAGCTCGCGATTCTCCTGCAGGAACTCGCGGGGCCACCAGTGGATGGAAGCGTAGCTGGCGTGATACTCCTCCACTGCCTGCAGGTATTTACTGCCGTCCTGCCAGTATCCCCGCTCTTTGGAAGGTCCGTAATGCTCGCACTCGACAATGACCGGACGGTCACGCCAGAAAGCCTGCGCCATCTGCGCGTGAAAGTACGCGTTTTGCCCGCCCTGCACCAGAATACTGTCGTCGCGCAGGGTCAAACCCATCTGCCGGGCGTAGTTGATCGTCTCGTCGCCGTGGAAGGAGAAGTCGTCGTTTGCTGCCAGCAACGTACGTTTGAAGTGCTTGAGGTGCAGGTCGATGTGTTTCTTTACTGTCTCCAGCGGAATCTTGAGCTGGGTACTGGCGAAGGTGTGTCCCTCGCCCCACACGCCGAGCGAACCGACGTCGATAAATGCCACCTCGGGATTGCCGTCGTACCGCTTTGCCAGTGCCGATAGAAAGTTGTCGAGTTTCTGCAGGAAGATGGGGTCGTCGTAATCCGGCTCCCAGTAGGGACCGCCCACCCTGACTCCAGCACCCGGCTCAAACTCGTATCCCTTCGCGCCAGCGCGGTGCACCCACTCTGGCGTCGCCCAGCGCATCCACGACTCACTGCAGGATATCCGCAGGGCAATTTGCTTTCCTTTCGATATCCAGCGCTGTGCTGGCGTGTCCAGCACTGCCCAGTTGAACCTGCCTTCCTCCGGCTCGATGTAAGACCACGGTATGCGCAGATACACTACAGACAGCCCCGGAAAATCCTCCACGGTATCCGAAGGTTCCAGCCGCGAGCCATAGTTCTCTGGGATGTTGTCGTAGTAGTGCAGCACCCAGCCCATGCCGGGGTTCACCAGCGCCTCGCCGGTATCCGGTGGACGTACTGTTACCCACTCCTGCGCTGTTGCCGCCCCGCCCATTGCCAGCAACACCATCATCGCCACCATTTGCATCGAGAAACCCTCCCGTTCGGTCTGCCTCGATGTTCTGCCCGGGCGCAGGTGCTTCCTGTCGTTGACTTCACGTCGTAACTGGCTTATCATATCATACACTGCGTCTTACGAAGGGAGGAGACTACTGTGCATCAGCCGTTTGTGTGGGATGAGTGTATGGACGCCCTCGCGAAGACAGCGCAAGCTTTGGAGAGGCTGGCAGAGCTGATACCCGAGGAGCGATGGGAAGTGCGTCCGTCACCCGACCGCTACTCGCCCAAAGAGCTGGTTCATCACCTGCTGGATGTGGAAGAGGCTTTCTTTCGCCGCTACCAGCAGATTGCCGAGGAGGACCACCCGACGCTCAGCGTGTACGACCCCGAAACCGCGCCCATCGATGAGCAGTTCAGCACGGGGAGACTGCACGACGCCCTCAAGGAGTTCGCGGAGGCACGGCAGAGGTCTCTGGACTATTTGCAGCAGCTGCCGCCGGAAGCACGCGATCGCACGGGCATTCACCCCGAGTTCGGCGAGTGGAGCATCTTCCAGCAGGTGCACCTGTGGGTGGCACACGACCTCCTGCACCTGTGCGATGTCATACTTCGCACAAGGTAAGCACTCAGCCGAGATTAACCCGCTCTCACCTTCCAGATGGGAACGTCGCGTTTGAGCGTCTCTATCAGGAACCGGCACCCGTCGAAGGCTTCAGCGCGGTGCGGCGCGTGCACGCCGATAATCACCGCAATCTCTCCCACGGGCACCCTTCCCAGCCGATGGCGAAAGTACACCCGACTGAGCCCAAACCGCTCGTGCGCCTGCTGGATGTACCGACCGATCATCTGTTCCGCCATCGGCTCGTAGGCTTCATACTCCAGGTACTCAATCGGGTCGCCGTTTTCCAGCCGACGCACCACGCCCAGAAACTCCACCGAAGCGCCGGAATGCTCGCTCATCGACTGGGCGTGCCACTCGTCGGCGGTAATCACTTCCCTCGTCAGGTACCGCACGGCGTCACCCTCCGCTCACCGGTGGAATCAGCGCCACCTCATCGCCGTCGTGTAATACGGTGTCTCCAGCCACATACTCACAGTTCACCGCCACGCGGGTGGAACCCAACCAGCGAGCCAGCTCTGGATAGGTCTCCTGCAGGTGTATGAGCAGGTCGCCAACGGTAGCCCCATCCGTGATGGTAACCGTCAGGCTGCTTCCGAGCACATCCCGAATGGTGGCGAAAGCCAGCACCGATATCCTCATCCGCACTCCTCCAGCGGTGCTACCGGAAGCACTTTCACCAGAGTGCCTTCAGTATACACTCCCTCTCCGGCAGGCAGATACAGGAAGGCGTTTGCCTGCGCAAGGCTGCCCAGGAGCGACGAACCCTGCGTCGGCGTCGGTACGACTCTCAGCGTTGCGCCCGCGGTGCCACAGAGGCGGGCGGTTTGAAACTCGGCACGGGACTCCTTTTTATGCACGTCGGTGCCGAGCCGAGCCGTGACGTATCGGGACGAAGGGTTCGCCTCCCCCTCCACAGCCGCCAGATATGGCAACACGAACACAAACAAGCCGACCAGCGCCGACAGGGGATTGCCCGGCAGTCCAAAGATCGCCTGTGGCGAGCCGCCTTGCGCCACCCGCTTTGCGAAAACAATCGGTTTGCCCGGTTTCATGTTTACCCGCCAGAAGACCACCTCTGCCCCAATCTGCGGGAGCGCCGGCTTCACCAGGTCATGCTCGCCCACCGATACCCCACCCGTGAGTATCAGCACTTCGGCGTCGTGCAGAGCGTCCTCCAGCGCCTGAACCAGCGCAGGCAACGAGTCGGGCGCCGTGCCTGCAAACCAACAGCGATAGCCCCGCGCCGCCAGCCACGTTGCCAGCATCACACTGTTGGAGTCGCGAATGGAGTCTGCGCGAAGAGGTGCATCGTACGGCAGCAGCTCGTTTCCAGTGACCAGCACCGACACCTGTGGACGCCGATACACACTAAGTGGCGTTAAGCCCAGAGCAGCCAGCAGCGCGACATGCGACAACCGAACGCGCTCGCCAGCCCTCAGCACCTCGGTACCGGTCGCAATGTCTTCACCGCGCGAGCGCACATGCCGCCCCGACCGCACCGGCTCCGAGAGCACAATCCAGCCTTCCTGCACGGTGACCTGCTCGACGGGAACGACGGCATCTGCGCCCCGCGGAACTGGCGCCCCCGTGCTGATGGCGATGGCTTCACCACGATGCAGGTCAGCGCCATAGCCTCTGCCCGCTGCCGACTCCCCCACCACGCGCAAACGCACCGGAGTGCTCGCTGTCGCCGACCGTGTATCCTCTGCGCGCAGGGCAAAGCCGTCCATCGCCGAGTTGTCAAAGGGCGGAAGATCGTGCGGAGCCAGCAGCGTCTGCGCCAGCACGCGCCCAGCTGCTTCGCGCAGGTCAACGGTTTCATGTCCCAGAGGACTGGCTGCCTCCAGAACCTGTTGCAGAGCCGCTTCAACACTGATCATCTCTATCACCACCATCCTCCACTGGAGAAAGCCGAAGCCAGGGAAATGAGCAGTTTGCCGCAGGCCACCAGCAACACTACCGCCAGCACCCGATTCATGGTCACAGGTACCAGCCGCCGCGCCCCGAGATACGAACCGATTAACCCTCCAGCAAGCGCCACCGTCAGGGGCATGCCCAGCGAGCCAACGCTTAGACGGTCCGATATCCCGCGAGACAGCAGCCCTGCAATGGAGTTGAGCAGAACGAATGATGCCGCGATGCCCGCCGTGTCTCGTGGGGTAGCCCAGCGCAGCAGAATGAGCAACGGGCTCAGAAAAACGCCGCCCCCGATGCCCACGATGCCTGACACCAGTCCGACGACTGCGCCGACCACTCCCGCAACCGGTGCCTTCGGAGGCTGAACCGCTGTCGTCGAATTGCCTTCTGCCAAACTATTTCCCCAGCTGAGGAAGAGCAGACGCATGGCGGCAGCAGCCAAGCCGACCAGCAACAGCAGATGAAACAACCACATCGGCACCGCCAGCAAGCCACCGAGGAAGGTGAAAGGGATGGATGTGACCAGAAACGCCCTCGCCAGCCGAGCCGGAAAGTGCCCTGCCCCCGCGAACTGCGTAAGCGCCAGCCCCGATACGACGGTATTCAGCACCAGCGCGGTGGTGGAGGCTTCTCGTTGCGGTAGCGCTGGCAACAGCAAGCTCAGCAGAGCCAGGTACCCCGTGGCTCCACCGTGCCCCACCGAAGCATACAACATGGCAACCAGAAGAAAGCCCGCGAGAAGCAACCCGGACTCGCTCATCGTTGCCTCCTCACCGGTGGTCACCGCCCTGCACCATCTGGATTGCATGAGGCAGTAGCGTACAAAGTGCCGCAAGATGCTCCTGAACTGCTTTGGGACTGCCCGGCAGGTTGATAATCAATGTGCGTCCGCGGATGCCAGCCGTTGCCCGCGACAGGAACGCCACCGGTTTGAGCAACCCCGTCTGCAACCGGAGCCACTCGGTGATGCCGGGCGTCTCCCGCTCCACAACGGAGCGCGTGGCTTCCGGGGTCCGGTCGCGCGGCGCGAAGCCGGTTCCGCCGGAGGTCAAAATCAGGTCAACCCCCAGTTCGTCAGCCAGCCGGACGATTTGCGCGCTCACCTGTTCCTGATTGTCCGGTATCACGACGTATTCGGTCACTGTCGCCCCGTGCTCCTCAAGCCACTGCTGGATGAGCGCGCCGCTTTCGTCTGGATAGACGCCCTGACTGGCGCGATCGCTCACCGTCACCACCGCCGCGTGGATGCTCGCGAGGTCGCACACGGATACAGCAGGCGCTTTCTCCACAGCCCGCTCCCACACGCCCGACTTCCCACCGGACTTGCGCACCAGCCGCACCGAAAACTCCGTTGCAGGGTCCTGCGACTTCGCCCAGTCGTAGAGGGTCAGAGCCGCTACCGATGCTGCCGTCAGCGCTTCCATCTCCACGCCGGTACGGTCGTGTGCGCGCGCGGTCGCACGAACCACCATGCGTTCGCCCTCGAGCCGCAGCGACACCTGCACCTTTTCCAGCCGGATAGGATGGCACATGGGAAGGAGCTCCGGCGTGCGCTTCGCCGCCAGAATACCCGCAATCTCCGCCGCCGGTTGAGCGTCGCCCTTCGGCAGGCGCCCCTCCCAGAGCGCCCGCAAAACCTCCGGCTTCCCGTACAACGTCGCTTCCGCCTCCGCCTCGCGAAGGGTCTCAGACTTGTCTCCAACGTCAATCATCCGTTCGCGGCTCGACTCCATCACGTCCTCTCCTCACCCTCCAATGGCGCGCATCGTGCGAAAAGCGGCGTGCGGTATGACCGAAATGAACTGATGCCCCTCTGGCTTCACGGCAAGCGCCTGCTCCATTCGCTGCATGATGGCTGATTCGCGCTGGTCTGGTGGCAGGCTCAGCGCAGGTTTCATGTCCACGCGGATGCCGTGCCCCAGACATGGATACAGGTAGCCGTCCGCGCTGAGGCGCATCCGGTTGCACCGTGCACAGAAGTTCGCCGAACACGCGCCGATGAAGCCGAGAGTGCCCTGAGCACCGGGCACACGGAAGACATCGGCGGGTCCGCCGCCCACTGCCTCGCCTTCCACAACGGGCATCAGCTCCCCGAGTTGAGCGCACGCCGTTTTCGCCATCCCGACGGGGAAGACATGCTCCTTCTTATAGAACTCCAGATTGCCGATGGGCATCAACTCGATGAACCGCACGTGGAGCGGATAACGAAGGGTCAACCGCGCAAACTCCTGCACCTCGTCATCGTTAATGCCCCGCATCAGCACACAGTTGATCTTCACGGGGGAGAGTCCCGCCTCCAGGGCGGATTCGATGCCCTGCCAGACATCTTCCCACTTCCCCACCGGCGACACACGGCGGAACTTTGCAGGCTGAAGGGTATCGAGAGAGATGTTGATCCGGCGCAAGCCATTGTCCTTCAACGCCTTCACATAGCGCGGGAGAAGGATACCGTTGGTGCTGAGCGACAGGTCGTCCACTCCCGGTATCGCAGAGAGCAATGCCACCAGATCGGGAACGTTCGGACGCACCAGCGGCTCACCCCCCGTGATGCGCACCCGACGCAAGCCATGTTGTGCCAGCACGCTCACGAGGTCGGTAATCTGGGTGTACTCGAGCAGGTTCCTGTCCTGCTCGTAACCTTTGTCCGACTCCGGCACACAGTACACACAGCGGATGTTGCAGCGGTCGGTGACAGAGATTCGCAGGTATTCGATCAGCCTGCCGAAGCGATCGCGCATTCCGCGCTCGCGCAGGCGAACATTCTGTTCAGAGGGCGCATTCGTTGTGTATAATCCAGCCGGACTCGGCGCGTCTGGCGTTTGCATCAACTGTGTCCTCAAGAGTGACCGAATTGCGCTTGTGAAGCCAAAATTCCGCGTGCTGGTATTATACCTTATCTCCGTGTCATTGCGAGGAGCGAAGCGACGAAGCAATCCCCTCCGCCACACGTGTCATTGCGAGGAGCGAAGCGACGAAGCAATCCCCTGCGCACACTGACTCTCCGTGTCATTGCGAGGAGCAAAGCGACGAAGCAATCCCCTCCGCCACACGTGTCATTGCGAGGAGCGAAGCGACGAAGCAATCCCCTCCGCACACCGACCCCCGTGTCATTGCGAGGAGCGGAGCGACGAAGCAAGCCCCTACGCACACCGACCCCCGTGTCATTGCGAGGAGCGAAGCGACGAAGCAATCCCCTGCGCACACTGACTCTCCGTGTCATTGCGAGGAGCGAAGCGACGAAGCAATCCCCTCCGCATCGCG
>OGCI01002805.1_pt1 | contig 10706 bp, 9 predicted proteins | sample 1570021 | NCBI WGS metagenome assembly OGCI01 (sample SAMN06264664, study PRJEB24512) | hot springs metagenome | isolation source: Hot spring water | place: South Africa: Tshipise | collected 2015-06-21
TCCCGTGAACATGATGTACATGGAAGCGGGAGTTCGGTATGCGATGGAGTACATCGAGGGGAAGACCAACGGTAAGGTAGATAAGGCAAAGTTGATTTCCATCATGGAAAGCATTGCGGGAGGAAAGGTAGAGCTGACCGAGTACACGAGCCGGAAAACCGGGAAGACCTATCCGAACTATTTCCTCTACCTTTCCGAGTTCTACAATTTTTAATTTACAGTACCTGGAATGGATCTATAGAGCAGGGCCTTTAGCGATGGCCCTGCTTTTTACGTCTATTTTCCCTCTAGGAAAGGAGATTCTGTGGAAAGAAACGGACGATCTGTTTTAGAAATGAAGAACATTTCGAAAGAGTTCTATGGAAACAAAGTCTTAAAAGGTATAAACCTGTCGGTACAAGAAGGGGAAATTCACGGAATAGTCGGGGAGAATGGAGCGGGAAAGAGCACGCTCATGAACATCCTGTTCGGGATGTCGGTCATTCATTCTACCGGCGGATTCGAGGGAAGTATAGAGTTCCTGGGTAAACCAGTCAGAATTTCCAGTCCTTTCGACGCGATGGCACTGGGAATCGGCATGGTCCATCAAGAGTTCATGCTGATTCCTGGATATTCTGTCACAGAGAATATCAAACTTAATCGGGAAATCACCAAGGATAATTTCTTTTCTAAAATACTAGGCCCGGGTCTGCGGACCCTTGACTGGGACTCGATGGGACAGGATGCGAAACGAGCCTTATCCAAGTTGGAGATGGACATAGACGAGTGGGCAAGGATCGCGGGGTTACCTGTTGGGCATATGCAGTTTGTAGAGATCGCTCGTGAACTGGACAAGCAAAACCTAAAACTTCTCGTCTTTGATGAACCAACCGCAGTCCTTACAGAATCGGAAGCGGACCGGCTTCTCTCTACCCTAAGGAAACTGGCGGAAACGGGAATCTCAATTCTATTCATCACCCATAGACTACATGAAATCATGGAAGTCTGTGACAGGATCACAGTCCTTCGGGATGGAGTGCAAGTGGCCACCAAGTCTAAATCCGAGACTACCATTGAGGAATTGGCTCGGTTAATGGTGGGGCATTCGATCGAGTCCGTGGGGAAGCGAAAGGTAAATTTATCAGAACGGAAAACCATCCTGAAAGTACGGGACTTGCGGGTACTTATGCCGGGCGAAACCGTGCAAAAGGTGGACCTGGACATCAAGGAAGGAGAGATCTTTGGAATCGGCGGATTGGCTGGGCAGGGTAAAATTGGAATCGCCAATGGGATCATGGGATTGTACGATAGCTCTGGGTCTGTGGAGTTCGATGATAAGCTCCTTCCCCTGAATAATCCCCGAGAGGTCTTGAAAAGGGGATTGGCGTTCCTTTCCGAAGACCGGAGAGGAGTGGGACTCCTTTTGGATATGAGCGTGGAGATGAATATCGTTGCTCCCGCTATAGAGATCCATCGTAAGTTCTTGAAAGACATGGGAGTTTTTTCTGTTTTAGACAGGTCCCAGATTCGCGCCTTTGCCCAGGACATGATCCAGAAGCTCGACATTCGTTGCTTGGGCCCGGATCAACCGGTGAAACGGTTGTCAGGGGGTAACCAACAGAAAGTGTGTATTGCCAAGGCGTTGGCGTTGGAGCCCAAACTTCTCTTCGTTTCCGAGCCTACTCGGGGGATCGATATTGGCGCAAAGAAGAGAGTGTTGGATACTCTAGTAGAGTTGAACCAGAAGAATGGCATGACCATCGTGTTAACCTCCAGCGAGTTGGCGGAACTGCGATCCATCTGCGATCGGATCGCCATCATCAGCGAAGGTCGAGTGATGGGCATCCTGGATCCAGACGCGGAGGATGCGCAATTCGGTTTACTAATGGCAGGGGAATATGCAGTACGATAATAAGAAATCGCAAACCACTACCATGCTCGAACAGATATTAAAAAAGATTCGATCCTTTGGGATTCCCAGGATCATCATCATTCTATTTCTTTTAAGCTTATGGATTTCGGCCGCTTTCCTTTCCATTCCATTTCCCGCGCTACTATCGGATACCTTCGTTCGGTTGGGAATGAATACAGTTCTTACCCTTTCGATGCTTCCTTCGATTCTGGTGGGCACTAGCCTATTCTTTGGCTTGCCATTGGGAATCATCTGCGGCTTGCTGGGTGGGGTGATGAGCATCGAATTGAATTTAAAAGGATTAACCGCTTTCTTTGCTGCGATTGGATTTTCCATCCCCTTGGCTATTCTAGTTGGGTATGGGTATGGACTACTGTTGAATCGAGTGAAAGGCTCGGAGATGACGGTAGGCACGTATGTGGGTTTTGCCTTTGTTTCTCTGATGTCGTTTGGATGGGTCACCCTACCGTTCAAGAACCCGGAAATGGCTTGGGCCATCGGAAAAGGGATCCGGGTTACCGTTTCTCTGGAAGGACGCTTCAGTAATGTGTTGAACAAGCTGTGGGCCTTTGAGTTGTATGGTATCAAAATCCCCACAGGCGCTCTCGTGTTCCTAGGAGTCATGTGCCTGATCATGGGACTATTCTTGCGTACCCGGACGGGTCTAGCGATGCAGGAATGTGGGATGAATCCCAAGTTCGCCAAAGCCTCAGGAATCGATGTGGATCGAATGAGGATCCTCGGCACCATCATTTCCACGATTCTTGGAGCTATTGGAATCCTTACCTATGCGCAGGGGTTTGGATTTCTCCAACTATACGAAGCCCCCATGTACATGGGATTCATCGCAGCAGCAGCGATCCTGATCGGAGGGGCTACCCTGAAAACGGCCAAGATCAGCCACGTGATCATTGGCACCTTTCTCTTCCAGGGGATCCTGGTCGTAGCCCTTCCCGTAGCCAATACGGTAGCTACCCTAGGGAGTTTGGCTGAAATATCTCGGATCATTGTTTCCAACGGAATCATCCTCTATGCCCTGGCTCAGAAAGGAGGCAATGAATGACGCAGGTACGACGGTTCCTTACCAACAATGCGGTGAGCATCCTCTTCGTGGTGATCGGAGTGTTGGGACTGCGAGTATCCGGCCTTTCCCTGCCCTTCTTTCTGGAAGACATCGTGAACCGATTGGCCCGAAACAGTTTCATGGTCCTTTCCCTCATCATACCAGTGTTGGCGGGGTTGGGGCTAAACTTTGCCATTGTGTTGGGTGCCATGGCGGGTCAGGCGGCCATCATCGTGGTTACCCATTGGAAGATTCCTGGTCTTGGGGGGATTCTTCTTTCCATTTTATTGGCTTTTCCCCTTGCGGTCGTGTTGGGGATCCTTACGGGTCGGTTGTTGAACCGAGCTCGAGGGAAAGAAATGATCACTACCCTTATTCTGGGTTTCTTTTCCAACGGGATCTACCAACTGGTATTTCTGTTGCTGGTGGGAAGCGTGATTCCCATGAAAAACGATGTGCTGGTACTGTCCAGTGGGGTGGGATTGCGAACATCCATTGACCTGACGGGTGGCTTGAAGAACGGATTGGACGATCTACTCCGGATACCCTTTCCCGTTTGCGCGGCGGTTACGGGGATAGTATTGTTAGGAGTGTACCTGACAAGATTCTTCCGTAGACGATCGGTACGGTTAGGCAAAATGGTTGGGATCGGACTACTGGCGTTATTCCTCATCGGATGGGGTTTGTTTCAGGTGTATACCCGTTCCATGTTCAATTTCGTTCGGGTGCCGGTGGGAACCTTCCTCATCGTGCTGGGACTCTGCGTCTTCATTACCTTCTTCACCCGTACCAAACTAGGGCAGGATATGCGCACCGTAGGACAGGATCGGCACATCGCAGAAGTCGCCGGAATCGACTCCGATCGAATTCGGATCATCGCGATGGTCATGTCTACCGTACTGGCCTCCATCGGTCAGATCGTTTTCCTTCAAAACTTGGGTACCTTCAGCACGTATGGCAGCCACGAACAGGCGGGAATGTTCGCCATAGCTGCCTTGCTGATCGGAGGCGCCTCGGTTGCAAAGGCCACGATTGGACAAGCCCTGCTAGGGACTCTCCTGTTCCATACCATGTTCATTGTTTCTCCCTTGGCCGGAAGAACCCTGTTTGGTGATGCCCAGTTGGGTGAGTTTTTCCGGGCCTTTGTGGCGTATGGGATCATCGGGCTTTCGCTAGCCCTCCATTCCTGGAAGAAGCAGATGCAGGCTCGAGAGGAAGCCCGTAGATCCGTTTAACATAAACTAGGGATACCTGATCGAATATGGTATACTCTCTATAGGAGGTATGGATGGTGTCCTTCCACCGATCAGGATCCCTTTTGTGTATACTTATATTTTTTCTATTTAACAGTTGTACCTCCATCCGGTTCCAGGTTCCAGAACCTCGTACGATTCCTCTCGACGCATTCGGAATGGCCCACGCAGGGGGGCGGTTCACGGAAAAGGAGAATCGGCTACTGGATGCAATGGGAGTATCCTGGATCCGAAATACCTTTCGGTGGGATTCCATCCAAAAGCGAACCAAACAGTGGGATTTTCGTAGGTGGGACCGGTACGTGGAGAATGCGGAACGGGCAGGGAAGAAGGTCCTGGCAGTGCTGGCCTACGATGTCCCCTGGATCTATGGGAAGGAGGAAAAGGAAGCCCGCCGTCACATTGAACCGGATAAGATTCCCTACTTTCTCCAGTACGTGGAAGGAATCGTGAGGCGATACAAGGGGCGAATCCACGCGTACGAAATCTGGAACGAACCAAACTGGCTCTTCTGGAAGGGATCGGACGAAGACTTCTTTACTCTCGCTACAGAAACTGCCAAAAGAATCAAGGAGGTGGATCCCCACTGTTACCTCGTGGTAGGATCTTTCTGGCGAGTCCCCAGATCCTTCATCCGGGGAATGTTTCGTTCGGGCGCTTTTCAATACGCGGATGCAGTATCCTTCCATCCGTACGCTTTAACTCCCGAGGGGACCATCGTTCTCTACGATGAGCTAAAGGCAATCCTCGAAGAGGAAGGGTTTAGGGGAGATATATGGGTTACCGAAGTCGGGTTCCCTACAGGTGGGTGGTACTTGACCCGCGTATCGGAAGAAAAAAAACCTTCGTATGTGATCAAGACCTTGGCGGGCCTACTTGTGCGGGGGGTTCGGGTGGTATTCTGGTACGAACTCTTTGACAAGTTCCCTAAAGGGGATGCTCCTTCCGTTCTGGATTCGGAGCTATACTTTGGTCTCAACTATCCGGATTTCAAACCGAAAAGCGGGATGGCCGCCTATTCGATCTTAGCCACTCAGATAGGGGGAGCTACCTATAGGCCTGATTTAGTAACCCTACCGCCAGAGTTGAAGAATACATTGGAAGCTCTTCCTTTTAGGCGGCCGGATGGAAAGAAGATCCTACTCCTCTGGTCTCGTACGGGAGAAGAGGTTCAGGTGCGGGTTTCCCCTGTGGAAGGCCTTTGGCAATATGATCTCGCCACAGGCCAAAAGACGAAAGTACCCAAAGAGGGAAGATTTCAAGTGGGGGATCAGGTGATCTTTTTCTCCCGTGATCCAAATACCCAGATGCCAGAGTCTGGTTTTTACATCGAAAAGGTAGAGCCTGATCCACAAGAAGGAGTAACCGTATCCGGGGAGCTATCCCTTTTCTGGAAAATCCGGTAATACCCTTTCTATGATTCTACTTTTGAAAGAACTCCTTTCCATTGCCATCCCGATGGTAATTTCCCAGGTTTCCGATACGGTGATGCTCTTCGTGGATCGCTGGATGCTCTCTCGCCTTGGGGAACTCCATTTAGCGGCGGCGATGAGTGGAGGTCTCAGCCAGTTTACCTTGACATCCTTCTTTGTAGGTATGGTGGGATACGTGAATGCTCTCACCGCGCAATCCTTTGGCGCCCGAAGGAAGGATCTCTGCGCCCCAGTGGTCTACCAGGGAATCTACCTCGCCCTTGCGGCATACCCCCTTCTGCTCCTGTTTTCTCCTCTGATGAAGCAGGTGTTTTCCTTATTGGGGCATAGGGAGGATCAGATACATCTCGAATACACGTATTTCCGGGTGTTGATGTATGGATCCGTCTTCCCCATCCTACGGGCCGCGTTCACCGGATTCTTCCTGGGGATCGGAAAGACCCGGGTGGTGATGGTTGCAAACATGGTCGGGATGGTAGTGAATCTACCCGCTAACTATGCTTTGATTTACGGAAATTGGGGACTCCCCGCATGGGGTGTAACGGGGGCCGCTTTGGGTACTATTCTAGGCTCTTTCAGTACGGTACTGATCCTTATACTGGCCTTCTTGAGCCCAATGAATCGAGCTTCCTTCAAGACCCATCGAATAAAAGGACTGGATCTACTCCTTTTGGCAAGACTTGTAAGGTATGGAGGACCCGCAGGCGCAGAACTATTTTTCAATGTCACGGCTTTCAATGTGTTCGTCCTTCTCATGCATTCCTATGGACCTGGAGTAGCCGCGGCTGTTACCGTAGCCTTCAACTGGGATTTGGTCGCCTTCATACCCATGTTGGGTATGGGAGACGCGGTTACTTCCATGGTGGGAAGACGGATTGGAGCCGGGAACTTCTCCGAAGCTCGCAGAGTTGTCTATACCGCCCTGGCAACCGCTTGGAGCTATTCCGCGTCCATGATGGTACTGTTCCTCGTTGCGGCTCCTCGACTGGTAGGAGTGTTTCTTTCCTCGGATCATCCATTTTCAGAGGGTTCTTCATCCTCTACCTTCTCCCTAGCGGTGTTTATGCTCCGGCTGGCGGGATTGTATACCCTGGCGGACTCTGCGCAGATCGTATTCTCTGGTGCCTTACGGGGTGGGGGAGACACGAAGGCGGTGATGTACATTTCCGTGGGACTCCACTGGCTTTTTACCTGCTTGGCCCTGGGCATGATCAAGTATGGCAAGGTATCTCCTACCATCGTGTGGATTGCCTTCATCCTTTTCGTGATGATGTTGGGTTTCAGTATGTTCCTCAGGTTTCGCTCAGGTCATTGGGCAACCCAAAGGGTGATGGATGGGGAAGATAGAAGAGAGTATACTGTGTAGAGTACGGTGGATGCCGGCACAAAGGAGGGAAGGATGAAAACGACCATTGTTCTCCTGGCTAGTATGGGGTTGATCTTGAGCGGTTGTCTTCAAACAGAAACGAAGATCAAAGTGGAGAAGGACGGGAGTGGGACTGTTGAACAACGGGTGATCATGCGAAAGGATATCGTGGAAATGATGCAGGGGATGCAGGCTGCCATGGGGGGTACTGCTCCTGGCGGATCTAGTGTCTTTAACGAGGAGAAGCTCAAGGAAGACGCAAAACGGATGGGGTCCGGGGTTCGAATGCTTGAAGCGCGGCCGATCACCTCCGAGGCAGGTTCTGGGTATATGGTTCGGTACGGGTTTACCGACATCAATCGGATACAGGTACCCGAGACTCCCCTCTTGGGAGATACCCCTGCGAATCAGCCTGGTGGGATCTCTACGGAAGGATCCGTCATCACTTTCAAGTTCAGCAAGGGGAATCCCGCTACCCTGGAAGTTCTTTTCCGAAAGGATGAGGGATCTAAGGGATCGGGAGAAAAGGTAGAAAGGACGAACGAAGGGATTTCGAAGGAAGAAAAAGAGGGTGAGGAAGAAGAATCTCCAGAACAGGAGAAAGCAATGATGCAGGAACTGTTACGAGACATGAAGCTATCCATCCGAGTGGAAGTGGGTGGAACCATTACTTCTACCAATGCCGATTACCGGTCTGGCTCTGTGGTAACCTTGATGGACGTGGACTTCAATGCGTTACTTGAAAACAAGGAAGCCTTTGAAAAACTCACCGGAGACAAAGTGGATACTCTGGATGAATTGAAGGAGTTTAGCCGGAAATACCGAGGTTTACAGATGGAAACGAAGGAACAGGTACAGATCAAGTTTCGATGACACAGCTACACCCTTCGAACCGCAATGGGCGGTCATAAGGTATTGATTCTCCTGCTTGTTGCATAAAGACCGGAAAGGTGGTATTACCTCGGCCATGGAAACGCAATCCTTTCGATTTGGGCTCTGTACTAACATGGTGTATCCAGACTCGGATCCCATTGCCTTGCATCTTCTTCCCCAGTTGAAGGAATGGGGCTACGAGTACGTGGAGTTTTCCCTTCGTGATCTTATGGGGATTCCCCGGGAACAGTGGGGGAACTTTTGTAAAAAAGTGGAACGGATCGGATTGCCTGTGGAGGCATGCAACAATTTCTTCCCTCCTTCACAGCGGATTACAGGTTCAAATGTAGACTTCAAGGCTCTTACCCAGTATACCCGAGAATCTCTCGGGCGGGCAAAGGATTTGGGTGCGAGAGTGGTAGTGTTCGGAAGTTCCGGCGCCCGGAACTTGCCAGAAGGGTTCCCACGGGAAACAGGAATGGAACAGATTCGCACAGCTTCAAAGATGATCGGTGAAGTGGCTGAAAGAATCGGTATCCTAGTAGCCATCGAGTACCACAATCGGGGAGAAGCCAATGTTCTCAACACGATGAAAGAAGCGGTTGAGCTCTGTCGACAGGTAAATCATCCCTATCTGCAAGTCCTTTCTGATTACTACCATATGGCGTATGAGAAGGAACCAGTGGAAGCCTTATTGCTTGCTAAGGGATTACTCGCGCACGCCCACTTTGCTGAGCTTGAGAATCGGTCCTTCCCCAAGATTCCCAAGGAAGAGTACCGAGCGTATTTCTCTACCTTGCGAAAGATAGGTTATCACGGAAGGGTGAGCGTTGAGGCCTTTACAAACAATATTGCTGTAGATGCACCGCTGGCTTTGACGGTCTTGAAGGAATGCAGTCACCTCTAAAAAGATACACCTCAAGTTTCCGGGTGTTGTCCCACGATTCCCAACTGGGGAATCAGGATGTTGGCTTTCAACACGTTCTTGGTGTACTCCGCGTCGTATCGGGTGAGCCCCGCAATGATATGGGAGTGTTTCTCGATGATCACTTCCCCCTGTTCAATCATCCGGTTCTGCGTGCCCCGAAGGGCCATGAAGTTCGTTAAGGGAAGCTGTTTGAACAGATCGTATAGGCGGTTATTTTCGCTCAGTTCTACGATTTTGTGATGGAACTCGATGTCTTTAGACATGCAAAGGACAACTTCTTTCTTTCGGATGGCTTTTGATAGCTCGTCGTTAATGGGTTGGAGCTCGCGAATTCTCTCTTGTGGTATTCGCTTCTCGCAGATGGTGTCGATGGCTAAAGATTCCAGGGAAAACCGTATGTGAGTATATTCTATAATGTCCCGGTCGGTTAGTTCTATCACGTACGTTCCCTTTCTAGGAATGGTTCGCACGATTCCTTCCTGTTCTAGCCTCAGTAAGGCCTCTTTTACCGGGGTCATACTCACATTCAAGGCGCTAGCGATCTTTTCGTAGTACAGTCGATCCCCCGGTTTATAGATACCGGCGAGGATATCATCCTTCAGTTTCTCGAAGACTCTTTCGCCTAGCGTGTTGTTTATCACCATTACTTCACATGATGGAACGAATTGGTAGATCTGTCAAGCGTAAATAAAACATATTTTCGTAATAATTTTTTCGAAAAAACTTGACAATCGGAAAATTTATGGTATCCTGAAGTATCAATACATTCGATACCAGGAGGATTTCTATGAAGAAATGGGTACTCTTCGGTTTGATGGTATCCCTTGCGATCAGCTTTGTGTTCGCGGGTGGTTCTAAGGAACAGAAGTGGGATCGATCTGGTGTGGTGATGAAGGGAACGGACACGACCATCCGAGCGAAGGATTTCGGCTACACCGCTACCCCGAAACGTCCCTACACGATTGCCGTAGTGGTGAAGAGTGCTGCGATTCCTGTTTGGGAATCTCATCTCATTGCCGCGAAGAAGGCAGGGGAAAAACTAGGGGTAAAAATCCTCGATTACGCTCCTTCCAAGGCGGACAACGTGGAGGAACAGAAACGGATCTTGGAAGACCTCGTCACCGCAGGAGTGGATGCCGTAGTCTTGGCGCCGGCCAACACGGAAGCCGTTCGGGGTCCTGTGATGGATCTGATCAAGGCTAAGATCCCCGTGGTGTACGACAACACAATGGGACCTTCCGATGTGGACTACCTGACCTACGTGGGGATCGACAATGTGGAAGCGGGAAAGATGATCGCCATGGAGATCGCCAAACGGATGGGAGGAAAGGGTAATCTATTGATTCTGGAAGGCGTGCCAGGTCAGGCTACTTCCGACCTTCGGACCAAAGCGGCGATGGATTATATCCAGGCAAACTTCCCCCAGATCAAAGCGGAACGAGCGGTCACCAACTGGCAGTTCGATAAGGGACGCCAGGTGACGGAAGACTACATCACCAAATGGGGCAAGGATCTAAAGGGGATCGTTGCCGTGGGAGGAAACCAAGCGGAAGGAGCTGTGGAAGCGGTAAAAGCTGCGGGTCTCCAAGGACAGGTGATCATTGGTGGGTTCGATGTACAGGAGCCCCAGTACGTGGCGGTGGAACGGGGAGATGAGGCATTTACCGTATCTCAGGGAGTGTACGACCAAGCATACCTAAGTGTGGTAGCTGCTATTCGCGCATTGAACGGCGAGAAAGTCCCTCGGTACATTCAGACTCCCATTACCGTCGTAACGAAAGAAAATTTGAAAGAGATGGACGAACGACCAGCCGCATTGAAAGCGAGAAAATAAAAAAGTACACAGCATTGAACTTTTAAGAATGACCGGGGCTCCTGGAATGGGAGCCCTGGTATCGG
>OGCI01002807.1_pt1 | contig 10703 bp, 12 predicted proteins | sample 1570021 | NCBI WGS metagenome assembly OGCI01 (sample SAMN06264664, study PRJEB24512) | hot springs metagenome | isolation source: Hot spring water | place: South Africa: Tshipise | collected 2015-06-21
TTGGAAAGGAGGAAATAGATTACTTTTCCTGATTGATCTACCAGGCAAGCCTCATGAAACCTTTTACCAATGTCAATACCTAGATAATACATAGATTTTTCTCCTGAATCAGAGGTAGGTTCAACCCCAATCATCTTTCTATCACAACCTTGTTCTTGAGACGAGCTTAAAAGCCCAACTTACTTATTGGTGATTCCTGAAAGAGATGGGGTAGCATTCTTTAGGACGAGCTTTGAGCTCAAGGTCGAAGAACGAACCCCCCACCTCTTAATCAGGAGCTCCTGATTAAGATTGATTATTTTAGACCTTTTAAGATTACAACTTAATTGTAAAAGTGCTTATTACATTATACAAAGGTCGAAATAAAACTAAATAGATCAATTAAAAATATGAAAAAAGTTGGAATTATTGGTGGCGGAATAGCTGGTTTAACTTGTGGTTATAAATTAGTCCAAAAGGGGATAGATTCTATAATTTTTGAAAAAGAAACGATACTGGGAGGGAGAATAAATTATGCTGCCGCTATCGGTTCAGAGAAATTTCAGACCCAGATGATGAAATTAGTCAAAGAATTAGGATTAGAGGAGGTCAAAGTTATTTTAAAGAAAAATGAAATTGCCTTTTTCCTAAAAGATTTGATGCCAGTCGAAAAACTTCCTCAGCTCGCCTTAAAGATTTTAGGAGCAAAAGGAACTTTAAATTTTTTAAGATTTTCTCGATTTGTCAATTCCTTGAATTTCAATGCCTTTTCTCCCAGCAAAGAACTTTTAAAACTGAGGAATATTTCTTTAGCTGAATATGGAAAAAAGTTTTCAGCGAAAGTTAGATTCTTAACCTTAGCTCCTGCTGTCATTTTTTCCGGGAAAGATGATCTGAATAGTCTCGGGGCAGATTATGGATTACATTTAATTCGAATGGGCAATGAACTAACTTCTGGAAAAGCGATTGGTTTTGAAGAGGTAAATTTAATGAGCTTAAGTAATATTTTAGCCCAAAAAATAAGGGAGAAAGGCGGAGAAATTTTAAGCAATTCTGAGGTAAAGAAAGTTCTAAAGAAAGAAGAAAGTTTTGAAATTTACTATCAGAGATTGGGTGAAGAAAATGTTGAAATGGTAAAAAAAGTAGTTTTTGCCTTACCCCTTTTTTATATCCCTAAAATTTTCCCTGATCTGGAGATAAAAACCAATATTGAATACCCTTTAATGAAAATTTTAGTGATTCGAGGTAAGCTGAAGTATCCCCGAAAGTTAATAATCGGTCTTCCAGGAAATCCTTACAATTTTAGAATCTTGCTAAATTTGATTCCTGCTGAGCAATATTTACTCCCCTGGCAGAAAGAAAAAGAGGTCAATCTTGATTTTCTTTATGAGAACTATCAAGTGATTTCTGAAAAGGAAATTACACCCTTGCCAGTTCTACCTCCCCAACCTCAAGTTCCAGAGCTAAAAACTAAAATTGAAGGAGTCTTTTTGGCTGGTGATTTTTACTATTATCCTTTTGATATCTCTGTTCAAACAGCCGAAATAATTGCTGATTTAATCGCTAAGGAAATTTAAAAAGATCTAGTAAAGCTAAAAGTTATCAACTAAAGGAATTAGAAAAATTCTGAAGATTAGTCTTTAATCAAGAATTAAAAATGATAGGATAGAGAAACTTAAGGGAGATTCAACAAGGAGGAATTCTATGAATATTCCAGAGATTAAAACTCTAGATGAGCGGAGTAAAAAGTTTATTTTTATTCCCTTCTGTCTAATCTGTCAAGCCTTTCGAGCCCAAGGCATTGTTAGATATGGCTATTCAGCGGTAATAAAACCAATAATTGAGGAAATCTTACGGCACGAGATAAATATAATCCAAATGCCCTGTCCCGAAAGTCAACTTGGCAGATATGAGGAGAGTTTAAAAAGAGAACCAAAAAGAATAGAGCAATATGATAGGCCAGAATTCAGAGAAATTTGTCAACATTTAGCTTCCAAGACAGTCCATCTGGAAAATCTTATTAGGAAATATCACCCCGATTGAATTTGTCCAAAAACACCTCAAACTGTTACCGGTGTCCTCATATTCTCCAGAGGCTTGACATAGTTTTATTGATTTCTTATATTATTAAGTAGAACAAAATGGAGGTGAAAAAATGGAAATAAGGGAAGTTGTGGAAAAACACCTTCAAGCGGCTATTGAAGGAAAAATGGATGTGGTGATAGGAGACCTGATTCCCGAGTTGGTTCCGGTAGTCCAGGGGTTAGCTCCTAAATTAGGGGAAGTTCAACCTCAAAGTTTTGAAATCTTAGAGGAGCGAACGGAAGGAGAAACAATGGTCGTAAGGTTTGCCCTTATTGGTAAACAACGACTTGTTGTCGAGGACACCTGGAAGGAGATTGAGGGAGTCTGGAAAGTGGTAAAAGTCCAGCCAATAGAGTAGCTACCTGGAGGAATCACCAAAATCCAAAAGGGGAAACAAATAAATTTTGTTCCCCTTGTTTATTTTTTAAATTGGTTTAAAATGAAATAAAGGTCGAATTTCTCCCCAAAATCTTTTCGAAAATTATGAAATTAAAAGATAAAGTAGCTATAATTACCGGTTCTGGCTCTGGAATTGGAAAAGCCACAGCTTTTCTTTTTGCTAAAGAAGGAGCAAAGGTAGTGGTAAATGATGAGCATGGGGACGAGGTTGAGGAGGTGGTAAATAAGATAAAAAGAGAAAAAGGAGAGGTTTTTGGTATTCAGGCTGATGTAACAAACTGGACGGAAGTGGAAAAAATGGTAAATCAGGTTTTGGAGAAATTTGGCAAAATTGATATTTTGGTTAACAATGTCGGAATTTTCCAGACCTTCAACTTCCTTCAAAGCAATGAAGAAAATTGGGATAAATTATTGGATAGCAATTTAAAGTCAACTCTGATTTGTACCAGAATTGTTTTGCCAATAATGCTTAAGAAAATTGAGGAAGGAAAACAAGAAAAAGGAAAGATTGTGAATATCGGTTCGGTTAGTGGAATGATAGCCATTCCTGGGGCAGGAGATATCTACGGTGCCTCAAAAGCCGGAGTAATTCAATTCACTAAAGCCTTGGCAGCTGATTATATTGACAAAAAAATCTGGATAAATTGCGTCTCCCCCGGCGCTACTGATACGCCTTTACTTGCCCCTCTTCTTCAAGACCCTCTGGCGTGCGAAGCTCTTTTAGCCACCATTCCTCAGGGGAGGGTTGGAAAACCCGAAGAGCTTGCCTATGCTATTTTATTCTTGGCTTCTGATGAATCAGATAGGATTGTAGGAGTAAATTTGCCAGTAACCGGAGGACACGAATTAAGATAAATCTGGATTACATTAAATACCTTAAAATTATCAAATTTATTACTTTGGCAAAAAGTAAAAAATTTTTAGATTTTATGCCTTTCAAACCGGAGTTCTCTCAGATAGCAAACACCTCTCAATTAGAGTTAGAAAAGAAAAAAATTGAGGAAGAAAAAAAGGAACTAGAATTAAAAAGGAGAGAATTGGAATTAAAAGAAAGGAATTTAGAAGTTCAACGAAGATACGCCACTTTTGCTTTGGAAAAAAGGGTAAAGGAAAGAACAAGGAAATTAGAAGAGACAGCTAAAGAATTAGAAGAATCCAGGGCCGCTTTAATGAATATGTTAGAGGATGTGGAAGAAGCGAGAGGTAGGGCCGAAGAAGAAAAAAATAAAACCTTAACAATTATTAATAATTTTGCCGACGGACTTTTGGTTTTTGACGAAAAAAATAAGCTTTCTTTAATTAATCCCCAAGTGGAAACTTTTTTTGATCTCAAAGGAAGAGAGTTAATCGGCAAGTCGGTTTTAGAATTAGAGACTTTCCCAACCCTCAAACCTTTGATCAGACTTTTGGGAAAGGAAATTAAAAGCGTTTTCAGAAAGGAGTTACCAATCAAAGAGAATTTAACTTTAGAAGTCTCTACTACCCCTATACTCAGCGGTGAAGAGTTATTAGGAACTCTGGTTATTTTACACGATATCACTCGCGAGAAATTAGTTGAAAGAATGAAGACCGAATTTGTTTCTTTAGCCGCCCATCAGCTAAGAACTCCCCTTTCAGCAATTAAATGGACATTGAGGATGCTTTTGGATGGAGATCTTGGCGAAATAACCAAAGAGCAAAAAGATTTTATTGAAAAAACTTATAGTTCAAATGAAAGAATGATTACTTTAATTAATGAACTTTTAGATGTAACCAGGATTGAAGAAGGAAGATTTCTTTATAAACCCATCCTGAGCGATATTGGAGCAATTTGCCAATTTGTGATAAATTCTTACAAAGAAGAGATTGAAAAAAGAGGAATTAAATTCGAATTTAAAAAACCAAAAAAGAAATTACCCAAAGTAATGCTTGATGTTGAAAAAATGAAGCTGGCTATTGAGAATATTATTGATAATGCTCTAAGATACACTCAACCAGGTGGTGAGGTGACAGTTTCTTTAAAACTTGGTAAAAAGGAAATAGAGCTTTCAGTAAAGGATACCGGAATAGGAATCCCTAAAGATCAGCAAGAAAGAGTCTTTACTAAATTTTTTAGAGGGGCTAATGTGATAAGAATGGCAACCGAAGGCTCTGGTTTAGGACTTTTTATTACCAAAAACATTATTGAGGCCCATGGTGGCAAAATCTGGTTTGAATCTGAAGAAGGAAAGGGTACCACCTTTCACTTTACTCTGCCTGTGGAAAAGGAATTTGAAGAATTTTTAAAAGAGTTCTAAAATATAATAATATGCTAAAAAAAATTTTATTAGTTGAAGATGAGGAGATTATAATTGATCTCCTTCAAAGAAAACTCCAAAAAGAAGGATATGAGGTTTCGGTTGCCAGAGATGGAGAAGAAGGACTTAAGGTAATGCGGGAAGTAAAACCAGATTTGATTTTATTAGATATCGTTATGCCAAAGATGGGAGGATTTGAAGTAATGGAGGAGATGGCAAAAGAGCCAGATTTAAAGAAAATTCCGGTAATTGTCATTTCTAATTCTGGTCAACCAGTTGAGCTTGACCGGGCTCAAGAATTGGGAGCAAAAGATTGGCTAATTAAAACTGAATTCGATCCCCAAGAAGTAATTGATAAAGTAGTAAAACAAATTGGTAGATAATATGGCAAAAACCATTCTTTTCATCGAGGATGATAAATTCCTCCGAGAATTAGTTATTCAAAAACTGATTAAGGAAGGCTATGAAACCTCTCAGGCAGTGGATGGGGAGGAGGGGCTGAAAAAGATTAAGGAAGAGAAACCAGACTTGGTTTTACTTGATTTAATTTTGCCAGGAATCGATGGTTTTGAGGTTTTAGCTAAAATGAAAGAAGATCCAGTTTTGGCTCAAATTCCCGTCATTATTCTCTCCAATCTTGGTCAAAGAGAGGATGTGGAAAGGGGATTAAAAATGGGAGCAGTTGATTATTTAATTAAGGCCCACTTTACTCCTGGAGAAATTATCGAGAAGATCAAAAATGCTCTAAAGTAAATTTATGCCCGAGCTTCCTGAGGTAGAGACAACTGTTGGCGATTTAAATAAAAAGGTCCTTCTGAGGACCTTTATTGATGTTTGGACAGATTTTCCGAAAATAGTCAAATTGCCTAAAAGTTTTGAGCAATTTAAAAAAGAAATTAAAGGGAAAAAAATTCAAAAAATTTGGCGAAGAGGAAAAAATATTATTTTTGATTTATCTGGAAACCTTTTTTTATTAATTCATCAAAAATTAACTGGCCATTTGCTTTTGGGAAAATGGGAATTAGAGAAAGGGGAATGGCAGGCAAAAATTCCCGGACCTTTAGCTGAAGATCCGATGAATAGATTTTTACACTTAATACTTTGGTTAGATAATAATCAAATGTTAGCCCTTTCCGATTTAAGGAAATTCGCCAAAGTTGAACTCTTAGATCAGAAAACTCTCGAAAAGGAACTTAGCTCCTTTGGTCCAGAACCATTAGAAGAAGATTTTACTTTTAAGAAATTTAAAGAGTGTTTGTTAAAAAAGAAAAAAGGAAAAATAAAGCAGGTTTTAATGGACCAGGAAGTCATTGCTGGAATTGGCAATATTTATTCAGATGAGATTCTGTGGAAGGCAAAGATCCACCCATTTAAAGATGTTTCAAAACTGAATGAAAAGGAGCTAAAAGAAATCTATCAGGCAATGAGGAAGGTTTTAGCCAGGGCAATTGAATTGGGTGGTGAATCAATTTCTGATTTCCGAAGAATTTCAGGGGAGAAGGGATATTTTGACCAAGAAAGAAAAGTCTATCGTCGAGAAGGAGAAAAATGCAGCCGCTGTGGCACAATTATTAAAAAGATAAAACTAGCTGGTAGATCGGCCCATTTTTGTCCCAAGTGTCAAAAATTATGATTATTTTCCTTTATGGTCAAGATACCTATAGGAGTCAGCAAAAGTTGAATGAGATTATTGAACATTATAAAAAAATCCACCAGAGTGGATTGAATTTGAAATATTTTGATGGAGAAAATTTAGATTTCCAAGATTTTAAGAATGAATGGGAAACTTCTCCGATGTTCGCTGAAAAAAAATTGATAATTTTAAAAGATATTTTCTCGAATGAAAATTTTAAAGAAAAGCTTTTGAAAGAAGGAAGGAGATTTGTTAAATCAGAGAACATTATTTTAATTTACGAGAGAAAAGAATTATCTGAAAATACACCCTTTTTAAAATTCCTTAAAGAGAATTCAAAATTTCAAGAATTCAGACTTTTAGAAAGAGAAAAACTAAAAGCTTGGGCAAAAAAGGAATTCACCAACCACCAAACAGAGATTGAACCCCAGGCTTTAGAAGAACTCATTAATTTGGTTGGCAATAACCTTTGGCAAATGGCCAACGAGATTAAAAAGTTAGTTAGTTATAAAAATAGCCAGAAAATCAAACTCAAGGATGTTAAACTTTTAGTTAGGCCAAAAATTGAAACTGACATCTTTAAAACTATCGACTCTTTAGCCCAGAAGAAAAAAAGTCAAGCCTTATCTTTACTCCATCGCCATTTAGAAAAAGGCGATTCACCTTTATACCTTCTTTCAATGATTAACTTTCAATTCCGCAACCTTTTAGAAATTAAAGAGTTAATTGAAAAAAATACATCCTATGCTCGGATTTTAAGGCAAAGCTACCTCCATCCCTTTATAGTTAAAAAAAGTTATCAGCAAACTCAAAAATTTACCCTCCAACAATTAAAAAAAATTTACCAGAAAATTTTTGAGGTAGACTTAGCGATTAAAACTGGAAAAATAGAACCAGAGACTGCCTTAGATCTTTTTATTGCTGAGATTTAATAATTAATTTTGTAATTCTTGATTTTTTTCTGGCTGCCGTATTTTCTTTTATTACTCCAGTTTTAGCTGCCTTATCTAAAATTTTATAAACTTGGGGTAAAAGTTTTTTTGCCTCCTCAATTTTCTTTTGAGAGACTAAGGTCCTGACCTCTTTTAAGAGGCGTTTTATTTTCTTTTTGTAAATTAAATTTCTGATTCTCCGTTTCCGACTTTGGCGGAGGGCTTTTTTAGCCGATTTAGTAATTGGCATACATTTTTTCTTTATTAATTTTGATCTTTTTAATCAAGTCTCTGATTTCAGCTGCCCTTTCAAAATCCAAATTTCTGGCAGCTATTTTCATTTCTTGTTCTAAGAGTTTTTCATCCCGAATCATCCAGAATTCAGAACTAATTTCTTTTTCCCTGGAAAGAAAAGGCCAATCCCTGATTGGTTTAATTATTGGTTTGGGAATGATATTTCGCTCTTTATTATATCTTTCTTGAATTTTCCTTCTTCTTCTAACCTCATCAATCGCTGCCCTCATTGATTTGGTAATTTTATCAGCATATAAGATACAATGACCTTCTGGATGCCTGGCTGCCCGGCCCATGGTCTGAATTAAGGTTGTCTCTGACCTCAAAAATCCTTCTTTATCAGCATCTAAAATTGCTACCAAAGCTACCTCTGGTAAATCCAAACCTTCTCTTAATAAATTTATTCCCACCAAAACATCGTATTTTCCTTCCCTTAAATCCTTTAAAATTTGAGGCCTTTCCAAAGTTTTTATTTCCGCATGAAGCCACTGACAAGAAATTCCTTCCTCTGATAAATAATCAGCTAAAGCTTCAGCTAATCTCTTAGTTAAAGTTAAAACTAAGGTTCTTTGTTTTCTTTCAACTCTTTTTTTGATTTCTTCAATTAAATCTTTTACCTGATTTTTGGTTGGTCTGATTTCAATTGATGGCTCTAATAATCCAGTTGGCCTAATTAATTGCTCAACAATATATTTTTTTCCCGTTTTCTTCCTTTCTTCTTCACCTGGTGTCGCCGAGACATAAATTAATTGGGGAGCCCTTTCCTCAAATTCCTCATAAGTTAAGGGTCGATTATCAATTGCCGAAGGTAATCTAAAGCCATATTCAATTAAAGTTTCTTTTCTTGCCCGATCTTGATTAGCCATGGCATGAAGCTGGGGCAAGGTCATATGGGATTCATCAATAAAGATTAGAAAATCATCAGACTTGTCCACCCTAGCTTTAGCGGCGGTGGAGAAATAGTCAATCAAAGTATAAGGTGGCTCCCCTGGTTTTCTGAATTCTAAATGCCTTGAATAATTTTCAATCCCATGACAATAGCCAGTTTCCCTTATCATTTCTAAATCATAATTTGTTCTCTGTTCTAATCTTTGAGCTTCTAACAATTTCTTTTGTTTCTTTAATTTTTTTAATTGTTCTTGTAATTCCAATTTTATATTCTCAATAGCAATTTCTAGTTTTTCTTGGGGAGTGACCCAAAAATGAGCCGGATAGAGCCTAAATTCTGAATTTAGTTTTTTGAATTTTGGCATTAAAGAAGCCTCAGCTTTTGAAATTTTATCAATTTCATCTCCAAAAAATTCAACTTTTAAAATTTCTTTTCCCGTTACTAAGTAAATATCGATGATATTCCCCCTAATCCGGAAAGTTCCAGGTTTAAAATCAATATCGTTTCTTTGATATTGCAAAGAAGCGAGATGGGAAATTAAATCTCTTCTTTTTATTTTTTGGCCAGGTTTAATTTCCAAAGAAACCTGTTGATAAGCTTCAGGAGAACCAATGTTATAAATACAGGAAACCGAGGCAACAATAATAATATCATCTCTAGTCAATAAATCCTGGGTAGCAGCATGCCTTAATCTATCAATTTCCTCATTAATTTTGGCATCCTTCTCAATATAGGTGTCAGTTTGAGGAATATAGGCTTCGGGTTGATAATAGTCGTAATAACTTACAAAGTAATTTACCGAGTTCTCAGGGAAGAATTCTTTGAGTTCCTGAAAAGTCTGGGCGGCCAAAGTTTTATTATGTGAAATTAAAAGAACTGGTTTTTGAATTCTTTCAATCACCCAGCTCATTACTGCTGTTTTACCAGCGCCAGTTACTCCTAACAAAACCTGATGGCGAACTCCGGCCTTTAAATTTTTAGTCAATTTCTCAATTGCCTGAGGTTGGTCGCCAGTTGGTTTAAATGGAGATTTTAATTTAAACATACATTTAAATTTACCTCAAATTTTTCATTTTTTCAACCCTTGCCTTCTCCAATGAAGATTTCAACGCTAAAGATATCAGTCTTCAGTTAATCACCAAAGCCAATTTGAAGAAATTAATCAGAGAGGCAGCCTTTTAGGAGATATATTGTTTCAATCACCAAAGAAGAAAGTGAAGAGGATATAGTTGGTGGATTTAAATTTAAACTAAATGAATGGTAGGATAAAGAGAGTTAAAATTTATGGAAAATCTTACTCCGCATCATCTTCTATATTTGTCTTTATTTTTGGTTCTTTGATACCTCCGAAAAGCATTTATTCCATAGAGGTCTTCTCCTTTTATATTTTTGCTAAAGATATAGGAACTGAGCTCGTCGGCAACATAGGGGACACTTTTTTGTAAGTAATCTGGCCATAAGGTTTTCATTTCATCTAAGATAAAGGGTTGAAAGTTAGCTATAGCAGGATTGAGAATATGGCATTTCTCTTTTATCAATCTGAAAGGAGTTTTCTTTAGTTCAAGGTTCTCTCTATCTAAGTTCCAATAGAGAATAAAGCTCCAGGCCTTGCCAAGGAATTCTGCTAAGGAATTAAAAGTTTCAATATCATAGAACTCATCTTCTATTCTATCATGAAAGCTCTCTACTGAGCCAAGGTATTCTTTCTTACCTACTGGAATGGTTTGGTGTTTGCCATGATAGATTTTTTCAACCATCTCAGTAAAAGCAGAAGGCTCCTTTTTAAAGATACAACCAATGAATTCTGATCCGTTATCTGTCTGGAAAGTAATTTCAGAAGAATGAATACCAAATCTCCTTAGATGCTCTAAAATAGCTTGACCAAATCTAATTGAGTTAATTTCAGTTTGCTCATTAGCATAAGAGATGAAAGTAGCACCTGAAACTACATCTTTAGCTGAATACTGAAATCTTAGGAATGATACCTGAATAAATCAAAGCATAGATATTAGGAATATCAATTAGATCTTTAACATCTATTTGCCAATTCCTGAGAGCCTTTAGCTTCTTTTTGTATTCTGAGATTTGTCTTTTTTTCTGATACTTCTTTTTCTTTTTCTTGATTAAATCTAGTTGATGCATTATCCGGTTAATGGTTGAGGTAGATCTTTTAATTCCCATTTTCTTTAATTCAGATTGAATTCTATCTTGACCAA
>OGCI01002808.1_pt1 | contig 10699 bp, 10 predicted proteins | sample 1570021 | NCBI WGS metagenome assembly OGCI01 (sample SAMN06264664, study PRJEB24512) | hot springs metagenome | isolation source: Hot spring water | place: South Africa: Tshipise | collected 2015-06-21
ACGCGCAACCTGTACGACCTGCGGGCGGTAAAAAAACTCCCCCCTGATGCCATCCAGGTTGCTCTGGAATTAAACACCGATCCTTCCGCCCGCAATATCCGTGTTGCCGTAGTGGTCGAAAGTGAGGAAGTGCGCCGCGCCATCGAGGAGATCGAGGCGCTTACCGTGCCGGCGGGAGTGGAATTGGGCATCTTCACCCAGCTTGAAGAAGCCGAGAGCTGGCTCAGCCGCCCCCTCACCCAGCTGATCTAGGAGTAGCTTTCCCCATGGAGAGGTTAAGGGCTACCCGCTTACAAATCGGCAAATGGACTTTTGAGTGGGGCAAACGCACCTATATCATGGGCATTCTGAATGTGACACCGGATAGTTTCTCCGGCGATGGACTCATGAAAAATGGGCAAGATTTCGTCGCTAAGGCGCTCGAACAAGCGCGCCGCTTTGTAGCTGCTGGCGCTCACATCCTCGACATCGGCGGGGAAAGCACGCGCCCTGGCTCGCAGCCAATCAGCGCTGAAGAAGAGTTGGCTCATGTGCTGCCGGTCCTCGAGGCAGTGACAAAAGAACTGGATGTGCCGATCTCCATTGACACCTACAAAGCAGCTGTTGCCGAAGAAGCTTTGCGAGCTGGCGCTCTAATCGTCAACGATGTGTGGGGCTTTCACGCCGACCCGGCAATTGCAGAAGTAGCCGCCCGCTATCAAGCTGCAGCGATCTTAATGCACAACCGCAGTTCTTGGGCACACGCCGAGATCAAAGAAAAACTTGGCGGGCGCTATGTGGGCATCCCGTATGACAATCTCATTGCAGATATCCAACGCGAACTGCTGGAGAGCGTAGCTATCGCTCATGCCGCCGGCATTCCCGATGAGCGTATTATCCTCGACCCTGGTATTGGCTTTGGCAAATCTACCGAGCAAAACCTAGAACTGGTGGATCGTTTGAGCGAAATACGCGCCTTGGGCTATCCGATTTTATATGGGCCCTCGCGCAAATCCTTTATCGGTTATACTTTAGACTTACCCCCCGATCAACGGTTGGAAGGCACAGCGGCCGCTGTGGCTGTTGGAATTGTGCGCGGGGCGGATATTGTGCGCGTCCATGACGTTGAAGCCATGGCACGCGTTGCCCGCATGACCGATGCCATCGTGCGCCGTTCTGCCTAGGGGTAAACCCAAAGGAGAAACGATGACAGCGAAAGATGAGTTTGGTATCCGTCAGGTATTGAAGACCTCCCATGGGGATTATCTCTACTACAGCTTACCCCTGCTGGAGAAACAGGGTTTGACTCGTCTCGACCGCCTTCCTTATTCCCTGCGCATCTTGCTAGAATCGGTTGCGCGTCTGTGCAACCAAGCCGAAATTACCCGCCAGAATGTGTTGAATCTTGCAGGCTGGCAACCGCATAAGAGCGAACGCCCCAATTTGCCTTTCCGCCCGGCGCGAGTGATCATGCAAGATTTTACCGGTGTGCCGGCAATTGTGGACTTGGCTGCGATGCGCTCAGCCGTGCAACGCCTCAAAGGTGACCCCCAGCGCATCAACCCACAGGTGCCAGTCGATCTAGTGATCGACCACTCGGTGCAAGTGGACTTCTTTGCCAATCCAGATGCCCTGCAACGCAATGCTGAGCTGGAGTTCCAACGCAACCGTGAGCGCTATGAATTTCTGGCTTGGGGTCAAAAAGCTTTTCGCAATTTCCGGGTCGTACCGCCAGCTACGGGAATCGTTCATCAGGTCAACTTAGAGTATCTGGCAGAAGTGGTGATGGCCGCTGAAGAGGAGGGGGAACGAATCGCCTTCCCAGACACCCTCGTCGGCACCGATTCGCACACGACCATGATCAACGGCTTAGGCGTGGTGGGATGGGGAGTGGGAGGGATCGAAGCGGAAGCGGCGATGTTGGGCATGCCTATCGATTTGAGTACCCCTGATGTGGTGGGCTTTCGACTCATCGGTGAGCTGCGCCCGGGTGTCACAGCTACTGATCTGACCCTAACTATCACGCAAATTTTGCGCAAACATGGCGTGGTGGAGAAGTTTGTCGAGTTCTTTGGGCCCGGCTTAGACCACATGTCCCTGCCCGACCGCGCCACCATTGCCAATATGGCTCCCGAATACGGCGCAACGATTGGCTATTTTCCGATCGACGAAGAGACCTTACGCTATCTGAGAGCCACCGGCCGCAGCCCGGAGTTAGTCGAGCGGGTCGAGCGTTACGCCAAAGAACAGGGCATTTTCCGCACCGCCACTGCCCCCGAGCCGCACTACAGCGAATTGATCGAGCTGGACCTCTCCACCATCGAACCCAGCGTTGCCGGTCCGAAACGCCCTCAGGACCGCCTCTCTTTGTCCTCGGTCAAAGAATCGTTCGTCAAATCATTGCTCGCACCGATCAGCGAACGCGGTTACGCTCTCTCACCCACCGAATTGCAAGCCAGAGCGGTCATCGGCGTTAATGGCGGCAGTGTGGAGCTCAAGCACGGCTCTGTGGTAATCGCTGCGATCACTTCTTGTACCAACACTTCCAATCCATCGGTGATGGTGGCAGCCGGTTTGTTGGCAAAGAAAGCGGTGGAACGAGGTTTACAGGTCAAACCCTATGTTAAGACCAGTCTGGCGCCCGGCTCGCGGGTGGTGACGGAATATCTTGCCCAAGCTGGTTTGTTAGAACCACTTGCCGCACTGGGCTTCAATCTGGTAGGGTATGGCTGTACCACCTGTATCGGCAACTCCGGCCCTTTGCCCGGCGAAGTGGTCAAAGCTATTACCACCGCCAATCTAGTCGCCGCCGCTGTCCTTTCTGGCAACCGCAACTTCGAGGGACGGGTACATCCGTATGTGCGCGCCAATTTCCTCGCCTCGCCGCCCTTGGTGGTGGCTTATGCGTTGGCTGGCAGTGTGGACGTTGACCTGAGCCGCGAACCGCTTGGCTATGACCGCGACGGCAAGCCCGTTTATCTATCCGAGTTGTGGCCCTCCGATCAAGAGATTCAGGAGACCATCGCCCAAACCCTCAGCGCCGAGCTGTTCCGCACAAAATACGCTCAGGTATTCGATGGAAACCCGACTTGGAACGCCATTGCCGAACGGTACGGCGAACAAGCTAGCCAGGTCTATCCGTGGGATGAGTGGTCGAGCTATATTCAGATGCCGCCCTTTTTCGAGGACTTCACCCCCCAACCCGCTCCTTTGCAAGACATCCATGGCGCTCGCGTGTTGGTCTTTTTAGGCGATTCGATTACCACCGATCACATTTCGCCTGCCGGGGCGATCGCAAGCGAGTCGCCGGCGGGGAAATATCTGATCGAACACGGCGTGCAGCCGCGCGATTTCAATTCCTATGGGGCGCGGCGGGGGAACGATCGGGTGATGACGCGCGGCACCTTTGCCAACATTCGCCTCAAGAACCGCCTGCTAAACGGCGTAGAAGGCGGTTACACCTTGCATTTGCCCGACCGCCAGCAAATGTCCATCTTCGATGCCGCAATGAAGTACAAAGAAGAGGGCATTCCCTTGATTGTCTTGGCGGGCAAAGAGTACGGCAGCGGTTCCAGCCGCGACTGGGCTGCCAAAGGGACGCGCTTGTTAGGCGTGCGGGCGGTTCTTGCCGAAAGTTTCGAACGCATTCACCGTTCTAACTTGGTCGGGATGGGCGTGTTACCTTTGCAGTTTTTACCCGGCGAGAACGCCGATCAACTGAACCTGTATGGGACAGAGATTTATCATCTGCGTGGCATCTCGGATCCGCGTCCCAATAAACGGATTCATGTCACGTTTCACCGGAAGGACGGCAAGGAATATCATTTTCAAGCCGTGATGCGCTTGAACACGCCGACCGAAGTGCAGATCTACCGCCATGGGGGTATCCTGCCCTTCGTCCTGCGTCGCCTGCTCGGCTGGGCTTAGACTCGGTAGAAAGGACGCAAAGCGGTAAGACGAAAGGTTCGCTTACCGCTCTGCCCAAAAGACGTGCAGAGAGAAGAGAGATCACTCCGAATCTGCGCCGAGTTCTTCCTCTTCTTCGATCACCGGTTCTTCTTCTTTAGGTCTGCGGTCTAGAATTTGCATTTGCTTGGCGATGACGCGGGTGAAATAGCGGGTAACGCCGTTTTGCTCAAAGCGACTAGTACGCAATTTTCCTTCAATGTACACCAAGCGCCCCTTGTTGAGGTATTGTTCACAAATCTCACCCAATTTGCCCCAAACCTCGATATTGAACCAATCGGTCGTCTCGTGCGTTTCACCGTTCTTATCGCGCCATCGTTGGCCGACTGCCAGGTTAAAGCTGGTCACTTTCTTGCCGCTGGCTGTGTAGTGCGAAGAGGGTTTATTCCCCAACCGACCGATCAATTGCACACGATTCAACGCCGGCATCTTACTGTCCTCCATACGAAATAGTAGAAAATGAAAAGGAACCTTATGGATACTGTACTCTTGAGCGGCGTTTCTGTCAAGCGCGCTGGAGGCAATTCGGGGCGCTGGCTAAAGGGGACGAAAAACCGAAAGGGGAGAGCCAACGACAGCTTTCTTAGGGCTTTTTCACAAAAAAAATATCGGTCTTAATTGGCAAAATTGAGCAGGCTGACAACCAACACATCAAGGAGGAGCAAGAAGGTGTGATTGTGCAATTATGCTTTAACCACCCTACGAATTTAGTCTTCTTTCATTGAATCGTTATGAATAAAGGATACAGCAACATAGGGTGAAGCGCAGGCCGTTGGGAGGTGCAAATCTGTTGTCAGGGCGACACGATGAAACTGAAACAAGCTTGCACGCTTTTTTAGTTTCATGGTTTAATCACAGCCACAAAAGACACTGACGAAGTTTTTAGCCACTACCGAGACTTCTCCCCTGAGACCGAAATCGCTATGAGATGAATTTGCCCTCCAAATCATTGCTCGTGAGACGAAATTACTGCCTCTTCCTAATCGGGCAAGTTTTCTCTGCTGCGGGAAGCACCTTAAGTTCTCTGGGGTTATTATGGTATGCTTCAGTCGAAGCAGAAACACCTTTAATTGGTGCTGTTTGGGGGTTACCTTCTGCGCTAAGTTTTGTATCGGGAGCGATAGCAGATTGGATCGATCGGCGGCGCATCATGATCGTAACGGATATTTTGAGTGCAACTAGGCGGATTACTAGCGGAAGACAGTCTGTTCGCGGTTTTTGCCCTAGGTCCCATTTTGATCGGCTTTGCTGGCTTCCGCTTTCCTATGGCTCGACCGCTCCGTGTTAAGCTGACGCCCTAATGATTACCTCCAACTGGTCATCCAAGAAATAAAGAGATGAGCAAGACAAGAGTTTTACGCCTCATTGATTATCTCGCTTTTACCGCCTTGACAGCTTTTTTGGTACTAACGGTTCTTCGGTCTGGTAGAGCAAATATTCAGACCGACGCAATTGACTACTACGCAATTTTGCAAAGGCTGACTCATAAGAGCGCCAATCCCATCGTTAGCAATCTTCACTTCGTTGAGCAACGTTCCCCAGGCTATCCCATCCTTTCGCTGTTACCCTACGCTTTGCTTTCTACTCTTATTGACCCCTTCGTGCAGACGGAAGAGATTGTTCTTCCTTCCAATCCCCTCGACCCTTTTCGGCAACCCCCCACGGAAAGACTGCTCTTGCCCCCTCAGCCTCTTCTGTTGCGGCACATTTTCTTCAAGAATTTCTATATCCAATCACAGGATAGCTGGTTTGAGTGGAAGATCATCGGTTCCATGCTGATGACGAGCTATGCCTTTCTGTTTATCGGTTTGATGTTTGCGGTGAAATCTTTGGCTCTTGACCATCCGTCCTTCGTAGGCGCCAGCCTGGCTCCCTTGATCGTCATCACTTCTGGCGTTTTTATGCACAACATTGTCAATACGCCTGCCTACGCCACGCTGACCGCATTTGGACTTAGTTCTCTATTCGCTTACTTTTTTAGGCAAGGATTTGTAGAACAAAAGCTTCTGCCGCAGTACCTGTCAGGCTTGTTCGGAGGGCTTTTGGTGCTAACCCGCCTCGAAACGGTGGTCATCGCCACCGTGGTACTTGTTTCGCTCTTGATCAGGAGGCAATTTGACTTTGTAAAACACTACCTGCTGGGCGCTTTAGTGAGCGTTTTTCTGTTAGGCATATACAACCTTTTGCAGTTTGGCAATCCGCTCCATATGGGAATCCTTAGAGGAGACATCAATCGCTTTTCTCTGGATTGGGGCTACCTCTACGCCAATCTGTTCCATCCCCAATCGGGGGTTGTGTTTTGGTCACCGCTGGTATTGCTGGGAATGCTCGGCCTTTTTCTGGATGATAAGCCATCGAACAAACTCTTAGCTATCAGTTCATTCGCATTGCTTGCCTTGCTTCTTGTCAGAGTGCCCATCATGTACACCTGCGTTGGGCAAGGGACAAGGCTTATTGGGGGATTGCCGGTCATGTGTCCAAAGGACATGGCAGATGCACTAAGGCTCGTTCGCTTTGACATCAATCGCTATCTAACGGTCATCATTCCCTTTTCGGTGATCGGGCTTCGAATATTTGCCACATGGACGGTCAAACGCTTGCAGGGACAGGGATGAGGACAGGCAGATGCTCATTAAGCAACGCGGCGAGGGGTGAAATCACACACCAAAAAGCCCAATTGCGCGGCTTACTTTGCGCACAGCCTTTCCTTCTCCAGTCGAACGCAGTTCTTCCCCTGTCATTTCAAGATAAAATGCCTCTTCAACCCCCTTTTCGGGGTTGGCAAAGGCTGGTATCCTTAGAGTAGCAAACCACGTGACGAGGTGTCCATGTATATTGCAATCGAAGGCGTCATCGGGGTCGGCAAAACCACCCTTGCCCGGCTCCTGCAACCGATCTTTCAAGCCAACCTGCTGTTAGAAGTCTTTGAAGAAAATCCCTTCCTTTCCAGTTTTTACGCTGACCGCCAGCGCTATGCCTTTCAGACGCAAATTTTCTTTCTGCTCAGCCGTTACCGCCAACAGCATCAAGCAGTGCCACAGTTGCTGGGTAGCGGCAAACCGCTGATCGCCGATTACACCTTTGAAAAGGACGCTCTGTTCGCCCGAATCAACTTACAAGGGGATGAATTGGAGATGTACTGGCGTGTCCACGAAGCCCTAGCCGAGAAAATTCCCCTGCCGCAGTTGGTTGTGTTGTTAAGAGCCGATGTTGACGTGCTCATGCAACGTATTGCCCTGCGCGATCGTCCCTACGAACGCAACATCGAGCGCAGCTATATCCAACAACTTAGCGAGGCTTATGATTGGCATTTCCTCGAAAACCGCCAGCCGGGCAGTTCGCCGGTCTTGGCAGTGGACACCAACGATCTGGATTACGTTCGCAATCCCCAAGACCTGAACAACGTCGTAGAACGCATCCGTCAAGCCCTTCGCCTTTCACCCTTTCAGGCGGCATTACCTTTACAAGTGGAGGAGTAATATCCATGCGGATCACGTCCGAGACCCTGCGCGAGATCGCCAGAGAAGCGGTCGAACAACGTGTTCGAGCAGACCCAACCATTCTAGCCGCTTATCAATGCGGAGCGACGTTAGGAGATGACTTCTTACTGGGCGGCACCCTAGATATTGACCTTGTGTTCATCCACATTGACCAAGTCACTCCTGTTCGAGAGATTGTCCGCCTGACCGATGAGGTGCACCTCGACATTGCCCATCAGCCGCAAAAGCAATATGAGCCGCCGCGCGCCTTGCGCCTTCATGCTTGGTTGGGACCAACGATCTACACGTGCAAGCCCCTTTATGACCAGCGCCACACGCTGGATTTCATCCAAGCGAGTGTGCGGGGCATGTTTAACAGCCCGCAAACGGTCTTAGGGCGCGCCCGGCCGCAAGCAGAACACGCCCGTCAGATGTGGTTCGAGCTAAACGAAGCAAAGACAGAGGCCGGGCTCGACCAGATCCGGTTATACCTGAAAGCGTTGGAACATGCGGCCAATGCCATTGCCCTTTTGAGCGGTGAGCCGTTGACCGAACGGCGTTTTGTGCTCAAATTCAAACAGCGGGCGGCGGCCATCGGTCGCCCAGGCCTAGCGGCAGGGCTGATCGGCTTACTGGGAGGGGCAGATCTGCAACGGGAGACCCTGCAGGCATGGCTGCCATTGTGGGAGCAAGCCTATCACAGCTTACCCGAAGCCCCCCGCGCCATCTCCCTCCATGCGGTGCGCAAAGCCTACTATGGCCGAGCGCTGCAAGCCTTGATGGAAGGAGAAGAGCCGCGGGCGGCTCTATGGCCCCTGCTCAGCACTTGGCAAGAAATGGCGCGAGAGATGGGAGCCGACTCGGCTGCGGGTCAAGGGTGGCAGGAGGTCATCTCGCAGCTAGGGTTGAGCGGCAGTGATTTCTCTCAGAGAGTAGAAGCCTTTGACGCCTTTCTGGATCAGGTGGAGGAAGCTCTAGAAGAATGGGCAGAGCGCAGCGGCGCCTGAAACTGTTTCACGTGAAACATTCCCTGCAGAGGACACCAGCGGCAATGTTTCACGTGAAACACACCAACGGCGATTAGAGCGCTGCATCGTAACCGACCGGCGAGGAAGGACGGCTAGGCTCAAGAACGGGCAAGCGTTTGCTCCACACGAGCCACATCACAAACAAGCCAATGCCGAGCCAACCACTCAAGCTCAAGAGTGTCCCCCCATAGGTAATATCCACCTCGCGCAAAAAGAGCAGCGGTAAGCCCGCCGTTGCGTTCAAAGAACCGTGCGCCAACGCCGGCGCCCACGGCGAGCGGGTGCGCAAATACAACCAAGAAAAGATCGCCCCCATCAGAACACAAAAAATCGTCATCAGAAACACGCCCAAGAACGGGTGCGAAGGGTAATTATGACCCTGCAAGATGGCGGGGGCGTGCCAAAACCCCCAGACCGCTCCGCTGATCAAAATCGCCCGTCCTTGACCGAGGGGCAACAATTGGGGTAGTAAAAAGCCCCGCCAACCCAGTTCTTCACCCAAGCCCAACAGGGTGTTTACCAAAGGCGCTAAAGTCAGAGAGATCACTGCCTGAAGGACTACAATCAACCAAGGGGGAATGCTTTGCCCACCCGGTGCGCCTTCCATCGCCTGGCGAATCAGCTCAAATTCCAAATCCAATTTGCCCCAGCCCACCAAAAGCGCCACCAATCCGCTCAACACAGCCAAGGCAGGCGGCAACAACCATGCCCACAGGTACTCTCTCCTCTCCCCCAAATGGCGCAAGTTCAAGACAGAAAGCGGCTGGCGCAAGCCGTAGCGGGTGGCAAGAATCGCCCCCACACCCGGCGCCCACATCGCAGCCGACCATGCGATCAGCCTCACGGTTTGAGCGAGCATTCCCTGTGACTCGCGAAAAGCCAGCGGTATCAGAAACAAAATCCAAGCAAGGCAAAACGTGACCCCAAAAAAGATGAGTAAGGCTTTGCGGTTCATTATTTTATCCTTTTCTGCTGCGCACACTTTGCTTTTCTCTGGCTGCGATGAAAGCCCAGCATACGCCCTAAACTCGTTTCGTAACCTTTCTCCTCTTGCGGTCGGACAGGGAGAGTTGCATTAGCGATCAGTCTTCTGGCTGAGCGAATGCTCCCCCCCCAATTTCAACCGCTGTAGGGACATCCGCTCAGCGCGGCAGGGAGCGTTGTCTCCGCGCCCGATCGGTGAGGGGACGCTTTGCCACAGCGCGCACCCTACCGCTACGGTAGTCGTACGCCACCGAAACGACTTCCCAACCCTGCATACCGAGTTCATTTAGGGTTTCTTCCACAGTTTCATCGCTCGGGCCGCGCCAGACAGTGCCGAGGCTGATCACTCGATATTCCCAAAGTGTTGATTCGTTCATCGCCTTTCTACTCCGTTAGCGAATCTTCCTTGCGGTAGCGTTCAAACAGCAAATAAGAATAGACGATCGGCACGAACACAGCAATCAACAAAACACCCATCATCAACCACATCCCCGCAGCGCCTATGAAGGCGCTAACAACGGTTAAAACGCCAGCCCCTTTGAACAATAGGCTTCCCAAGCGGTGGGTTTCTCCCCATACCCGATCGTCACTGAGCGTCCAAGGAGTGCGAATGCCGATGAACCAATTGCGTTTGGCTTGGCGAATCAATTCACCGATGAAGAAGAGCAAGCCCCCCATCGCAGGTAACATCATGCGGCTCATGGCAAAGTGAATCCCTACGTTGTAAGCAAGGGTCAAGAAATGCACGTATAGCATAAAGGCGATCAAAATCACAATGAAGGTATTGAACACCCCTCGAAAACGGGCGATATTCTCCCGCAAGGGATCGATCAGGGGGATGACGAGGAACAAAGCCGTCATCCCGAGGCTGATCAACGGCATGAGAAAGACTCCCCAAAAACGAGAGGTGTAGCCATCGACCTGATCGGCAGCGTTCCAGTGGGAAGCCATGCGCTCGGGCAATCGCTCCCACAACACGAGTCCGCTGAGAGTGGCAACGGCGATCAGGAGGATGATCACGAATAGAGCTGTTCGAGTTGACATGTTTCCTTCCTAACTTACGAATTAACCTCTTGGCCTTTTGCCAAAGAAACCAAACCGCTCAGCCCACCCAAGTTCATCGTATCCACCGCACTGCTGGGCACGATGACCAGTGCGCCTTTCTCCTTCAGCCCCTCAAAGAGCATGTTCATCGCCCGCAAGTGCAGCGCAGTGGGATTGTTGATATAGGCTTGCGAAGCCTCAGCAAAGGAAGCGGCAATC
>OGCI01002809.1_pt1 | contig 10692 bp, 9 predicted proteins | sample 1570021 | NCBI WGS metagenome assembly OGCI01 (sample SAMN06264664, study PRJEB24512) | hot springs metagenome | isolation source: Hot spring water | place: South Africa: Tshipise | collected 2015-06-21
TCTGGCTTGGATCGAGGAGAACCGCCGCAAGGTGGATCAGATGACGGGCGGGCGCGTGGCCTACGTCTATCTGCCGAACACCGCCGAGGCCGGCTACAACAACTTCAACCGCTACTACTTCTCGCAGGTGGATAAGCAGGCGGCCATCATTGACGAGCGCTTCAACGGTGGGGGCATGGCGGCTGATTACATCATTGACGCCATGCGCCGGCCGCTGATGAACTACTGGGCCACGCGCTACGGCGACATCTTCACCACCCCACTGGCTTCCATTTTCGGCCCCAAGGTGATGATCATCAATGAATACGCGGGATCGGGTGGGGACGCCATGCCATGGTATTTTCGTCGGGCGCGCATCGGCCCGCTGATTGGCAAGCGCACCTGGGGCGGTCTGGTGGGTGTGTTCGGCTTCCCGCCCCTGATAGACGGCGGCGTCGTGACGGCGCCCAATCTGGCCTTCTTCAATCCGGAAGGCGAATGGGACGTGGAGAATCGTGGGGTGGCGCCGCATATCGAAGTGGAGTTCGATCCCGCGGCCTGGCGCGGGGGCCGCGATCCACAGCTTGAGAAAGCGATCGAGGTGGTGTTGGAGGCCCTGAAGAAGACTCAGCCGCCCACGCCGAAGAAGCCTGCCTATCCGAACTATCATTCGGCGGCCGGGGCGAAGCGATGAAGAGAACGCGTCGCTGCGGAGGCGGCCCTTGCGGCATGGGGGCAGGCCGCCCCCGGCGATTGCTCGACGGCTGAATCATCTCCGCTCGAATCTGATAGAAACATGACGCGGGTTTTTGTTGGGGCTGAGATGGCTCCCTCCCGGGGGCCGCATGCCGGCCCTGCTTTGGCCTCTTGAGAGGCGGGGCATCCGCCGCAGAGCAGAGTAGGGTACTTGCCGGTCCCGACAGCCCCTGCCCACCGGCCCGCCGCCCGTCCCAGAGGGTGGGGTTTCCCACCGGCTGGCGATTTTGCTTGCCAGACGAGAGTTCCGAACCTAGAATCGAACCAGGATGGTGTGATGCCGCTTCCGGCGTCCGATAAGTCGAATTGCGAGGAGGGTTCGGCATGCCAAATCCCGAGAAGCACAAGAAGAATCCGATCCTGGAGTGGCTCGGGGACGAACAGACCGAGCTGGGGTCTCAGGCGCGGAGCACCCGCGTGGTGGGAGGCTCCGGCAAGACCCAGAAAACGCTCGTCAAGAAGCCGGCGGTCCCAGCGCCTCCTCCACCGCCTAAGCCTGATCCTGCCTTGATGCGGGAACCTGCGCCGCCGGGTAGGCTCAACGATAAGCCGTCGCAGACCAGCTCGCCCGAACATTTGCGCAAGCTACAGCGGCTGCCCAGGCTCCGCGCCCCGATCACGTACAAGACCAACCCCTTGCGGCCCCGTTGAACAACCCCGAAGGGCGGATCCACGCTTTGAAGCCGACGGCTTGCGGCCGCGGTAAACTACCCGCGTGACCCGACGTTTCTTTCTCGCTCTGTCGGCGACCGCCGCTGCGAGGTGGCCCGTCGTAAAAGGTGAGAAATACCCGGGGGTTAACTACGGCAATTACTCGCGCTGCCTGCCGGAGTATTTGCGTAATCTCGCGTCCCAGGCCTATCAGCGCCGCAATCGCGCTCTGGCGGAGCTGAAGTCGCCCGAGGACGTGCGGCGCCGCCAGCAGTGGGTCCATGAGACGTTCTGGAAGCTGGTCGGAGGCCTTCCGGAGCGCACGCCCCTGAACGCCCGCGTCTTGGGTGTCCTCGAACGCCCCGGCTACCGAGTCGAGAAGATCGTTTACGAGAGTCGCCCGGGATTCCACGTCTCCGCAAATCTCTATGTGCCCACGCAAGCTCAGGCCCCGCTGCCGGGCGTGCTGTTTCAAATGGGGCACGCGCTCAACGGGAAGGCGGCCGATCCCTATCAACGTTGCTGCCAGGGCCTGGTCCGGCTGGGCTACCTGGTGCTGGCCTTCGACCCCATGGGTCAAGGCGAGCGGGTCTACTACCCGGACGCCTCAGGAATCCGAACCCGTCTGGGTTCGGCTGACGACGAGCATACCGTGCCTGGTAAGTAGATGGTGCTCTTGGGCGACACGGCCACGCGTCTCCAGGTTTGGGATGCCATCCGCAGCTTGGACTACCTGGCGTCGCACCCCCTGGTGGATCCCAAACGATTGGCTTCCACCGGTCAATCCGGAGGCGGAACTCTCACCATGTTTTTGGCCTGCGCCGATGAGCGACTGGCGGCGGCCGCCGTGGCCGGCGGCAACACGGAGAACTTCGCTTGCGCCGGTTTTCATCCGCCCGGCTCGACCGACGACGCCGAGCAGAACTTTTTGCATTCCGCGCCTCTGGGCTTCGACCGTTGGGACTTACTTTATCCGCTGGCGCCTAAGCCGCTTCTAATTAGCGTAAGCGATAAAGATTTCTTCGGCACTTACTCGCCCAGTTACATCTCGAGCGGCTGGGAGGAGTTCCGTAAGCTCCGGCGCATTTATAGGATTCTCGGTCGTTCAGAGCAACTCGCCTGGACTTCGACGCCGCTGCCCCACGGGTTGAGTTACGACACGCGGCTGAAAATCTATAACTGGCTCAACCGCTGGTTGAAGGGGCAAACGCAGCCCCTCGAGCAGGAACCACCCGCCTCGCCCGAGCCGGAGCGGACGCTTTGGGTCTCGGATTCCGGCAGTATCGTCACGAGTTTCGGGAGCTTAACGCCCTTCGAGTTGAACCGGCGCAACCTGAGCGCGCGGCGACCACGCCGGCCCTCAGCGGAAGGTTTGACGCGCCTGCTGGCGCTTGAGCGGCCCGGCCCCGCATGTGGCCTTCGAATCCTGGCTCGTGTCCCGGGCAACGGCTTGCAGATCGAGGCGGTGGAGACACCTTCCGCGACCCCGGTTTGGTTACCCGCCTGGCTGTTTCTTCCCGATAGCGAAGACCGCAGCAAGCCCGTGCTGCTGTTGCTGGATCCGGCAGGCCGCAATGCACGCTGGCGCGAGGGCGAGCTCTGCCAGCAACTGGCTGCCGGAGGCTGGCCGGTTTGCGCAGCCGATTTGCGGGGAATTGGGGATCTGGCGCCGGAGTTCTCCGGCGGTGCAGCCCATTACGCCCGCTCGCATAACGAGGAAGAACACTACGCCTGGGCGTCATTGATTTTGGGCCGCCCGTTGGTGGGACAGCGCGTGACTGACATTCTGGCGTTGGTGACTGGCCTGGCCGCTCATCGCGCGCTGACCGGACGCCCCATCCATGTGGCGGCTCGCGGCCCGCTCACGATCCCGGCGCTGTTTGCGGCCGCGTTGGAAGCCAGAATCGCGCATCTCTATCTGGCCGGCGGGCTGGTGTCATTCCGGAATCTGGTCGAGACGGAGAACTACACTCACCCGTTCGGGAATTTTTTGTTCGGAGTGCTGCGTGAGTTGGATCTGCCGGAGCTGGCGACGATGATCGCGCCGCGTCAAGTGAGACTGGCAGGGACGGTGAATGCCGCCGGACGGCGTTTGGAGGAGGCCGAGGTGCGGGGGGTGTGGGGGCAAGAGAACGTGCGGATCGAGAGGGAGGCGAGCTGGGATGCGCGGGGGTTAACAGCGCATGGGTGATCTGGAGGTGGCTTTTGTAACCTGTTGATTTATCTTGCTTTATTTGCCATACTTGACACTCCTCGCCTAAGAGTGCTAATAATTTCGAATGGGAGTCGGCGCACAGCCGGTTTCCGCTCCGAACTCTGAATTCCAATCACCCGTTGGAGGATTCAGCCTATGAACATTCGTCCGCTCTACGATCGAATCGTCGTAAAGCGTATTGAGGAGAAGGAACAGATCCAGGGCGGCATCATCATCCCTGACACCGCCAAAGAGAAACCCCAGGAGGGCGAAGTCGTGGCCGTGGGTCGGGGCAAGCGGCTGGAGAACGGCACTCTGGTGCCCCTGGACGTGAAGGTCGGCGACCGCATCCTTTTCGGCAAGTACTCCGGCAATGAGATCAAGGTGGACGGCGTGGAGTATTTGATCATGCGTGAGGATGAGGTCCTCGGCATCATCGAGGGCGGCGCTGAAAAGGCCAAGGCATAGATTTTTGAGGAGGATGGAACATGGCAGCCAAGCAGATTGTCTATAGCGAATCTTCCCGGCAGGCGATCCTGCGCGGTGTTAACCAACTGGCGGAGGCTGTGAAGGTCACCCTCGGTCCCAAGGGCCGCAATGTGGTCCTGGAAAAGAAGTTCGGTGGTCCCACCATCACCAAGGACGGCGTCACGGTGGCCAAGGAGATCGAGCTGAAGGATCCCTTGGAAAACATGGGCGCGCAGATGGTGCGTGAGGTCGCTTCCAAGACCTCGGATGTGGCCGGCGACGGCACCACCACGGCCACCATTCTGGCCCAGTGCATCTTCCGCGAAGGCGTGAAGGCTGTGGCGGCGGGCGCCAATCCGATGGCCTTGAAGCGCGGCATCGAGAAGGCCGTGGAAGTGGTGGTCGAGGAGATTAAGAAGCTCTCCAAGCCGGTCTCCGGCGACATGATCGCGCAGGTGGCCGCCATCTCGGCCAACGGCGACATGAACATCGGGCGCATCATCGCCGACGCCATGAAGAAGGTGGGCAAGGACGGCGTCATCACGGTCGAGGAAGCCAAGACCATGCACACCGAGTTGGACACCGTGGAGGGCATGCAGTTCGATCGCGGCTATCTGTCGCCCTACTTCATCACGGATCCGGATCGGATGGAGTGCGTGCTCGAGGATCCTTACATTCTGATCCACGAGAAGAAGATCTCCAATATGAAGGACCTGCTGCCGCTGCTGGAGCAGATTGCGCGTTCCGGCAAGCCGCTGCTGGTCATCGCTGAGGAGGTCGAGGGCGAGGCTTTGGCCACCCTGGTGGTGAACAAGTTGCGCGGCACCTTGAACGCTTGCGCGGTGAAGGCCCCGGGCTTCGGCGATCGCCGCAAGGCCATGCTGGAGGATGTCGCCATCCTGACCGGCGGCAAGGCCATCATGGAAGAGACCGGCATCAAGCTGGAGGGCGTACGTTTGGATGACCTGGGCCGCGCCAAGCGCATCACGGTGGACAAGGACAACACCACCATCGTGGATGGCGCCGGCAGCCAGAAAGCCATCGAGGGCCGCATCAAGCAGCTCCGCGCGCAGATTGAAGAGACCACCTCGGACTACGATCGCGAGAAGCTCCAGGAGCGGCTGGCGAAGCTGGCCGGCGGCGTAGCGGTCATCCGGGTGGGCGCGGCCACCGAGACCGAGATGAAGGAGAAGAAGGCTCGTGTCGAGGACGCGCTGCACGCCACTCGCGCGGCGGTCGAGGAGGGCATCGTGCCGGGCGGCGGCGTGGCCCTGCTGCGGGCTTCCACGGCTCTGGAGAGCCTGAAGATCACCGGTGACGAGCAGATCGGCGTGGACATCGTGAAGCGCGCTTGCGAGGAGCCCCTGCGTCAGATCGTGGCCAACGCCGGCTACGAAGGCGCCATCGCGGTGGAGCGCATCCGGGTTAACGACAACCTGAACTTCGGCTTCAACGCCGAAACCTGCGTCTACGAGGATCTGGTGGCGGCGGGTGTCATTGACCCCACCAAAGTGGCCCGCACGGCGCTTCAGAACGCGGCGTCCATCGCTGCTTTGATGCTCACCACCGAGGCTTTGGTGGCCGAAATTCCTGAGAAGAAGAAGGAGCCGGCGCCCGGCGGCCACGGGCACGACATGGATTACTGATCCACCCGGGTCCGGTTCATCCCTCCTGTGGCGCCGCCCCGCGACCGACGCGGGGCGGCTTCCTTTTTTGCGCTATGATCACGGCATGAAACGGATGATTCTGGCGCTCCTGTTGCCTGTTTGCGCTGCCGCGCCGCCTGCACCCCAGGACCTTTACCGTGACCCGGGGATGAAGACCGTCGTGCAGGTCGCCATCGTGACCAAAGATATCGAGGCCGTCACCCGTCGCTGGGCAGAGCTGCTCGGAACACCGCCGCCCAAGATCAGCCTGACGCGGCCGGGCCGCGAAGTCAGACTTGTTTACCGCGGCCAAGCTTCCGATGGTCGCGCCAAGCTGGCCTTTCTTCGCATGGGACAAGTGGTGCTGGAGTTCATCGAGCCGGTGGGCGGTGGCACCAGTTGGCGCGAACATCTGGACAAGCACGGCGAGGGCGTGCACCATTTGGGTTTCCAGGTGGCGGATTTGGAGAAGTCTCTGCAGACCTTCCAAAGGCTGGGTCTCGCCGAGCAACACCGCGGGCGCTACGATCAGGACAACGGCACCTACGTCTACCTCGACAGTCAGGCGGCTCTGGGCGTAACTGTAGAGCTGCTGCACTCGGATCCGCCCGCCAGGCAGCCTTGAAATGCTGGCTCTGTTGCGCCCTGAGCAACGCCTGCGGGCATTGCCCGCTCCGTCGTCGTTCCGTTAAGATGGTTGCTCTGTCTGCCTGCCATGGACCATCTTTTGTCGGTCATCCTGTGGACGCCGCTGGTCGGTTTCCTGATCCTGCTTCTGATCCCCTCGTCGAAGCCCCACGCCATCCGCCTCTGGGCCAACATTGCCTCGCTGTTGGGATTCTTGGTTACGCTTCCGCTGATCTTCCGGTTTGATCCCACGCGCGATTTTCAGTTTGTCGAGAAAGTGAGCTGGATCCCGTCGCTGGGCGCTTCCTACCACCTCGGCGTGGACGGCTACAGCATGCTGCTGGTGGTGCTCACCGCGCTTTTAGGCTTCATCTCAATTCTCTCGAGTTGGAAAATCATCGAGCACCGGCTCAAGGAGTATTACGCCAACTTTCTCATCCTTCAAGTCGGCATGCTGGGCGTCTTCATGGCGCTGGATTTCTTGCTGTTCTTCGTCTTCTGGGAACTTACTCTGGTGCCCATGTATTTCATCATCGCCATCTGGGGCGCCGAGCGCCGCGTCTACGCCGCCTTCAAGTTCATCATCTACACGCTCATCGGTTCGGTCTTCATGCTGCTGGGCATCCTGGCCCTTTACTTTGAGCACTACCGGCAGTTCCAGCGCCTGAGCTTCGACATCTTCGATTTGATGCGCACCAGTCTTCCCGCCGGACTTGAGTGGTGGGTCTTTTGGGCTTTCTTTTTGGGCTTCGCCGTCAAGGTGCCGATGTTCCCTCTGCACACCTGGTTGCCCGACGCCCACACCGAGGCGCCGACCGCTGGCAGCGTGATTCTGGCCAGCGTCTTGCTGAAGATGGGGACTTACGGATTCCTGCGTTTCTCACTCCCCCTGCTGCCGGAGGCCTCCAAGGACACCACGGTGGTGAACGTCATGGCGGGGCTTTCGATCATCGCGATCGTTTACGGCGCGCTGGTCTGCCTGATGCAGAAAGACTGGAAGAAGCTGATCGCCTACTCTTCGATCAGCCATTTGGGCTTCTGCACACTGGGCATCTTTACACTAAATCCGGCCGGCATCGCGGGCTCGATCCTGCAACAGATTAACCACGGGATCTCGACCGGCATGCTGTTCCTGATCGTGGGTGTAGCCTACGAACGACGTCACAGTCGCCTGATCGCGGCTTACGGCGGGCTGCTGAAGGCCATGCCGGTCTTCACAATCGTCTTTTTCATCGCCGCCCTGAGTTCGATGGGCATGCCGGGCCTGAACGGCTTCATCGGGGAGATCACCATTCTTCAGGGCGCCTATCTGACCTCCATCCAGTGGGCCTTCTTCGTTGTGCTCGGAATCGCGCTGGGGGCGGCCTATCTGATCTGGCTGTTCCAGCGCACCATGCTGGGTGAAATCGCACCGGAAAATGCGCAACTGCCGGATCTCAGTGCTCGCGAGATCGCCTACTTTGCTCCACTGATCCTGTGGGCCTTCTGGATTGGCCTGTATCCCAAGCCCTTCTTTCACGTGTTGGAGAGGCCGACGGCGCAAATCGTCGAGCGCGTCCGCCCCGGTTATTACGCCGAGCACGGCCTGAAAAACCCGCTCACTTCGTCGTCTGCACGTCTGCCGGGGCCGCCTTCGCTCGGCTCTCCGTGAGCTGAATCGGTGGCCTGAGCCAGCGCCGCGCCAGCCGCTCGACCAGAGGCAGCAGGCGCCGCACACGCCGGCCGGGAAGCAACAGACTTCCCAGCACCAGAACGGGGTGGGGAATCGTCGTGCAGCAGCGGGAGCAGATTTCGATTTCCCCCGCCCGACCAGTCACATGCAGCTCCCGCATGCGCCTCATCTCGGGGCTGTTCCACAGCTCGGCCAGCGAGTGCTCTCCCAGGCGCCCCAGCGGCCGGCCTCCCAGGGCGTAGCTCTGACAGCAGGGATACACGTCGCCGTTGTGCTTGACATACAGCGGGCCGCGCCACAAGTAGTGGCAGGGATGTTTCCATGCCTGGGGTGGGTGGCCCGCGCCCGGACGCAGCAGACGCGTTTCGTCCTCTTTGATGCGGATCAGGTCCACTCCGGGCACTGCGCTCCAGAAGCGCACGAACTCGTCGACTTCCGAGGCGTTGCGCTCCAGTCGTACCATTTGGACCACAACCTGCACACGCGCCCGCCGCTCATGTTTCATCCGGCAGAAGCGCACCAAATTGTCGCGTACCTGCTCGAAGCGCGCACCCTTGCGGTAGAACTCGAAGGTCTCGCGGGTGGCGCCGTCAAAGCTCAGCGTCATGTGTTCCAGCGGAGAATCCAGCAGCCGCGCGGCCGCCTTCTCGTCGAGTAGAGTGCCGTTGGTGGAAAGCAGAGTCGAAATACCGTGTCGCGCGCAGTACTCGATGCGGTCGAAGATCCTGACGTCCAGCAACGGCTCGCCCAGCCCGATCAGCATCATGTGTTCGGCGCTGGGAGCCGCCTCGCTTACCAGAAGCTCGAAGATCTCCTCAGCCATGTCCTCTTTGGGCTGGCGGTGGATCTCCCGCGGGCACATCGGGCAGTAGAGGTTGCACTTGGCGGTGGTCTCGACGATGTACTCGACCGGTAGTCCCGCCAGATGCGTCTTGTGTCGCAGATAGCCCCAAAGCAGTCGCCAGCGATTGAACGCCCGCATGCGATGCTCCTATTGTAGCGGGCGGTGGTGCTTTGTCATCTACTGGGATGTGGGCGGCATGTTGAAATACGAGGAACGGATTCGGAGGCTAAATCACCATCCTCTGCGAGGCGGCGCCCGCTACGTGCTTTACTGGGCGCGTTTCAACCGCCGGGTGACGTTCCATCACGGCTTACTGGTCGCGGCCGAACTGGCCAACCAGTTGGATTTGCCGCTGCTTTATTACGAACGCCTGAGCGCTTCTGCGCCCTATGCCAACGATCGCCTGCACACTTTCGTTCTGGAGGGCGTGCCCGAGACGGCGCGGCGCCTGCAACAACTGGGCGTCGGATATGTCTTCGACCTGGTGTGTGACGGATCGGGCCCCGGCGACACGCTCGAGCGGCTCGCCGCGCAGGCGGCGGCTCTGCTTACCGATGATTATCCCGATGCGGTGGCTGCCCGTCATGACGCCCGTGTCCCGACGCATTTGTCGCTGCCGGTGTGGGCCGTGGATTCCAGTTGCATTGTCCCGATGAGCCTGATCGGGGAACGCCAGTACGCCGCCTACTCGATTCGGCCGAAGCTCCGGCGATGGCTGGCGAAATACCTCAAACCGTTGCCGTCCGTGCGAGTCCGGAGGCGCTACAGCGCACCGCCTGATCCCAGGCACGTCCCGGTCAGCGCCTCGAAGATCCCGTGCTTGGTGAGATCCTGCGTCGCCGATCATATGGTGCGTCCTTCGCTGACTTTTCGCGGCGGTGCGGCGGAAGCGGAGAGACGGCTCCGCCGGTTTCTGACCCACAACCTCCGTCGCTATGCACGCTTCCGCAATCAACCCGCTACGCGCGCCACCTCGGATCTCAGCCCTTACCTGCACTTCGGCCAGCTCTCGGCCTTGGAGGCGGCTTGGGAAGCCAAGTCCCACGCCGAGCAGGAGGGCCTCATCGCCGAGGAGTTCCTTGAGGAGCTGATCGTCCGGCGTGAGCTGGCCTTCAACTTTTGCCGCTTTGCGGCACGCGTGGACTCCTTGGAGGAATTGCCCGCCTGGGCGCGCGTCACACTGGAGCGTCACGCCGCCGATCGCCGCCCGTTTGTTTACCGCTATGAGCAGTTCCGCGACGCCGAAACGCACGATGAGTTGTGGAACGCGACGCAGAAGGAGTTGCTTCTCACCGGCAAGATCCACGGCTACTACCGCATGTACTGGGGCAAGAAGATCATCGAATGGTCTGCCAGTTATCAGGAGGCGCTTGAAACGATGATCACTCTCCACGAGCGCTTCGCTCTTGACGGCCGCGATCCGAACACCTACGCCAACATTCTGTGGTGCTTCGGCCTGCACGATCGCCCGTGGCGTGAGCGTCCGGTGCTGGGAACGTTGCGGTACATTTCGCGTGAGGGCATGCAACGCAAGACCGACGTTGGGGCCTACCTGCGCCAGATTGCCGGTCTCGAGCGCACGGGGCGGCTGCCGGAACCCGTAGAATGAATGGGACATGCAAATCACCATCACGGGGGGCACCGGACTGATAGGGCGCGCACTGGTGCAGCGTTTCAGGGAACTCGGGGATCGGCTCCAAGTTACCGGACGGCGTCGCCCGCCGGAGCTGGATCCGCAGGTGAGCTTCTGGGCGTGGGACGTCACTTCGGGTGCGCCACCTGGGCAGTGCCTGGAAGGTAGCGAGGCGGTGGTTCACCTCGCTGGGGAGAGCGTCGCTCAACGCTGGACGCCTGA
>OGCI01002810.1_pt1 | contig 10685 bp, 7 predicted proteins | sample 1570021 | NCBI WGS metagenome assembly OGCI01 (sample SAMN06264664, study PRJEB24512) | hot springs metagenome | isolation source: Hot spring water | place: South Africa: Tshipise | collected 2015-06-21
AGCTCCGTCCCGTAGAGCACGCGCAGGCGATGGCGGGCGCCGGGGGCAAGCGCGAGCGTGCGCAGATGGTAGAGCGCGGCCAGCGGATCGAAAGCGTCCGCGCTTGTGCCGAGCACGCGCGTCATGGGGGCATCGGCCGTCTGTTCCACCATCGGCGAGCGTTTAGTCCGCGCGAAGTAAAAGGGCAGCCCCGACACCGGATCGATGCGCGAAACGAACTCGTCATCGAGCGCCAGCAGCGCTGCGCTGACGACATCAACCGTTTCGAGATGAGCACGCAGCTCGACGCCGTCGCGCCCGCTGAAACTGCGCCGTTCGGCGACGGTGAGTTCGGCGTGAGCCGCCACGGGGATGTGGGCGAACGAGACGTTGTAGGTCAAGCGTTCGCCGATTTTGTAGGCGCCGTTGTTCGCCGACCGAACGTTGGTCGCGGCGAGCGCGCACGCAAGGACAACGAGCGAAAAGACCGCCCAACCCTTGTTGCCAACCCTGTTCCGAGACATCGATCGGGATATGCTGTCGTGAATCCTCTGCAACTTCTTCAACCGAAAACTTTTGTCTTGAACTACGTCAACGTCTAACCACCGAGCGGCAGCCATTCGAGCCAGTTTCGCCGTGCGCGCGATGTCGTCCCGAACTCCTCGGCGATCCGCCGGCCTTTGGAGTGGAAGAGCGAGGACGCTCGTTCCCGTCGAGCATCGATGATTACACGTCGCGCGGCGACGCAAGGTTTCCTAAGTTGGCGCTCTTCATCTGCGTCTCGAGCGCTCGTTCGGTCTCTTCAATGATTCGTCGCACTGCTTCTTCTGGATCAGGGGCTTCGAGCACGGCGCGTCCCATCACGACGTAGTCCGCTCCGGCACGGATGGCCGCAGCGGGCGTGGCGACGCGCTTCTGATCATGCGCGGCGGTCGATGCCGGTCGGACGCCGGGCGTGACGATGAGAAAATCGTCGCGCTGGAGGCTTGCGCGAATCAGTGATGCTTCCTGTGGCGAAGCCACCACACCATCGAGTCCGACTTGCGCGGCGAGCTTTGCCAGCCGCAGGACGAGCGCCGCGGGAGGTTCGTCGATGCCCACTTCGGCGAGCGCCTTCTGATCCGCGCTGGTGAGAACCGTCACGGCGATGACGCGAGGGCGCGCCGTGTTTTGGCGTTCGGAAGCCTTGTGCGCGGCTTCCACAGCGCGGCGCATCATCTCGCTGCCGCCGAGCGCGTGGACGTTGAGGATGTGGATGCCCAAGCGCGTTGCCTCGGCGATTGCGCCTGCCACCGTATTGGGGATGTCGTGAAACTTGAGATCGAGAAAGACGCGCGCGCCTGCCTGCACGATCCGGCGCACGATCTGCGGTCCGGCAGCGGTGAAAAGTTGCGATCCCACCTTGAACATGCCGACCAACGGCTGGAGACGTTCCACCAACCGCAGGGCTTGCGCCGCCGATTCGACGTCGAGCGCGATGATCAAGCGTTCTGCCACCGATTTCGTCATGGTCTTTATCTGGGCCGGCACGGCGTGCGAGCCGAACTCGAGCGTCGCTGGCTGGTCCGCCCGTCGACCTTCAGCGCGCGCGGCGTGCAGAAGATCTTCCTCCGCCGGGTTCACCGATCAAGCCTCTTCGTTTATCTCTTCCGAGTCAAGCCACTCTGCGCGATAAACGGCTTCCGCTGTGCCCGAAAGGACGACTTCGCCATCTTCGCGCCACTCAACTTCGAGCACGCCGCCCGGCATCTCGACCAGCACGCGCCGATCGGTCAAGCCCTTCAAGCAAGCAGCGACGGCAGCCGCGCAAGCACCCGTGCCGGAAGCCTCCGTTTCGCCGACGCCGCGCTCCCACACGCGCACGCTGATGGTGTTGCGACCATCGACGCGGATGAACTCGACGTTGGTCCTTTCGGGAAAACACGCATGACGCTCGATCATCTGGCCGAGCGCGCGCCAATCCACGCGCGCGAAATCTTCGACGAACAAGCAGCAGTTCGGATTGCACATCTGCAGCGCTGTTACTTCGACCTTGCGTTCGCCCACGTCGAGTGGGTAATCGACTACGACTTCTCTCGGTTCGTCGGTGCGCATCGGGATGGCCGCGCTTTCGAAGGCGGGGCGCCCGATCTCGGCCTCGAAGCGAAAACGGCGCGCGCCGTATCGCCCGCGCAGGCGATAGAGCTTGACGCCAGCGCGCGTGCCGAGCCGCAGTTCATCCGCGGACCACAACCCGTTGTAGTAGAGATAGGCTGCGGCGCAACGCGTGCCGTTGCCCGACATGGCCGCTTCGCTGCCGTCAGCGTTGAAGATGCGCACCTGAAAATCGGCGTCGGTCGATGGCCCGATGAGCGCCACGCCATCGGCGCCGGCGCCGCGATGTCGATCGCACAGGCGACGCACAAGCTCGTCCAAGCGAACAGTGCGCCCGAGCGCCGTTTCTTCGATGACGAGATAGTCGTTGCCGTAACCGTGAAATTTGAAGAAGCGCATGGTCAGCATTATATGCGCAAAGCGCGCCTCCGGCAGCAACCACACGCCCCTCTTTCGCCATTCGGCTGGGTATCGGTTAAAATCTAGCGGAAAGTTCGTCAACGAAGCGAAAGGGAGCGGAAGGGCAGAGGGCGGATGATCAGGACGATGATTCACGGCAAGATTCACCGCGCGCGCGTCACCGGCGCCGATCTTCACTACATCGGGTCGATCACGGTGGACCAAGAGTTGCTGGACGCCGCCGGCATCTTGCCTTTCGAGCGCGTCCAAGTGGTCAATCTGGACAATGGGAAGAGGATCGAGACCTACGCGCTGGCAGGAGAGCGCGGAAGTGGCGTTGTCCAATTGAACGGCGCGGCGGCCCACCATTTCGCCGTGGGCGATCTGGTGATCATCATGGCTTACGCGCAAGTTCCCGATCCAGTTCCTTCCGATTGGGAGCCGAAGGTCGTCCTCGTCGATCACGAAAACCGCATCACGGAAGTCATCGGCGCGCGCGTGCCGCTGTCGGTCGCTGGCGAATAGCACGCGCGCTCTTGACGCTCGCACGCCGTCGCCGAATCCGTCGCTTGCCTGACGAAAGAACCCGGATGTCGAGACTTCAATAGCGCTCGCGCACCGCGCAGAGACCAACTCGTTGTCTCGGAGGCACGTTTTTTGTCTCACGCGCCGCGCACGCGCAGGAAACGCCGCTTGCCGACTTGAACGAGCAGTGAGCGATCGGCGGCGAGTTCGATCTCGGCATCGGTGCGCGTCACGCGCTCGCCATCGATGCGGACGCCGCCTTGCTCCATCAAACGGCGCGCTTCGCTCATGGACGGCGCAAGCTCGGTCTCGACCAGAAGGCGCGCGACCTTCCAACGTCCGGCGGTCACTTCGCGTTCGGGCACATCCGACGGCGCTTCGTGGCGGCGGAAGATGCGATTGAACTCTTCTTCGGCTGAACGAGCCGCTTCTGGTCCGTGAAAATCAGCGACGATGCGCCGGGCCAGTTCGGCCTTGGCATCGCGCGGGTTCATTTCGCCGCTTTCGGCGCGTGCGCGCATGGCGGCAATTTGATCAGGGCGCAGGTCGGTGCAAAGCTCATAGTAGCGCCACATCAATTCGTCGGAGATCGACATCACTTTGCCGAACATCTCGCCAGGCGGCTCGTTGATGCCGATGTAGTTGCCCAAGCTCTTGGACATCTTCTGCACGCCGTCAGTGCCTTCCAACAGTGGCATGATGACGGCGATCTGTGGCTCCTGCCCGTAGGCGCGTTGCACTTCGCGTCCCATCAACAGATTGAACTTCTGGTCCGTCCCGCCGAGTTCGACATCGGCTTCGAGCGCCACCGAATCATAAGCTTGAATGAGCGGGTAGAGCAGCTCATGGAGCGCGATGGGACGCTCTTCGGCCAAGCGTTTCTGAAAATCGTCGCGCTCGAGAATTTGTCGAACCGTCACGCGCGACGCCAGCCGGATGAAGTCGGCCGTCGTCATCGGTTCCATCCAACGCGAGTTGAACTCGATGACGGTCCGGTCTGGATCGAGCAGCTTGAAGATTTGTGCTTTGTACGTCTCGGCGTTGGCTTGGATCTCTTCGCGCGTCAGTTGTGGACGCGTAACGGATTTGCCCGACGGGTCGCCGATCATTCCTGTGAAATCGCCGATCAGGAAGATCGCCGTGTGGCCTAATTCTTGAAACGCGCGCAACTTGCGAATCACCACCGTGTGGCCGAGGTGAATGTCGGGCGCCGTGGGATCGGCCCCGAGCTTGACGCGCAACGGTTTGCCGGTTCGCACTGACTTTTCAAGCTTGGCGCGGAGTTCTTCCGCCCGGATGATCTCGACGGTGCCTTTGCCGAGGTAGGCGAGTTGTTCCTCGATCGTCATGATTGCGTCTTTCGGAACAAAAGATTGCGAGCGTCCGCCGCGCACCGGAGCGAAGCCGGAACGACAAGATGGTCGCTACGCCGTCTCAAAGACGATGATAACGGATGCGCGCGTCGGTTGCGAAAGCAACGCGCACGTTCACGCGCGATCCGGTTGGGCCATCTCCGCGATGCGCGCTGCCGTCTCGCGCGCTTGCGAGAAGAGTTCTTTGGCCCGCGCGCGACATTCTTCGGCCGTTTCTTCATCGTCCAGTTGCGCGGCGTGCTCCAGCACGCCGGAACGCGCCGTGGATGCGATGGCGAAGGCGACCTGCGCGATGTCGGTGGCGCGCAGAGCGAGCAACTCTTGCCCTTCGTCGAGCAGTTCTTCGATGACGATCTCGGCGGTCGCCAGCGCTTGCACCGCTAGCCGCATGCTTTCGAGCAAAAGGTTGGCCGAGCTCTTCAGCGCCGCTTCGCGTTCGACGCTGCGGGCGCGTTCGAATCGCGTTTGCCGCACCGTCGCCGCGAGTTGTTCGCTTACAGCGCTGAGTTCTTCGAGCGCATCGCGCGCCGCCGCGCCCGGTTCGTTCGATAGCTCGCGCAGTTGCTCGCGCAGCGCTTCGGCGAGCGTTGCAAGCGGTTTCGGGCCGGGAGCCGTCCGGTCGCCTTCTCGCAACGCGGTGGCCAGTCTGTTTTCGAGCACCGCGGCGGCGGGCGGCGTCTCTAGTTGCAGCCAGTAGGCGGCTGCTTCGTCGAGCGCGGCTTGCGGCACGAGACCGACGATTTCGCTTCCGGCAATCGCCACGCCGTAACGCGCCGCTTCCCGGCGCACGGCCTCGAAGGCGTGATGCAGCGTGGTCTGTTCGTAGTTCGTCAAGTTCATCGAGACTTGCGCCATGCCGCGCGTTTCGAGCTTGAACCCGAGAGCTTTCAAAAAGCGCAACCCGCCGTCGCGCCCGCGCACGGCGCGAGCGATGCGCGCGGCCACGCGCGCATCGTCTGTGCGAAGATTGATGTTGAACGCGATCAAGATCGGGCGCGCGCCAATGATCACCGCGCCCGCTGTTTCGTGAAGCTTCGCTTCGCCGATGTCGGGCGCGCGCCGCTCGTCGCTCCGCACAAGTTCGCGCAGTTTTTCGAAGCCGCCGCGTCGCACCTCTTCGAGATTGATCCGGTCGGCCCTGAGCGCTGCTCGCTCGTAGAAGTAGACCGGAATAGCCAGTTCATCCCAGATGCGCGCGCCCGCTTCGTGCGCTAGCCTGACGCACTCTTCCATGCTCACGTTGCGCAAGGGGACGAACGGGACGACATCGGTTGCACCGATTCGCGGATGCAGCCCCGTGTGCTCGCGTAGATCGATCAGCTCTTTGGCGCAAGCGACGGCGCGCACCGCCGCTTCGACCACCGTCTCGGGCGGCGCGACGAACGTGACCACCGAGCGGTTATGGTCCGCATCTGCATGAACGTCGAGCACGAGCGCGCTGGCCACCGACTCGATCGCGGCGACGATGCGTTCGATGGTCGCGCGCCGGCGCCCTTCGCTGAAATTCGGCACGCACTCGACGATGCGATCCATGTATTCGTCCTTTCCAGATCCATCATAAACGATCGAAAGCTGCGCGACGAGCCGCTGACGCTAACCTTAGCGACGAAAGTTCGGTTTCGCTCGTTGCTTGGCCGAGCTACGACTCTTTCCTCAGTCACTGGCACCGCCGTTTCAATCGAGCGTGCTCTTCCAGAGGAAATCGTAGAGCAGTATTTTGAGCGCGAGCGCGACCACCGTTGCAATGAAAATCTTTTTGATCACACGGTTGTTCATCCGCAGTGCGATGCGCCCGCCGACAAACGCGCCGACGAACATCACCAACGCGAGCGCCAGCCCGAGTTTGTAATCGACCAGCCCGCGCCACATGAAGACGAGCGTGGCGACCAGAGACGAGAAGATGTTGATCGCTTTGGTGATCGACACGGCTTCGATGAACGTCATGCCGAGAAAAGCGACGTAGACAGCCGTCAGCATGGTGACATACCCGCCGCTGAAGAAGCCGCCGTAGATGCCGAGTGCGAAAGTCAACACGTAGGCGAGCGCAACGTCGCGTGCGCTCGGTGCCGTCGATCGCTCGCCGGTCCCCCTTCTGAGGGTGGAAAACAGCGCGACGCTGAGCATCGAGAGCGAGACGATGAGCGGCAGCGAGCGCGCCGGAATGACCAACACCAAAAGAGCGCCGAGCGTCGATCCGACGAGCGTCAGGGCGACGAGCGGCGGCAGGCGGCGACGGTCGATCGCGTTTTTGCCGATGAAGGGCAGTGTGCCTCCGATGCTCATGAAGGTCAGGCCGAACATGTTGGTGGCAATGGCGACGCGCGGGTCGAGGCCGAACTGGAACATGACCGGCACGGTGATGAGCGAGTTGCTGCCGGTGACCACGCCGACGACGCTCGTGACGAAAAAGAGCGCGAGCAAGGCGATCCACTGTGCTGGGGTCATCACTGCAAGGTTGCTTTAGCCGAGTGTGCGCGGACGTGTCAAGCATGCTGGCGGAGAGCCGATGCGGTCAGTCAGGCCGAGCCCCCTCGTACGAGCGAACACGGAGGGAGTCGGTGGGGAAGTGGATTGGCTTCCCCACCGACTCGAAGCGAGGGCCCGTTAGAAGATGAGTCGAACGCCGAGTTGAATCACGCGGCGGCTGAGCGTCATCTCGCCGCGTTCGTTGAACGTCTGTCCGGCGAATTCAGGCACGGCGCTCGGAAGCGAGTCGCCGCCGACCACGCCGATACCTGGTCCTGGATGGTTGAGCGCGTTGAACAGTTCGGCGCGCACTTGCAGCCGGATGTTCTCGGGGATAGCGAAGTTCTTGAAGATCGCGAGGTTGAGTTGGTTGATGATGGGGCCGCGGAAGAGGTTGCGCGGTTCGGTGCCGAACGGCGTGCCGAACTTCAGCGCCGCTCCTGGTCCGTTGATGATCAGCCGCACATCGTTGGGGCTGACCGGCACCGGCCCGCGCCCTTGGTTGAAGGCGTTGAGCGAATAGAAGCCAGTCGGGCTCGGGATGAATCCATCGGTGAACCCGCGCAGTGCCGCATCGATGTCGCTGATCGCCACGGACTTCGGATCAGCGTTGCGGTTACCCGTAAAGGGACGGAGGTTATCCAGCAGGCCGATGAAGGTCGCGGCAAAACCGTTGTCCTGATAGCTCAGGTTGCCGAGGATGCGATTAGTGCGCGACTGCGGTGTAAAGGGGCGACCGCTCGTCAGGTAGTACGTGCCGTTGAGTTGCCAACCGCCGAACACCTGCCCGACGAAGCCGCGCTGTTCTCGGAAGAAAGGCAGGTCGTAGATGAAACTCAGCGAGAAAGCGTGGGGTCGGTCGAACCCCGAGATGCCCTTTTCGAGCTTGCCGAGATCGAACGGATTCTGCGAGATGGCGTTCTCGCCGAACGAGAAGATCTCGCTCGCGTTGTCGAGCGCTTTGCTCCACGTATAGCTCGACGTCAAGCTGAGCGAGTTCAACGGGCGTCCCGTGTAGTAGATCTGAAGTCCGTGATAGGTCGATTGCGCCGTGTTGTCGCGGGAGCGGACCACGAACTGACGCAGGATGCGCCCATTGCAGACACCTTCGTTGTCCGGCGTGGTGGGATCATCCGTGCAGGTCAGAGGGACAACGCCCGGCGGCAAGAACTGGCGAAACGCCGGGAAGTTGAAGGTCGTCGTTTCCCCTCGTGAGTTCCTCACCGTGGCCGTGAACCCGTTGTAGAGGTTGCCGATGTCGGGATTGCGGTTGACCGTTTGGAACAGGCCAACGCCGCGCGTGGCGACATAGCGGATCTCGAGGGCGTTTCGCCGGTTGATCTGGCGTTGCAGACTGAGCGAGAACTGTTGCGCGTAAGGCGAATAGAAATTAGGCGCAACGATGGTTTGCGCGAAGAACCTCGGATCGAACGTGTTGGTGCGTACCAGTCCGCGCGATTGCGCGAAGTTGCGCACCACGTCGCCGGTCGGTGCTGCCGACGGAACGGGGAAGAGCGCGGGCCCCGCCGCCGGACTCAGCGTCGTGTTGAGGAAGACCACGGGCGATGAGGTCGAAATGTTGAGCATGATGTTGTAAAAGACCGGGTCATAAGCGATCGAGTAGCCGCTGCGAATGACGGTCGCATCCTCGCCGAAGAGACGTTTGAGAATGCGCGGTGTGTAGGCGAAACCGACTCGCGGTGCGAAGTTGTTCTTGTCCACGGGAACGCGCGGCACGGTGCGCACTTCCAGCGGTAAGTTCTGCCGCCAGATCGCGCGCGATGGATCGCGCTCGCGCGCCAAAGTGAGATCATGCAGCACGTTCACCGGTTGCGTCGCGTACTCGTAACGCAGGCCGAGGTTGAGCGTCAGGTTATCGCGCACCTTCCAGTCGTCTTGAAAGAAGGCATAGTAGTCGCGCTCGGTGTAATTGATGGTGTCCGGTCCGACGGCGACCGTCACGGATGCCGGATTGTTGGCGACCAAGCGCGCTGCCGAGTTGAAAAGGAAAGCGCCGTTGATGTTCGGCAGGAACGGCACGGAGTTCTTCAGGTACTTGAACTCGAACCCTGTCTTGAGCGAGTGCGCTCCGCGCGTGAACGAGTAGTTGTCGACGAATTGATAGACCTGCACCAAACGTCCTTGCGGCAGGTTGGTCGCCGGACCGATACCGAGCAGATCCTGTCCCGTGCTCGACCCGCGAATGCCAGCGAACGCGATGTTGGTGAAAGCCTTGCCGATCTCCTTCGGATCAGGGATGCAGGCCAACCCTAGCTCTTCACAGCCACCTCCGAACTTCACGAAGAGCGACTGGAAGTTGAAGCGAAACTCGTTGAACGACGTGCTCGTGACGTTGCGCGTGTAGGTTGCGCCGAAGTTCTTGCTTCGAGCCGGTACGTCGCCCGTAAAGCCGCCGACCGCGCCGAGCGAGTTCTTGGTCACGGAGTCTTGAAACAGATAGCGCGACCAGACGCGATCACGCCCCGTGATGTTGACGTCGCCGCGCAAGGCGAACTCATCTTGGTCGAACGGAATCGGGAAGGCCCGCTCGACGGCTGCGGCGCGGAAGCTCTGTCCGCCGAGCACCACCGTGTCGAAAGGACGGTCGGCGCGCGGACGAACGGTGCCGAAGTCCGAGAGGGCGAAGGCGCTAAAGCGCGTGTATAGCTCGATGGCGGGATTGTTCGGAAACGCGGCGCGCAAACGAGGGAACTCTTCGGGCAAAATCGCCAGCAGCGTTGTCCGGTCGATGAAGTTCTGGGTCTGAATGATCTTCTGGTAGCTGCCGAAGAAGAAGGCTCGATCGCGGATGATGGGGCCGCCGATCGTTCCGCCGAAGACCGTGCGCCGGAGCAGCGGCGCTTCCTTCAGCCCGCTCCGCCGCTCGATGTTGTTGAGTGTGTCGAGGTGAGAGCGGTCGCGCCGATAGACGAAGGCGCTCCCGTGAAACTCGTTGGTGCCGCTTTTGGTCACGATGTTGACAATGGCCCCTTGGTTGCGCCCGTACTCGGCGGAGAAGTTGTTGGTGATGATCTGAAACTCGCCGACCAGATCGGAATTATCGACGAAGAAAGAGGGCCCGCCGATGGAAAGATCGTTGTTGTCCTGTCCATCGATGGTGAAATTATTCGAGCGGGCACGGTTGCCGTTGACCGACAGCGTCACGCCGTTGGCATTGACGTTGCCGAATCCAGGCACCACGCCAGGGGCTGTCAGGGCGATGATGTCCAAGCCGCCGCCAGCGACGTTCAACGGCAACTCCTGAATCTTGCGTGCCTCGAAGGTCGTCGAGACCTGCGATTGATCTCGTTGCAACAAGACTTCGTTGCCGGCCACTACCGTCACCGTCTCTTCCAACCCGCCGGGTTGCAGGACGACATCGACCGTGGAGTCCTGCCCTAGCCTGACCAGCACGTCGGTGATCACCGCGCGCCGAAATCCGGCGCTTTCAACCGTGATGCTGTATCGGCCCGGAAGCAGGTTGGGAATCGAATAGATCCCATCTCCGGTGGTCTTGGTTTGCGTTTCGACATTGGTCGCTTGGTTTTTGGCCGTGACGGTGGCGCCGACGATGACGCCGCCGCTCGCATCCGTCACCGTGCCGCGGATGGTCCCCGTGGTCGCTTGCGCAAACGCGCTGCTGCTCATGCTCGGCAGCACGGCGAACCACGCGACGATCAGCGTCAAGAAACAACGCTTGAAGTGTTTCATCTTGGTCTCCCTCCGAATTTTCAAAGAGTGTCGCTCCGCAGGGTCGGGACGCGAAGGCAAAAGTTCCCCCTTCTATAGACGTTTATCCACACTCCAGGGGTTTTGACAGCCCATCGAGAAAATCCCTCAAGTCTCTGT
>OGCI01002813.1_pt1 | contig 10677 bp, 7 predicted proteins | sample 1570021 | NCBI WGS metagenome assembly OGCI01 (sample SAMN06264664, study PRJEB24512) | hot springs metagenome | isolation source: Hot spring water | place: South Africa: Tshipise | collected 2015-06-21
CTGCCCCCGCGCATCGAGTCGACCCCCGACGAGGCCCGCTGAGCGGGCGCCGGGTGGGCCCAGCCGGCCGGGTGGGAGATCCCCGTCAGGTGGAGCAGGCCCGTCAGGTGGAGCAGGGGCCAGAGGTCGCCATCGGCGTGCACCTGCACGCCGAGGCCGGTGCGGCGGGCGTGCAGCACGAGCCGCAGCAGCCGGTCGATGATGGCCACCGAGTCCACCCCAGCGGCTTCGGCCTGAAAATTGGTGATGATGCGATGCCGCAGCACGGGCCGGGCCATGGCCCCGACATCCTCCAGGCTCGGGGCCAGCCGTCCTTCGAGCACGGCCCGGGCCTTGGCGCCCAGGATGAGGTACTGCGAGGCCCGGGGCCCGGCCCCCCAGGCCACATATTCCTTGACGAAGCCCGGGGCCTCCTTTTCGCCGGGCCGGCTGCGGCGCGCCAGTTCCACAGCATACTGGATGACGGCATCGGCCACCGGCACCCGGCGCACCAGTTGCTGCAGGTCCAAGATCTCCTTTCCGGACAATACCCTTTCTACCTGGGGCTGGTATCCTGAGGTGGTGGCGCGGACGATCTCTAATTCCTCATCGGCTGTGGGATAACTTATATAGGTGTTGAACATGAACCTGTCCAATTGGGCCTCGGGCAGGGGATAGGTGCCCTCCTGCTCTATGGGATTCTGGGTGGCCAATACGAAGAAAGGTTGTTCCAAGCAATAGGTCTGACCTCCGGCGGTCACCTGGCGCTCCTGCATGGCCTGGAGCAGGGCCGCCTGGGTCTTGGGCGGCGTGCGGTTGATCTCGTCGGCCAGGACCACATTAGCGAACAGCGGCCCTTTGATGAACTTGAAGAACCTCCTTCGGGTGCCGCTCTCCTCTTCGATGATGTCGGTGCCGGTGATGTCGGAGGGCATCAAGTCCGGCGTAAACTGGATGCGCTTGAAAGCCAGCCCCAAGGTTTGCGCGATGGTGCGGACCAGCAGCGTCTTGGCGGTGCCCGGCAGTCCGGTGATCAGACAGTGTCCGCCCACAAAAAGCGCGATGAGCACCTGCTCCAGGACTTCCTCCTGTCCGACGATCACCCGGCGCACCTGACGCACGATCTCCCGATGCGCCTCTTGGAAGCGCTCGATTCTCTTGCGCAACTCTGCCGCCTCAATCGGTACGGCGGTGGCCATAAAACCTCCTCCAGGTCTTGCCTTCATCGGTTCAATTCCAAAAGCAGCTTTTGCGCCGGGCGATATCCGGGGGCCGCTTCCAAGGCCGCCAGGACGTGCTCCTTGGCCGCCTCAATCCGGCCTGCAGCTTGATAGGCTCGCGCCAGGCGAAAGTGGGCGCCGGCCGGGTCCACAGGTTCGAGTGCCAGCGCCGCAGCGTACTCACGCACGGCGGTCTGCACCTCACCCAGTTCCATGCAAAGATCGCCTAGCATGCGATGAACCTCCTCATCCAGCGGGTCCACATGAATGGCGCGCACCAGAGCGGCGGCCGCCTCGCGCGTGCGCCCCGCCTCCTGGTGCAGGGCGGCCAGTTTCTTCAGCAGAGCGGGCTGACGTCCTCCTGCGCGCGCGTAACGCTCCAGCTCTGCGGCCGCTGCCGCCTTGTCCTGCCGCGCCAGGTGCGCTTCCGCCAGCAGCTCGTAGGCGCTGCCGGCTTCGACGTACTCCGGATACAAATCCCGCACCGCAGGGCCTTCACGGAGGATTTCTTCATGGCGCCCGGCGCGCGCCATCTCTTGCAGGCGGCTCATGCCTTTGCGCCACTGCTCAAAGCCCTGAAGGGTAGGCTGCATGCGGGCCGTCAGCCAGGCGAAGAATCGCCGGTCCAGTTCTTCCGGCTCGAGGTTCAGAACTTCGCGCACTGTCTCGGGCGTGCTCTTGCGCCGGGCCAAAGCGCGGAGCATGCCGAGCAGTTTTTCGAAGCCGAACTCACTCGCGATAAACTCACACAGGCGCCCCGCCTGGTAATAGGAGACCACCACTTGCCCCGGATAGGAAGGCCGCACGAAGCCCCGATCCAGTTGCGCCACCGGCAGCAGCTTTGCGTCGCGAACCGCAACGATGACATCCGGCGTCGGTCGGTCGCCCCACTCGGGTGAGGCAACGGACTCCTCGTAAACCGCCAGGCCCTCCGTGAACCAACGTGGCAGACGGTGGTTGGCGGCCTCCAGCACCACGACGTGATTCAACTCGTGCCACAGTGTGGCGGCCCAGTGGAAGGCTCCCTGCTGGCGGGCCGACGGACTGTCCATGGCCACCACCCGGCCGAAGGTCACCCCCAGAGCTCCCAAACCCGGCATGCCCAGTGTGCGCACCGCAAAGTCCTCATGGTCCGGGTAGACTTCAATGCGCACCGGTCCCTTCAGGCGCACACCGTACTTGTTCTGAAAGACCTCCAGGGCGCGCTCAGCCTCCGCCTGAAAGTACGCGTGCAAGACTGCGGCCTCCTTGCGGTGAAGCTTCAGAGTGACCAGGGGACTCTCGAGCAACACGAAGTGGCGGGCGCTGTCCAGCAGACGCAGCGCGTTCACCGTCGGCGCATTGCGATATCCCCTCTGGTAGCAGATCTCCAACTCGCGGCGCGCGTCGTCGAGACGGGGATCGAGTTCCAGTGCTTTCCGATAAAAGCGGATGCCCTCCTCATAGCGGCGATTCAGCACCAGGAAGCGGGCAGCGGTGGCGTAGGCGCGGCCGTAATGCGGATTTACGGCGAGGATGCGGCTGATCCAGGGCGTCTGTTCGCGGTCCGCCAGCCAGTCTACGGTGGCGCAAATCGCCATGGCGTCCAGCGCATCGGGCCACTCGCGCAAAGCCAGCTTGGCCTCCCGCAGGGCGCCTTGCGTATCGCCGTCCTCCAGGGCCATGCGCGCCAGCAGCACGCGTGCCTCGATCAGTCCCGGCTGGAATGCCAGGGCCCGGCGGGCCAGCTCAACAGCGTTGTTCTCGAACTGCTCGGCCGCCACCAGCGCCAATCCCAGCAGCGCTCCGGCATGGTCGCGCCGCAGTGCGAGCGCTTCCTCAAATAAGGCGGCGGCGTCGGGCGCATTAAAGCGCTCGAGCAGCAGGCGGCCCCAGCGCACTTTCAGGTCGGGATCCTTGGATCGGAGGGCATGGGCGGCGCGGAACTGGTCGTTGGCCTCCTGGTAGCGGCCCAGTCCCCAATACCCTTCGGCGCGCGCAGCAGGATCCGCGCCGGCAGTCAAACGACGGAAACAAGCGACGGCTTCCGCCTCGCGTCCGTAGTGCCGTGCCGCCAGACATTCGGCGGCCGGACCGGCGTGTGCAAACGGGGTTGTCAAGGCCAGTGCCAGCGCGAGCGTCATTTCTCCAATTCCTCCTCCGTGCGCGCCAGCTCCAGCAGCAGGGCCGTGAGCTGCCTGCGGTATTCGGCCGCATCCATGGCGGCCTTCTGGTACTTCAGCAAGTCAATGCGCTGTTCCAGCTCTTCCTTGCGCGCCAGCAGCGCGCGTTTGGCCGGATCGGCCGCCGCGGCTTGTGCCCTTCCGAAACGCGTAACTGCAAAGGCTGCCGCCAGGCGCCCCACACCACTCTCGGGCGAGGGATTCCGCACACCGGTCCCTGCCGGTGTGTCTTCGAGCAGAGGGTGCTCCGTCGCCAGCCGCTTTTGGGATTGATAGAAGGCGGCTGTCTTCCGGTCGGCGTACCAGAAGGCCTCCAGCGCCGAGATGACCTGGTTCTTGTCAGCGTCGGCCGCCGGATCGCGCAGCGCTTCGATCCAGTAACGCGCAAACACGGTGGCGTTTTTTTCCATGCCGCTCCGGGTGGCAGTGATCACGATGCGGTTGGCCTTGCGGAAGTGCTCCAGCGAGGCACCGCTCGAGCTGGTGGTGTTGACCACCAGCTGTCGCGTGGCGGCGATGCCATCCAGCAGCGCCGCCAGCTCCTCGGCCGTCATATCCGGCCCGGGGAGGTTGAACTTGTACTGGAAGCCGTCAAAGGTCCCGTGGCCGATCAACAGCACTGTCAGCGCGTGCTCGGGCCGGATCCGACGCGAGAGGTCGCTCAGCAGCTCACGGATGCGCGCCGCGGTGGCATCCCGGCCCGTAATCCGGTACAGCTGAGGGTCACCGCCGCTGCCGCTCAGGATTTTTTCAGCCTCACGCGCCCACGCGGCGAAGCGTTGCTCGTAATCCGGCTCGCCGCCCAACCCTGCAAGGATGACGTAGTAAGTTGCAGCGTGGATCGGCCATGCCAGCAGGAACGCCAGAATCCGTCTCATACCGCACCCCAATGACGCCGCAGCAGCCACTCGGCAGACCGCAGCGCCAGCGCCAGCAAGAACAGAAAGGGCATATCCCAGAGCTGGCGGATTTCGCGTACGCTGATCCCCGCTTCCGAGTAGGAGATCTCTTTGGCCAGACGCGGGACCTCTGAAGGCCGATAGTAGCGGCCGCCGGTCTGGGCGGCCAGCGCCTGGAGCAGCTCGCGGTTCTGCACGGCGCGGAAGTCCTCTGCCACTCCGTCTTCGCGCCGGAACAGCACCACGTCCTTGCCGAGTTCTTCATCGCCGCGCGAGGCGTGAATCTCAGCGGAGTAGCCTCCCGCCCGCGCGGCCTCCCACTCGGCTTCGTAAGCGCCCGGCTCTTCGGGTTGGGGCCGCAGCTCGATGATCTCGCTGAGGCCCTCCGGCCCCAGAATGCGCGCTTGCACACGAGCGTCGGTCAAGGGACGGAACGCCTTGTCACGCACCTCGGCGCGCAGTCTCACGCGGCTTTCGTCCTCCAGGACCGGTGACGGGGTGGAGGCGCTGAGCGGACCGGGCGCGCCGCTCACCAACCAGCGCAACAACTGCCGCCAGAAGATTTCATGCGTCTGGTCCGAGAGATCCTGAAGCATCTGCCAGCGCCAGCTTCCACCGGTAGCGAACAGGGCTGTGCGCCCGCGGCCGTAGTTCTGGGTGACCAGCAGCGGCAGCCTCCGCCCTTCGGGGGTCTCCAGCTCGGCCAGAACCACGGCCCCCGGCTTGGGCTGGCCGGCTTCCTGGTAATCCGCCAAAGCAGGCAACTGGCGCCAGCGCTCTGCGTTGCCGTCGGCAGGCTCCGTCAAACGGCAGATCAGGTGTTCGCGACCCGCCGGCGTCAGCGCGACGCGGGCCCGCTCGCGATGAAAAGTGCCTTTGCGATCCGGCAGCCAGACCGGCAGCACATCCGCCAGCGGCGGGCGGCTCCACCCGCCTTCGGCCAGTGCGTGGCGTCCGCCGAGCAGGAGCACACCGCCGCCCCGCCGGTCCGCAAACTCGCGAATGAGTTCTCGCTGGCCCGGGTTGAAGTAATGGCCCTCCATACTGCCGATCACCAGACCACGGAATTCGAACAACTCCTCGGCGCGGGACGGGAAGCCCTCCGCCAGTTCTTGTGGGTCGGCGATCCCCTGACGGTAGAGTTTGTTCTCGGTGGTGCGCAGGATGGTGGTTAGCTGAAGGCCGGAATCCTCCTCAACTGCGCGGCGGATGAATTTGAACTCCCAACGCGGCTCGCCCTCCATGTAAAGGATGCGGGGCTTCAGATCTTCAACGTGTAACAGCCGCACGACCGTGTTGTTGCGCGGGTTCTCTTCGCCTCCGAGCGGTTCGAGGCTGAACTCTAGTCGCTGCGGACCCGCTGCCGCCGCCGTGAACACTACGGATTCGCTTTGCTCGCCGGCGGCAAGGGTGATTTCGCGCGCCGCCAGCAACCTGCTGGCTTCGCGCACCGTGAGCCGGGTGCGGGCCTGCGTGTAGCCGTTCTGACGGATGCGCACCACCGCCGTCAAGCGAGATCCCGGCAGCGCACGGGCGGGTGCATCCACGCCTGCTATTTCCAAGTCGCGTTGGAAACGCTCGCGTCCGAAACCTACGGTGTGGACGGGAATACGCCGCGTGCGCAGCTCGGCGAGGGCTTCGCGATCCACCCCGCCGCGCGTGTCGGCGCCATCGCTAAGCAGCACGATGGCCCCCAGCGGCAACCCTGCGGCTTCCGCCGCTACGGCCCGCAACGCCTCGCCGATGTGTGTGGCCTGCTGCGAGCCGGTCACCTCAGCCGTCGTCTCGATGCGCGTTGCGCGCTCCCCAAACCGGAAAAGCCGGACCTGAAAGCGCGCTCCAAGCTGCTCCAGCAGTCCTGCGTCCAGCACGCGACGCACCTGCTCCAGGCGTGAGCCATCGGACTCGGCGACCCGCATGCTCCGCGAATCGTCAACTAACACGGCGATGATGTTTTGTTGCGGCTTCAAAGTGGCGATGCTCAAAGCCGGCTGCCAGAGGAGCAACACCAGCAACGCGAGGAAGCCGGCTTGCAATAGACCCAGCGCCGCTCGCCGCAGCCTGTTCATGGGCGCACGCAGCGGGGCGCGGCGGAGGGGGATGGCCGAGAGGGCGGCGGCCGCCAGCAGCAGCCCGATGGCCGCGTACCAGGGCCATTCGGCCAAGAATACCACTCGGCCGTGAGCGTAAGCTGCGGGCGGATATTTAAACCATAACTCGAACATTCCGCCCTCAGTGTGTCATCGCGTAGATGATGTAGTTGATGCCGATGCGGTAAGCCAAAGACGCGTAGTGTTCCGGGTAACGCGGATGATCGGCCCACTCCCAGGCATCTCCCAGGTCCATGTTGTGGCAGATGGCGACCATGATGCGGCCTTTGTCGTCGTAGATGCCGCGCCAGCGGGGCTCAATGCCGTCCTTCTCGTAAATCCGCCCGCTGTACCAATACTGGATGCCCGGCACCTGGAAGCGCTCATCCAAGTCGTAGAGCACATGAAAAATGGGGTCCTTGGAGTCCAGATCCACGACCGGGCGATCCGGGAAGACGCGGCTCATGCTGGCCATGAAGTTTTCCCACTCCCAGGTGCCGTGGAAATCGTCCACCATTAGAAAGCCGCCGCGCAGCAGGTAGTCGCGGAGGCGCTTGCACTGGGCGTCAGTCAGATCCCAGTGCCCCACCTCCACGGCGTAGATCCAGGGCCAGTTGTAAATCTCCTCAGAGTCCAGTTCCACGACCTGCTCCACCGAGCGGGTGTGGATGCGGGTGAGGCGTCGCACGCCTTGCACGAACTGCCGGTCGGCTTTCCAGTAGTCGGTGGCCCAATTGCCCCGGAAACCCCAGGCGAAACGTACGGAGGGATAGCACAAGCGGGCGAAGGCGAATTCGGTTTTCTCGTGGCCGTCGGGCGGGAAGGGCGCGTCGTCGTTGTCCACTTCACCGCGGAAGCCGCCGTAGCGGCCCTGGAAGGCCATTAGGCCGATGCCCAGCAGTGCGCCGAGAAGAACAAGCGGGCGCATCATCGTGCCCCCTGATGGTAATTGCCTTCAGGATAGCACGACCGGCCGCCAACGGCGCGTTCACCGCGCCTGAGCCGCCGCAGCCAGCAGCGTGGCACAGGCTCACCGCGGAGCGCGGAAGGCCGCGAGGCTCACCTCATCGCAACGTCGAGCAAGCCGGAAAGAGCCCGCGCCTCGACTTCAAGCCGCCAGCAGATGCTGGAGGTTCCAGCCGCAGATGACGCTGGCCTGGAATTTGTCGCCCCCGGGGCCGGGCCAGTGAGTCTCCAGGCTTACGTATCCGGTATAGCCGGCCGCCAGCAGCGCCGCCATCTGTCCCTTCCAATCCAAAGCGCAGCAGCCCAAGGCTCCCCAGCGGGGCTTGCCGTCCACCAGGTAGCAATCCTTGGCATGGACATGAGCGATCCGGCCGGCGGGTATCCTGGCGAAGCCGTCCGGGTACGGGATCTCACCGGCCACATAGGCGTTGGCCGGATCCCAAACGACTTGCAGGTTGGGATGGTTCACGGCAGCCAGGACACCCGCTACGTCGGCTCCGGTCGAGACGTTGCAGGCGTGCTCGTTCTCCAGACCAATGATCAACTCCTCAGCGGCGGCCTGACGCGCCAGTCCGTCCAAGGCCTCGACCACCGGCTCAAAGCACTTCTCGGGATCCACCGTGCGCCAGTAAGAAAACACGCGGATCACGCGCGCTCCGGTGCGGTGCGCGATTTCAAAGGCGCGACGCGCCAGGCGCGGCTGATCCTCGAAGGTGTGTTTGGAAGCGAACACGTCGTGCTGGAAGCGCGTGTCCAGCTCGGGTCCGCCTGGCAGAACGCATTTCAGAATGGGGGAGGACAGCGAGACCACTTTGAGGCCTTTGTCGGTGACGATGCGGCGGGCGCGCTCGACCTCCTCGTCAGTCAGATCCAGAATGTTCTTACCGAAGACCACGCGCAACTCGGCGCCGGTCATGCCGATAGCGGCCATTGCGCCCACCGCGGTCTCCAGATCGGGCGAAAACTCATCCGTGATGGCAGCAGTTGGAAGTCGGGTTTGCATGACGAAATGTATTGTACTGAAAGCGCACGGTGACACGCGCCATCGTGGCGGTCCCGCAACATGCGCCTGCGGCTTATGAGGGACCCAATCGTATCGCGGAGTGCTTGCGCGGGCTCCATGCCGGTCCCGCAACATGCGCCTGCGGCTTATGAGGGACCCAGGGGCGCGGCGCCACGGCTTGCTTTCCGCTAGATGCGCATCCGGCAGCGAGCCACTGCCGCCTTCCAGCCCTCCAGCAACTGTTCGCGGCGGGAGGCCGGCATGCGCGGCTCGAAAACGCGTTCCACGCGCCAGAAGCTCTCCAGGGCCTCCACGCTGTCCCAGAAGCCAGCCGCCAGTCCGGCCAACCACGCGGCACCTAAGGCGGTGGTCTCCGTATCGGCGGGTCGCACGATGGGGCGGTCCAAAATGTCGGCCTGGAATTGCATCAGGAAGTTATTAGCGGCCGCGCCGCCGTCCACACGCAGTTCACGCACGGGTTGGCCGGTGTCAGCTTCCATCGCGTCCATCAGGTCGCGGGTCTGATAGGCGATGCTCTCCAATGCTGCGCGGACCAGGTGGGCGCGGCCGGCGGCGCGGGTCAGGCCGGTGAGGATGCCTCGCGCTGCGGAATCCCAGTGCGGCGCACCCAAGCCTACGAAAGCCGGCACCAGGTAGACACCGGCGGTGTCTGGCACCGAAGAGGCCAAAGCTTCGGATTCGGCCGCCGAGGCGATCAGCCCCAGCTGGTCACGCAGCCATTGCACCGCCGCACCGGCGATGAAAACGCTGCCTTCGATGGCGAACTGCGCACGCTGGTCCGTGGAGGCCGCGCGGGTGGCGAGCAGGCCGCGACTGGAGACCGGAGGGCGGTCGCCGGTGTGCAGCAGAGCGAAACATCCCGTGCCGTAAGTGTTTTTCGAGAGACCGGCCCGGAAGCAGGCCTGACCCACCAGCGCTGCCTGCTGATCGCCTGCAATGCCGCCGATGGGAATTTCCGCACCCAGCAACTCGCCGCGCGCCACACCCACTACGGAGCTGGACGGCGCGATGTGCGGCATCATCTGGTGCGGAATCTCGAACAGATCCAGCAGCACCGGATCCCACTGCCCAGACGCCAGATTCATGAGCATAGTGCGCGAGGCGTTGGAGGGATCCGTGACATGAACCCGGCCGCCGGTGAGCTTCCAAACCAGCCAGGTGTCCACCGTTCCAAACAGCAGCTCGCCTGCCCGCGCGCGCCGCATGGCATCGGGAATGTGTTCGAGAATCCAACGAATCTTGCTGGCGGAAAAGTAGGGGTCTACGACCAACCCCGTGCGACGGGTGATCTCAGCGGCCTGCGGCGAGCTGCTCAGCCGGCGGCAAAAATCCGCCGTGCGCCTGCACTGCCAGACGATGGCGGGCGCCACCGGGCGGCCGCTTTCGCGTTCCCACACCAAGGTGGTCTCGCGCTGATTGGTGATGCCGATGGCTGCGACGGCGGATGGTTCGATGCGGCAAGCCTCCAGCAGGCGGCGCGCCGCCGCCAGTTGTGTGCCCCAAATCTGTTCAGGATCCTGCTCCACCCAGCCCGGTTGCGGATACCGCGTTTCCAGCAGGCAGGATTCGATGCCAAGGCGTCGCCCCTCAGCGTCATACAGTGCGGCGCGGGCGCTGGTGGTTCCCTCGTCCAGGGCGAGTATATAAGGCATGGCGCACCATTATATGCCGACGCCACAGGCCTGCGGCGGGAGCATCATAATAAATAATGAGGATATGTTCTTCCGCCGCTTACCTCGCAGGGAGCCGACCTTCGAGCAACGGATGGAGAGCTTAAAAGCGCTCGGATTCCAGCTACAGCCCGAGTCCGACAGCGCAGTGCGCGTGCACCGGGACGGATGCACAGCGCTGGTGCGGAGACTGCCCGACGGCAAGCCACTGATCGAAGGCGCCGGTTGGATGATCCAAGGCGAACCGGCCGTGCTGGTGGACGCCGGATACCAAAAATTCTGGCTTACGACCGGCGGGCGGCGGCAGCCTGCATTAGCGGGTGAACTCAAGGCTTTGCATAGCTTCGAAGAAGACCTTCGAGAAGCTTTGGGGCTGGTGAGTCTTTACAACACTTCGTTGGGCACCGTGAACACTTTGCACCTTTACGACCGGCTGAAAAGCCGAGAGGACGGGGCGCTGCCCTGAACGCAGCCAGGCCGGCCTGGCGCTCGGCCCGATCCTCGTTCGAGGCTCCCGGCGGCCCAATGCCAGTATACCCTAGCGGGTTTCCGGTGCTAAAATCGGGTGACGCAGGTTGGTTTGGGCATCGCGAGTCCGGAGAACGGGCCGGAGGTAACGAACATGGACAGACCAGCACAAAATATCCAAGAGGCGTTCCTAAACAAC
>OGCI01002814.1_pt1 | contig 10676 bp, 7 predicted proteins | sample 1570021 | NCBI WGS metagenome assembly OGCI01 (sample SAMN06264664, study PRJEB24512) | hot springs metagenome | isolation source: Hot spring water | place: South Africa: Tshipise | collected 2015-06-21
GCGTAGGAAAGGTCGAGCAGTTCCCTCATCTCTTCGCTTTCGAGGATTACGACGATTAACTCGCCGAGTGTTGTCGCTTGGCGCGCCCCTGCTAGGTCCTTCGGCCTGAACTGGAATTTTGGTCCGCCTTGATCGAGATTAGCCAAAACAACTTTGGTTTTGGGCAGGTCAAAGCCTCCTTCGGTAGTAATGTTGCCAAACATGAAATAGAACATGCCGGTGACCAGCAGCGGCACGCCGAACATAAAGATTAAAGCAAAGGCACTGCGCCAAGATAAAATCAGGTCCTTCAAAGCAATATCCCAGGCTTTCATCAGACACTCAATCGCGTAAAGCTCGTCCGGTTAGGTGCAGGAAAACCGACTCTAGATTGGGCTCTTGGATATTGACGGATTGGACATGCAAGGAAAGGCGCGCGGCCACCTCAAAAAGGCGCGCCAGGACAGCATGGCTGTCATCCACCAAAAGCGTGAGCGTTTTCTCACTGAGATCAATATGCGAAACACCCTCCACCAAGCGCCAGGCTGAAAAAGCACCCGCCGCATCTCCAACCACGCTTAACTCTATGCGGGTTTTGCTGCCGACAAGTTTAACCAATTCATCATGGCTGCCACAAGCGATCATCCTGCCGTGGTCTAAGATGCCGATCCGGTCAGAAAGCTCTTGGGCCTCCTCCATGTAATGAGTCGTATAGAGAACCGTCATGCCCTCATTCTTAAGGGCAATCACACTATCCAGAATGTTGCGTCGCGATTGGGGGTCAATGCCAACGGTAGGCTCATCCATATAAATCACTTGGGGTTTATGCAGCAGAGCAACACCATTTTTATGCCGTCGCTTCATCCCCCCCGAGAAGGTACTCACCCGCCGTTTCGCCCGTTCCTGTAAGCCAATGATCTCTAAAACTTCCCCTACTCGGCTTTTCAAAGCAGTGCCCCTTAAGCCATACATCTTGCCCCAGAAGATCAAATTCTCATGAGCGGTTAAGTCTTCATATAAAGCGATTTCCTGCGGCACCACCCCCAATAACTTTTTTACCTCCATTAAGTTTTGGCGAATGGAGAACCCCAGTATCCAGGCATCCCCTTCGTCGGGGCGTAACAACCCACTCAAAATAGAAATGGTCGTGGTTTTTCCTGCTCCGTTTGGACCTAATAAACTAAAGATTTCACCCTGCCTGACGGTGAAACCAACACCGTCAACAGCTACGACATCCCCAAAGGACTTGCGCAGATTCAAAACTTCTATTGCACTATCGCTCATCATGTTTCATTGCGAACGCCCCAAGAAGGATTTTCTCTGACAACAAAATGGAGCAACCCTTCACCGACAACCGCTTGCCTGACAATTTCTCATTCATCGGCCACCATTTACACGTCCTACAAAGACCTCCTCAATCTGACAGAGAGATTGGGAACACCTTTTTTAGTTTTGGGTCTTATTATACAAACAAACGCGTTTTCAGGTGTAACTTCTAAGGAAAGGGCCTTAGCTGGGTAAACTCGAATGGCTTTGCCTAAGATTAACCAAGAAGCCTTTCATCAACCAGCAAAGTTTAGTTTGCTTCCCTAGCGACAAACTCAATTGATATTGATGATCCAAGAGGTTAGGGTTTGGGTTACAATTTGTCTAAGGAGAGACTAAAATGTACAAAGACCCAGCCCACCTTCCTTTGCTCGATAGGATAATCCTCGGACTTGCTCGCCTATACTACCGCAAAGACCGCGCCGATCCGACGTTAATCCGACAACTGGCAAACCGCCATGAGAACCCATCTGGTTTATTCGATGATTTTCTTGAAGGGGATACGATTCTCCCCTTTCGGCAGGGGTTTAAAAACGGCTCAACCTTATGGGACATTGCTTTGATCAATGGCTCCAGCCGTGTCTACCCCCCACCACACGGCGAAGCCGGCGACATTCTCGTTCAAGACAGCCTGCTAAAGCTTCGCGTGCGAAATGACCCAAAATTCGGCGAGAAAAGTTCGAAATGGCGCAAGGGCTTTCCAGCAGCAGAAAGATACAATAATGCCTACGTCGTTGGACTGGGAGGATTTATGCCCACCCCCACCCAAGCGATTCGGATCGAATGTCGGATGAAAATCAGTCGAGGCTTCCACGGTTCAACTGGCATTTGGGTGCAACAACAAAACACCTTCGACCCCCACACCGGAATCATGGATAACCCTTTTCGCTCTTTTGGGTTTTCTTACCTCGGAGAGTCCTCCGACCACTACTTGCGAGGCTTGGCAATCGAAACCGTGCTGGGACTATCCGTCCAGAACAAGCAGATCATCCCCCACGTTGACGTGACCGAATGGCATACCTATGGAATGCGTTGGTCATGGAACGATTCAAAAACGCAGCGGATTGTCTTCTTTCTTGATGGACGAGAGGTAGGAATGTTTATCATGCATCCTTTCGGTCCGGGTGAAATACAGCTCTGGGCGGACAACTACCAAATCGGCCGCGGCTTAAAAATCGGCTATCTCAACGTTCCAGAGGTCGATGAAACCTGCTACGATTGGGTACGAATTACACCCCTGTCCTAGGGATGTCTCCTTAGGGGGAACTTTGCAAGGTTATATCGTCTAGAAGCCACCCGTTATTCGTAGTGGCCGTGGTCTGGACGAAAAATTCTAACTGTGCCGACTGACCCGCATAGCTCTGGAGGTTCACGGTCTGCTTCTGCCACTGCAAAGTGTTATTCGACGCACAGAGGAGATAATTCTTGACCAATTGTCCATTCATCTTGACCCCTGCCACATCTAGGCCGCAAGGATCAATTGAGTCGATGTAGTGCCAAAAGGTCAAGTAGGGTGTCGCAGCATTGATGGTGATCGTTTGATACAGGCGGGAAAGTTCGTTGTTATCCCCTCCTAACCAAGCTGCCCAATTTCCATTATGTGGAGGGATTGCCTCAGGCAATTGACTGCGATTGACGATCAAATCCCAGCCGTTCGAAGAATATTCTGTCCAAGCAACATCCCCTTGCTCAAAATCGCCGTTGGGAATCTCGCCAGTAGAAGCGGCAGTTTGTCGAATGACCAAGGGTAAATAGGTAAGATGAGGGGGATTTAAGTGTAAATTTATCCAAAGGGTGTAATTGGCTAACCGTGTGTACACCCCGTACTTGTTTGGCTCTGCGCAACCTTCTCCCCAACTGACAATACCGGCTTGCAACCAACCGCCATTGCCGTCAGGCACAATCAAGGGTCCGCCACTGTCGCCCTGACAAGAGTCTTTTCCTCCTCCAGCGTAACCCGCACAGATCATATTGGCTGTGATTGCTCCTTGGTAGGCAAGATTGCAGGTCGATTGGTCAACGATGGGCACTTGCACTTCCATAAGTTCATTAGGATATTGAATCGGGGTAAGGGGCGGCGGATTGGTCCGCCCCCAACCGGTAACCGTCGCCATCACCCCCGGGGCAAAGCTTGCCGCATCGGCCGCTGTAGCGAAGGGGATGGATTGTACTTTCTCATTCATTGTCAGAGGAACAGATAAGCGTAACAGAGCTATATCATTATCCCAGTTATTCTCTTCGTAGGCGGGATGGACAATAATCTGAGCGACTTTTCGCCGTTGTCCCTGCGACCCAACTGTCGGTGCGCTGCTCAGCAGGTTGACTCCGGCAACCACATCGATCTGATTAGGGTTTACAACTTCTCCATAATCCTGAACACAATGAGCAGCTGTCAATACCCATGCCGGGCTGATAAGCGAACCACCACAAAATTGACCATCATAAGGATTACTCTGATCGGCATCAATAATAGCCGCTTGCCAAGGGTATTCGCCATCATCAGCAGGGTTACCGCCGATGATTTGAGGCTGAAGGTCGAAAGGAGGAGGGAAAGGTGTAGCAGTGGAGCGGGAGATTCTCCGATTATCTATTACATCGGTTTGGGATCGACCAGATAAAGGCGGTTTGAATAACCCGAAAAAAAGAACGATCAGACTCAACAAAAGGGCAAATTTTTTCATAGATAACCTCGTTGTAAATTTGACCGTGAACAACCCTAAACTTTTAACGCTTGACAATTTCTTGATGGCTGATTTTACCCCCTAATTGGGTCATTTTATTCCGCTTGTTTGTCCAATTTATCAATCAGGTTGATCAACTGCAACATGCCGTGGCGCAGGGGGGGAGTGTAGATCACCTCATGGACCGTATGGGCTTTCTCGCCATAAGTCAACCCAATGCCCACAGCCGGATAGCCATGGCTCAGCGGGATGTTAGCATCCGTTGAACCCATATTCAAAACGGCTTTGATTCCCACCTGTTCCAGACTCTCGATTGAGAATTGCACCAAGGGATGCGTTGGGGGGATCTCACCAGCAGGACGGTAACCGATCAGTTCAGCATGGACGCGCACGCCATCGCGATTGCTCTCCTTGACGAGGTGGAGAACCTGTTGAGTTAGCTGGGCAAGACACGCCGGGCTTTCTGAACGCAAGTCAATTTCAGCTACTGCCTGAGGGGCAATGGTATTGACCGAAATACCCCCTGAGATAACCCCCACATTGAGGGTGGTGCGAGCCGTGGAAGGCAATTGAATGGAATCAAGGGCAGTAATCAGCTTGGCTAAATGATGAATAGCAGAAGGGTTGCCGAAATTTACCCACGAGTGTCCGCCAGCGGTCTCGACTTGTAGGCGATAACGGCGCGCCCCCAGCGCGCGATGATATATGTGTCCTAACGCCATACCCTCTAAGACAATATATGCCCTCACTTGTCCGCCAAATCGATCGACCACAGAACGCATCCCGCGCAAATTGCCCAGTCCCTCCTCACAAACCGTGCCAACCAGCCAGAGGTCTCCCTCATAAGAGAGGGGAATTTCATCGAATGCCCAGAGCACTCCAAACAGAGCAGCTACCCCCAAAGCGTTGTCGCCAATCCCCGGACCATAGATGCAATCATCTTTCCATACCGCCATTTTATGTAAATCTCGCGGAAAAACGGTATCTAGATGAGCACAAATCACTACTGGCTTTCCCTTTTTTCCTCCTCTTCTTCGCGCGAGGACATTGCCGGTTGAGTCGGTAAAGAGGTCATTGACAACCTCTTGCTTAAACCGCTCCGAGACAAAACGGACACGCTCCGCCTCTTGAAATGTAGGTGCCGGGATGTGTTGGATTTGCAGGGCGAGGTTTAGGATGCGTTCTAATAAAGGCGGGGAGGGTTTCCAGTTCATAATTTTCGCACAGCCTGGCGTAATGACTCAAGGCGAGCAGATGGCAAGCGCGGCTCGCTGTCTAAGGCATAAAAAGGGCCAATGCCTTCCGAAGCAATCGAGGCAGCAATATTGCCATAGAGCGCTGCTTCCAGCGGATCGAAGGTCTGACAAAAACCGGCTAAGAATCCCCCACAGAAAACATCTGCACACCCATGCAAGCTTACTGTGCGAGCCGGATAAGGCGGAATGAACCAACGGCTGCGACTGCGCGCATCATATACGAATTGGCTTTGTTCAGCTTTGCGGACGATGATGATCTCGACGAATTCGCCCAAAGCTTCGATCATTTCCCAAAGGTCTTGGGTGCGTTCTCTAAACAAGCTTCGTAGCTCATTTTCGTTGGGCAAAAAAGCTGTCAATCCCCGCAGAAGTTGGGGTATGTCCGACCAAAAGGTAGGCAACATATAGCCGGGGGAGGGAGACAAGGTCAGCGTGGTGATCAACCCTTGCCGTAGCAAGGAAGGGAAGAGATTATGGGTTAGGTAGTCCAGCGGGGCAAGATGGGCTGCGCGAGCGTCCAAATACAGCTGGGGCAGGTCAGTTGAGCGCAAGGTAAGGGGTTGACTCTGGGTGCGGCTGTCCGGAAAGGTTGATGGAGGTTGATACCCCAGCAGTGCTTTCGGAATGGGTAACCGATGGCGAGCGTAATGCAAGATGGCATCTTCACGGGAGAAGGTTTCCAAATCATGATAAGCATAAAAAGCACGCCCATCGAGGAGACGCTTTTCAACTCGCACCCCTTGCACATCGATGCCTTTTTGTTGTATTTCCAGTAGCCATTCTGGGGGATAATCCTCACCTACCCTTGCGAGAAGGGCGGGCTGTTGATCCTTCAGCCAAAGGCACCAGCCCACTGCTGAATAGAGCGCATTGCCGCCCATTTGATCTTCAAACGCTCTCCCATCTGGCAACAGGATGAAATCTCTTTGCAGGAGACCGACAAAGATTGCGCGCGGTGGAGAGGAGCTCATCGTTCTGAGGAGTAAAAGGCGAATTTTGGTGACAAAGCTGGTTTTGCCCTTGGACCTTTCCGTTTATTAAATTATAGCAAACGAACTGAGGGAGGGACAATTCGCAGGGAAAATCAAAGTCAAAATGCTGATTTCTCTTTGGTAGTTGCCCTCTTTTCGTTTACAATAACGGCAAGAGTTTCGTATTTTGGAGGGCTGGGAAGATGGATGTGTTTTTTGAAAGCGGCATCACGATGCTGGGCAGTATTCAAGCCTTGGGGCAGGGGCTGGTGTTGCCCATGAAAGCAGTCACCTTTTTGGGCAGCGAAGAATTTTTCCTCCTCATTTTGCCAGCCTTATATTGGTGTATCGACTCTGCGCTTGGCTTCCGCGTGGCGTTGATCTTGCTCATCGGCAACTCCCTAAACGGCGCATTGAAACTCATCTTTCACTCCCCGCGCCCCTATTGGGTCAGCACAGAAGTAAAAGCTTTTGCCGCCGAGACTTCTTTTGGCGCGCCTTCTGGCCACGCACAAATTGCTGCCGGTGTTTGGGGGATGATTGCCACAACCGTCCGCCGCGGTTGGGTATGGCTGCTCTGCTTGAGTCTGATCTTCCTCATCGGCTTCTCGCGCCTGTATTTAGGCGTTCATTTCCCGCATGATGTCATCTTCGGCTGGCTTTTTGGTGCAATTACTTTAGGCATTCTTTTATTGCTATGGAAGCCATTAGCTAACCTAATCGGCGAGCAAAGTTTAGGCAACCGCTTTTTGATCGCTCTGGGTGGCTCGTTCGTCCTGATTCTGGTTGAATTGGTTCCTTATCTGTGGTTGCGAGTGAACTTTACCCTGCCGCAAAGCTGGCTCGATTTTGCCATGGCAGGCGGAACAGCCGACCGCTTGCCCAATCCAGTCTCATTGGAAGGAGCGTGGAGCAACGCCGGCGCCTTTTTCGGATTGATGGCTGGTTTTATTTGGTTGAGTCAGCGCGGCGGGATTGATGTCAGCGGCAAGCTAGGTCATCGTCTTGCCCGCTATGTGGTTGGCTTGCTTGGTGTGCTTTTAATTTGGCGTGGCTTGAGCGTCGTTTTTGGTTTACTCTCCTTCAATGAACTGATCACCTATTTATTACGCTATCTGCGCTACGCCTTAACGGGCTTCTGGATTTCCGCCGCTGCACCGCTGCTATTCATCCGTTTGAAGTGGATGAATAGAGGGGCGTAATGAGCATCGCCTAATCTCGGGATTTCAGAGTCCCTCGCTTTTGAATCAAACGCAGGAACTTCTCGGTTAAGTCCGGATCAAATTGCGTACCCGCTAAGGAGCGGATAATCGCAGCAGCCTCCTCCACCGAGTAAGCTTTCCGATAGGGACGGTCAGAGATCAAAGCATCGAAGACATCAACGAGAGCGAACATACGCGCTGCTAGCGGGATATTCTCGCCGTTCATCCCCAATGGGTACCCCTGTCCATTCCACCATTCATGATGTAGATAGGGAATATCAAGCGAGTCTTTTAAGTACTCGATATCTTTCAACAATTCATAGGCAATAATCGGGTGGCGGCGCATGATCGTCCATTCCTGTTCATCTAATGGTCCCGGCTTATTGATTACCGAACTAGGGATGACCATTTTGCCAATGTCGTGCAACAAAGCCCCATAGCGCAAAGGTTGTAGTTCTTCTTCTTTGAAGCCCAATTGGCGAGCGAAACTCAGCATCAGCTCAACAACCCGATGGCTGTGGCCAGCGGTTTCCTGCTCATGAAATTCCAGCGCCCGCGCCCACCCCTGGATAGTCGCTTCGTATGCCACCGCTAAATTGACATTCGCCTCGGCTAACTTTACTTCAGTCTGTTTTTGGCGCTCTTGCTGACGCAATGCACGGATGCCGAACGAGATATCATCGCACAATTCACGCAGCAGATCGATCTCCTCGGGATAGAAAGGCTTATCCTCGCTGTTGTACACAAACAAAGAGCCGAAGGTCTCATTTTCGAGAGACAGAGGAAAAACCATATAAGATCCGAGTTGAATAGCGGCTTTTTCAATTTCATTCGCCATGGCGGGCAGATTTTCTGAAGTGGCTGGGCTCTGGCGATTCGCATCTCCCCAATAGGGGCTTTTTTCAGACCGCATTTCCAGTTGGGTAAGGTCAATCAAATCGCTCAATAAGTGACTCAGCTCACCGCGAACGGCGACAGGGCGCAACCCCTGGTTCTGTGAATCAACTGCTCCAATCCAGACCAAAGGATATTTCCCTACCGATGCCAAGATGTTACACATAGCTTGCAAGAGCTGCCCCTCATCTTTCGCCCGAACCAGCGCTTGGTTGCACTCACTCAAAGTGCGCAGTAGGCGATTTACGCGGCGCAGTTCAGCTTCGCTTTTTTCCAAAGCTACTTCTTTTTCCTTGTGTTCGCTCATATCTCGGGCGACTAGCATAACACGCCGCTCATCAACGGGGGACAACGCCGCAGAAAACCACTTTCTGCCATCGCCCAGCGGCAGTTCATATTCAATTTGACAGGGTTTTCTTTCTTGTAAGGCGCGTTGAATCGCTTGGCGGTGCAAGGCGGCTGTCTCTGGATCCAGAAATTCTTCTAACTTTTTTCCGATCAATTGGCGCGGTTTAGCAACCAACAGCTCAGGACGGGCAGACGGCATTTCCAGATAACGTCCCTCGCGATCAAAAACGATCACTGCGTCTGGCATGGCAGAGAAGAGAGCACGCAGCTCAGCGGTTCGGCGTTGCACTTGTCGGCGCAAGGTCACGCTCCACAAGGTGAGCAGAAGAATCAATGAGAGAATGGACGTCATTCCAACGATGAGTCGCTGTTGCAAAGCAGGGCTAAGTGGGGGTCTTCCATACCAGCGGCTATCGATCACCCGATACTCAGAGGGTGAGATCAATTGAAATCCTTCCTCGACTGTGGCGAGCAAAGCGGTATTTCCCTTTAGCACGGCGCGATGAAATTGTCCCACATAGAACGGTTCGGACGAACGGAACTCATTATGGAGTCCATACTTGAGCAAAAAATACTCTGCGGGAGGTTTATCCATCATAAAAAGTAAGATCTCCCGCTGTTGAGCTGCTTGAATGATGGCTTCATAACTGGGGTACTCGATCAACTGCTGAATGCCGTGTCCTTGCAAATAATGGATGGCATTGTCGCCGGCTTTCACTGCCACGCTAAAGCCCTTCAGGTCAGCAGAGTCCTGAATGCCGCTGATGTTGCGGCGAAAATAGACTGGCACTTCGATATCCGTGTAAGGCTCAGTAAAATCATAGAGTTTTGCCCGCTCCTCATTGAAGAAGATCGTATCGATGACATCGTACTCGCCGTCTGCCATCCGTTGCAAGGCTACACCCCAATCCAATCCATCGATCTGAACCTTAATCCCGGTTTTTTCTTCCCACAGACGCCATTGATCAATCAGGATACCTTGCAAATTGCCGTTGGCATCTAAAAAGGCAAAAGGAGGATAGTTGTTGTCTATCACCACCCGGATTGAAGTAAAGCCACGTGGATTGAACGGTCGCTGGGGAACACAAGAAAAAGTTGCGATTAATAAGAACAGCGCAAAAATCCCAATCATCTTTGATTGAGAGACGGTTATACGCGCATATAGGGTTCGGATGACCTTTGCCATAATGGGGTGCTGACTATCAAAAAATATTCAGACAATAATGCTGATTTTATATCATTATAACCCGCCTTGTATTATAGAATTATTATCACTGGCTTACAATTGTGTCAGCAAGGGTTAACAAAAACAAAAGATGAAAATAGAATTGTTAACCATAATACCTTTTCAATTAACTTAGTCGTAGTAGAACTTGTGGATATGTGGATAACTTCACCGAAGCGTTTAAGGGAGGCTATATACGAGGGAACAATCATTCGGCGGGACTACATCTATGGTTGCCCCAACCGTAGGTTATCCCCATGCACCTGGGGAGAAAAGAGGGAGAAAAAAGCTGGCTTATCCACAGGTTATTCACAGGGGAAATATCTTGGGTTTGTTATCGGTAGTCTGCCAGATATGGGCATGTAACAACATGGAAAAGCCCCCTTTTTCCCCAATTATCATGTGTTTTCCACAGAAATTCACAAGTTATCCACAACCTAAATCTGGTTTAGGTCACCAAACGCGCAGTGAAGCGATCAGCGCATCGAGCAAAGGGAGGCTGGGTAAAAAGGTTTCGGCCGGCGCAGCCGAAAGTTGCTCCTCGATCAGGGCGTAATACGCTGAGGGATCTAGGAGCTCCGGTGGGGCGTCATCAAATGTGTCCGGCAGAAGAGGGTGTGAGACGGGGAGAATCGCCGCCACGTACCACGCTTGGTCTGTGGTCAACCCTTGGTAGGTGTAAAACAAGCCGCTATTGACGACCGGGGAGACATCTTGGGCGTATTGGGTCAGGTAACGCACTCCAGAGCCATTTTTGAAATCAACGTAGCTCAGGTTTGCTTGAATTAAGGGGG
>OGCI01002815.1_pt1 | contig 10669 bp, 6 predicted proteins | sample 1570021 | NCBI WGS metagenome assembly OGCI01 (sample SAMN06264664, study PRJEB24512) | hot springs metagenome | isolation source: Hot spring water | place: South Africa: Tshipise | collected 2015-06-21
TTACCCGTCCTTCCCTTGATCTACATCGCGATGGCTGCGGGTTGGACTCTCTATGCGCGGCCCGCGCGTTGCTTCCATCAGGCCCTGGCATTGGGTGGCTTCATCTTGTGCCTGTTCTGGAGCCGCCCGCTGCCTTCCCCCTTCGAGAACAACCTGGCGATGGTGGACTTCGTCGGACTGGGTCAGCGGGCGGCCCGGTATCTGGAGGAGCACGGCGCGGGGCGCCGCGTGGCCACCGCCTGGCCCTTATCCGAGGCGCTGCGGAGGCCCGACTTCGGCTATGTAGGCCGGGGTTTGAAGGTGCGGGAGTTGCCGGATTTCAGTCCTCAGACCCTGGCGGCGCAGAAGTGGGAGGCTGTGGACCTGTTGGTCTTATACCGGCGGGATTGGAATCCCGGTCCGCTGTTCGATTGGGTGCCGGCTTTGAGGCGCATCCGGGAGCGATTCTACGGCTTCAGCGGCGAGCTCGGGCCGGAGGAGGCCACGCAGCGGCTCGCATGGAAGTTGGTAACCGGGTGGTGGCGTCGCGGTCAGTGGGCCGTCATTCTGGCGCCTCAGGGGAGCCCTTGACCGCCCAAGTGCGCCGGTGGGCGGCCTTGAGGGACTTGACTTGCTGCGTCTGTTTGGTCCATCTTGGATGGAGGATAGAAGCCCCATCCGGTTTAGCGGGCGATCCCCGGCTTGGTTCAGCCAAGCCGTGACGCTCTCCCCGGGGGAGGAGGGCAGACCGAAATGACGCTTCAGGAGGGTATGCATGCAGCGAAACTGTCATTGTCAGATCCCGACCGCCTTGTTGCGGTTGGTCGTAGCGATGTTGACCTTCTCGGCGTGTGTCTTCGCACAGTCGGATACGGCGCAGATTTCGGGCTTTGTCAAGGATCCCACCGGGTCCGTGGTGCCCAACGCCGCTGTCACGGTGACCAATGACGCCACCGGACTGGAACGCAAGACCGCGACGAACGAGACCGGCTATTACGTGGTTTCCAACCTCCCGCCCGGTTTTTACACCGTGACGGTGGAAGCCACGGGCTTCAAGAAGTCCGTGCGAACGCAGAACCGTTTGGAGCCCAACCTGCCCAGGACGGTGGATATCACCCTGGAGGTGGGTACCGTGACGGAGACCGTGGAAGTGACGGCCTCGGTGGTTGCAGTGCAGTCAGACACCGCCACAGTGGGGCGGTTGGTCGAGAGTTCGCAGATCCAGAACATGATGCTGAACGGGCGTAACCCCATTTGGCTGGCGCTGCTCAAATCCGGAGTGCGCAGCGGCTCTTCGCTGGCCAGCTTCAGCTTCGGGTTGACGACCGCGGGTTTGAGCATCAACGGGGGCCGCAGCCAGGACTTCGTCATGAACTTGGACGGGGCAGTCGCCGTGCGTACGCGCGCCAACGGCACCTCCATCGGGGTGGCCGACGTGGATACCGTCCAGGAGATGCAAATCCTCACCGCCAATTACAACGCCGAGTATGGGCGTTCAGCCGGCGGACAGATTCGCCTGGTGACCAAGAGCGGCACCCGCGAGTTTCACGGTAGCCTTTACGAGTACTTCCGTAACCGCGTGCTGGACGCCAACACTTGGGCGCTGAACCGCGCCGGTTCGCCGCGTCCTGCGAACAAGTATAACCAGTTCGGCTACATTTTCAGCGGACCGGTTTACATTCCCCAAAAGTGGAACACCGACCGCTCCAAGCTGTTCTTCCTTTGGGGCCAGGAGTGGGTGAAGTTCCGGCAGGAGTCCACTTCCATCATCACCGTGCCGTCGCTGGCCATGCGGCGCGGGGACTTCTCTGAGTTGCTAAGCCCCAACCCATTCTTTACAGGCACGCGGGTGATCTACGACCCGGATACCAACGTTCCGTTCCCCAACAACGTCATCCCCGCATCGCGCTTGAGCCCCAACGGACTGGGCTTCTTGCGCGCCTATCCCGAGCCGACTCCTGGGTTCTTGCAGGGGCGCAATAACTTCATCCAGACCAGGCCGAACCCCCAGAATCAACGCAAGGACACGCTGTCGGTGGATTTCATTCCCAGCGCCTCGCACACCTTCCGTTTGCGCCACCAGAATTACAGCTTCACGGCGGTGGACGCTTTCCGCGATGGCACCGACCGGGCCGTAACTGACTGGAACCGTCCTAACAAGACCGCTTCGCTGAACTATATCTGGACGATTTCACCGACCATGGTGAACGAGTTCCTGATGACGGCCAGCGTGGACCGGGTCTACATCGGCGTCTATCGTCCCGGAGAGCGTTACGCGCGCTCCAAATACGGGATCAATTACCCGTACATTTTCCCGGAACGCAAAGAGATCTACGATAAGATCCCGACCATTGCCATCGCCAACTTCGCCACGGTGGACGGCGGGCCGTACCCGGCATTTTCCTCAGGGCCGATCTACGTGTTCTCGAACAACATGACGAAGATCGTCGGCAACCACACCTTTAAGTGGGGCGTATCTTACGAACGCAGCGGGCAAAATGACTTTGACCAGATCAACGTGACCGGCGTGCCCGGCGGGACCAACAATCAGAACGGGCGCTTTGTCTTCACTGATTCCCGCACGGGGGCCTCAACCACCCGCCTTGCGATTGCCAACGCGGCCCTGGGGTTATTCGATACCTATGCGGAGATCGGGCAGCGTGCCTTCACCCCTTACCGCGCCAACATGTTCGAGTGGTTCGTGCAGGATTCCTGGAAGGCTACGTCCAAGCTGCGTTTGGAGCTCGGCGTCCGCCACACCTACATGACCCCGTACTTCTTCAGCTTGTGGGGCAACATCGCGGTGTTCGATCCTGCCCGCTACAACCCCGCAAATGCTGCCGTGCAGGATCCGGCCAGTGGGTACATCCTCAGCGGGGACCCGTATAACGGCATCGTCATCCCCGGCAAGGGGTGGCCCGAGGCCGCTAAGGGCCGAGTGGCGTTGGCCGATGATCGCAGTTTCGACCGGCTCTTCTCAGGCGGTCCCAACTACTGGGGCAAGAGGCAGTGGCTGAACTTCCAGCCGCGTGTCGGCCTTGCCTACTCCCTCACCAGCCGCGACGCCGTCCGCGCCGGCTTTGGGCGCTTCATGGCGCGGCCCGGCGTTAGCGACAACATCTTCCTGGGCGGCAACCCGCCGCTGCAACCGATGGTCTCCATCGCGAACGGCCAGGCAGACAACCCGGCAGGCGGCAGGCCTTCGCGCTTCCCTCTGTTCTTCATGACCACCGATCCGGTGTTCAAGATCCCCGCCGCTTACACCTGGAACATCACCTACGAGCGCGAGGTCGGCTTTGACACGCTGGTTTCGGTGGCTTACGTGGGGCGCGCGGGCGTGCACCTGGAGCGCGAGCGTAATCTGAATGCTCTACCCTTGGGTGCGCTGCAAAAGCCTGAGAACAGGGGCATCAACACCAACGCGTTGCGGCCTTACAAAGGCTTCGCACAGATCGCCTTGGGCGAGAACGCTGCGCGCAGCGAGTACAACGGCTTCCAGCTTGAGGTCAACCGGCGTTTCACGCGTGGGTTGAGCTACGGGCTGTCCTACACTTACTCGAAGAGCATGGACAACGCGTCCGGCCGGCGCGACCGCATCAACAACCCTTGGGACGATCGCAACTTCTGGGGGCCGTCCTCCTACGACACGCGCCACATCGCGGTGATGAACTTCATCTATCAGGTGCCCCTGCTTCGCGGCCGCAGGGACATCTTGGAGAAGACCTTGGGCGGCTGGCAGATCAACGGCATCGTCCAGTTCCAGACCGCCGCTCCGTTCACTGTGGCCACCAGCGATGACTTCGCAGGGATCGGCGCGGTGGGCGAGGCCCAGGCTTGGGATATGCTGGGCGATTGGAAGCTGCCGCGCAGCGAGCGCAAGTTCTCGCTGGGCGTCGCGGATGAGAACTTCTGGTTCCGCACCAAGCTGCCTGACGGCTCGCCGCTGTTTGTGCCGCCCGCGGCAGGCACCTTCTCGAAGACGCAGACCCGCAACATGCTTTACGGCCCCGGTTTCCAGAACTGGAATCTGGCAATCTTCAAGGACTTCCGGATCGCAGAGCGTCAGAACCTCCAGTTCCGGGCCGAGTTCTTCAACTTCCCGAACCATCCCAACTGGGGTGGCGCCGACTCTAACCCGCGCAGCGGAACGTTCGGCAAAGTCACGAGCAAGAGCGGCAACCGGAACGTGCAGCTCGCCTTGCGCTACAACTTCTAAGTCCCGGATTGGGTATGGCCCGCTCGCCTGATTGGCGGGCGGGCCTTTGTGTCTCTGCCGACTTCACCTCAGTAGGGCCACGCCGTCTCGTCGCTGCGGCGAATCGTAGGCCGGGTGCCCTGGCAGATAGGGGGATTGGGCCGCCGCCTTTTCGTTCACCTCGACGCCCAGACCGGGCTCATCGTGGATGTTCACCTATCCCTCGGCGAAGCTGGGTGCGCCCGAGAAAACCTCCCCTGCTGCCGCCGACCAGTTGGTGGCGCACTCCTGAATGCCGAAATTCGGAACCGAGAGACTCACGTGGCAGTTGGCCATCTGCGCCACCGGCGAGATATTGCTCGGTCCGCGCCAGGCGGTGAGAATGCCGTAGGGCTCGGCGATGGTGGCGATCTTCATGCCTGTGGTGATGCCGCCGCAATGGCACAGATCATGCCGCACATAGTCAATCACGTGTTCGGTGATCAGGCAGAGGCCGTCCCACTCTCCGGTCCAGATTTCTCCCATCGCCAGCGGTGTGGCAACCTGCTGCCGGATCAGCCGGAAAGTGTCCAAGTGTTCCGGGCGCACCGGCTCCTCGGGGAAGAAGAGGTTGTACGGCTCCAGGGCCTTGGCGAGCCAAAGCGCCTGGCTTGGCGTGACCCGCTCGTGCACGTCGTGCAGCAGCTCGATCTCCTCGCCCAGGGTCTTGCGTAAGTGCTCGAACAGCTTCGGCAGGATGCGCACGTAGAGGGCCGGTTCCCAGGCTTTAATCGCGGGCACTCCGCTTTCCTGAGCACGCTGCGTAGCGGCGCGCTGGCGCTCGGTCGGGGGCACGGCGTCACCGGACTCAAGTCCGGGTGCGGCAACTTGCACCTTGAGGACCTCGTAGCCGGGCTCCATCATGCGTCGCGCGCCCTCCTCCACCTGGCGGAAATCCCGCTCGCCGACGCTCCTGTCAGTCAGAAGCTTCGTGCGCGCCAGCCCAGAAGCTCGTAGACCGGCAGACCCGCCACCTTGCCTTTAATATCCTACAGCGCCATATCTACGCCGCTGAGGGCCGCCATATGAACCGAGCCGGAGCGGTAGTAGGGCAGAAAGAGCAGCGTCTGCCAGATGTCTTCAATGGGCATCGGGTTGCGCCTCAGAAGCGCCGGCCGCATGTGCTCTTGCAGGAAAGTCGCGACCGCCAGCTCGCTGCCCGTGCAGGTGGCGTCGCCCCAACCCCACAGGCCCGGCTCACTGGTGACGATTTTCACGAGCACGAAATTGCCATAGAGCGCCCGGTCGGGATTCGTGACCACCACCTTTACATCGGTGATCTTCAAATCGCGGGGTGCGCGACCGGCGGCCATGAGCGCTCGAGCCGGCGGCGCCACCCCGGCCAGGGAGGTTAGGAAATCTCGACGGCGCACGACTCAACTCCACAGCCGGTCCCAGGAGCGTTCCTTGTCCCACTCCGGCGTGGGCTCGAAATAGCCGGGCTCAGCCAAATGTTTCTTCACCATTTCTTCGTTCAAGGTGATACCCAGGCCGGGCGTCTCGGGCACCTTAATGAAACCACGGTTGACGATGGGTTTCTCGATGCCCTCCACCAGGTCCTCCCACCACGGCACGTCTGCGGAGTGGAACTCCAGCACCAGGAAATTTTCGGTGGCCGCGGCGCAGTGCACATTCGCCATGCAGGAAACGGGTGTGCCCGCGAAGTGCATCGCCATCGGCACTCCGTATTCCTGCGCCGCATCTCCGATTTTCTTGGTTTCCAGGATGCCGCCTGCGGTGGCCAGGTCCGGATGGATGATGTCCACGGCGTGACGCCGGCAGAGCTCGATGAACGGCTCCTTGAGGTAGATGTCTTCACCGGTGAGCGTTGGCACATGGATGGCGTCGGTGATCTGCTTCAGCAGATCGGTGTACTGCCAGGGGATCATGTCCTCCAGCCACGCCATGTTGTACTTTTCCAGCGCGCGGCCTAAGCGAATGCAAGAGTTCACCCCGATGTGACCGAAGTGATCCGCTGCCAGGGGAATCTCCATGCCGATCACCTCGCGGATGGCCGCCACGTAATCGCACATTAGCGCGATCCCTTTGTCGGTGAGCTCCATGCCGGTGAACATGTGTTCGGTCCGGAAGAAATCCCGCGTGGTGGTGCCCAGCGGTTTCGTCAGCGCGCCGGGAACGTTTTCCACCAGGTCCACCCCCAAATCCATCTTCAAGAAGGTGAAGCCGACCTCCATTCGTTTCTTCATGCGTTCGGCGTAGACCTTGGGATCGTGCGACTCCGGCGTGTCGGCGTACAGCCGGATGCGATCACGAAACTTGCCGCCCAGCATTTGATAAACGGGTACGCCATAGGCCTTTCCCGCCAGATCCCAGAGCGCCATCTCGATGCCCGAGACGCCGCCGCCCTGGCGGGCGTGAAAGCCGAACTGCTTGATCTTGCGGAAAATCTTATCCACGTTGCAAGGGTTCTCGCCCAGGATGCGGCTCTTGAGCATCAAAGCGTAGGTCTTACTGGCGCCGTCGCGCACCTCACCCAGGCCGTAAATGCCCTGGTTGGTGTCGATGCGCACGATGGGACAGCGCATAGGCGCTTTAGCGATAACTGCCACCCGCAGATCGGTGATTTTCAGCTGGGACGGTTTGGATGCCGTCCGCGTGTGCTGAAGCAGCGATTCCAGCGTTTCCTCAGACCAAAAGCCGCCTGCCCCGGCCGCCAGTGTGCCGAGAAAGGCACGCCGGCCGGGCGCAGGGATGTCCCCCTTTCCCTTCATACCCTTGCCTCCTGCTGTCCGGCTTATTGTACCCCGGCGCCGCCCAGTTCGCGGGCTGAGGCCAGATAGACAGCGTTCAAGATGAACTTGAACGTCCCAAAGGATTGCCCTCGGAATTGGGGTCGGAATCCGAACAAAACCACGCGCCCGCGCCCGTGGCGCGCCTCGACCAATGCTGCTTTGCCCAGCACCTGCCGCTCGCCGGAGACCCACCCGCTGGCCAGCAACTTCTCGGAAGCATAGCGTGCCACCGCGCGGGTTTCGCGCTCGCCCCGGTTGTACTCTTGCATCAACGTGATGTCCCAGGCTTGGCCGCCGGTGGAAAAAGCGATGGCCTCGCGGGGCATGCCAAGGGCCAGCGGATGCGTCGTCTCAACCACGATGCGCAGCAGGGAGCCGGGGCACTGAAAGGCGCCTGCGCCCGGACGGATGGCGTTGCGCAGCGGCAGCGGAAAGTATTCGATCGGCAACTCGGTGGCTGCGTCGAATGCCATCAGCGTGCCACCTCCGCGCACGAACTCCTCGATGGCTGCCAGACCCCGCAAACCGATGCCGCCTGTATATTCGGGACGCTGGAGCGCTCGCACTTCCGCCGGAGCCTGAGAGGCCCCGCGAGCGGGAGGTGAGACTTCGGCGAAGCGCGTCCCGTGGAGGATGGAGGCGGCGCTTTGTGAGGCCAGGATCAACACGTCAAAGCGGTCATTGAGCGCGCCTTTCTGCACCTCGTCGTTGTGTAGCAGCGTGTGCGGGATCCTGTAGTAGTCCAGCAGCCACTGGGTCCAGCCGGTGTCGATGTTGGCGGTCCACGGCTCATAGAGTGCCACACGCGGCGGGCGTAGTTCCCATCGGGCTCTGGCCCACGCTTCCGGCTCGCTGCGGCCCTCCACCAGAAAGGCGCCGTCGGCAGCTCTGCGCACGCGCGCCCCGCGCGCCAACAGCTCCGCCAGGGTTCGGTAGGAAGCGTTCTCGCGTGCATCGAGCGTCTCGGAAGGCAACGGGATGTCGGTGACCGGCTCCAGGTCGGCTTCAAAAGGATCCTCGATCCGCTCCACCGCCACACCCATCTGCAAGGGCAGCGTCCAGCCCGCGATGTCGTAAGGACGTCGCACAGGGCCTGAATCGCCGGCGCGCAGATCCGGATACTTCTGCGGCTCCATGAGGTCCATCAAATAGGCGCGGAAGGGCTGTGCAGCAGGCAAGACCCAGGCACCGGGGGTGAAAGACTTGCCTCCGGCTTGGAATTCACGTCGCGCGCGAAACACGCGCAGCCCGCCACGTTTCAGGCGCTCCAGCATCTCCAAAGCGCTGGAGCGGTCCCATTGCTCGGCTGGCAACACGTAGGCGTAAGGCTTGCCCTTGCGACCGGCTTCGATGGCCGCCTGCGCCATCTGCCAGGCCTTGAAAAGAAAATCCGCTGAGCGGGAGGCGGCCAGATCCAGAATGGCAAAGTCCGCCGTGAGCATGTACTCGATGGCATCGCGCAGAGTCCACCTTCCTCCCATCCAGGGTTGTGGATAGAAGACACTGGGCTCGCGTGTAGGGATGCCGTTGGCGAAGCGCTCGGGAAACTCGCTGACCTGGTAAGTGCGCGGAGTGGCGTAGGCGAAACCGGCCGTCTCCGTCAGAATGCCGTGCATGTTGTGAAACACGGGCGCGGTGCGCAGGCCGCCGTTCCACCAGGCGTCAAAGGTGATGTAGGAAATCACTCCCGGCTTGTTTTCTCGCGCGAAACGTTCCCGCATGGCCGCCCCAATCAAATTGATGCCCTCGCTGACCGCCGCCGGTATGTTGGGATTGAGTGGGTCGGCGTGCGGGGGCACGAAGATGCGGGCTGGGAAGGGCGGCGACTGGTGTTGGTTGTAAACGATCTGCGGGAACCACTCTTCGAAGAGCAGGCGCGCCACGTGTCGCGTCTCCTCCAGGTTCATCATGAACCAGTCGCGGTTGTTGTCGTGCCCCGCGTACTTCTGATAGAGCCAGGGCAGACGCGCATTTTCGTGCGGCGTGCCCACGTTGCGGCGGTACCATTCCGCCACCCATTGCAGGCCGTCCGGATTGATGCACGGCACCTGGATGAGGATGACATGGCGGCGGATGCGGCGCACTTCGTCGCCTTCGTCAGTCAGCATCCGATAAGCCAGGTGGGGCGCATGCTGCGCAGGCGCCGTTTCCGTGGCGTGCAGGCCCGAGTCAATCCACACGATGACTTTGCCTTCTGCCGCTAAACGCCGGGCTTCCTCGCCTGTGGCTTCTCCCAGCGCCAGGCGCCGGCTGATTTCGCGATACCGCTCCAGCCGACGAAGATTCTCCGCGTCGGTGATGAACGCTGCGTACATGGGGTTACCCAGCGAACTCCGCCCGAACTCGGTCAGGCGGATGCGCTCGCTCGAGAGGGCCAGCTTCTGGAAATAAGCCGCGAGCTGCGTGAAATCGGCCAATTGGTAGTCATCCCCCGGATCGAACCCGAAGTGCTCTTTGGGCGTCGGAACCGGGGCCGCCCAACAGACCAGAGAAAGCGTCAAAATGAGAAGTCTTCGCATCGTTGCGATAAGACCTATTATGCATCCGACCGGCTTGCGGTTCCATCTGGGCCTGATCCAAATGAGCTGTGCCGCGGATCCTAACGAAAACCTGGCGAAGGCCGTCTGGCGCATTCGTGAGGCGGCTGGGCGCGGCGCACAGTTGGTCTGCCTCCAGGAGTTGTTTCGCTCCCGTTATTTTTGTCGCGAAGAACAGCACGAGATGTTCGCGCTGGCCGAGCCGGTCCCCGGCCCAACGACCGAGACACTCGGCGCTCTGGCACGGGAGTTGGGGGTCTTCGTCATCGCGCCGGTGTTTGAGCGCCGCGCGCCCGGCCTCTATCACAACAGCGCCGCCTTCATCTGCCCGGACGGTTCGCTGGCCGGGTTGTACCGCAAGATGCACATCCCGGACGATCCGCTGTACTATGAGAAATTTTATTTCACGCCGGGTGATCTGGGATTTCCAAGTTTTGCCACACCGTTCGGTCGCGTGGCGGTCCTCATTTGCTGGGATCAGTGGTTCCCCGAGGCAGCCCGGCTTGCGACCCTGTCGGGCGCCATCCTGTTGCTCTATCCCACCGCCATCGGCTGGTACCCTGCCGAGAAACAGCAAGAAGGGGAAGCGCAGCGGGAGGCCTGGCTGACTATCCAGCGCGCCCATGCCATCGCCAACGGCGTCTACGTGGCAGCGGTCAATCGCACGGGGCGCGAAGGAGCGCCGGGAAGTGAACTGGAGTTTTGGGGATCCTCCTTCGTTGCGGATCCTTTTGGGCGTGTCCTGGCGCAGGCGCCCGCGGAGCAGGAAGCGACCTTGGTCGTCGAATGCGATCCGGCGGCGGTCGAGCACGTGCGCCGACACTGGCCTTTTCTGCGAGACCGGCGCGTTGACGCCTACGAGGCCATTTGCCGCCGCTGGCTGGATCCATGCTAAAGCGCCGTCTTACCCCCGCCGGGTTGGGCTTCCGCATGCCAGCCGAATGGGAGCCTCATGAGGCCACCTGGTTAGCCTGGCCTCACAACCGCACGGACTGGCCGGGAAAATTCGCTCCCATCCCCTGGGTTTACTGTGAAATCGTGCGCCATTTGGCGGAGGTCGAGCGGGTGCGGATCCTGGTCCAGGATTCGGACACTGAGCAGCGGGCACGCCACGCCTTGCAGCGCGCACACGTCCCTTTGGAGGGAGTGGAGTTTATCCGCTGCCC
>OGCI01002816.1_pt1 | contig 10656 bp, 8 predicted proteins | sample 1570021 | NCBI WGS metagenome assembly OGCI01 (sample SAMN06264664, study PRJEB24512) | hot springs metagenome | isolation source: Hot spring water | place: South Africa: Tshipise | collected 2015-06-21
GGGGGTGAAGGTTGGAGTGAAGGTGGGGGTATTCGTCGGGGTGGCGGTGAAGGTTGGAGTAGGCGAAGGGGTTGCAACACTACCACAAGATTCAATAGTGGTAGATAGGGATACAGTTCTGGAGCCCTCTGGTTGATAAACCCACGTGAGACTAAGCGTATGCGCTCCAAAAGAAGAAGTGGTAACCAGCACTGTCTCGAAAGCATTAATTATGCCGCTTCCTGTAATGGTTCCGTCCAATACCCATGTAAATACCTGATTGTCAATCAAATTATTGTTATTGGTAACGTACCAGTTAATGCCGTTATCAGTGCAAACGTAACTCAATCTCAAGTAGGTTTTACAGGGTTGGGTTGTTGGAGAACTGGTAGAGAATTCCCCATCCACATATAGCGAAACCGAGTTTGCGCTGCTTGAGGTAATAAACTGAGCAAAGGAATTGGCTCCAACCGATCCTGTGCCGGTTTCACCCAAGTCTGTCACCCAGGTGAAATTCACTGAGAAAGCATTGGGATTGAACACCTGCCATAACTGGGTGGTGTCTTCTACATATCCACAAATTGGGGACAGATTCAGAACTGGAGCGGCTTGAATCACCGGCGGGACAAACAGGGTAACTCTCGGCTGGAATGTAGATTGAGATACTGGCAGGGATGTAGCCTGAGGGATAGCCGTTGCCAGTTGGACTTCCGTTGGGTTTGGAACACTGCTAAATGGTGAGGGGGATGGTTGGGTTTGCTCTCGAGAAGGAATACGAATGGGAGGAACTTCTAAAGGGGTTAACGTCTCATCACCATCGTCACCTGTTTGTTCGGTAGGAAGTTCGATGATATTCCCTGAAAATTTTCCAGCAGGACCTGTATCTGATGCCAGAACAGGTTGACTGAGGATGCTGAGAAACATCCCGACGAGTAATAACAAAATTCCTGATGTATTAAACATCCGCCCAATGGATTGTCTTTTTGATTGGCTCATTGCCTGTGTCCTTCCATAAAAAAACCGACCTGCTTTGATCAGGCCGGTTTCGCTACTGGCTCCCTGTATATTCCGCTCTGGTAAGAGCAAGCGACCAATTTTAAAATATACAGATCAAGGCTTCCTATAATAATGATAATTTCTATCCTAATCGTATCGTAAAAAACCAAAATAGTCAACTGCTTCCAAAGCGAAAACTGCTTCAAACAGGTAACCGCAATGGAGTTGATATTTACCGGGTGATCATGAGTTTGTATCCCAGACGATCAATATTTTGAATCAGTTCGGAAGATTGGACAACGCTACCTAGTTTTTGCCGGAGCAGGTAGATCAGGTATTTAATCCGGTTTCGAACCTGAGGCGAGTCCTTACCCCAGACTTCTTCGGCAATGGTTTTGTAATGAACAACCTCTGGTGCGTGTTTTGCCAGGCATGCCAGAATGGCAAACTCCTTGCCGGTAAGTTGGATGTGTTTTTGCTGGTAAATCACTTCCTGCGTGGTGAAGTTAATGATTAAACCTTCATGGGGGAAGACTAACCGATCGGATTGTTTGGCAGGGCGGGCACGACGAAGTACAGCCTGAACACGGGCTACCACTTCGGCATTTACAAAGGGTTTGGTAATGTAGTCATCCATTCCAATACGGAGAGCCCTGACCACGTCTTCTTTGTTATGGATTGCAGAAATAACAATAACAGGAACATCGGTTGCTTCACGTAAGTATTGATACGTCTGCCAGCCATCCATTTCTGGCATCATTAAATCCAACAGGATGAGGTCTGGATGAATATCCATGCACTTTTGAATGGCTTCATATCCATTGACCGCACTTAAGACATTATAGCCTGCCATTCGCAAAATTTGCTTGAGCAGGAAAACCGTGTCTGGCTCGTCTTCAACCACCAGAATAGTCTGTCGGGAGGCTTTGGTGATCTCGTCGAGGTCAATCCCTGGTTGTGTTTGGTCCAGTGGTAATGTAACTGGTTCATTCATAGGCTCTTTTCCACTCCCCTTTTTAGAATTGAACAAACCGGCATCCCCGGCCGGTTTCGCTATTGACTCCCCACAGAACTTCTCTGCCTCTCTGACAGATGAGCGACCACACTCATCCTGTGGATTAACGTCGCCTCGGAAAGTTTGTTGTTATGATACTGTGATGATTATATTGTTACCAATTCCAATTAAAAAGTCAATAGATTTCTATTAATCGATTGTGATGAAACAGGTTATAAGCAGTAAATTTCAATGCTTCTTTATAGCCTTAAGTTTGTTTTCCTCCATAATGAAAACAAACCATTGACTTTTATTTTAAGAGGGCTAAAATCATATCAGGTTTAGTGTAAAAAATACACCAAATAAGGAGGTCTCTATGACCATTCAAACTGTTCCCGCTCAGATTGTGGAGTGGCATGCTTATCTGGATGAATGGCTGGCACAATTGCCCGTTTTGCACGCCCGGGATGTATTTGAAAATTCTCAGCAATGCGCAATTGTGTCGGTCGATGTCATCAATGGATTCTGCGCGTTTGGTCCACTTGCCAGTCCTCGTGTAGCGCGAATTGTGAAACCTATTGTTTCACTGTTTCAAAAAGCCTGGGATCTGGGAGTACGCCATATTGTCCTTACTCAAGATACCCATGAACCGGATGCTGTTGAATTTGCCCAATGGCCTCCCCATTGTGTTCGCGGTACGGCGGAAGCGGAGCCAGTGGATGAATTCAAGACATTACCATTTTTCCCTCACATGGTTCAGATTCCCAAAAATTCAATTCATTCAGGTTTAAATACTCCCTTGAATGACTGGATACAGGCTCATCCTGAAGTAGATACATTTGTCGTGGTTGGCGATTGCACCGATCTATGTACGTATCAATTAGCCATGCATCTCCGTTTGGATGCTAATGCCCGTCAATTGAATCGCAGAGTGATTGTGCCAGTGGATTGTGTGGATACATATGATTTACCGGTTGACGTGGCTCGATCGCAAGGACTGATGGCACATCCAGGCGATGTTTTTCATGTCATGTTCCTCTACCACATGGCGCTGAATGGAATTGAGGTTATCCAAAAAATCGACTGATCTCCCTGGGTATTCCTGATTGGGATGGCGGAGTATTCCTCCGCCTTTTTTGTTGCAGGAATATTACAACCTTTTAGAAACTGCTAAAACATGTTTTCATTATGCAAATTAAGTTTAGAATTATTACTAGAAAGTAGTTTTGCGATGGACATCGAGAAAATTTCTTTGGAAATCCGTTCACTCTTAGTAGAAGACAACCTCGTGAACCAGCGAGTTGCCATGATGATGTTGCAAAAAATTGGTCTCCATCCTGACCTTGTTGGAGAAGGTTATCAGGCTTTAAGGTTGGTTAAAGAAAAAGCCCTGATTGAAAAGAACCCATACACGATCATTTTTCTGGATATATTTTTGCCGGATATTGATGGACTGGAAATCTCTCGATTGATTCGTGCCGAACTTCCAGTGAAGGATCAACCCTTCATTGTTGCTCTGACTGCAGATGAATCCCCTGAGAACCGGCAGCGGTATCTTGAGGGGGGAATGGATGCAATTCTCATTAAGCCTTTGAAAATGCCAGAGTTGCTGGAGGTCTTGAAGGTTTTTCAGGGCAAGAGGCTTATGAAGCAAGGAGTGGAAGGTACCGACTGGCGGAACAGCCATGAAGTTCTCAATAAATCCACTTTCCTCAAATGGCAGGAGATGCTGGGCGGTAAAGAGAATTTCCGTAATGTAGTGAATATTTATATCCGAGACGCTTGTTTTTTATTAGAAGGGATAGAAAAAGGTGCGGTGGAAGAAAACTGGAAACTGGTCCATCGAAATGCCCACACCCTGAAATCTACCAGTGCTAATCTCGGGGCCCTGGGATTGGCTTCAGTTTTGGAAGAATTGGAACTGGTTGCTTACGAGAACTTGACCGGCGATTTCTCCCGTCCGGTTGCAGAGTTAATTCATCAGGCAAGGGACTGGCTGAACAAGGTGCTTGAAGAACTGCAGGATTACGTTCGATAATCCGACAAACGGGCGTGGGAATTTTCCCCGCTTTTTTGTTTTATCTGTAAAATTGAACCTGTTCTCAATTTATCCCAGGAGGGTAACTGTGGCAGATCAATCCCAAGCCGCCCTTGTCCAGTCCGAGACAAAAAAACTCAAACGAGAATTAACGTTACTCCCCTTGTTCGGTTTGTTATATTTTACAGTTTGTGGAGGCGCCTTTGGCATTGAACCCTTGATTGGTTATTCCGGTCCCGGGTTGGCTTTGTTATTGATTGCCATAACCCCATTTATTTTCAGTTTACCCAATGTTTTGATGGTTCGAGAATTGAATAGTATGATGCCAGTGGAAGGCGGATATTATCACTGGGTTAAGCAAGCCTTTGGCCCTTTTGCTGGTTTTCTTGCTGGCTGGAATAACTGGGTGGTATCCTGGTTAGATGTTGCCATTTATCCAGTCCTGGCGGTGACCTATCTTTCGTATTTTATTCCTGCCCTTGATACGGGAACCATGGTGGGAGGTTTTTTTGTTTCCGGTCCTGTGACCCGCTGGTTGATAGCAGCGATAATCATATGGGCAATCAGTTATCTGCAAATCCGTGGAGCGCGTCTGGCGGGTTTGTTTACGAACTGGCTGGGAATTTTTGTATTGGCGCCCCTTGGGTTGCTTTCCGTTTTAGGAATCTTTCAATGGATTCGCTCTGGATATACTGCCTCGTTGCCGTTCCTGCCCGAAGGAGAAAATCTTATTGGAGCATTCAGCACAGGGCTTTTCGTGGTGATGTGGAATTTTATGGGTTGGGAACTGCCGGCTGTGGCTGGGGATGAGATTGTCAATCCTCGTAAAACCTATCCCCGAGCCATGGCGCTGACCCTCGCGGCTACCATCCTGACTTATACGCTGCCGGTTGTTGCGGGGTTATTTGGTGGCGCGGGAGCAGATGGCCGCTGGCAGGTTTGGGGAATAGAAGCAGAAAACCGTGAGGTTGGCATCATCAGCAACTTTGTGGATGAGGAAGTTCTCTCAAATGCTTTTGACCAAACCGCGAAGGCAAAAGGGGTCTCAGTTGCAGACGTCAGTTTGTATGACATCAATGTCCCGCCAGTGATGGCGATTCGCGACCAACTGGTAAGTTGGGGAGTGGATCCCACCAGCCTTTCCGGTTGGGAATTTCCCCAAATTGGCGACGCAGTTGGAAGATTGGTGGGTGGGGAGCCACTCGCTCGCACGATGGGAACACTCCTGACAGTTGCAGCGATTTTGAGCATGATTGGGTTGTTCGTGGGGAATAGTTTGGGCGGAAGCCGCATTCCGTTTGCTCTGGCAGCGGATGGCATGTTTCCGACTTTCCTGCTTAAAGTCCATCCACGCTTTGGTACGCCGTGGATTTCAATTATTCTGGTAGGGATTATCTTCACAGTTTTTTCCTGGCAGGCATTCTCTTTCCTGGTGGTTGCCGATGTGTTTTTACAGACGCTGGTAATTCTGGCGGAATTTGCTGCATTATGGAAACTGCGTATTACCAAACCACATTTTCCCAGGCAGGCCGTTCCCGGTGGAATTTCAGGGTTAATTCTGATAACGCTTGGACCGGTTTCCATCATTGTTTTGGCGATCGTCAGCCAGTATCTTGAGGAAGGGTTTGCCTCTATTGGATGGGCTCTGGCATTTATGGCAATAGGCGCGCTGATATATTTTCCCATGCGCCACTTCGTTAAACCTGGCATTCCCGACGTAAATCCTTATCAGGCGAGTGATTGAGTTTGCTGAAGGCAAACAAGAGGAGGATTAAGGCATCTGACGCAATCCTCCTCTTTTATCTGTAAGTGACCTGTTTTGTCTTAAGCGGTATGGCGAAGAATGAACTCCATGATCTTCCACAACATCCATCCAGTAAAGACCGTAACCAGACAGGCAAACCCCATCCAGAAACTGATCCGCTGAAATAGATTAAACAAGGTTACCCCAGCAGCCAACCCTTCCTGAGGAGATACTAGCAGCCAGAGCGTGGATAACGTTTGGAGAATTTCAACCCCGAAATACAGGATTGGCACAAAGAGAAGGATGTGGTTCATTCTCGCCGCTAAAAGGCGCATCCCAAAAAAGTAAGTAATCCCTAAACTGCTCCAAATGCCCAAAATCATTGCTGGAGTCAATCGGATTAAGGATAAAAAGCCATGCAGAATTCCCATGGAGTTAGGAAGGTTCTGACGAAAACTCCTGACTTCTTCTGTTGTCAGTGCGCCAATTGGGCTTTGCAGAAAATGGGATGTGCCTCCCAAATCCAAAAGTCCCTGATGACGATGAAGTTGAAAATATCCCCATGCCAATCCTTGCCAACCGAAGAAAAAAAGTAAGAATAAAATACCGAATCTTCTTAGAGAATTCGGATTTGACTGGTGTTTAACCCATGAAAACCACCCGTTGTACCAGAAGGACAAATTAACCTTGCCCATACGCTTGAGTGTATCGCTGATGAAGTGCTTGAACTACATCATCTGGAATTGGGATGGGATTGCCTAACTGCATGGCAAGCCACACGGTTTTGGCAATATCTTCGATCATCACTGCGGCTTTTACAGCAGATACACCATCTTTTCCAACGGTGAACACTCCATGATTCTGAAGAAGGCAACCAGGAGAGGAACCGATAGCGTCAATCACTAACTTTCCGATTTCTTCCCCGCCAATCAATCCCAGACCTGCACAGGGAATTATCCCTCCAAACTCATCGGCTTGCGCTGTAAGATACACAGGAATGGCTTTACCTACTGCCGCAAAAGCCGTTGCATAAGGGGAGTGGGTGTGGACAATGCCATTCACATCCTTGCGGTGGCGGTAAATGTACAGATGGCTGAAAGTGTCTGATGAAGGTTTCAATGTGCCTTCCAGAACCTTTCCCTGAAGATCCAGAAGAATAAAGTCTTCTGGGCGGAGATCTTCGTAAAAAACTCCGGATGGTTTGATTAACACCCATCCTGTCGAGGGATCTCGGATGCTTACATTTCCACTGGTCCATGTGACCAGCCCGTTTTTAGGCAGTTGCAGGTGTAGTTGCAATAATTCTTCGCGTAATTGTTGTAACAACATAGAAAATTCCTCAGGCAGACGATTAGATCAAGAAATTCCCTTAATGGTGGCTTTCAGAGTTTTCAATCGTTTCATTACATCGTTTGCACCCCGCCCAAAATAATCATGAAGGGATAGGTATTCTGCATACAATAAATCGTAAATACGTTGATGTTCCGGATTGGGATGATACACTTCCTCACGGAGATGCGCCATGTGTTTTGCGGCTTCATAAATGTCATCATACCCCCCTGCAGATTTTCCAGCCGCCACCGCGCCAAACATGGCTGAGCCCAGCGCCGGGGTCTGATGTGCTGCCGCAACCCGAATTTCTCGCCCGGTAACATCCGCGTAGATTTGCATGAGCAATTTGTTGCGGTCTGGTAAACCACCGGTAGCAATTAATTCGTTTACGGGAACGCCATGATTGGCAAAGGTTTCAATGATGATTCGGGTTCCATAGGCTGTTGCTTCAATTAAGGCGCGATAAATTTCCTCCGGTTTGGTTAAGAGGGTCATCCCCAGCATCATTCCGGTCAAATCTACATCCACCAGCACGGAACGGTTTCCATTCCACCAGTCCAGGGCAAGCAATCCGCTTTCTCCGGGGTTCAATTGAGCGGCTTTTTCTTCGAGCAAGGCATGAATATCAATCCCTCTTTGGCGGGCTTCCAGCTGGTAATGTTCTGGCACACAGTGCTCGACAAACCAGCCAAAGTGATCGCCCACACAGGACTGCCCTGCCTCATAACCAAAAAATCCCGGGATAATCCCATCTTCCACATATCCGCAAATTCCTGGGACAAAGTGTTCTTCGCGACAAAGCACCATGTGACAGATTGAAGTGCCCATGATCATGACCATTTTTCCTTCATCCGTTACGGTAGAGGCAGGTACAGATACATGGGCATCTACGTTGGCAACGGCTACAGCAGTGCCGGGCATTAATCCAGTCCACTGAGCGGCTTTCTCGGTTAAATAACCTGCACACTTGCCAATCGGAACAATATCACGGCTCATTTTTTCGTCAATAATGTTTTCCATGCGGGGATCAAGAGCGCGGAAGAATTCTTTGGGAGGGAAGCCTTCTTTTTTCGACCAAATGGCTTTATACCCGGCAGTGCAAGAGTTGCGGGTTTCTTTTCCTGTGAGTTGCCAGACGACCCAGTCGGCTGCTTCGATAAACCGTTCTGCCGCATGATAGATTTCCGGATCTTCGTTCAGAATTTGCCAGACTTTTGGGAAGAACCATTCCGAACTGATTTTTCCGCCGTATCGATTCAGGAAAGTGTATCCCAGATGAGCGGCAATTTCATTCAAACGATTGGCTTCGGGTTGTGCGGCATGATGTTTCCAGAGTTTGACCCAGGCATGAGGACGGTTGCGGTACTCTGGTAGAAAACAAAGCGGGGTGCCGTCTTTCAGGGTCGGTAGCATTGTGCATGCAGTAAAATCAATGCCAATTCCAATAACATCAGCAGGGTCAACTCCACTTTGTTGTAGAACGGCAGGAATAGCCTGTTGGAAGACTCGCAAGTAATCCTCAGGGTCTTGAAGAGCCCAATCCGGTTCCAGGGGAATATTGGATTCGGGAAGTTTTTCATCAATCACGCCATTTGCATAGGTATAAACCGCAGTGGCAATTTCTCCCCCATTGGTGACATCCACAAGCACAGCACGACCTGATTCAGTACCAAAATCTACCCCAATAGCATATCTGGTCATTTTTTCCCTCCCCTACATCTCCAGAATTGATGGCCGGCGAATCACTGTTCCAGCAACCTCAATCTCGATGGAGGGCCAGCCGGAGATCTCTGTAAGAACCTCGAAGCCATCTTCTTTAACCAGAATCGTATCCTCGCTCTTTGTACCGGTAATTGAGGGATTCCATGCATAGGTTTGTCCCGCTACTACTCGTTCCTGACTTTGGGGAGTGGCGATAAATTCTCTGGGTTCATAACCAGCCGGTCCGCCCTGGTGATGCAGTTTCCATTCTTCAGGGTATCCGGCTGTAGCATATGCCAGTGTGATGTCTGAAAAGACGTCTCCCAAGGTCCTTCCAACCCGGGTGGCAGTCAGTGCTACTGCATCTACATAAGCCGTGGCGTGGGCTTTCCGTTGGATCTCATCAGGGAGTTTCCCAAAATAGATCAGACGAGTGAGGGAAACAACTAATCCGTACTTGCGTCCACACAGCACCAGCATGGCATACTGGTTTAAGGGTTTTGAGGTCGCAGGGGGATGCCGATAGCGGAATACACGCTCATCGGTGGCAATTAAGCGAACAATGGGTTCAACACCCCGGCTCAGGCAGGCTTTGGCAAGCAACGCAGAAATTTCATACTCACTCATTCCCGGACGAACCGCATAAATTGCTTCTGCCATGGCTTGAGCGCTAAGGTTGGAGAGTTCACGGAAGCGGTTTTGCTCTTCTGGCAAAAGGACTGAGCGCAGGCGGGCAATTTCAACCGATAAATCTACCAGATTGGGCATGGGATAATCACATCCCAGACGTTGTCCTTTTGAGAGGATATTCAGCGGAGATTCGGATGAATACCAGTCCTGAGCAATGACTTTCCAGCCCTGTTGTTCTACCTGCTCCTCCTGAAGGAAACGGGGGGCTTCAATGGTATTGGTAAGCAAATAAGCATTTTCCTGAGTAATCAATAGTGAGGCTTCTCCAAAAGAAGAAGCCGTATTGATTACAGAGCTGAGGCCACTGGTGAGCCATGAGAAAGAACTGGCTTTACGGAGCAGAACACCATCCAGCCCGTACTGGAGAAGTAGGGCACGAAGATTGCTTAACTTCAATGTTATTTCGTCCATTGCCGTCTCCTGTTTTAGTGGTGATAATATACCTGCCATCCAAGATATTTTGTGAAGGCTTCATAGACCGCATCCGCAACCAGAGAGGGATTGATGGCGACGTGGTGTTCAAAACCATTTTCACAAATATAAGCCAGCAAACGCTGGAAATTGGGCACATGTACGACGCCATAACCGCCGAAGGTCTTTAAAGTGTCTTCGGTCAGATGTCCTTCTCCGAGGTATGCCAGTATGCGTCCATTTAAATCATCCGTAGAGACTCGGCAATAGGTAAATGGAACGGCTTTAAGACGTCCTACTACAGTTCCGTAGGTGTTTTCACGTCCAACCGAGCCGGCAATGATGGCTTGATAATCCATTTGCGGTGCAGCCTCTTGCGAGGCTGAGGCTTCCAAGAATAAATCTTTAGGCAGGTTGGAACAATGGAAAATCACACCTTTGTCAGGATCATCGCCGTAATTGTTGTTCCAGTCCACAATTGCAGATGGTTTCCCTGAGGCTAAAGCCAGTGCCAGCATGCCAACCGCTCCGGCAATGTCGGTTTCACATGCTGAGGGGATTAAGGTATTGCTCATCATGGACATCAATGTGCATGGTACCACCCCATAAAACTCTTCCATGGAAGTCCAGCATTGGAGAGCAGAAGCAACCAGACGATTCTCAGCCATCCAATCCTCAATGACTACCCCCAGTTTTGCCATGCGTGTCAGGGCTTCACCCGGAGTGTTCTTTGTTGGAACATAAGACTGGATTTGTTCTAATTTCGCTTTC
>OGCI01002817.1_pt1 | contig 10653 bp, 8 predicted proteins | sample 1570021 | NCBI WGS metagenome assembly OGCI01 (sample SAMN06264664, study PRJEB24512) | hot springs metagenome | isolation source: Hot spring water | place: South Africa: Tshipise | collected 2015-06-21
ATCCATTCTGTATGTTATTACTTGCCCTCCGCAGCTTCTATAGCCGTAGTGATAAGCAATGCTATATGGACCATAGGGTGTGTGCCCATATCCTCTTGTAACAGCTCCAGCTAATGCAGAAGGTTGTGGCCATCCCCAAGTTGCTTCATCTCTATCTTCATACCATTGGTCAGCCAATGCAAAGAAGGTTAGTCCGCTTGCTATCAGTAAGACCATCGCGATGGCGCCTGAGATCATTAAACTAGAGTTCTTTAAATCTTGCACATGCACCACCTCCGCTTATAGGGGGTAATGGTTATATATATATTGCGAAGGTTGATATTGACATATATTTTATACTCGAAAATGAACAATTTAGAATGTTTCAAAAATAGGGCTCAGCTAAAAAATAAATTTAATTCGTCTTCATCTGCAGAATTTGGTTTAAAAGAACCTCCCCCAGCTGAAGCCCCTCCATCTTCTTCAACATGGCTGTTTAAGCAATGAGAAAACCGCAAGGATTCTGCATGCCCAGAGTTATTTACGCTAAGAGCACTGTGATGGACTTATCAGAAGTATGCTATGCCTACTCTTGCCTTAACCATGGACGCTTTAATCGTATCCTATTAACTTGGTGCATCGCCTACCGTGATAATTATCAAGCCGATATTTCGTTTAAAGAAATGTATTAATATGGTACTCTAATCCTGTCCTCGCCTTCATAAACTACAAGTTTTTGGGCCCAGGCTAGTAGGCTCATCCTCCCCAATCCGTCTTTTCAACAAGCCTGAGGAAGATGCTTTTACTCCGCAACGCCATGGAAAGGCTGCTTCAACCTCCCCACGGGTTTCATGCCCAGTCCCCTATGGTCAAGGCGGCCTATGCCCTCCTCAAGACGTTGAGGCCTGTTCCAAGAGTTTCCCCCCTGGGACAGAAGCCTGGTCTACCCTTTTGAACACTATTTTCAGATGGTTTTAAGTGTTGCGTATCCCAAGAGGCTTCGCCAGAGCTTTTAATCTTTATCTGAGCTAGCGTCCGCCCGGCTCCTTGGCCTGCTGAAAGCTTTAAGCGAGATGTAGATCACTGCCGTGAAAACGATTAGAAGGCTGATCGACACTAGTCTGGCTGCGTCAGTGCTCACACCGAATCTGGGTAGGGACAGTTGGATCATGGGTGTTGCAAAAACGATTATCACTGAGAGGAAGAGAAGTATCTCCTTGAAAGATGGTAGAGCCATTCTCCCGGTTCTTGAAACAATGTAGACCGCTATTCCGGATAATGCTAACGCTAAAGACGCTAGGATTGGGACTGTTGAAGCGAATCCTCTTAACATTGTTTGAGCCAATAGGAGTATCGAGAGGATGAAGCTTGAAACGAAGCATCTTAATCCGATGCTCCTCATCCTCTGGCTGATCTCCATTTCACTAAGCAGGAATGGGAGCACAGCCCCCGTAAAGATAAGGAGAACGCTGAGAAGGTTGATGCCGGTCCTTAGAAAGCCTGTAACCTGCAGAGCGGTGATGAAGGTGAAAGCTGTGAGAATCACTAAACCTATCAATACGAGAAGGTTTCCAGCTGAGTATACTGCTTCTCTTCTCTGCAACCCGACGCCATACTTCCCATGCTTTTTTAAACGTTTTCCTTCAAAACCTTGGCGCCGAGCATAAGGTATGCAGTGTGTCCAGTCATAAAGGACTCTGGCCTAACCTTTCCCTGAAAAGGCCTTATTCTTCTTAGAAACATTTCAACGGTTTCAAGATGTATTATTCCTAGGTTCACCATGGCTTCGTAAGTCTTCTCCAGCTGGTTCATAGTCGGTAAGACGAGGCATATTCGAGCCGACGGCTTAAGGAACCTTAAAACATTCTCAAGAGTGCCCCAAGGGTCTGGAAGATCTATTAAGGCAGCGTCGAAAAACTCCTTGAAAACAGTGGTTTTAACGTCTTCACAAACCAGTTCAACATATTCTGAGAGCCCAACCCTCTCAAGGTTTCTGCGGGCAACTTTTATAGACTCCTCGTTAACATCATACGAGAAGACTTTTCCAGTAGGCTTAACTAAACTAGCCATAACCATGGCGGCCGCTCCGCTTCCAGTGCCAGCATCCAAAACCTTGAAGCCAGCAGATATTCCTAGGCTTAGAACCATGTAGCCAAGGTCCTTCGGGTACATCACCTGCGTCCTCCTGGCCAACTTAGGAATATAGTCTACGACAAGAGGGTTAAGCGCAAACATTTCTTCACCAGTGTGTGTTCTCACAATAAGCCCAGGTTTTCTTCCAACTATGTCACCAACCTGAACATACCCCTTGTGAGTATGGATTCTGTCACCCTGTATTTTTACAACCCGCTTCTTTCCTTTATACGAGGTAAGGAGAACGTCCCCACCCTCTTTAAAAGCATCGTTCAATCTTTGGCTCAAACCCGTTTAACAACATTATCGAGTCTCTTATGTCTTCCTCTCTGGCTCCGAAGCTTATCCTAACATGGTTTTCGCCTGAGGGGCCGAAGCCTTGGCCCGGAGCCAGGACGACGCCTGTCTCCTTCGCCAGCTCCAGACAGAACTCGAAGGATTTGAAAGGTACGTATGGAAATATGTAGAGTGAGCCTTGGGGCTCATAAACCTTTAACAGGTCCATTCTCTTAAAGCCATGCATAAACGTTCTGAAGCGTTTCTCCACGCTCATCCTAACGTAGCTGGATATCTCGTTGATAAGTGGAAGCGTCTTCAAAGCAACGTGCTGCCCCAGGGCGTTTGAAGTTAGAGAGGTAGCGTATCTAACCATGCCCGCCTTGCTGACCATGTTCTTCTCTGAGGCTAGGAAACCTACTCTCAAGCCCGTTACCCCCATGTTCTTGGAGAAGCTTCCTATGATTACGGTGTTTTCAAGCATGGCGTCGAAGCTCCCCGGGCTAGTGGGTTTACTTTCTCCGAAAAATATTTCTAAATAGGTTTCGTCTGAAATTATTATGGAGCCGCTTTCACGAGCATGCTCAACAAGCCTCCTCATATCTCTGTCTGAGACTACTCTCCCTGTAGGGTTGTTGGGAGAACAAACTAGTATCAAGCTACACCCATCGCCCAGGTTTTTCCCAGAAAACTGCTCGCTAACCTCAGAATCCTGGCTGTAATAGTCCACTCTAATGTTGTCGAAAAAGCTCACCGCTAGGGAGTGCTGAGGGTAAGTAGGATCCGGAAGAATAATCCTGTCCCCAGCGTCCAAAACAGTCATCAAGGCTATTAGAAATGCTTCCGAGGCTCCTGCTGTCACCAGAACGTTCTCTCCCTTAACCTCTAACCCCCTGCTTTCCCTCAAGTATTCAGCTATGCTGCCCCTAAGCTCGCTGAAACCCTCTACAGGCGGATAAGTCAGGCGGCTCTCCTCAGAGGCTTTCCTAACAGCATCCTTAACCAACAAGTGGGGCTCTATGAAAATATCCCCGACGCTGAGATTCATCACAACGCTTCTCCTTGACAAGGCTTCCTTCAGTATCCTCCGATGAGGGGGCTCAACAAGCCTGCTTATTCTAGCGGATATTTTCAACCTGAATTTCTAAAGATAAACGCTTACTTTTAAGCATTAGCCCGGTTAAGAAAATATTGGGATTAATGTTGCTCTATTCGAGACGGATGGGTGGCGGGTAATGGGCTTCACAGTGTTTTCCGGGAATAATGTTACGAATCTTTTCACGTAGTTCGGACAGCGCTTTGCGAGGCAGAGCCGTGCCCTTAAAAAACTTTTCAGCGAGTTCAGCGGCCTCATCATTCTTATCCTTGTCTCCCGGCACGATGAACCCATACTTTTTACACTTCGCCTTCACTTTGCTTAAACTCCCGTAGACTATCTCATTGTTCTCAGCGATGCCGATCCAAAGCTTAAGCTCCATGCCCCTAATGAAGTTCTTCTCCCCCTGTATCATGAAGGCGCCCTTGGGAAGATATTGGCCGGTGGGAGCCTGCTTACTAACTTGGCTTCCCCTGACCCAGTAGACGTCGATGGAAGAATACTTGTTCTCCCAGGCTCTGGTGGTGTAGCACGCCGCTATCAGCGCAGCCTCCTCCAGTTCTTCCTCCGAAGGGTTCTCAATGTTGTGTATGGTTACGAAGGGTGCGCCTGTGAAATCAGCATGAAGAACAACACTTCTGCCAGTAACGTGTTTCTTGATTATAAGCTCATTTGTCCCGGCGTCCTTGCCCGCTAGAATCAGGTTTCCGTTGACGGACAGGCTCCAGCGGAACTTTTCATACCATTTTCTTTCAACCCTCTTCCTAGGAACAATTTTCTTCCTCGGAGTAGAGGCCTTCTCTTTAAGCAGCAGAATCTTGCCGTCGATCTCAGAAAGATGCTTCTCTATTTTCTTAGCCTCCTCAAACATTCTGGAGGAGTTTGACGCGGCGGAAGCCTCTAGGCTTAACTTGAATTCAGAATCCTTAAACAATATTTTAACAATCCTCTTGCCATAGTCTGTTTCAAGAACCTTAAAATCACTCGGAACCATTACCCCCGTCTTAACGGCGTCTAAAACGTTTTGGAAAACTGCAAGGTTCTCCATGACGGTTCTAGCCTTACTTCTCAACGCTTCTATCTCAGAAGCAAGGCTCTCCCTGATTCTGAGAAGTTTATTCAACTCTACGGATGCTTTTTCACCTTCGCCGGCAGCTTCAAACCCTACTGTAGCGTAATACTCATCCAAAGCCTCTGAAAGGGTTTCGAACTCTTTCTGCTCCATGTCCTCCAAAGAAAGAAGCCTTATCCCCGATAAGTCAACCGGGTGACCGTCGCGATAATATATTCTCGGCTTCGGAGCCTCCTCAGCCTCCCTGATGAGCATCCTAGCTACCTCCATTATGAAGAGGGTTTTCTCTTCAACACTCGAACCAGGATCCAGGTCTCCTCTTCTACATATCTCACCCATCATTTTCGAGCCGAAGCCCAGCCTACCCGCTATGAACCTGCTGAGCTTTTCTGAAGAATACTCCTCAAACATCTTCAAGCTTTCCAAAGTGCCCCTAGGGTCGAAGATGTTGGAGGGTGGGAAAACGTATTTTTCCCCTTCACGGATCGACCTGGCCCCTGTTTCAATCCTTTTGGAAGTGAATAGGATACGCCAGTCTTCTGAAACAAGGGCTAGAACGCCGTTTTTCAAACCCTCTATGATGAGCCTAGCGTTAAAGCCTCCTCTTGAAAGGCTTATGATCATGATCCGGTCGAAGTCATGCTGCTTAACATCCTCAACCCTAAGGTTTCGAATAAGCCTCCTAAGCCGAGTCATGTTTACTCCAGGCGTTTCTGGAACAGGATAGTCGTAACGAGTCATGAAAAATGCTTCCCCAGGCATTATGATGAGTTTCTTAACCATCCCTCCAGTCCTGAAGCTCATCAAGTAATATCCATGCTCAGGCCAACTGTACACGTTGTCAACCCAGGCGCCGTGAAGCTCTTTGAAAAGCTCTCTGGAAAGCACCAGGTAGTCGATGCTGGAAAGACTTATTTTCGGGGTTTTCAACCTCAAGACGGATGAGCATGTACAGATTTAAACCTGAAAGCCTGATGTACTGGACGAGAGTCGGCCTCGGAGCCCTACTGGGTGCTTTACATGCCTTCTTCTGGCGGTCTCCTTCCTCCATAATAAGCTCTTTTTTAAACGTGCTTTTAGTATACTTTTTCACGTACTACCTGTTTAAAAGGGTCTACAGCGGGAGGCTTAAAGACAATAGTGCGACTTGGAAAGAAGGCGTGGGAAGCTTCTTCTTAGCTTGGCTGTTTACATGGTTCCTCATATACAACGTTCTATTCTCCTCCAGATAGTTTTCTCAGGTAGTCGATCCAAGCCGTGAAATAACCCTCCTCCTCCTGACTCAGATAATGTGTTTCAACAGATTCTAGGATGCTCTTCAAATGCTTCTCCAAGTTGTCCCTAGTCTCTCCGATGACGCTTCCCTCCGCAGGCTTCCTCAGGCTCTGCAGGATTCCCCTCAAACCCTTAAGGTAGCCGGCCTCATATCGGTTGCTCGGCTTAAAACCATCAAGCTGCTTCTCAGCCTCCTCAAACCTGTTTCCAGTAAGCATGTCGAGCATCGTAGCCAACTGATCTGCTTTCCTCCTCAAAGCCTCGGGTTTTTAAACACTCAAACCTAATAAGGTTTATTCCAGGGTGGCGGAGGCTCAGAAAAATTTTAAAACTTTTTCTGCAAGCTAAGAGGATGCTCGAAGGCTTGAAGTACCTAGTTATACTCGGAGACGGGATGGCCGACTACCCGATTAAAGAAGCAGGTGGTAAAACACCGCTTCAGCTTGCGGAAAAACCTAACATGGATGAGGTGGCTAGGAGGAGCAGAATGGGCATGCTTAGGACACTGCGGCCGAACCTGCCTAAGGGCAGCGATATTGCGAACCTCATCATACTTGGATACGATCCTCGTTTCTGCTATACTGGAAGAGGGCCGTTGGAGGCTGCTGCAAGAGGGATAATGGTCGGCGAGAAAGAGGTTGTTTTCAGGTGTAACTTTATAACTGTTGAAAGAAACAGGGTGGTCGACTATTCTGGGGACCATATTACAACGAGGGAAGCTGACCTGTTGATATTGGAGTTGAACAAGAGGTTTAGCAGTATCGGGAGGTTTTACACAGGAGTGAGCTACAGGAATATTTTCGTCACTCAAGCTGGGGAAGGGTTGAAGGCAACTCCGCCGCACGAGATAGTTGGGGAAGAGTATGAGAAACACCTGTTGAAGCCGGATAACCCGGATTCTAGAATGCTGAACGGAATGATGCTTGAGTCAATTCAGAGCCTTTCGGAAAACATGGTGAACGTTCTCAGGCGAAGAACTGGGAAGAGGCCTGCGAACATGGCTTGGATATGGGGGCAGGGTAGAATGCCCAAGCTTGAGCCGTTCGTCTTAAAGCATGGTTTAAGGGGTACAGTCATAGCAGCAGTCGACCTAATAAAGGGAGTTGGCAGGCTCGCCCAGATGTCAGTGCCAGAAGTACCGGGTGCAACCGGCTACTACGACACCAGTTATGAGAACAAGGCACTGTATGCGGTTAAAGCCCTTGAGGAATCCGATTTCGTATACGTGCATGTTGAGGCTCCCGATGAAGCAGGCCATGAGGGTTCTGTCGAAACCAAGACGAAGGTTATTGAAGAAATGGATAGGAGGCTTTTCAGAAAAATACTTGACAATGTTTTTGAAGAGGTCTCCATAAGCATTCTGGTAGACCATCCAACACCAGTATCCGTTAGGAACCATACTTTAGACCCAGTTCCCTTCGCCATAATGAAACCTGGTTTGAAAGGCGACGGGCTTCCGTTCGACGAGGATTCTGGACGTAAAGGGTCCTTCGGGCTGGTTGACGGGATCGAAACCGTTAAATTGCTTAAGAAGGCTTAGGGCTGGGAGCCCATGAGTCCTCCCAAGAGAAAGGGCTATCTTGCTGAACGTAAGGTTAGGATGCTTCTTCATCGATACGGCTGGATAACCATTAGGTCCGGCGGAAGCCTAGGTTCAGCAGATGTGGTTTGTCTCAGAAAAGGGAAATGCGTTCTGATGCAGGTTAAGTCAACTAGAAAACCAGTGGTCTACGTGAGGGAGAAGTTGCCTAGTGAAATCGAGGGGTTTCCACTTTACATCGTAGTGGACTTCGGCTATGGAAACATAAGGGTGTTCCGGCCGGGTGAAAGAATGAGTAGGCAGAAAGGTACTCTGCTGGAAGAGTTTGTAGAGAAATGTTGAAAACACCTTTGGAAAATAGTTTTAAACGCTCAAGAAATCCTTATAGGGATTTCTTAGAAGGAGAACAGTGATGAGGCACCCGGCTAAGGCCGAGTTGAAAGCGTTGAGCAAGGAGAAGGACGGTGAATAGACAGGGAAAATGACTACACTGGATAAAATAATTCAGAAGGTTTCTTTCGACAAGATTGTTGGACAGACAGTTATAGGTTACGTAGACGAGATAAAAGGCCTTGAGGAGTTGGAGAAAACTGTTTTAGAAAACTATTTAGGTGGGCTGATAATCGGAAGGAAGGCTCTGTCAGGGCTTAAGAATCCCGGCGTGCTTTTGAAGGAGTTTGCTACTTCCTACAGAAAGGCTTTAGGATTCTCCCCCATACTTGCTGCTGAACATGAGGGCAAAGGGTTTGAAGGCCTTTCTCCACCAGTGACCGAGTTGCCGAGTCCAATGGGGGTAAGTGCAACCGGGGAAGCTAAGTCGGCTTACATAACTGGTTACGTGACTGCGCTCGAACTGAGGACGCTCAGCATTAACACGAACTTGGCTCCAGTGGCAAACCTTTACTCTCCTGAAATGGGAGAGAACTGTTTCGGCGAGGATCCTGAAGAAGTATCTAACTACGTGGTCAGCTACATAAGGGGTCTTAGAAACGGAGGAGTGTTATCCTTCGTCAAATATTTTCCAGGAAGGTTTTTCGACGAATCCGAGGACCTTAACAAGCTTTTTAAACGTGATTTCAAGCCTTTCCAGCTGGCTTTTAAATCTGGAGTTGAAGGAGTTATAATTAGTCACAGCCCGCTTCCAGCTGCGGGAAGCGGTGGCACGCCATCATCCCTTTCGCCCAAGGTTGTTGAAAGAATAGTTAAGAGAGAAATGGGTTTTAGGAACATTCTTATGGCTGACTATTTGGATGATAAACAGGTCTCTGAAAGTTTTGGTCCTGACGAAGCGGCAATAAGGGCTTTGAAGGCGGGGAACCATATTGTGGCGCCTTCGAGAAGAATTGAAAAAATTCAGGAGGTTTTGAGTGCTATTCTTGAAAGAGCTAGAGAGGATAAGGATTTATACGAGAAGATTAGAGGCTGCGCTTTAGAAGTGCTTAGCTTTAAACTTAGAAAGCTTGAGAAGTTTAAAAAAACTCCTGAGAAAACACGGGGTAGCACTATAAATCGGACAAAGGCTTGGAAAATCTTTACCAAAAGCATAGCTGTAGTAAAGGGTGTTGACGAGCTTCCCTTAAGATGGTTGGGTAAACCCCTAGTTGTTGTTGCAAGGAGACTTAAAGAGCATCTTGAGGAAGCTGACGGGAAAAGACTCGAAAAAACGTTCAACGAAGAATTAGGAGGGTTCACCCTTTTAGAATACGTTGAGGAGATGCCCAGCAAGAAAATGAGCGAGATCTACAGGAGCACTCCTAGCAATACGCTGCTGATAATGCTGTCTTACAATACGTATGGAAATAGGAGGGAAGCCTCCGTTTTGAAAAAACTGGCTGAGTTCTTCAGGGAGAGTGTTGCAATATCATTTGGGTCTCCTGAAGATTTAACGTTGTTAAGTAATGCTAAAATATGTGCTGCAGCCTTTACTCCGGGTGTAACCGCTGCCAAAGCGGCTTTAAAGGTTTTAAAAGGTAAATCTAAACCATCTGGAGAACCGCCCATCCAAGTAGAGCTTTGAAGACAATACGGATTAGGATTATATACCGGTTAATGCTCTTCTGAGAATGTTGAAGTGGTGGAGGATACAGTTTAAAGCAGGCGGTGGAGAAACCTATTCTAATACGTATAGGCTTGTAAACAATCTTCTTGAAGCAGGGTTTAAAGTCGGAAGATTCATAAGGCTCAGAGGAGCTAAAGACACTGGTCTTAAGGCTGGGGACTTTGTAATTGGGGTCGACGACCCGTATTCAGAATTCTTGATGAAGGATCTTGGTGAAGAATACGGCGTAAAGCTGAAGCCTTTGAAAAACATGGATCAACATGGAACAGTATGGCTGAGAAACCTGCTCATAGGAGTCTACAGTGGCAGTGGTGCCTCAGTATCATGTCTCCGGGAAACTGTAGAAGCCCTAGTAAGCATGGGTTTCCGTAAGATATCTCTTATCCCAGGGCCCTTAACACGGGAGGACTTGAAAGATCTGGATGTCCTGATGATCGGCGGAGGAGATAGTTTTGAAATGCTCAGGCTGCTTGAAAAAGAGGAAGCTAGGTTAATCAGGCAGTTCATAGAGTCCGGGGGCATATACGTGGGAATATGTGCCGGTGCGATACTGCCCCTTAAACTGGTTAACCTACCTGTGTCCGCGTACGGTGGGCTGGAGGCTTGGAGTGAGTTTCAGCTCGTTGAATGTGAGCTCCTGAGCGACACGGTTTCAGAGCCTTCTTGGCCAGTTTTTTCAAGCAGACGGTTAAACGGGGTTTTAAGAACGTATCCTGTCACAGGCCTCGTAAAATCGAGGATTGTTAGAAGAGGATTGTTGACACTCGGGTATGCGGGTGAATTTTCAATGTTTCACACGGGGCCGCTGGTTAAAACTGTTAACTCTAAACAGGTTTTTGGAAGAATGGTGTTGCCTTTAACCGGCGTGGAATACGGATTGCCTTGCGAGAAAACGCGTGAAATAATTGGGGGTGCTAGTAGCATTGCATCAGCTGAATACGGGTCAGGGAAGATTGTTCTGTTTTTCTCTCACGTAGAGAGCAATAAAACCCCTTTCACGCATGGCCTACTTGGAAACGCTGTGCTGCTTAAGGCTTATGCTGGCGAGAAAAAAATTAGTGTGACTCCAGTCGAATCAGTTGAACAGGAGATCCTTAGAGAGGCATCTGAATCCTGCAGGATGCTAAAGCTGGTTAGGGACTCGGCAAGTAAAGTGGTGGATCAGATGGAGAGTGTCATACCCTGGCTTTATGCTAGCCGGCTTCCGGAGAAGTCGATCCGAT
>OGCI01002818.1_pt1 | contig 10649 bp, 10 predicted proteins | sample 1570021 | NCBI WGS metagenome assembly OGCI01 (sample SAMN06264664, study PRJEB24512) | hot springs metagenome | isolation source: Hot spring water | place: South Africa: Tshipise | collected 2015-06-21
GAACCGACGTCGGTTTGACTTCCTACGCCCAGCGTAGTTACTTACTCGCACTGCACACAAGTGACCAAGACAAGGCAACTGAAACCTTAAAGCGACTCAGCGCTCGCGGCTTTTATGCTTTGTTAGTCAATAGCCGCCAAGTCACGCTCGTTCGTTCCAGATATGATAGCAAGGGGGCAGAGGAGTAGAGGAGCAGAGGAAGAATAGTGTTTTATATATAACCCATCACTCATTACTCACAACTATCTCCTAATACGCTGGACTTGCTAGCCAAGAAATTGTAACGCCGAGAACTGAGCCAACAATGACTTGAAACGGTGTATGTCCAAGTAATTCTTTGAGTCGGTCTTCGTTAAATTCTTTGTTTTCGTGGAATAGTTCGTCAATCATTTGATTGAGAATGCGTGCTTGTTTACCCGCAGCCTGACGGACTCCCGCTGCATCGTACATAACAATAATCGCAAAAATTGTCGCGATCGCAAACTCAGTGCTTGCCCATCCTGTCGTTTGTCCAATACCTGTGGCTAAGGCGGTAACGAGTGCTGAATGAGCGCTTGGCATTCCCCCTGTTGTGACGAGAACGCGTACGTCTAATTTACGATTTTTGACTAACTCTACTATAAGTTTTGATGCTTGAGCGATGAGACAAGCTATTACAGCAACCAGCAGTACGCTGTTGTCTAGAATGTCGCCAAAGTCCTGCATGGTGTTTTGATGTCGGTTATAAAGAGCTGATAGCTTTAGTGCGTGCGGCTAGTAATAAATTCGGCGATCGCTTGTAGCGGTAGGGCTTTTTCTCCAAAAGAATCAAGTTCTGCAATTGCCGCTTGAACCAGTTGGCGTGCTTGACGCTGCGATTCTTCTAAGCCCCAAATACTTGGATACGTTGCTTTTTGTGCTTGTAAATCTTTGCCAGCTGTTTTGCCGAGTTCTTCTTGAGTCGCAGTAATATCTAGAATATCATCCACAATTTGGAATGCTAACCCGATATTTTGCGCGTAGCGAGTTAATCTTTGTAAGTCAGCTTCTGGCGCACCTGCTAAAATTGCTCCACAAGCAACACAAGCTTCTAACAACGCCGCCGTTTTGTGATTGTGAATAAAGTTGAGCGTCTCAATTGAGACATCCGCTTTTCCTTCTGATTCTAGATCGACAACCTGACCGCCAACCAAACCTGCCGCACCAACAGCACGCCCTAGGCGACTAATGACCTGCAAAACTCGCGGTGCTGGCACATTTTCAGTCTTTGCTGCAACATACTCAAACGCATACGCTAGTAAGCCGTCGCCTGCCAAAATGGCAATGTCCTCCCCATAAACTTTATGATTTGTCAACATCCCGCGTCGATAATCATCATTATCCATTGCGGGAAGGTCGTCGTGAATAAGCGACATCGTATGAATCATCTCTAAAGCACAAGCTGTTGGTATTGCCATTTCTGTTGTACCACCAGCTAGTTCGCAGGTTGCAAGACACAAAATCGGACGCAGCCGTTTACCACCAGCTAACAACGAGTAGCGCATCGCTTCGTAAATCTTCTCTGGATAAGCGATCGGAATGGCACGATCCAGCGCCGCTTCAATTTGCGATTGCCGCTGTTGTAAATAAGCTGGTAGGTCAAATGGTACTTTTTCTTGAGGCGTTTGTGGGTTATCCGTTACTACCATTCCCGAATTCCTTCAGCTGCTGTGGTGTCCGTAACAATTTTACGGGGCTTTGGCAAGTTATGAATCACAAATTCAGTATTTGTCATATCATTTCTCATTAAACAACCAAGCTATCGGCAGTGCTGCTAGTGGTTAGTTGCTAGTCCCTAGTCACCTTTCACCTGTGCTAGTCATGAATTACCACTTTAATCATCAGTCACTAACTGAATTTGATCTTGTTTACTGATGGCGTTGTAAATAACTTGCGAACGTATTTTGTAATAACATCGCGACTGTCATTGGACCAATCCCCCCAGGAACTGGAGTAATATACTCTGCAACATTTTGCACCGCGTCAAAATCTACATCGCCCACCAAACGACTACTACCACTTGCATCTGTCACGCGATTAATTCCCACATCGACAACAACCGCTCCAGGTTTTACCATATCTGCTGTAATCAGTCCTGGACGACCGACGGCACCTACTAAAATATCCGCAGACTGGGTAATTGCACCTAAATCCTGCGATCGCGAATGCGCAATTGTTACCGTTGCATCCGCTTCGAGTAACATCAACGCTAAAGGCTTACCAACTAAAATACTCCGCCCAACCACAACCGCTTGTTTACCTTTCAGTGAAATTTGATATTCTTGCAACAACCGCATTACGCCAGCGGGAGTACAGCTACGCAAACCTGGTTCGCCGCGCACGAGTCTTCCTAAGTTTGTAGGATGCAGTCCATCCGCATCTTTATCAGGATCAATTTGATGTAATAATGCAACTCCATCTAAATGTTCGGGTAGAGGTAATTGCACTAAAATTCCATCAACGCGTTCATCTCGATTAAGACGGTGAATAGTCTGTTCTAGTTCTGATTGCGTAACTTCTACCCCAAAATGTTCTCCAAATGAAGCAATTCCTACGTTAGTACAAGCGCGTTCTTTGTTGCGGACATACGCAGCGCTTGCAGGATTGTCTCCTACCATTAATACTGCTAACCCTGGTGGACGTCCAATCGCCGTTTGTTTCTGAATTTGTTCTTTGAGTTCGCTTTGCAGGCGTTGCGCCAAAGCTTTACCATCGAGTAACTTTGCTTGCTGCATAACCATTTTTGGCACCTTTGTTTTGCATGGCTACTTGATGCAGCCCTGTTGCATCAAAATCTTACTATTTAACCCTGACCTCTACGAGCAAAGCATTGCCTTGCCCCTATGACTAATTTTTTCTAACAATACTGGGCGATCGCTATTTCTTTGCATACGATTGAAATCTACTTCGTTCATTCGTTGTGATGGTGCTAGTGACCATGCAATTTCTTCGTCAGGCGATCGCGCCACAACTCAAACCTTTCTACATTCTACCCTCTCTGTTGCTGACTGGCTTACTTGGCTGTAGCAGTGTACCGTCTGCACTCAACAGCATTAACAATGTGGGTTTTGGCGTTGATGTTTCTCAAATCGCTGATATCGAACCAACACGCGATCGAGATCAAACAATTTATGTTCAAGGTAGAGTCGTGGCGCTAGTTCCTCTCGTTGATTGGTTTGCATACCAAGTCCAAGACTCTAGTGGCACAATTTGGGTGTTAACGAATCAACGCAATATTCAACTTGAAGATCGAGTTTTAATCGAAGGAAAGCTACGCTACCACAGTATTCCTGTTGCTGAACAAGATTTTGGTGAAGCTTATGTCGAAGAACACCGCCAAATCGAACGCATCCCTGCTAAATGATCTATGAACGAACAAATTCGCGTCGCGATCGCCATTCTCTATCGCCAAAACCAATTTCTCATGCAATTACGCGACAATATTCCTGGAATCCTCTATCCTGGTCATTGGGGATTATTTGGCGGGCACATCGAACCTGGAGAATTGCCTGATGCGGCTGCGATCCGAGAACTTCAAGAAGAAATTAACTACACTCCATCCACAATATCCAAATTCGACTGCTATTCTGATACGCGAGTTATACGTCACGTTTATCACGCACCTTTAACCGTCGATCTCGATCAACTCGTGCTTCAGGAAGGGTGGGATCTCGGTTTATTAACACCTGAGCAAATTTTAGAAGGTGAATGCTATTCTAAGAAAGCCCAGGCAATTAAACCCCTGGGAACACCTCATCAAAAAATTTTGTTGGACTTTATTCAGCTTAAGCTTTATTCGTAAGCAATACACCAATTACTACTAAAGTACCGCCTACTAGAAGACTCAAAGTAATTTCTTCTTGCAATACAACGGCTGCTAGCAAAATTGCTGATACTGGTACTAAATTAATAAAAATAGCAGCTTTAGCAGGACCAATTGTTCTAACACCTTCAGAATACCAAATAAAACCCAACGCCGAACTTAAAAAACCTAAATACCAAATTACTAACCACGTAACCAAATTGATTTGAAAAAATTGTTGTAAAATCCCTTCGGATAGAGCGGAAAAAAATAAGGCAATAGTACCAATCAAGCAAGCATATGTCGTAGCAACTAAAGGTGAAAGTTGTTGCATTGCTAGTTTACCAATCAGCGTATAGGCACCCAGCTAAAGACACAGCCGAATAAAAATAAATCCCCGATACTTAGATTATCAGCTAAGATATTAACTATATTTCCTCTACTAATTGCTAATGCAGCTCCTAATAAAGACGTAATAAGTCCTATTAATTTTAAAATTGTCAGTTTATCTTTGAAAAATAAAACAGAACCCAGCGCAATAAACGTCGGGTTTAACGCAACAATCAATGCTGCACGGCTAGCAGCAATAGTTTGCAAGCCAAGAAAAAAGAAAGCATTGTACGCAAATACCCCTGTCATTCCTAATAGAATTACTTGCGTAAGTTGCTTTCGTTGAAGACGCGGTAATTGCCCTTCTTGCTGAGCCGTAAGAAATAATAAACATATGGAAGAAACAGCAAAACGGCAAAATGCAGCGGAAAAAGGTTCTAAACTTTGTACAACCCATCTTCCAGCAATAAATGTGCCGCCCCAAACAACCGCTGTTAATACTAATTTGAGATAAACTATCAATACTAAATCCTAATAACTATTACCTTATTGTAAGGAAAACCTACAAAAGTTAACCTTGTTTTAAACGAACTGTATAGGCATAACCTTCCCGTAGAGCAGGACGGGAAAAATGATGAACTTAATATGTAAAAAGAATTTTTTATAGGTTTTAATTGTATTTAATAATGTATGGATTGTTGATTTTTTAGCCGCAGTAATAGTTTGAATTAGCAGCTCTATGCAGACCTAAATCATTTGCGAACACCCCTCTTAATTCTTCCCTTTGCGTTCTTTGTGCCTTTGTGGTTCGTTTAAAAAATAATCTTTACAACTCAAATAGGATCGCTATAGTTGGAAATTTTCCATAAATATCAATATTATTTTAATATTTTATTGAGTTTAGCGAAAAAGCAATAGAGTATAGTATAATTCATTAGCAAAATCAGCGTTGTAGGGCTGAAGAATAATACTGGGTAAGTTGTCTATTTCTAAATTAGTAAAAATTTTTATAAATTACTTACACTAAATTAGATAAAGGCTAAAGCGTATAACTGATTGTTGACGGCGATGAACAATTCCTCCTCTGCATCTACTTCTAAGGAATTTGATGGTAAGCCGATAGTGCGTAATGCGGACTATCGAAAACTGGATATCACCAAACTTTCACCAATGTACCAGCATTTTGTGCAAGTCAAGGAACAGTATCCAAATACCATACTACTTTATCGATGTGGAGATTTTTTTGAAACTTTCTTTCTCGATGCACTCACGGTTTCGCGAGAATTGGAACTGGTGCTGACAAGTAAGGAAGGTGGAAAAGAAATAGGGCGCGTACCCATGACGGGAGTACCGCATCATGCACTAGAGCGCTATTGTGCCATGTTAGTGGAAAAGGGATACGCGATCGCAATTTGCGACCAAGTTGAAGATGCCGAAGTCGCCGCCGCCCAACATCGTCAAGTACGCCGAGAAGTGACGCGAGTACTCACTCCAGGAACACTTCTTGATGACGGAATGCTGCAAGCGCGACGCAATAACTTCTTAGCAGCAGTTGTCATCGCAGGTACTCACTGGGGATTAGCCTATGCAGATATTTCCACAGGCGAATTTTTGACAACGCAAGAAAGTAACCTAGAGCAACTAACGCAAGAATTAATGCGGTTGCAACCTTCAGAAGTTTTAGTGCCTACAAATGCACCAGATTTGGGAAGTTTACTACGTCCTGGAGAAACTTCCGAGCACTTGCCAGCGTGTCTACCACCTGCCTTTTGCTACGCCTTGCGATCGCATACAGCGTTTGCGCAATCAGAAGCACGACAACGCTTAATTCAAAAATTTCGCGTGCGATCGCTTGAAGGATTAGGTTGCGAACATCTTCCTCTCGCAGTACGGGCTGCGGGCGGTTTATTGCAGTATTTAGAAGAAACGCAAAAAGAAAATCCGATCGCCCTACAAGCTTTGCGCACATATACGATTAGTGATTACTTAATACTGGATCATCAAAGTCGGCGCAATCTAGAAATTACGCAAACAGTGCGCGATGGAACGTTTCACGGTTCGCTGCTGTGGGCGTTAGACCGTACAAGTACCGCAATGGGTGGACGTGCGTTGCGTCGTTGGTTTTTGCAACCCCTTATTGACATCAAGGGAATTCGCGCTCGACAAGACACAATTGAGGAATTAATTGCAGATAGTTCGCTACGGCAAGATTTACGCAGTTGTTTGCGACAAATTTATGACTTAGAAAGATTAACAGGGCGTGCGGGTTCTGGTAGCGCAAATGCTAGAGATCTTGTTGCTTTAGCAGATTCGCTGGCAAAACTCCCCGAAATCGCGCGGATTGTGGAAACGGCTAAATCCCCTTACCTGCGAGCGTTGCAAAAAGTCCCCGTTGTATTAGAAGAATTGGCTACAAAACTGCGCAATCATCTTGTTGAGTCGCCACCAATTCTTCTCTCAGAAGGCGGCTTGATTCGCCCTGGTGTTAATTCGCAACTCGATGAAAGACGCACCACTGTAGAAGCAGATCAGCGGTGGATTGCTAATTTAGAAGTTGAGGAACGCACAAAGACAGAAATCCCCAACTTAAAAGTAGGTTACAATAAAACATTTGGTTATTACATCAGTATTTCTCGCAGTAAAGCCGATCAAGTTCCTAGTCATTACATCCGCAAGCAAACTTTAACGAACGAGGAACGCTATATTACTCCTGAGTTGAAAGAGCGCGAAAGCCGGATTCTCAGCGCTAGAGACGATCTAAATCGCTTAGAGTATGAAATCTTTGCCCAATTGCGCAGTGAAGTTGCCGAACACGCAGAATTGATTCGCAACATATCGCGGGCGGTAGCAGCAGCCGATGTACTGTGTGGTTTAGCTGAAGTCGCAGTTTATCAAGGCTACTGTCGTCCAGAAATGGTGGAAGGGCGAGAAATTACAATTGTAGATGGGCGCCACCCTGTTGTAGAACAATCCTTACCTGCGGGCTTTTTTGTACCAAATTCTACGTGTTTAGGCAGTCGCCATGACCAATTACCTATTATCAACTATCAATACCCCGATCTGATTATTCTTACTGGACCAAATGCTAGTGGGAAAAGCTGTTATCTACGTCAAGTAGGATTAATTCAGTTAATGGCACAGGTGGGAAGTTTTGTTCCCGCTAGTTCTGCACGTTTGGGAATATGCGATCGCATCTTTACGCGTGTTGGTGCGGTGGATGACTTAGCAACAGGTCAATCGACATTTATGGTTGAGATGAACGAAACTGCAAATATTCTCAATCATGCGACGCGGCGATCGCTGGTGTTGCTAGACGAAATTGGTCGAGGTACGGCAACGTTTGACGGTCTTTCGATCGCTTGGGCTGTAGCGGAATATTTAGCAACTGAAATTCAAGCACGCACAATCTTTGCAACCCACTATCACGAACTCAATGAACTTGCATCAATTTTGACGAACGTTGCGAACTACCAAGTCACTGTCAAGGAATTACCCGATCAAATTATCTTCTTACATCAGGTACAGCCAGGGGGTGCCGATAAATCTTATGGTATCGAAGCTGGACGCCTAGCGGGATTACCCACCGTTGTGATTCAACGTGCTAAGCAAGTGATGGGACAAATCGAAAAGCACAGTAAAATCGCCGTAGGGCTGCGCGAAGGAGTTGCTGTAGAACGCCATACGATTAACGCAAACTAACTCTTGACTTTTTGCCTAATGTATGCATCTGACTTGCCTTGAATGAGAATCCTTCCTGCTTGATCGCTTATCCCAGCTTTAGCAACGCCGTGGACAGCAATTTTGCCGCTACCGATCGCTCTTGTGTAATGTTCGTGATGATGACCGTGAAAGACAGCTTTGACTCCTAGTGATACAGCCAGGTCATCAAGTTCTTTAAAACCGTAGCGATGGCAAGAAGGTGCTTCGTGCGTCACCAAAATATCTGCTTGCTGATGCCAAAGCGCTTTATAGTGTTGCCAAAAAATACTCGCATGATGTTTGCGCGGAATACCACCACGCCAACGTTCGCCTTTACCGCAGATCGACAAAAGGTCATTTGGACTAGGAAATCTTGGCGCAGCAGGAGGACGCCAAATTTTGGCACGAAATACGCCACCTAAACCAGCAATACGCACGCCAGCGATTTTTACAACACGACCGTGTAGATTGCGGTGCGCCAATTTTGATGAAAATAAATTATCGTACCAATGGTCTCGATCCGCGTCGTGATTGCCGTGAATGAACCAAACTTCGGTTTTATCCAGGATGGCAGCTAGTTCTTCTTCTAGCGATCGCTCTAGGTCAAAATCACCTAGCAACACAACTGCTTGCGGAGAATATGTATTGACTGCCCGAATCACAGGTCTGAAATCACCGTGCGGATCTCCACCGAATAAAATCATTAAGTTGAAAATGCAACTCCTTATTAAAATAAGGATCGCACATTTATAACCGATGTTCCTTGACCAAAAGATGGATCAAATCTTAGGCGACAAGGCATATATTGAGAAGTTTTTTAGAGATTTTAATTTTCTTACCTCTTGCAATTTCCCTGCTTTAGTCCATCATTCTGTAACTTTTTTTAATAAAATGCCCGTTGAAGCATTACACTTCATTGCAAAGTGCGACAATGGTGAAGCAGCACGTGATAATTTCGGATTTGGATTAACTCGCACAGGATCATTAAAGGAGAACACCGTGGCAATGCAATCAAAGGAGCTAAAACAACATTCAGTGCGTGAAGACTTCAGTGAGTATGTAGCACATCTTCAGCTTCATATGACTTTACAAGCTCGGAATTTAGTTCCTAACCTCAATCCAAAGGTAATTGACAGCCGCGAACATCTACTCCATCAAACACAAGCAACGATTGAAAAATTCATTTCTCGCCAGGCAATATCCTAAGTATCGTACCGCTGTTAGGTTATCAAGCACAGCGGGCAGTCGTGTCAATTTAACAAAAGACTCCAGACCTTAACACGCATCATCAGTGCTAAGGTCTTTTATGTTTTGGTAATATATTGAGAAAATTTTGTAAAATGTATAAAGCTAAAAATCTATTCCAGTAAGGTTTTGCAGCACATAAATTGCCAATAGTCAGAAATCCGTACTTCAGCAGAACAGCGATCGCCAAGCTTTTGCCGTTAAGATAATTGCAGCGACACCTTTTAACTTCAGGCTGAATGGCGGCCCATCTAACATGACTTCCATGCCTCCCCAAAACCAAAGTCTAGTCATTAGACCAGTTCAATACCGCGATCTAGATGGTATTGAACGCTTGAGTGCTGAATCTTTTGAAGCAGAACAATCAAGTAATGCCAAAAATGCAATGCGTTCGCGAAGCGCGGACAAGGTTCAGTCGCACTTAAGCCCGCTACGTCGTTGGTTTGGACTGCTAAAGTGTTTAAGCCTTTTTCCTAACCCGCTACAGTATCGTTTTTGCATCTACGTAGCTGAGCAATACCGCCAAGTGCTAGGTATGATTCAAGTGGCACCTTTTAATCGTACTCGCAGTACGTGGAAAGTTCAGCAAGTTGCTGTCGATGCGAAAGCCCGCGCGCAAGGAATTGGTTCGCAACTTTTGCGCTACTGCTTTGAAGCAATTGGTGAAGCTCGCACGTGGTTATTAGAAGTTAATGTTAACGACAAAGAAGCCTTAGCGCTTTATCGTCAGAACGGGTTTCAGACCTTGGCACAGATGACATACTGGGAAATCGAGCCAAGCTTATTACAAGAATTATCCGCACGAGAACCTGATTTACCAAACCTACTGCCTGTAAGTAATGCAGACGCACAGTTGCTCTACCAACTAGATACTGCATCAATGCCACCTTTAGTCCGTCAAGTGTTTGACCGCGAGATTCAAGACTTTAAAACAAGTCTTCTTGGCGCACTCATCGAAGGAATAAGACAATGGCGCAGTAAAACTGAGGTTGTGAGCGGCTATGTGTTTGAACCGCAGCGGAAAGCAGCAATCGGTTATTTTCAATTACGCATGTGTCGCACCGAACAACCGCACGTTGCAACTTTAACGGTACACCCTGCGTATACTTGGCTGTATCCAGAGTTGTTGTCTCAACTAGCACGGATTGTTCAAGACCTACCACCCCAACCTCTACAACTAGCTTCCGCGGATTATCAGCCAGAACGCGAAGAATATCTAGAGCAAATTGGAGCTAAGCGGATAGAACATACACTAATGATGTCACGCTCGGTTTGGCACAAAATCCGCGAGTCTAAATTCGCTTCTTTAGAAGGTCTGCAATGGCCAGAAGTCCTTCAAGGTTTACAGCCAGCGCGTAAACCCGTACCTGGTGGCATGTCTTGGATACCAGATACTCCATCTACCTTATTAAAGCTCAAGATGAATTCCCAATCGCATTTTGCTAATCAATTTAGTGCGTCAGACGCAACTTCTGCAAGTAATCAAGAGGAAGATTCGTTGCAACATCAGCTAGACGACGAGGCAGAAAAGTAAATAATGTCAGAAGTTAGCCAT
>OGCI01002820.1_pt1 | contig 10639 bp, 7 predicted proteins | sample 1570021 | NCBI WGS metagenome assembly OGCI01 (sample SAMN06264664, study PRJEB24512) | hot springs metagenome | isolation source: Hot spring water | place: South Africa: Tshipise | collected 2015-06-21
CTGAGGCAGGTATAATTAGAACTTATCTGGACTGGATGGTGGAGCTACCCTGGTCGAAAGAGACAAAGGACAGTATTAATATAAAGAAAGCAGCTCAGATACTCGACGAAGATCATTATGATCTAGAAAGGATAAAAGAGAGGATACTGGAGTTTTTGTCAGTAAGAAAGCTAAATGAAAAAATAAAAGGTCCCATACTGTGTTTTGTTGGTCCTCCGGGGGTAGGTAAAACATCGCTGGGCAGGTCTATTGCAAGGGCGCTCAACCGCAAATTTATTAGGATTTCTCTTGGAGGATTAAAAGATGAAGCTGAGATAAGAGGGCATAGAAGAACCTATATAGGTGCACTGCCGGGAAAAATTGTTCAGGGCATAAAACATGCAGGGACAAGAAATCCGGTTTTTATGCTGGATGAGATTGATAAGGTAGGTACAGATTTTAGAGGAGATCCGGCTTCGGCACTGTTAGAGGTGCTTGACCCTGAGCAGAACAACTCTTTTCAAGACCATTATCTTAATGTGCCTTTTGACCTTTCAAATGTTATGTTTATCACTACCGCTAACCAACTGGATACCATTCCTCCAGCTTTACTTGACAGGATGGAGATAATATCTTTATCAGGCTATACCGAAGAAGAGAAGCTGGCTATTGCAAAAAAATATCTTATACCCAGACAGATTAAAGAGAACGGATTAAAACCGAAAGATATATCCTTTTCTAATGATGCACTGCGGCTAATAATTAATCAGTATACGAAAGAGGCGGGCCTTAGGAATTTAGAAAGACAGATTGCCAATGTGTGCCGAAAGGTGGCACGAAAAAAGGCAGAAGGAGAAAAGAAACTGGTTCACATTAATAAGGATGATGTTAGTAAGTATCTAAGAGCTCCTTTGTTTTTACCAGAGGTGGGTAGAGAAAAGGGGCAGATAGGCATTGCAACAGGACTTGCGTGGACGCCCTATGGTGGTGATGTGTTATATGTGGAGGTGTCAGTAGTAAAAGGCAAAGGCAATCTTATAATTACTGGACAACTCGGTAATGTAATGAAAGAATCAGCTCAGGCTGCCTTTACCTATTCAAGACTTAAGGCAGTCGAGTTTGGCATCAAGGATGATTTTTATCAGAAAAATGATATACATATTCATGTTCCGGAAGGTGCTATACCTAAGGATGGACCTTCAGCCGGTGTTACCATGCTAACCGCAATGATATCAGCCTTGGCAAAACTGCCAGTGAGAACAGATTTAGCAATGACCGGTGAGATTACATTGAGAGGTAGGGTATTACCGGTAGGTGGTATCAGAGAAAAAGCACTGGCAGCTCTTGCAAACGGGATAAAAACCGTTATATTACCCTATGAAAATAATAAGGACCTGGAAGACCTCCCGGATTATGTGAAAGAAAAGATTAGTTTTGTTATGGTAAAAAATGTGGATGAGATTCTTAATATAGCCTTTGAAAAGCCAACTGTAAGAAAAAAATCCGGTTCTGCTAATAAAAAAAGAAATGCCATCAGACCTTCCTTATAGATGTAAAAAAATAAAGCCCTTTCTCGCAATGGAGCTGCTTGAAAGGGCTCATGCTATAGAAAAATCAGGTCAAAACATCCTTTATATGTGTGTTGGAGAGCCAGACCTCCCCCCTCATCCATCAATAAATGAGACTTTAATGAAGGCTCTAAAGGAGGGAAAATCCTCCTATACTCACAGTTTAGGCATAATTGAACTTAGAGAAGCCATATCTAACTATTATTATGAAAAATATAAGGTGAACATATCTCCTGAACAGATAGTCGTATCAAGCGGAACATCTCCATTAATGCTATTGATATTTGGTCTTTTAACAGAAAAAAACAAGCAGTTTATTCTTACAAATCCTTGTTATGCCTGTTATCCCAATTATGTAAATTTTTTTGAAGGCGAAGTCAGATATTTTAATCTTAATAAAGATGGTTCAGATTTTAGCCAGCTTAAATTATTAATTGATGAAAATGTTTCTGGGCTTATAATAAACTCTCCTTCTAATCCAACCGGCGAGATACTTAAAGAAAAAGAACTAAAATCTTTAGCTAATTTACCAGTAAATATTATTTCTGACGAGATCTATCATGGTCTTAATTATGTTGATGAAGATGTTACTTTGCTTTCATATAAAGAGGATGCATTTGTTATAAACGGTTTTTCAAAAGCATTTTCTATGACAGGTTTTAGATTAGGATATGCCGTGGTACCTGAAAGATATGTAAGGATAATAAGAAGTCTTCATCAAAACTTTATAATATGTGCACCTACCTTTGTTCAATGGGCTGGTATTACAGCTCTTCAGTATTACAAAGAGATATTTTCTCAAAATAAAAGGATTTTTGGAGAGAGACGTGAGTTTTTGTTAAAAGGTCTAGATAAATTAAGGCTTAATTACTGGGGTAGTCCTGAAGGTGCCTTTTATGTGCTGGTAGATATGAGATTTCTTAAGAAAAAATCTATGGATATAAGCATGGAGCTACTGGAGAAATACAATATTGCTGTTACCCCAGGTATTGATTTTGGTAGCAATGCAGAAGGTTTTATAAGACTGTCTTATGCAACAGGAAAGGAGAATATAATTAGAGCTTTGGAGATACTAACCCGTTTTCTGAAAGATCAGGGATAAAATTTTCTTCTATTTATCAGCTCGTAGAAAAATCTAAGCAGATAGCCCCTCCCTGTAAAATATCTCTTATCAAAAATACTAATAATAACTCTTGGCAGAGCAGTAACAATAAAATAATTATTCAAGGAAATATATCTGTATAACCTTTTCTTTAAAAGAAGGGTTACTAACCATCTGGGCAGAAAAGGAAGATAATTATAAATAAATGCTATCCCTCTGTAGTCTCCTTCTAAATCTTTTTTCCAATGAAGATGGTTAGAAAAAAAAGCTCCCTCTTCAATCTGCTTAATCTGGTCATCATTTAAATATTTGTTATCAAGAGCATATTGGGTAATTGTGGTCTTGGGATAATATTTAAGATAAAAAAGGCTAATAAGATGGGGTCTATGCTCATTATAAATTAGCAAAGCATCTTCGTTGTTTTTTAAATTATCATCAGGAATTCCTAATATCTGGTCTGTCTGAACAAAAATCTTATTCATCTTTATGATATCAATAGTTTTAATGATTTTTTCATTTTTGGAAGGTCTTTTTAAAACCTTATTACACAAATCTTCCGATAAAGATTGCACCCCAATCTGAATATCCACACAGCCGGCATACTTTAAAAACCCAATTCTTTCTTCGTCTACAAAAACAGGATTCATACTGCATAAAAAGGGCAGATTAATAAACTTTTTGTAATCCTTTGAAAAATTACTTAGCCACTCCTTATCAAAACCGAGGGTATCATCGGCAAAATGAACGTATTTAATCTGATACTTTTTCTTTGCCCATTCAAGCTCTTTGATTACATGCTCAACTGACCTTTGCCTGATAACCGCCTGCCCCCTAAAATGCCTGTAATAATCATTAAAACAGTAGGAACAGGCAAAAGGGCAGCCTCTCCCTGTCATTATTAGATACTCTCTTTTTAAATAAGGCATGGCTTTATAAAAGGGGTCTTTGAACGGGAAAGGCAATCTGTTCAGTTCAATAAGCTCTCCTTCTTCTATGTTTCCAATAAGCTCATGCTGATTTTTGTAGATTAAACCTTTAATCTTCTCTGAAGAAGGATATATTTGATTGTTTTTTATGTTTATCTCTTTTAAAAAGTTTAGAAATGAAATTTCTGATTCACCAACTGCTACCGCATCAACGCAATCATTGGATAACACCTTTTCCGGAACCGATGTGGTATGAACACCGCCAAAAAGGATAAAGATATCTCTTTTAAGTTTTTTTACCTCTGAAGCAAGCATAAGCTGATACTTGTAATTATCAGTTACAGCAGAAAAACAGACCAGATGGGGGTTCATTGAAACAACCCTTTTTGCTAAATCCTGAAAATTGGGGTTGTATTGTCTGTTTAAATAAGGGTTAAATGCACGGTAAAAAAACAGGTCTGATTCATAACCCTGCTCTCTTAATAGGGACATAAGATAGGCAATGCCAAGATTTTCAAAATCTGGATATGCAAATATAATTCTCGGTCTCATTATGGTTATTATATTTTTTACGAGATGTTTTTTAAACATAATTGTTTTTTGCGGAGCAGAACATTCGGAAAACTTTTAAATTTTTAAATTAAAATCTTTTGATATAATAAGGCTGTGACAGTTGAAAAATGCCGAGTCTGCGGAAATCCTGATCTAAAAGAGTTTATTAATCTGGGCAATCTTGCATTTACCGGTATTTTCCCGAAGAGTTTGAATGAAAAAGTGCCGACCGGTTTTTTAAGGCTCGCAAGATGCTCAGGAGATAAAAATAAAGTCTGTGGAGCAGTTCAGCTTCTTGATAGTTTTCCATCCCACATACTTTATGGAGATAGTTACGGATATCGATCTGCTCTTAACATCTCTATGGTAAATCATCTAAAAGATATCGCAGAAGAGGCATTGAAAACAGCCAGACCCAAAAAGGGAGATATTATTATTGATATTGGCAGTAATGATGGTACTCTTTTGTCTTTTTTCCCAGAGGATTATTATATACTTATAGGAGTTGATCCAACTATTAAGAAGTTTGGTAAATACTACAGAAAAGATATTTTACAGGTAGATAACTTTTTCGATAAAAAACATATTGATAGTTTGTTATGTGGTAAAAAGGCAAAAATTATTACATCGATAGCCATGTTCTATGACCTGGAAGATCCGATAGCCTTTGCCATAGATATAAATCATATGCTTGATAAAAAAGGGATATGGATTTTTGAACAGAGCTACACGCCAAATATCTTTAAAAAATGTGGCTATGATACAATCTGCCATGAGCATCTACTCTACTACTCTTTAAGAGATATTAACTGGATTCTTGATAAGGCAGAGCTTAAAATTGTAAATATAGGTTTAAACAATGTTAATGGTGCAAGCATTAGAATAACCGCTTCCAAAAAATCATCAGACTATCCCGAGGCATTGAAAAAGATTAGAGGTATTATGGAATATGAAAGAAAAATAGGCTATGAGGATGAAGATTTTTTCAGATTTTTTGTTAATCAGGTTTTTAATCATAAGACCGAGCTTAATAAAGTTCTCGACCGTCTCTGTGCAGAAAATAAAAAAATTTTTGGCTATGGAGCATCTACCAAGGGAAATGTGATTTTACAGTTTTGTCAGCTTAATTCAGAAAAAATCCCCTATGTAGCTGAGGTAAATGAGAATAAGTTTGGTTGCTTCACACCTGGCACAAAAATACCAATAATTTCTGAAGAAGAGGCAAAAAAGATTAAGCCAGATTATTTTCTGGTATTGCCCTGGCACTTTAAAAAAGGAATTATTAAAAAGGAGCAGGCATTTTTAAAAAATGGGGGTGGGCTGATATTTCCATTGCCGAAAGTTGAGATAATATATGGATAAAGTTATAATCATAGGTTTCAACGGACAGGATGGACAACTTCTGAGTAGATATTTAAAGGATGATTACATTATTGGAATCACCAGAGATAAGATTATAGACCTTAGAAAAAATGAGATATTTAAGATAAATAGTTATTCAAAAGAAGCTGTTTTTGAACTTATCAATAAATATAAGCCCGATTACTTATACTATCTTGCCGGCTATCATCATTCTTCTGAGGAGATGCAGTCTGACAACGTTTACCTGCTTGAGCAAAGTAATTTTACTCACTTTTTGCTTTACGGATACTATCTGGAGGCTATAAGAAAGTTTTCAAATAAAACAAGGGTTTTTTATGCAGCCTCTTCTCTAATATTTGGTTATCCGGAAAAACCGGTTCAGGATGAAAAAACACCCGTAAATCCGCAATGTGTTTATGGTATAACCAAGGCAGCTGGTTTTTTTTTAGGAAGGTACTATAGGGAACAGTTTGGTATTTTTGTCTCAAACGGTGTTTTGTATAATCATGAATCTTCCTTAAGAAGGGGGGGATTCCTTTTCCCTAAGATTATAAAGACAGCCCTTGCCATAAAAAAGGGGGATGCCAAAGAACTTTTACTGGGTGATCTGGATGCGGTAACAGACTGGAGCTCCGCAAAAGATGTAGTTTTAGCATTCAAAAAAATACTGCAATCAGATTCACCCGATGATTTTATAATCGCATCAGGAGAAGGTCACACAGTAAGGGAACTGGTGGAGATAGTATTTTCATTTCTTGGTATGGATTACAAAAAATATGTAAAAGAGGATAAAAGTCTTTTAAAAAGAAAAAAGCCGGTTCTTATTGGTAATCCTGAAAAACTTATGAAAAAGACCGGTTGGAAGCCTAGTAGTGACTTTAAATCTATGGTTATAAATATTCTGAAAGATTTTACAAATGGATAATCTTCTTATTTTTATACCCACCTATAATGAAAAAGAGAATGTAAAACTTATGATAAAAGAGCTGACCAGTCTTCCATTTAGCTTTGATATGCTTTTTATTGACGATAATTCACCTGATGGGACCGGAAAAATCTTAGAAGCACTGAAGGCAGAATATAAAAATCTCTCTGTTATTCATCGGGCAGGCAAACTGGGTATTGGCAGTGCCCATAAGACGGGAATAGATTATGCTTTTAAAAATGGTTATGATTACCTGTTAACTATGGACTGCGATTTTTCACATTCTCCTTCTGACATTGGGAAATTTCTTCAGCACAAAGATTTCGACCTGGTGATAGGCACCAGGTATAGTAGCAAAGAAAGCTTGAAAGAATGGAATTTTTATAGAAAGTTTTTAACTAATTTAGGGCATTTTTTAACAAAAAAACTGCTTATGATGAGTTTCGATGCAACGGGAGCATTCAGGCTTTATAATTTAAAAAAGATAAGACCTGAAGATTTTTACAATGTCAAATCTGAAGGTTATTCCTTTTTCTTTGAAAGCCTTTTTTTTCTAAATTTAAAGGGTTACAGTATAAAAGAGATTCCTATAATACTTCCCAAAAGAACCTATGGGAGCTCCAAAATGAGTATAATAGAGATATTTAAAAGTCTTTACAGATTAGTAAGACTTTTTTTGTATCGTATAAAGGCAATAAGGTAATGAGGTAGCGTTGGACTGGGAAGAATATTGGGAAGAGAGCGAAAAAAGGTTTTGGTATAATCTAATTGCAACCTTTTATAGAAAGTTTGTAATTAAAAGGAACCTTAACTTCTATATTCGGAAATATGTAAAAAAGTCCCAGCTTATACTACATGCAGGCGCTGGTAGTGGAGAGGTCGATAAAGATATAGTTAGAGATTACAAAATATTTGCTTTAGACATCTCAAAGACAGCCTTTATCAAAAATAAAACAAATAAATATAAGATAAGGGCTGATTTATTTTCTATGCCTTTCAAAACAGAAAGCTTTCATGTGGTATATAATCTGGGGGTTTTAGAACATTTTCATAAGCAAGACATTATAAAAATTCTCAAAGAAAAGAGGAGGATTTTAAAAAAGGATGGGATTTTAATAATTTTCTGGCCTCCTGAGTATGGAATGAGTGTATGTTTTTTTAAGCTTCTAAGATTTTTATTTAGAATATTGGGTATAAAAAAGATTTTTCATCCTGCAGAGCCATCACGCTTAAAATCAAGAAAAGAGGCTGAAAATATATTTGAAGAATCAGGTTTTATGTTGATAGAATACTACTTTGGTATTAGAGATTTGTTAACCTACGCCGTATTGGTTGGAAAGAGGTTATGAAAAGAGAAAAGGTCTTTTTGTTTATAATAGTATTAGCGGTGCTAATATCATATTTCAGAGTATTTACCCTTGATTTTGTATGGGATGATATACCTCAGATTATTCACAACAAAACAGTAAAAAATTTTAACATTATTGATATTTTTACCAAAGACGGAGAATACGGTATTGAAGTGCGGGAATCAAAAACGCCCTATTACAGACCAGTCTTTCAGCTATCTTTTGCAATAGATTATTTAATATTCGGGCCAAGACCAGCCCTTTTTCATATAAGTAATCTTATTATACATATTTTGGTGACCACACTTCTTTTTTATCTTTTATGCCTATATTTTAATGACAAAATTTATGCTTTTTTAGGTGCCTTTTTTGTTGGTATTTATCCTGCAAGGGCGGAAGCGGTGCTATACGTAAGCGCAAGACTTCACATTCTGGGTGCATTATTCACTATCCTTTCTTTATATCTTTTTAAGCTTTATTTGAATGATAATAAGAAACTATTTTATAAATTGTCATGTCTGTCATTTTTTCTGGCAGTGTTTAGCGTGGAAATGTCTATGTTTTTGCCGTTGTTTCTACTTTTTGAAGATGGCATTGAAAAGATATCTCAAAAATTTAAAAGACTTATCCCCTATTTCTTAATAATCCTTTTTTATCTGATTAGCCGATATATGGTTCTGGAAAGGTTTATCTGGCTTGAGGTGCCTTTTACCACAAGATTAAATACGGCTTTTTCCACATATGTAAAATATATGGAGATTATTTTTAATCCTTTTAATCTAAAAACCTTTTATGAAAACTATGATTTTTTTACAAAATCTATGAATGTGAACTCTTTTTTCGGTTTAGTTCTGATGTCTTTAACAGTTTATGGGGCATATCTTTCTTATAAGAAAAACAAGCTTGTTTTCAAGGGGATCTTATGGTTTTCAATGAGCTTTTTTTTCGTATCAAATATACCTTACATTATGTATCCCGCTCTAATTTCAGAGAGGTATCTTTATTTTCCATTAATAGGATTGGCTTTTATTATACCTCAAGCAGTTAAGGCTACAATAAAATTGGATCGAAAAATAATTGCCCTAATGTGTGTATTTTTTTTAATACCATCTGTTTACACAATATATAAGAGAGCTTATGACTATAGCAGTAATCTTAACTTCTGGCAAATGGCAACAAAAGCTGCACCAAAAAATATATATGCACTTGATCAGCTTGCTCAGGTATATCTTGCCTTGGGTAATCCCTTTAAAGCACTGGCTATTTATGAAAAGATTATGGAAATAAATCCAGCCGATTATGATAACTATACAAAAATTGGTAACTTCTATTTAAATTTTAATAATCCAGATGATGCCATGAAATTCTATGAAAAGGCTTTATCTATTTACGAATATGACGAAGCATACTGGGGAATGGCAAGGGTTTACCTTCTTAAAGGAGATAATATTAAGGCAAAGGAATATATTGAAAAGGCAATCAGAATCTCACCTAATAAAAAAAAATATAGAGATTTGTTGAGAACAATTCGATGAAGCAGCATCAGATTAACACCCAGAACAAACGCTACTATATTATTTTTTTTGTACTAATGAATTTTATTGTATTTTCAAATACCCTTTTTTTTGATTTTGTCTGGGATGACATACATCAGATTAAATATAATGAAATGCTTAAGTCAGCAGACAATATTATAGATCTTCTGTTTAGTCCTGTACCGGATATGCCATTATATTACAGACCTATGTTTATGTTATCTCTGTTCATTGATTATTTTATATGGGGAGACAATGCCGCCGGTTATCATTTTACTAATGTTTTACTAAATATCTTTGTAACAGTGATGGTATTTATAGTTTCAGAAAAGCTGTTTAGTAGCAGATTAATTGCCTTTATAGCGACAATTATTTTTACCATTCATCCAAGCCATTCTGCCACTGTATCTTATATATCTGCAAGAAATGAGCTGCTTTGCGGGTTTTTTATTATTCATGCCTTTTTGTTTTATGTCAAATATAGAACAGAGGCAAGAAAAAAAATATATCTTACATTGAGTTTAATCTTCTATTTTTTAGGTCTTTTATCCAAAGAGATGGCTATCATTATGCCTTTTCTTGTGTTTACTTATGAGTTTAGTTTTAATAAGGAAAAAATGAAAAATAGCCTAAAGCTAATTTTATTCTTTATTATAACCTCTGGAATTTATTTAATTATAAGAAGTTATTTTGCTGAAATGCCACCTTATGATCAGTTCCCTTTAAGGGTAAGAATTGCAACCTTTTCCAAGGTTATCTTATACGACATTTTTATTCTGTTTTTTCCTTTTTTTCACAAGGTATTTTATAGAGTTGAAATATTTGAGGGCTTTACCGGAATACTGCCGTTTTTGTATTTACTGGGATTTTTAGCGATTTTATGTTTTGCCTTTTTATCTTATAAATGGGACAAAAGATTATTTTTCTCTATAATGTGGATACTTTTATCTCTTATTCCTGTAACAACTTTGATAACCTTTATTTATCCTTCATTGATAGCAGAAAGATATCTTTATATTCCATCATTTGGCTTGGCTATGTTTCTGGGTGTTTTATATGCAGATATCTACAGTTTTATAGAAAAACGTTTCACCAGCTACAGATTAATATTAAAAGCATTGTTTATAATATTATGTTTAATATTCTCTGCTATAACAATTAGTAGAAACTTGGAATATTTTGATAATTTAACTTTGTGGACTAAGGCGAAAAAAGATGAGCCCTATGAACCCTATGTGATAGATAAGCTGGCGCAAGCTTACATTGAAAAAAAATATTACTCTAAAGCTGAAGCAGAACTGAAAAGATTACAGATATCAATTCCGAACAATCCACAGGTAT
>OGCI01002822.1_pt1 | contig 10631 bp, 6 predicted proteins | sample 1570021 | NCBI WGS metagenome assembly OGCI01 (sample SAMN06264664, study PRJEB24512) | hot springs metagenome | isolation source: Hot spring water | place: South Africa: Tshipise | collected 2015-06-21
CCAGCTATTAACTCCCCCAACGCCCTCGGTAGCCGACAATCCCACCCAAGATAATAGCCTATCCTGTGAACATACCCACTTTGGAGAGGCCTGGACAGGAGGCGGAATTGCTGGTTTAGTGGTTCATACCCCCTCCGGCAATCTAGGCGGCGCTTTGTTTGGAAAGACTAGCGGAATAGGTTACGGCGTTTATGGTGAGCAAGCGGTAAGCGTAGCTACAGCAGGAGCAGGAGTTCTGGGCATCAGCAATTCCGGGGATGGGTATGGAGGATATTTTTCCAACAATAACAATTTTGGCCTAAGCGTTGAAGGAGATGACACTTCTTATAATGACAATAAAGGTGACATCTGGCTGAGAGGCGATCGTGGCGAAATACTTGCGGAAGGGGTCGTTGATTTTTACAGCAATTCCAACTTCTATTTAGATTTAGACAGAAATAACGATGAATCCAATGCTTGTTTTAGAGTCTATAATAGTTACGGCGTGATCGTTAGCGTGACCTGCGAGAACGGAACGAAGAGCGCAGTTTTGCAAACCAAAGGCCATGGTTCCCGTGCTGTCTATGTCATCGAGAGCCCCGAAGTCTGGCTGCAGGATTTTGGCACGGCAACGCTGAGCAATGGGCAGGCTACGGTGACCTTCGAGCCCATCTTCGCTCAAACCATCAACTCCCAAATGGATTACCACGTCCAATTGACCGCTCTCTGCCAGGAGCCGCTCATCTTATATGTGAGTGCCAAAACGCCGGTTGGCTTTACAGTCAAGGGTGTCGGATTGGATGGCGCCCCTTCGAGCTGTAGTTTTGATTACACCATTACTGCCAAGCGCCTCGGTGTGGAGGAGCTACGGCTTGAACAAGTATTGAGTGAAAAATAGGAGGGCAGGGATGAGACATCACACCTTCATTCTCATTGCTTTCGTCATCTTTGTGGGATTGGGTGTCGGGGTTTTCGGTCCATCCTTGCTGCCTCTGAGCGATCCTGCCGCCCTCGCCGCTAACAACTCACCCCAAAAGGTCTACCATCTTTCCGGCGCTGTTTGGCAAGTACAAGGTGTTTCCGTTGGCGAAGGCTACCAACTGATCACCCTGCCGCTAGGTCCAACCGGCACTGGTACACAATGCTGTTGTAGTTATTTGCCCTGTATCCTGAAAAAGCCATAACTGACTAGCTAACGAGGGGTGCTCATGAACACCCCTCGTACCTTCTTGGGTCGCTTTTTCATCGAAACAACCCACTCTACGGATTGTGCGTTGTTTTACGCTCAAGGGAGCATTTCTCTTATCGCCAGGTTAGGGAAACAATGAAGCTTGACAGACTGTCTCATGGACTCTATCTAGCACTGTTGTTCCTTCCGTTGACAACGATGCTTTGCTCTCTATTGAACAGCGCTGCCCCGCTTCCGTCGCTTGCGTTGCCACAATCAGAATCGGTCACACCAAGTCTTCAAACCAGTCCAGAACAGAATTTCACCCTTGAACCACTACCCACCGGCACTTCCTCCTCGGGGACGGTGGATAAAAAGGTGTATTACGTTGCTCCCTTCGGGGATGACACCAATGCGGGGAGCCTCGATAAGCCGTGGCGGACGATTCAAAAGGCAGCCGATAGCCTTGTAGCCGGCGAGAGTGTTTACATTCGGGAAGGTACTTATCCAGAACGCGTCCGTCCCAAAAATTCGGGGAAGGCGGGAGAAGAGATCGTATATATGGCATTCCCTGGCGAGAGAGTGGTCATTGATGGTCGAAATATCCATTTGCCGGACGATCTGGTAGGATTGTTCGAAATAGCCCATCAAAAACACCTTCGTGTAAGCGGCTTACACGTGATCAATAGTGGTCCCTACCCCGATAATGCCGCCATTTTGGTCATCAATTCTGAGCATATCACCTTAGAAAACAACACGACTTTCAATAGCGCTTCTTCCGGGATTGGGGTATGGAACAGCCACGAGATCGTGATTGCCGGCAATACGATTGAGCAGGCTGGCGTAAGCGGCGGTCAAGAGTGTATTACCGTTGCCACAACCAGCGGCTTTGAAGTGCGAGATAACCTCATTGTAGATTGTCAGAAAGAAGGGATTGATGCCAAAGATGGTTCATCCCATGGAATCATTGTCCACAATGTCGTCGCCCATCCCCTAAAAGTGGGCATCTACGTGGATGCTTGGGATAAACCAACGCAGGATATTACGGTCTCACGGAATACCGTTTTTGATTCGGTAGAGAGCAGCGGTTTCGCCATTGCCTCTGAAATGGGCGGCCTACTCAGCAATATTCGACTCGAGAACAACGTCACCTACCACAACCACACTTATGGAATAGAGGTCTCTGCCTGTTGCTCAGGTGATCATCCGATGGATGGAATTGTAATCGTGAATAATACGCTTTACCAAAACGGGATAGGTTGGGGCGGAGGAATCATCCAAGATAACGCTCAAGCACAGCAGGTGATCATCCGCAATAATATCCTCAGCCAGAACCTCACTTTTCAGATTGCTGTCGCCGCTGACGTGCCAGAGGATTCTGTTCAAGTAGATCACAACTTGATCGATGGATTTCGCGGCTACGAGGATGAAGTCTATGGAGAGGATTATCTTGAAGGAGAAGCGGGTTTTCTGAACCCAACTGCGCTTGATTTTCATCTTTCTCCCACCTCCCCCGCAATCGATCAAGGGTCACCCTTCCAGGCTCCCACCACCGATTTCGATGGCGACCTGCGCCCGTTCGGCAGCGGCTATGACATCGGCGCAGATGAATGGCATAAGGCGATTTACCTGCCTCTGATTAGCAGCGAGCTGGAGACTTGCCCTATATCGCTTTGCCAAGGGAGTAGGGGAGTCGTGTCAGCCATCAACTCTGATGTTTTGGGGAGGTGTAACGTCGTAAAATGGCTATTCAAACATTTATACGACTTGTATTGGAGGGAAGATTTTTTATAAACTCATTTGACAAAAACCTGCGCTCTAGACTGCAAAACAAAATAAGTGTGACCCACTTTCCAGCGTCCATATTTTGCCGAGTCGGTTGGAAGGAATCGCATGAACCAAGCCCCAATGACGTGTCATTGGAGAACACGATTTACCACCCCATCTCATCGCAAACGAGCGCCAGCATCCCCCTCCCTGTCATTTCGAGACTCTCTCATGACGCGGGAGCGTCACTTGATGCGGTCATGACATGAATACCGCGCAGCTTCCAAGCAGGCATATGTCATCAGTATCCAGCAGGAAGATCACTCGCCTACTTGACCTGTACCCCTCACCCCCAGCCCCTCTCCCACGGAAAGGGAAAGGGGGGCAAGCTCCCTTCCCCCATAGGGGGAAGGGCAGGGGATGAGGGAATGACATAAATTCCGCTCAGCTTCCGAGCAGGCAAGTTCGGCTCGGCTTGGATTTTGTATTTCTCTACCCCCTCGAACAATGATGTCATGAGTAGGAGCGCCAGCGATTAAAGATACCTCACTCCGTTCGAAATAACACGGAGAAACCTCATTCGACAGGAGGTGGGTGGCAGCGTTCAATATAACACCCTAGAAACGGCGTTCGACACGACGGTCAACGAACGATTACAATGTCATAGAATCGTTACAGTTCATCCAACCTTTTCGGTTAGGGTCTTTTATAATTGGGGTATTGAGAATCCGCTTGCGAATAAAGGAGATGAACTTCGATGAAAGTTGCCTATCAAGGCGCCCCTGGCGCCTACTCAGAAGCAGCCATTTTTGAAATTTTTGGCAAACAGGTGCAAGCAATCCCGTGCGACACCTTTGAAGAAGTTTTTCAAAAAATCGAACAGGGTGAAGCCCAGCGCGGCATGTTGCCGATCGAAAACTCCGTCACAGGCAGCCTGCACCGCAATTACGATCTGTTGCTCGAACATCAACTGGCTATTGTCGGCGAATATGCCCTGCGGGTTCGGCATTGCCTGATCGGTTTACCTCAAGCGGAGATAAAGGACATCCGTAAGGTCATCAGCCATCCCCAAGGGATTGCCCAATGCGAGAAGTACCTGCGCGCTCTCGGCGTCCACACCGAAGCTGTCTATGATACAGCGGGCAGCGTCAAAATCGTCAAAGAAAGCGGCGATCCAAGCCTAGCCGCCATTGCCTCCAACTGGGCAGCTCAAATCTACGGCATGAAAATCCTGCAAGAAGGGATCGAAGACAACCCGGCCAATTACACCCGCTTTCTGGTCTTAGCCCAAGAGCCGATCCAACCCGAAGGCGAAGCAAAAACCTCCATTGTATTTACCTTGCGCAACATCCCCGGCGCCCTCTTCAAGGCGCTGAGCGTCTTTGCCCTGCGAGATATTGACCTGACCAAGATCGAGTCGCGACCGTTGGTTGGGACACCTTGGGAATATCTGTTTTACATTGATTTCCGAGGCTCAATTGGTGAAGAAAAAGTGAAACATGCTCTCGATAATTTGTCGGAATACGCCTTGAGCCTGCGCATCCTCGGTTCCTATCCCCGCCTCGGGGACGAGAATGTTTTGGACAAGAAATAAACCTCATTCAGGCCACTGAGAGACCATTCCATGCGCCAGTATCTTATAGCCATTTTGATCCTCCTCCTGCTTCCCTATCTAGGCGCTTGTCAAAGAGGGGATAAGCTCTCTCAACCGAATGGGCAGCAAGCTGAAATCTTCCCTCTAAAGGAAGATTTAAAAAACAAGAAGTTGAGCAAAGCCAGCAATGAATGGTTTGCCACGGCAGGGACGTGCTTAGCCTGCCATCAAAACATTGAGGACGCACAGGGAAAGGACGTCTCACCTGCTGAGGGGTGGCGTGCTACAATGATGGCGAATTCCGCCCGTGATCCCTATTTTCTCGCCAGTGTGAACTATGAGATAGAGAATTCTCCCCCGTATGAAGCAGCGATTCAGGCAAAATGTGCTACCTGTCACACCCCCATGGCTCGCTTTAGCGCAGAGGCTAGAAGCCAAACAGTGTTTCTAAGCGGCGATCAAAGCGTCCTTGCCCCTCAACACCCTGATCATTCTCTCGCCATGGACGGCGTATCCTGTACCGTTTGTCATCAAATTCCTGCTGCGCCTCAAAACCTTTCGCCTCAGAACGGCGAGCTAGACATTGACTTAGCCACCCCTTTCGGTCAAAGGAAACTCTATGGACCCTTCCCAATGTCCCGCCAAAGTATTTCGATGATGGCGGGCGCTTCTGGTTTTGAGCCAGTCGAAAGCGAGCATATCCGCCACTCTGCTCTGTGCGCAACCTGCCATGAGCTCTATCTAAATTACCTCCAAGCAGATGGATCCCTCAGCCCAGACAATGATACCTTTGCTGAACAAACCCCCTTCAGTGAATGGTTGGCATCCGACTATGGGGGACAAAAATCATGTCAAGATTGCCACCTCGCTCGGGCTGAGGGAGAAATCCCCATTTCTAATCTCACGCTGCAAAACCGTTACAGTGGCGTTTCACTGCACAACTTCGTCGGGGGCAATGCCTATATGCTGAGTCTGTTCAACAACTTCGGTAACGATTTGGGTGTAGAAGCAAATACCGCTCACTTTCGCAATGCAATCGATGACACCCTTGGCTTCCTGCAATCTCAAACTGCGACGCTGGAGATAAGAAATGCCAGCCTCGAAAACGGTGTTCTAACTTTTGCTCTTTCTATTACCGTTCAAAGCGGCCATAAATTCCCTACGAGCTTCCCCTCCCGACGCGCTTGGCTTCATCTCGTCATCACCGATGCCCAAGGTGAGCGAATTTTCGAATCAGGCGGCTACGACGAACAAGGTCAGATTTTGGAAAACGAGAACGATCGCGATCCTACCGCCTTTGAACCACATTATGACCGCATCACCTCTCCCCAACAAGTTCAAATCTACGAGGCCATCCTGCACGACATTTTCGGTCGAGTAACAACTACCCAATTGCACGCCGCCGGCTATCTGAAAGATAATCGCCTCTTACCTCGGGGCTTTGATAAAGACAAAGTTCCTGATCACATTGCGGTGTACGGAGATGCCCTTATCGACTCCGACTTTACTGCCGGCGGGGATACCCTCTCATTTGAAGTCGAAGTCGGGCAAGCGAAAACGCCCCTGCGCATTGAAGCTGAGCTGCTTTATCAAACCATCGGCTATCGGTGGGCAAAGAATGTCATGACCGGCTCGCATAAACCAGCCCTCAACTTTGCTCGCTATTGGCAAATTTCCCCCCATTTGCCTATTCCTGTGGTGATGCAATTCGTGACTGTGCCTTGACATGGAGATTCAAGAACTTGGACGTATTGACCAATAAGCCCTTTTAGAAAAATAAACAGCAATCAAGCTCACCTAACCAAAACCGATGACAGCTTAGAGTCCCATTTTGCACACAATAACACCTGCAGAGCCATAACTTAGGGTAAAATTTAACTATCCCAACTGTCAAAGTAGTGCTATTGCTCGCTCCCTTATCCTTGCAACGATCCACTACTGTTCCTGACCATTGGGTATATCTTAATCACAGGACTGAGGAGTGTGGCTGAGAGGCAAACAAGGCACTCACCCTATCGGATTCTGATCATCGAAGATGATCCTCCTTTGCGCGGGGGCGTAGCTGAGGTATTGCGAAAGGCGTCAATGGAGGTGATCGAAACCGCCACCGTCAATGACGCTCTGCCGCTGATTAAGTCATCCCAACCTCAACTGATTCTGCTCAGCGATACATTATTCCATGCCCAGAGCGGCGAACTGGGCACCCTGCTCAAGGCAGAAGCCAGCCCCCGGCGACCGTTGATCATATTGTTGGGTATAGCCAGCACTTCATCAGAAACTCAATCCGCAGGAATGGAATGCGGCGCCGATAGCTACATTCTTCGTTCCATTCCCATTCGGGAATTCATCGCCCGGATCGAATCGCTTGCTAATCTTCAATCCATCGAGGAAGAAGCTAGCTATCTCAATCGAGTGCTTTGCGCCATTCGTAATATTAACCAGTTGATCGTGCGCGAAAAAGATCGCCACAAGCTGCTGCAACGAAGCTGCGAGATTTTAGTTGAAAGCGGTGGCTACTTCAATGCTTGGCTGGCAACTGTTTCAGAAAAAGGAAAAGTGCAAAGTGTAGCTCAAGCTGGCTTAGGGGAAGAATTTACGCCCATGTATCAGCGCTTGATGAAGGGACAATTTACAAAGGTTGAACAACAAGCGTTGCAGCAAAGCGAAATCGTAGTCGTTACCGACCCACACACACTGTGTACTGATTGTCCCTTAGCAGAACAGTATGCAGGACGAGCAGCCATGAGTATCGCCCTGCGCTATGAAGAACAGGTCTATGGGGTATTAACTGTCTCTGTGCCTAAAGAGTTTATTGACCATGCAGAGGAGCAATCCCTGCTTCAAGAGGTCGCCGGAGATCTCGCCTTTGCCTTGCATAGCTTAGAGCTGCAAGAGCGTCAAACTAAAGTAGCCCAAGCTCTGCGTGAGTCGGAAGAAAAATATCGGTTACTGGCAGAAACCACCAGTGACGTTATCCTCGTCCACGACCTGCAAGGCGTCATTCAATACGTCAATCAAGCTGGCTTAGACTTTGCTGGATTCAAGGCTGAGCAAATCATTGGGCGTCAGATTAGCGAATTTATTCCACCCGAATATTTGCCAGACCTGCAAAAACGACTGACCACCCACCTGGCAGGCAATGAACAAACCTTGAGGTACGAAATTGAATTTATCAACCACGCTGGTGAGCGGGTGCCGATGGAAGTAAATTCCACCCCCTTTCAGCGGCAAGGGAGCGCCACGGAAATCCTGATCGTTGCCCGCGATATCACGGAAAGAAAAGCCGCCGAACGCCAAATCCGCGAAAGCCGCCGTCAGTTAGCCACTCTGCTAAACAATCTGCCCGGCATTGCCTATCGCTGTCGAAACGATGAAGAGTGGACAATGGAGTTTATCAGTGATGGCTGTTTCGCATTAACGGGCTATCGCTCGGAGGAGTTAGTCAACAACCAAATTCGTTCGTATGCCAGTTTGATTCACCCCGAAGACCGCCCGGCGGTGTGGGAGAACGTCCAAAAAAGTGTTGCGGAGAAACGCCCCTTTGAGCTAACTTATCGCATTCGGACGGCTGATGACAAACTGAAGTGGGTCTGGGAGAAAGGGGAAGGGGTCTTCGATTCAACTGCAGAGCTGAATGCCTTGGAGGGCTTTATCACCGACATCAGCGACAGAATCGAATACGAACAGAATCTCAAATTGAAGATGGAGCAGTTAAATGCCTTGTCGCGTGCTTGTCAAATCGTAACTGCTTCGCTCGATCTTAATGAGGTGCTAGAAGAAATCATCACCCTCGCCAAACGACTTACCCAAGCCGAATATGGGGGAATAGTTTTGGTCGACGAACATGGCAACATCAGTCATCATGCTGAAGACAGAATCACGGCTACCGCTCTGCAGTACCGCATCCGGCAAAATGGGGGGACCCATTGGGTGCTGCAACACCAGCAGCCAATAATCATCGATTCGGTTATGGAAGACGGACGCTTTGAACCCAGCATTGGAGAAAAAGCCCCTCAAACTGTCAATCCCGCCCTGTTGTTAGCAGGAATTCAATCGGTCGTTAGCCTACCGCTGACGGTCAAGGGTCAGACCCTGGGTGTCTTGCATTTATACAGCAAACAGCCCGCTGCTTTTCGAACTATTCATGAGCTGTTATCTGCTTTTGCCAGTCAGGCGGCAATTGCCATCGACAATGCCTACCAGTTCCAATCTGCGCAGCGGAGGCTAGAACGCATCTCCTCGATGCGCCAAATCGATCAAGCTATCAGTAGCAGCTTAGACCTCCGATTGACCTTGGATATCCTAATCGGTCATGTCTTGCAGCAACTGCAAGTGGATGCCGCGGCAGTCTTACTCTACCGCCCCGAGATCCAGAGCCTGCACTTCGTCGCCGGACAGGGGTTTCGAACTTCCGCGCTGCAATATTCAGAGATCCGCCTAGGACATGGTTTCGCTGGCGAAGCTGCTCTAGAACGCAGAATTGTCTCCATTTTCGATGGTGATAAACTGGCAAAGGCGTTTGCATCTTCTCCGAATTTCCAAAACGAACACTTTAAATCTTATCTCGGCGTTCCGTTGATCGCCAAAGGGAATGTCATTGGCGTTTTAGAGATCTATCATCGTCAACTTCTCGAACCCACCTCCGAGTGGATGGCTTTTCTAGAAACCTTAGCCAATCAAGCCGCAATTGCGATCGAAAACATTCGTCTGTTCAATGACCTGCAAAATAGCAACTTGCAGCTTCTCCAAGCTTATGATGCCACCATCGAAGGATGGGCAAAAGCTTTGGAATTTCGCGATATGGAAACCGAGGGGCATAGCCGGCGGGTTGTGGAGCTAACCCTGAAACTTGCCCGCCGTCTGGGGGTGGAAAGCAAAGAATTAGCATCGATTCGCCGCGGGGCATTGTTGCATGACATTGGCAAGATGGCTATCCCTGATTCTCTGCTGCAGAAAAACGGCCCGTTGGATGAGTCCGAATGGAAGCTGATGCGTCAACACCCTCTGTATGCATTTCAAATGCTTGAAAACATCCCCTTTCTCCATTCTGCGCTAGACATCCCCTACTGCCATCATGAAAAGTGGGATGGCAGCGGTTACCCGCGCGGCTTAAAAGGCGAAGAGATTCCATTAGCTGCCCGCATCTTTGCGGTGGTCGATGTCTGGGATGCCCTGATCAGTGACCGCCCTTATCGTAAGGCTTGGAGCCGTCAACAAGCGCTAGCTTATCTAAAGGATCAAAAAGGCAGACATTTCGACCCCCAATTGGTGGATGCTTTCCTTCAATTGCTGAGCGAAGAAGAATGAGTTAAAAGTTCCCCGGCGCTTGGGTAAAGCGCCGGGGTTTAGGAGGAGGAGAAGGAGGAGAGAGGATCGGATTATTCTGGCAACAAAACCGTGTCTATGACGTGAATAATCCCATTTCTAGTTACGATATCGACAATCACAACCTGAGCATCGTTGATAAACACTTTCCCATCTTCTACCTTAATCGAGACTGCTTTGCCCGCAACCGTGTCTGCGCTGGTCAGGGTGACCACCTGATCCGACTTGACCGCACCAGCAACCACGTGGTAGAGAAGGATATTTGTCAGGGTGGGGATATCGTTAAGCAACGAGTCAATGGTACCTGCCGGCAGCTTTGCGAAGGCATCATCTGTAGGGGCGAAGACTGTGAAGGGACCTTCCCCTTGGAGTGTCTCGACTAAGTCTGCCGCTTGAAGCGCCGTCACTAAGGTAGTAAAGCGGCCATCATTGACAGCTACATCGACAATGGTCTTGCCAGGTAGGATAACGGTGTCGATAACATGGATGACACCATTTGCAGTCTCAATGTCAACGAAGATTATTTGAGCTTCATTGATGAAAGCATTGCCCTCCTCAAGTTTAATTCGCACTGATTCGCCTTGAGCAGTGGTGAGGTAATCTGATGCTGTAACATCAGCAGCCATCAGTTTGCCGGGCACAACATGATAGAGCAAGATGCTAGTCAATTGAGGAATATCCTGCAGCAGAGCTTCGATGGTTCCGGCCGGTAATTTAGCAAAGGCATCATTGGTCGGCGCAAAGACAGTGAAAGAGCCTTCCCCGCTCAGGGTTTCGACTAAACCTGCAGCTTCGACT
>OGCI01002824.1_pt1 | contig 10626 bp, 5 predicted proteins | sample 1570021 | NCBI WGS metagenome assembly OGCI01 (sample SAMN06264664, study PRJEB24512) | hot springs metagenome | isolation source: Hot spring water | place: South Africa: Tshipise | collected 2015-06-21
GGCGAAGTCGTGCTGCTGGATACCGCGTACCCAGGCTGGCGAGTGACGGTCAACGGCATCCGCGCCGTCAGCGCTGTGCACGACGTGACATTCCGAAAGGTAGCGGTTGCCACGGCGCCCGCTCTGGTGACATGGCGCTACGAACCCGACACATTCCGTGTGGGACTCTATTTGACTCTGGTGGGCTGGTTAGTACTTACGGCGGTCGTCGTTTTGTCTGCAAGTGCAGGGAAACAACGCTCCGATCCGAAATAGTCTGCAGGTGAACCCGCTGGATACGAGGAGGTAAATGAACGATGTCGTTTGTATCGCCCGTAGCGGTGTTGCTGGTGGGCGCGCTGGTAGGCGCCTCCTGCGCTTCACAGTCTCCTGACGAACTACCCGTGTTCGATTTCACCCGTCCAGAAACCGTCGCCGAGTGGCAGCCCACTCACCACATCTCGCGTATCAGCCACTCGGTTGAGGGCATGGTCATCGACATCGCCGGGTATGACCCTTACACGCACGGTCCGGTGAGAAGCTTCCCAGAAGGCGTGCCGCTGTGGCTGGAGATACGCCTCAAAAGCGACCAGCCCGGCATGTTGCAGGTGTTCTACGCGGCTCAGGGACAGGGTAGCAGTGAAGAGCGCTCTGCCCGACGGTTCGTTCCCATTACAGACTGGGTAACTCTGAAGATGCCCCTGCCCCCTCTCGGTCCACGCGCGTGGTTGCGACTGGATCCGCCGGGTACTTCGGGCAGGTGCGTGGTTGCTTCGATACGTTTCCTGCCCCGCGTGACCCCGTCGTTGCCGTCGTGGCAGTGTCCTCAGGTGTATCTGGGGCAAGCACGAAATCGGTATCCTGCCATCGCTTCCGGCAATGTCGTGGTGTCCATCGATGCCGAGCGCCCCGGGGCGTACACGGTGTTCGTCAAAGGCACGCCCATCGCAACCGGCTGGACAACCGCACAGATCGGCTACGAAGGCGACGACGGTGTTCGCTGGATACCCATTCACGAAATGGCGGAGAGCAGAGTGCGCGGCGATCGAAGGCGCGCTGCGCTGATCACCACTTTCACCGACCCGGATGGCGCCAACTGGAAGATCGAGCAGGTTTTCACCGCAGCCAGCCAGAGGGACGCCGTCGATGTGCGCACCGTGGTGACAGTAGACCGTGATAGGGCGGTGTATTTCCTGCCGATGTTTGTCATCTTTTCCGGAGCGCGCCTCTTTGAGCCGGGCTCAGCGCCCCCCCTCACCCCCGGTGGCGACAAGCACCAGGCGCTGTTTGCAGGGCTGGAGTATCTGGAGAACGAGCCGAGCAGTTCCGAGGCGGATATCATCGGTCCAGCTTCGCGCAGACAGGTGCCGGACAACGTCAAAATCACCGCGCCGCTTATGGTCGTGGAGGCTGGCGGCAAGTACGCCGGTATCATCTGGCGCCCTGCCGAGCAGTTTAGCGCGGTCTTTGACTCGCCAGACAGATTATTCGGGTCGCATGGGCACGTCATGGGCGTTCTGTTCCCCGGCTCAGACGGCAACAACCGCGAGGACGGCAATCTGCTTCCCTACTACCCGGAAATGCTCGAGGCGAACAAGCCTCTCGTGCTCGACGCGACGATCATCGGTGGGGAGGGCGACTCGGTGGTTCCTGCCGTTCAGCAATACGTGCGCCTGCGGGGACTGCCCCCCGTGCCGGACACCGGGCTGAATGCGCAGGGTTACCTTCAGCTGGCAGCCAGCGGATGGCTGGATTCGCGCATCCGCGAGGGAAATCTGTATCGCCACGCGGTGTGGCCCGGCTTTCCAGCGCAGTACGCTGCCGACGCCGCCGTGTGGATGGAGTGGATCGCTGCGCACCTCCAGAAACCCGATACCGTCCGCCGCCTGCGCGACGCCGCGCGAGACGCCATCGCTGTGATACCGAAAGAGCAGTATCTTTTCAGCTGGGTGTCGCACGTGGCTTTCCCCGTGACGCCCCTGCTGTATGGCGCAGTGCCCGAGAGCCTTCGGGTGGCGAGAAATAGCGCGAGAGACCTCATGCGCTCGTTCCAGCCGGACGGCACTGTGTTGTATCAACGCGCTGAAGGCAAACCCGATTACGCCCGGACACACTGGGAGCGGACGGCGAACGGCTTGACGGCGGCGGTGCTGGTGCGCTTGTTGGAGATGGCTCTGTATACGGGGGATCAGGAGGTCATTCAGGAAGCGCTTCGTCGGCTCGAACAGTTCAAACGCTTCGACAACACCGTGCCACGCGGTGCGCAGACGTGGGAGATGCCGCTTCACACGCCGGACATCTTGGCTTCCGCTCACATCGTGAAAGCATACGTTATCGGTTACGAACTGACAGGCAATCCCGAGTTCCTGCGACGAGCGCGATACTGGGCATGGACCGGTGTGCCTTTCCCCTACCTGATCAACCCCACAGGCAAACCGGTTGGTCCCTACAGCACTATCGCCGTTCTGGGCGCCACCAACTGGCAGGCGCCCGTCTGGTTTGGTCAGCCGGTGCAGTGGTGCGGGCTGGTGTACGCCGATGCCCTTTACTGGCTGGCGCGTCTCGAGCCGAAAGCGCACTGGAAGCAGATAGCCGACGGCATCACCGCCGCCGGCATCCAGCACACGTGGAAGCAGGATGATGCCGAACGTCAGGGGCTGCTACCCGACTTCTACCATTTGCGTGAACAGCGCAGCGATGGACCAGCCATCAACCCCGGTACTGTGCAGGCAAATGCCGTCCGATTGTACGGGCTGACCCCCGTGTATGACTACCGGGTGTGTCGCCAGAGTGGGTTGATACTGCACGCACCGGGAGCGATCACCGTGAAACGAGATGGCAAAAATGAATGCAGGTTTATCGTAAAAACATGGACAGATAAGCCGTATTACCTGCTGGTCAATCGGGTACAGCGCGTGCGTTACGTGCGGGTGAACGGCAAACCCGCCAGTTTCCAGCAGGACGGGCACAACATGGTCCTGCAGGCGCAGGGCAACGTGGAAGTTCAGGTCACCCTGAATTAGAGGAGGTTCACATGCGTGCAAGAGTGATTGGGCTGGCATCTCTGGCGCTGTGGCTGACGTTTGTCGCCTCAGCGCAAGCCGATGTGCGTCTCGCCCGAATCTTCAGCGAGCACATGGTGTTGCAGAGAGGCAAGCCCGTACCCATTTGGGGATTTGCCGAGCCGGGTGAAAAGGTTACTATGGAGTTTCGCGGTCAGAAGGTCAGCACCGTCGCCGACCGGACGGGTGTATGGCGGGTCGTGCTGAGTCCCATGTCCGCCGGAGGTCCGTTCAGGATGACCGTCCGCGGGAACAACACGGTGGAGCTGAGCGACGTGCTGGTGGGCGAGGTTTGGGTCTGCTCGGGGCAGTCTAACATGGAGTGGCCCCTCTTTTTGGCGCGCGACGGCGAGCGCGAGGTCGCCTCAGCAAACCATCCGCGCATACGTCTCTTCATGGTTCCCAAGAGCCTGGCGGACGTTCCGCAGAGCGACCTGAACGGCGGACAATGGGCGGTGTGTTCGCCTGAGACGGCACGGAACTTCTCCGCTGTCGGCTACTTCTTCGCAAGGGAACTGCACCATCAACTGGGAGTGCCTGTGGGCATGATTCAGAGTGCCTGGGGCGGAACCCCTGCCGAGTCCTGGACGAGTCTGGCGACGCTCGAGTCGAATCCTGTTCTGCGACCCATTCTGGCAAACTGGGAACGCGCCGTGCAGGATTATCCTCAGGCATTACGGCGTTTTCGTCAGCAGATGGCACAATGGGAAGAGAATGCGGCTCTTGCGCGCGCCGAGGGCAGACCGGAGCCACCACGGCCGAACCGCCCTACCCCACCGCGGAACAACCCGTGGAAGCCCGCCGGGCTTTTCAACGCGATGATCGCACCCATCGTACCCTACGCGATTCAGGGGGTCATATGGTATCAGGGCGAGTCCAACGCTGGTCGCGCCTACGAATATCGGACGCTTTTCCCTGCGATGATCAGGGACTGGCGCCGCGTGTGGGGACAGGGTGATTTCCCCTTCCTGTTCGTCCAGCTGGCGAACTTCCTGCCGGTGCGTCCGGAACCGGGCGAAAGTGCATGGGCAGAGCTCCGCGAGGCACAAACCATGACTCTCGCTTTGCCCAAAACCGGCATGGCTGTCGCCATCGATATCGGCGAGGCAGACGACATCCACCCCCGTAACAAACAGGACGTAGGAGAACGGCTTGCGTTGAATGCGCTGGCTATCGCCTATGGAAAGAAGATCGTGTACTCCGGACCGATCTACACCCGGATGCGGCGCGAGGGCAACGCCATTCGGCTGTATTTCAAGCACGTCGACGGCGGTTTGACCACCCCAAATGGTGAACCGCTGAAAGGCTTTGCGATAGCCGGTCCTGACCGCAAATGCGTGTGGGCGGAAGCGCGAATCGACGGCGACACCGTGGTAGTGTCCAGTCCGCAGGTGACTGAGCCGGTCGCAGTTCGGTATGCATGGGCAGACAACCCATTGTGCAACCTCTACAACCGGGCGGGACTACCGGCTTCGCCTTTCCGTACCGACGACTGGCTCGGGGTCACCGCGCCGAGGCGTTAGACACACCGGTGCCTCTCTGGCTCCCAGAGGGGCACTGCCCTGCCTCACCCGACTCCGGGATGACCGCGTACGCCAGAGGCTGAAATGCCGGCGCACCATCGCTGACGTGGAAACAGCCGAGCAGGTCTGCCGCCGCCACGTGAGCCTGCTCCTCAGTGCGTGCGTGCACCTCTGCAAGCGGAAGCGATGGCTCCACGTGGTCGCCAACGTGTCGCAGCACGCGAATTCCGACGGCATGGTCCACGGGGTCCTCCTTGCGACTACGTCCCGCGCCCAGCCGAACCGCCAGCAACCCCACCTGCCGGGCATCGATCGCGTGAATGTAGCCGACCCCGGAAGCGCACACCGGCAAAACCACAGGCGCTTGCGGAAGCAGGGATGGATCGTCCACCACCCGCGCATCACCGCCCTGCGCCTCGACAATCGCGCGGAATACCTCCAGCGCCTTTCCGCTGTCCAGCGTCTCCCGAATGCGCGAACGCGCATCCGACAGGTTCTGTTCCAGCCCGGTGAGCATCAGGGCGTGCGTCGCCAGTTCCACGCACAGCGCCTCAAAACGCGCTGAGGCTTGGGTTGCTCGCCTTCGGAGCACGTTTATCGCTTCCGACACCTCCAGCGCGTTGCCCACACCCTCGCCCAGAGGCTGGTTCATGTCGGTGACCAGCACCAGCGTGCGACGCCCTGCCATCGCGCCGATCTCTACCAGCGTCTGCGCCAGATGGAGCGCGTCCAGAAGACTCGGCATGAAGGAACCAGAGCCGGTTTTGACATCCAGCAGAATGTACTCCGCGCCCCCGGCAAGCTTCTTGCTCATCACACTGGCGGCAATCAGCGGTATGCAGTCCACCGTCGCCGTGACGTCGCGCAGGGCGTACAGGTACTTATCGGCAGGCACGAGGTCGGGCGACTGCCCCACCAGACACGCTCCCACCCTGTCCACCTGCTGCGCAATCTCCTCGGCACTGAGGTCGGTGCGGAAGCCGGGTATGGATTCCAGTTTGTCCACCGTGCCGCCGGTAAACCCCAGCCCCCTGCCCGACATCTTCGGTATCGCCAGACCGCACGCTGCCAGCAGAGGAACCACCACCAGACTGGTCTTATCCCCCACACCGCCGGTAGAATGCTTGTCCAGCACCGGCTTACCCAGGGGGGGTATATGCAGCTGCTGTCCGGAGTGCTGCAGGATGGTGGTGAGCGTCGTCGTTTCCCGCGAAGTCATGCCGCGGAAGTATACCGCCATGAGCCATGCTGCCACCTGATAGTCGGGCACTTCACCGTGCAGACCACCCAGCACCAGCGCCTCCAGCTCCTCTCGCTGCAGTTCGCCGCCGTCCCGTTTCTTCTGGATGATTTCTGGAATGCGATACATAACCACACCCCCGTAGGCGATTCCCGACGGAGGCGGCACTTCCCTGCTAAGCGGGGTTAGTGGTAAAATCAGTACCGGCAAGGAAAGGAGGCGCGACCAAACATGTCTCCAGCCACGACGAACCGCAGCAGGAGCACACTCGCAGACGTGCTGGACAGCCAGACGCGCGAGGCGGCAATCTACCGCTCGCTCGAAGACGGCTCGGTGCAGTGCTTTGCGTGCGGTCATCGGTGCCTCATTCGTGAAGGCAAGCGCGGGATCTGTCAGGTGCGTTTCAATGAGGGAGGCAGGCTTTATGCCCCCTGGGGCTACGTCGCCGGGCTGAATGTCGATCCGATCGAGAAAAAGCCTTTCTTCCACGTGATGCCGGGCACCCGGACGCTGACCTTCGGAATGCTGGGATGCGACCTGCACTGCTCGTACTGCCAGAACTGGATTACCTCTCAGGCTCTGCGCGACCCATCGGCAGGGGCGCCTATCGAGCGGATTACCCCACAGCAACTGGTGGATATCGCCCTGCGCTACCGCTCGCCGTTCATCACGAGCTCCTACAACGAGCCGCTGATTACCGCCGAGTGGGCAGTCGCCATTTTCCAAGAGGCGCAACCGCACGGCATTCGGGGGCTGTTTGTCTCCAACGGCAACCTCACGCGCGAGGTGCTGGATTACCTCCGACCCTATCTGGCTGGCTACAAAATCGACCTGAAGAGCATGAACGACCGCAGTTATCGGCAACTGGGCACCACGCTGAATAACGTGCTGGACGGTATCCGGCTGGTGTTCGACTCGGGTCTGTGGCTCGAGGTGGTGACGCTGGTCGTGCCCGGCTTCAACGACAGCGACGAAGAACTTCGCGATGCGGCGCGGTTCCTCGTGTCCGTTTCTCCGGACATCCCGTGGCACGTCACCGCTTTCCACCGCGACTACCGGATGCTGGATCACGACGACACTGACATCCGCACCCTGTTGCGCGCTGCCGAAATGGGGCGGTCGGAGGGGTTGCGCTACGTCTACGCGGGCAACATTCCGGGTATGGTTGGCGATTGGGAGAACACCTGCTGTCCCGTCTGCGGGGAGCTGCTGGTGAAGCGGTGGGGCTTTCGCGTGCTGGAAAACCAGCTGACAGGTGTGGGCAGATGCCCTCGCTGCGAGACGCCGATACCCGGTATCTGGTCATAAGCAAGGAGCGATCACTGAAGTGTACACACGCTATCGATTGACGGTTGAAGATGGCAGGCGCCGGAGCTGGCTCTGGCTGGTAGTGGGCGTGCTGGTGCTGCTGCAGGTGCTGGTGGTGGCTGCCCGCATCTACACCGACTGGCTCTGGTTTGCCGAAGTGGGCTACACCTCTATCTTCGCTCGCATCTGGGCGACGCGATTCCTGTTGTTCGTGGTGTTCAGTCTGCTGTTCTTCGCCATCCTGTATCTGAACCTGCGACTGGCGTATCGTCTCAGCATGGGGATGGACGAGGAGTGGGAGGAGAGGTTGCGTCTGCGTCTGGGCATCGCGGTACCGAGAACCTCTCAAACGCTCGTTTTCTGGGCAACGCTGGCGCTGGCAGTGCTGGTGGGCAGTCAGAGCGCGGGGCGCTGGGAGCAATGGCTGCTGTTCCAGAACGCCCAGCCTTTCAACGTACGCGATCCGCTGTTCGGTCATGACATCGCGTTTTACATGTTCCGGCTGCCATTCTGGCGGTATCTGCACACATGGTTCACCTTCACGCTCATCGTCACCCTGCTTATCACCACGGCGTACTACTACCTCAACCGTGGCTTCGATGTGTTCGGCACGCTGACTGCCTTTTCGCCCGGAGTCAAGCCGCACCTGTTCCTGCTCGGCGCGGTGTGCATGGTGCTGTGGGCGCTGGGTTACTGGCTGGACCGCTACAATGTGCTGTTCATCCCGAACCGCATCTTCACCGGCGCGGGATATGTGGAGACCACCGTTCGGTTGCCGGGAATGTATCTGCTGATGGCGCTCAGCCTGCTGACCGCCGGCCTGTTGCTCTGGAACATTCGCGGCGGACGGGTGTTGCGTGCGCCTCTGGTCAGTCTGTCGGCGCTGGTGATTGCCTCGGCGCTGGTGCACGTGCTGGTGCCGGGCGTGGTGCAGAGCGCCATCGTCAACCCCAACGAGTGGGGACTGCAACGACCATACATCGAGAGGCACCTCACCGCTACCAGACAGTCCTTCGGGCTGGACAACGTGGAGGAGCGCACCTTCGCCGCCAACACCAACCTGTCGCTAACTGACCTGCAGCGCAACGACCAGACCCTCTCCAACGTGCGCATCTGGGACTACCAGCCGTTGCAGATGGTGTTCAACTCGCTGCAGGCGTTCAAGCAGTACTATAAGTTCAACGATGTGGACATAGACCGCTACACATTCGGCGATACCTACCGGCAGGTGATGGTCTCGGCGCGCGAGCTGTCGCAACCCGACCTGCCCACCTCGTCCAAAACATGGCAGAACCTGCGCCTGCAGTACACGCACGGCTATGGCGTGGTGATGACTGCCGTCAACACCGCGACCCCGCAGGGACAGCCGGAGTATCTGATGCGCGACATCCCCCCGCAAAGCCGCGTGCCGCTGAAGGTGGAACGTCCCGCAATTTACTACGGAGAAATCACCGACAATCCGGTCATCGTCGACTCCAAGCTGGAGGAGTTCGACTACCCCACCCTGCAGAGCGGCGCCGAGAGCGAGAACCAGTACACGCGCTATCAGGGCACCGGCGGCATCCCCATCGGCAGAAACCTGCTGGCGAAGCTGGCATACGCCTTCCGCATGGGCGACAGTTACCTTCTGCTGTCGGGAGACCTGACCCCCAACAGCCGCCTGCTGTTCCGTCGGAACATCCGCGAACGCATGCAGGCTATCACCCCCTTCCTGATGCATGACCGTGACCCCTACATTGTGGTTGCCGACGGCAAGCTGTGGTGGATGTGCGATGCTTATACGGTCAGCGACCGCTATCCTTACGCACGCACGCTGGACCTCGCGCTGGACGCCTTCCGCTACTACCGGCTCAACTACATCCGCAACGCCGTGAAGGTGGTCATCGACGCCTATAACGGCACCACCACCTACTATATCGCCGACGAAAACGACCCGATGATCCAGACCTACCGGCGCGCTCTGCCCGGCTTGTTCAAACCGCTGTCGGAGATGCCGCCGAGCCTGCGCAAGCACATCCGCTATCCCGAAGACCTGTTCCGTATCCAGAGCAACATCTGGGCGCTGTACCACATGCGCGACCCGCGTGTCTTCTACATGCGCGAAGACCAGTGGGAGATCGCCAAACAGCAGTCGCCGGAGAGCACCATCCCGGGCGGCGAGTTCCAGCCGATGGAGCCGTACTACCTTATCATGCGCCTGCCCGGTGAGAAGCAGGAAGAGTTCCTCCTGCTCACTGTATACACCCCGCTCAATCAGGAGAAGATGATTGCGTGGATGTGCGCCAAGTGCGATGGCGAGGACTACGGCAAAATGGTGCTGTATCGCTTCCCTAAGGAGCGCACCATCTACGGACCCGCGCAGATGGAGCGGTTGCTGGGGCAGGTGTCCGAGATACGCTCGCAACTGCGCCTGTGGGACCAGCCCGGCTCGCAGGTGGTGTGGGGGCACCTGCTGGTCATTCCCATCGAGCAGTCCCTGCTGTACGTCAAGCCAGTCTACCTGCAGACCACCGGCGGCGGTGAACAGCGCATCCCGGAGCTGAAGAAGGTCATCGTGGCGTATGGCGACACGCGCGTGATGGCAGACACGCTGGAACAGGGTCTGACGAAGATTTTCGGGGCGGGTAAGACAGCCTCTGCCCCCAGACGTCCGGCTCCCACCGAAACTGTCACCGCTGCCGCTGCTGCGCCTCCCGAAATGGGAACACTGGTAGACCAGCTCGCCGAAGCCATCCGCCTGGCGGAAGAGGCACAGCGTGGGGGCAATTGGGCGGAGTACGGGCGCCAGCTGGAGCGCGTAAAGAGCCTGGTGCGCACTCTGCAACAGCGCACTCGCGGCGAGTAAGGGCAACCTGCTCGGAAGCAGTCAGCAGGAATTAAATAAATACATAACAGTCGCCCTGGATAGTTGGGCTTGTTGCATCTTCATTAGTCATTATGGTATGATAGAGTTCAACCACATGGGGGCGATATTCTGGCAGTTTGTAGAAGAGATGTACGGAGGTGGCGCCAGCCGCGTTACTGGAGACACAGGAAGAGACGGATGGCGAAAGCGAAAGAGTCGGGTTTCATGAAGAGGAGAAGCCTATGCCACGAAGAAAGCGCGAAGTCAACGCCGGACAGAACCGGCTGATTGAGTCCTACGAACATCGCGATAGAGAACGTCTCAACAACCCGCCGGCGGGACTGGTGACGCCGGAGAACGACCCGGACGCCGGTCAACGCAAGAAGACCTACGCCTACGACCCGCACCTCGACCCGCAGCTGGTCTGGGCGGGTAAAGCCGAGCATACGTCCTTCGAGGTGCCCACCGTCTCCCTGCACGTGCACGAGCGCATCGACCCCCGCACCATCATCGAAGCCGTGCGCAAGCGCAACGGTAACGGACAGGTTCAACTGTCGCTGTTCGAGGAGGAACGCAAGGAGCCGCTGCGCAGCGCCATCGAGTTCTACCAGCACAAGCATGGCTGGACCAATCGCCTGATCGCCGGCGATTCGCTTTTAGTGATGAACT
>OGCI01002825.1_pt1 | contig 10625 bp, 9 predicted proteins | sample 1570021 | NCBI WGS metagenome assembly OGCI01 (sample SAMN06264664, study PRJEB24512) | hot springs metagenome | isolation source: Hot spring water | place: South Africa: Tshipise | collected 2015-06-21
CCACTTATCAACCTGTCACAGACGTGATATAATGGAGGTCGCCCTGACGGAGGGCGAGGAGCGAGGAGATGATTTCGAAAGCCATAGGCACGGTTACCGAAGTGAGGCAGACCCGAGCGGGAGTGCAGGAGCTCGTGGTGCAGACGGGTGACGAGGTGCGCCTGGCGCTGAACCATATCAACCTCACCGGCGTGGCGGACATCGGCGATGCCGTCGTACTGAACACCACGGCGACCGAGCTGGACCTCGGTTCCGGTGGGTACGACTTCGTCATCCACAACCTCACCCGCCCGCTGGAACCGACCCCGATGGACGGGCACATCGTGCGTCTCCGCTACACTCCCATGCAGCACACCGTGCTGGCGGTTGAAGAGCCAGCTTCCCCGCATCACGAGGTGATGCAGAACGCGACGTCACTCAATGGTATGCCGGTGGTGTGCTGTGGACTGCACAGTCAGGTAGCAGCGGTCGCAGCCGCTCTGCACCACTACACCGGCGGCAGACGTCGGGTCGTTTACGTCATGACCGACTCGGCGTCGCTGGCGCTGGGGGTAAGCCGGCTTGTTCCGGCACTCTCGGAGGCTGGATGGTTACACGGTGTCATCACGGTGGGACAGGCGTACGGCGGCGACCTGGAGGCAGTCAACGTGTATAGCGGTCTGCTGGCTGCGCGTCATGTGCTGGGCGCGGACGTCACGGTCGTGGCGCAGGGCGTTGGCAATACCGGCACGGCGACCACTTTTGGCTTTTCGGGTATAGACCAGGGCATCGCGCTGAACGCCGTGGCGGCGCTGGGAGGCATCCCGATCGCCTGCATTCGGCTCAGCTTCGCCGACCCTCGTCCGCGTCACTACCGGGTCAGCCACCACACGTTGACGATCCTCAGCCGTGTGGTGATGACGCGGTGCCATGTGCCCGTGCCGGAGCTCAATCCGCCGCGCCTGTGGGAGGTGCTTGGGCAGCTGGAGGAACACGGGATCGCAGCACGACACCTGGTCCGCGTGCTGGATGGTTCGGCGGCTCTGGACCTGCTTCGCAAACAGCAGATTCACGTGACCACGATGGGACGCACCATGCTGGAGGACAGAGAGTACTTTCTCGCTGCAGCGGCGGCAGGTTCTCATGCAGCAGAGCTATCCGTCGCGCAAGAAGCGGTTAAACGAGTAGGGTAAGAAGAGTGCAGGAAGAGGTCGTCCGATCAGATCGCATTTTCCAGGGGCGCGTGGTCAACCTGCGGGTGGATACCGTACGTCTGCCTAACGGCAGAGTTTCTCAGCGCGAGATTGTGGAGCACCGAGGTGCGGTCGCCATCGTCCCGATGCTGGATGACGAGACCGTGCTCATGATAAGGCAGTTTCGGTTGGCAGTAAATGAGGTGTTGCTGGAGGTACCAGCCGGCACGCTCGAACCGGGAGAACCCGTTGAGGTTTGCGCCTCCCGCGAGCTCGAGGAGGAGACGGGATACCGCGCGCGCCACCTGAGCCCCCTTTTCAGCCAGTATCTGGCTCCCGGCTATTCGCAGGAGATACTGCACGTCTTTCTGGCGCGCGATCTGGAACAGACCGCACAACGCACGGAAGAGGACGAAAGCGTGGAAGTTGTGCCGATGCCGCTGGACGAGGCGGTGGACAAGGTGCTTTCCGGAGAGATCAAAGACGCCAAGACCATTGCCGCTCTGCTGGTCACCTACTACGTGCTCAACAGTCGCCGGTAGCGCTCCAGCAACTGCTGTGCCGTTCGGTCCCATGTGTAGTTCTGCAGGACATGTTCCCTGCCTCGCTTCCCCATCTCCTCCCAGCAATCCCTCTGACGGTAGGCGTTCTGCAGAGCGTTTGCCAGCGCTGAAACGTCGTCTGGCGGCACCAGCCAGCCTGTCTCGCCGTGCCGTACGGTTTCCGCCAGACCGCCAGAGCTGGAGGCAATCACCGGCTTCCCAACCGCCATCGCCTCTAAAGCGAACAGTCCCAGCCCCTCGCGGCGTGAAGGAACCACTGCAAGGTCGCTCGCCGCCCACGCCCCTTCCAGAGAGGGCAGATAACCAGTAAACCGCACCCTCTCCCCTGCCCCACTCTGCCCCGCCAGTTGCACGAGGTGCTCGCGGTCGGGACCGTCCCCCACAATCAGCACATACCATTCGGGAGCATGTACCAATGCCCGCAACAGCACATCGACCCCTTTGTCACTCATCAGGCGCGCCACACATAGAGCTACAGGGTTTGCTTCCGGAAGGTTCCACTGACGGCGCGCTGAAGTCCTCTGCTGGAGGCTGAAGCGTATGGCATCGGTATCTACACCTCCGGGAACCACCACACATTTGGAGGCACTGTCAGGAAACAAGCGTATCCATCCGTCCATTACGGCTCCGGAAACGGTATGGATCAACGAGGCAGTAGTGGAGGCACGCCGCAAGAGTGCTCGCAGGGGGGGCGAGAGATGCTCAGGGGGCAGGTTGTGCAGGCTGATTACCCATCGCCTCGGCGGCATGAGCGCCAACACCCCTACCGCCCGCAGTCCGTGCGCATGAACGATATCGAACCCGCCTTCCCATCGCCGAACTTCCAGGGCACAGCGCACGTCGTTCACCGGGTGGGGATGGTCGGTGATCTCCCAGCTTCGGGTGGCGATTTGCGGTAGTGCGGAGTGCATCGATTGCGGACAGGAAACCTCTATCCGCACCCCCTCGTCCTGCAGGCGCGGCAACACGCTCTGCAGGAAGCGCAGAACTCCACCGGAAGCTGGGCGAGTCAAGTGGAGCACGCGCATGGCTGACTAGGGCGCCGGTCTTTCGGGCAGGCGACGCACGCGAACGGTCACGCGCACATTGCTGGTAGTCACCTGCGCACCCTCCACCGGGCGCAATGCGACGGTCCTGCTCACATCCGAATCCAGGTTGTCTATATCAATTGGTTCGGTCTCCAGGCTGTGCACCCGCGCCAGCACCTCCGGCTTACCGGAAATGACTACCGTGCGCGGCTCCACCGTGATTTCTTCAATGGCGACGCTTGGGTCCGGCTTCCCTTTCCACATCGGTGTGACGAGAACCGTCTTGGTCAGGCTAATCGGAGCCAGCTTCATCACCACGCGCGCCTGCGACGGTCGTACCGTCACGCCCGACACCGGGTTGTTCTCTCCATCCACCGCCACAATCGGCACGTCGTCGTCGATCTCCCCACCAGCGCGCTCCGGAACCGCGTTCACAATCAGTCTTCGCACCTGGCTTACCCGTTCGCGCGGTCCTGTCACCTGCGCGCTCTCCGGAACGACAATGGGCGACATGTAGACAAAGCCCTCGGGTGGAGTGTTTACAAACAGACACTCTACCTTGAACTCCTTGCTGATACGCCGTGTCAGCGTTACCTGCACGGTCGGCGGCATAATCCCCACCTGCACATCCTGAAGCATCTCTCTGGTCAGGTTGAGCTGTACGGGTAAGCGCTGTCTGCCCTCACCTGCGTTAGAAGCGTCCACCATGGCACGAATGCCGCGCGGGGCTATCTGCTCCACGTTACTGCGCACGCCCGTCAGCACCACCGTCACCTGAGGCGGGGTCACCACTGGCGCCTCGTAGCCGTTCTGTACGTGCCGAACCTCCACATCTACCGTGAATCGCTGGGTGATGGTGGGGTTTCTTTCCGCGTTGACATACAGCCAGATAAGGATGGCACTGCTCAGCGCCATCAGCTTCTCGGGAATATTCTCGCCCAGCACGCGCCACACGAGAGGTCACCTCCGCTCCGTCTGCACCGATTGCCCTTTGCCCTGCTCGCGCCGACCGAATATCCAGCCGGGACGCCACCGCATGGTTTGACGTAGGCTCTCCAGCGCCTGTTTCGGGGGCTGGGCGGTCAGCAGGTTTATCAGGCGCTCGCGCAGGTTGTCCTCACGAAAGCCTCGCTGCAGTCGCCCTGAGAATGCCACCGAGATGATGCCCGTCTCCTCGGATACCACGAGAGCCACTGCTCCCCGTTCCGAAGCGCCGATAGCTGCCTTGTGCCGCATGTGCACGTTCTGATCCACCATCGGGTTCTCGGTCAGAGGAAGCGTGCACCCCGCCGCGATGATACGGTCCCCGCAGATAACCACTGCACCATCGTGCAACGGGTTGCCGGGGTAGAAGAGGGATGTCAGCAACCGTGCGCTCACTTTAGCGTCTATCGGCACGCCCGGGGAGACGTAGTAGTCCAGCGACGGATACGGCTCGAAGACAATCAGCGCTCCCACCTTTTGCCTTGCCATTTCGGTTGCCGCGCGCACCACCTCGTTCACCACTGTTGTCAGGTTCTCGCGGCCGATGGGATTGATGCTCTGTCCCCAGAAGCCCAGCCTGCCCATCTCCTCCAGCGCGTGTCGCAACTCCGGGTAAAAGAGGATAACCAGTGCAACCGGACCCAGAGGAAGAACCTGCCGCATCAACCAGTTTAAGGTAGTCAGTCCCAGTTTGCCGCTGATGTACATCAGCAGAAAGAAGAGAAACAGCCCCGACATGATTTGCCATGCGCGGGTACCCTTCGCCAGCAGAATGAGGCGGTACAGGAGATAGGCGACTGCGAGGATATCTGCCAGCAGCACCAGCGTGGTTGCTACATCCAGTTCCCGCAAAGTGACCAGTAACGGTTTGAAGACCGTTTCGAAGACGGACAACGCACCACCTAACCAGCTGCCATGTTGTTGGGGTCGGTTTCAGTATAGCACAAAGCCCCGTACTCCGCAACGCCCCCTGCTTTATTAGGACACCTTCTGAGGGCGCAAGGTTCCGCAATTGAGTTAGAAGTTCGTTTCACTGCCTGAGGGGGGACGCGGCGCGTCCAGTGTTTCGGCGCGCACCCGGCGAAACTGCAGCAGTCGCTCCGACAGACCTCCAGCGACCATCCACTCCACCCCTTCCTGCCTTGCAAGGATGGAGGATTCAGGAGATGCCCACTCCTCGCCGAGTACCACAGGCATCACGTCGATGCCCAACGCACGAAGGGTCTCCGCCCGCATCCGCGCGCGACGCACATCCTCTCCGTTCACTTTGAGCGAAACCTCCACCAGCAGAACCTGTTCGCCTTTCCTCCAGATGATGTCAGACAGCGTGGGATCAGAAGCTGGTTCCAGCATTCGCTGATCCACATGGATGGGCGTCATCCACTGTGTGAGGAGCCGACGAATGTGCGGCTCGGCTGGCGACCCACCATCACCACCAGCGAACAGCAAAGAGGCGCGCCGAACCGTCTGCTGTTCATACTGCTCGCCTTCGCGGCGCCCGGCTTCACCACGCTGCCAGTCCATCAGTCGGTTAAGGCTTGCGGCGCTGAGACGCTGCGCCTCGACGAGTTCCTCCATCCGTTGCTCGGTGCGTCGCTGCGCCTCCGCGAGTTCCTCGACGCGCTGGCTAAGGCGTGCCACCGACTCGTCTGTGCGTTGCTGCGCCTCCGCGAGTTCCTCGACGCGCTGGCTAAGGCGTGCCAACGACTCGTCCGTGCGTTGCTGCGCCTCCGCGAGTTCCTCGACGCGCTGGCTAAGGCGTGCCACCAACTCGTCCGTGCGTTGTTGTGCCTCTGCGAGGCGAACCATCGCTGCCGAAAGCTCTGCCAGCTTCTCCGAATGCTCACGCTGAATCTGCACCACTTCGCTGAGCGTTGCACGAATCTGTGCCATCTCTTGCGAGTGCTGCTGGTGCGCCTCCGCTATCTCCCTCACAAGGTCAGGGAGCTGAAGCAGGTCGTCACTCAACAGCACGCGGCGCAGCTCGGAACGCCATTCGGGGTGCTGTTCCAGTATTCGTATCAGGTCATGAAGGTCGCTGGTTTCCATCGCCATCTACAGGCTTCCTCCTGTAGCCATTATACCCGTTCGGGTGGGTGGTGCGGGCGTGATGGCATCTCCTTGCCGAAAATCCATCTCAGCAGCGGAATGGCTGCCGAAAGGGTCTTGGCGCGGTGGCTGATCCGATTCTTACGCTCCATGGGCAGTTCCGCCATCGTGCACCCCAGCTCCGGCAGGTAAAAGATGGGGTCGTAGCCGAAACCATGCTCGCCGAGCGGCTCCCAGTAAATCCAGCCCTTGCAGGTATCGCGCAGGATGTATTCGGCGTCCCACGGCGTGCTGATCGCCACCACCGAGTTGAACCGGGCGGTGCGTTGCTCCTGAGGGACGCCCTCCAGCAGCTCCAGCAAGCGCGCGATCTTCACGTCCCACGGGGTTTCCTCGCCGGCAAATCGCTTGGAGTGCACGCCCGGCTTGCCGCCCAGGTAGTCCACCTCCAATCCGCTGTCGTCGGCGATGCAAACTCTGCCCGTGTGTGCGACGGCAGCGCGCGCCTTGATCAGCGCGTTGGTGATGTAATCGTCGCCGTCTTCGTCCGGTTCGGGGTATGGGGGACAGTCGCGCAGGGAGAGGATACGGATATTTTCCTCCTCCAGCACCTGCAGGAGCGCGTGCATCTCGTGGAACTTCTTCAGGTTGTTGGTTGCGATGACCAGTTCCCGTGCCATCTACAGGATATCCTTCAGCACCTCGCGTTGTATGTGAAAGACCTGATTCAAGCCGACCTGTGCCAGGTCCAGCAGTTTGTTCAGCCGGTCCCTTCCGAAGGGCAGTCCCTCCGCCGTGCCCTGCACCTCCACGAATTTGCCCTTGCCGGTCATCACCACATTCATATCCACCGATGCCTGATAGTCCTCATCATAGCAGAGATCCAGCAGGTCGGCACCGCCGACCACGCCCACACTGATTGCGGCAACGATGTCTGTGAGGGGCATATGCTTGATCATGCCCTTCTGCAGCATCCAGTGCAACGCCTCAGCCAGCGCCACAAACCCCCCCGTAATCGACGCTGTGCGCGTGCCTCCGTCCGCCTGCAGCACATCGCAATCGATGGTGATCGTGCGTTCCCCAAGGTTCTCCAGCTGCACTACCGATCGCAGCGCCCGCCCGATCAGGCGCTGGATCTCCATGGTTCGCCCACCTGGAGTGCCCTTGGTGATCTCTCGCGGCGTGCGCTGTCGGCAGGACCGGGGAAGCATTCCGTACTCTGCCGTAACCCATCCGGTACCGGTGCCCTTCAGAAACGGGGGAACACGGTCTTCGACCGTTGCGGTGCAGATGACGCGCGTATCACCCGCCTCGATCTGGCAAGAGCCTTCCGCATACTTCATCACCCCCCGCGTCAGGCGCAGGGGACGCAGCTCCTGAGAGCCGCGCCCATCTGGACGTGCCATTCAGCAGACCCCTTTCGTTGATCTTGCGGCTTGATTCGCTGAGAAGATTATAACCCAAAACTACTGTCAAGGGAAGCAACAAAATGGCGCCCCCGAGAGGAATCGAACCTCCGCACCCGGCTCCGGAGGCCGGCGCTCTATCCACTGAGCTACGGGGGCGCACCGCACTCTTATTATAACCCCACTTCGCGACGATGTCAAAAGCCGGTGAGGATGTGTGAAAATCCATTGGGAGCGAAATATCGACGACCAGGAACGCTGTAATAAGTCCTTTCACACCCCTCTCCCAGCCTCTCCCCGAAGCGGGGAGAGGTTCCGAACTCTCCATTGCCGCGTCGGGAAGGGGGGATAGGTTTGGTCTTTCTCCAAACATCCTCTAACCCCTAACTTCCAGACCGCGGACGTCGCAGGAACTGAAGCTCGTTCATGGTGGCGCGCGATGTGACCCTCAGGAATGCTGCCCCCCTGTACGGAGTGACCAGACTGCCCCACCACACCGACTGCCTGCCCACAAACGCGCACCAGTCCTGATACTCCTGCCTGCCCGAAGGCAAACGAATCGCCGTGCATCGCGCGCCCGCCTTCTGCAGGTTCCGCGCTCGTTCATCAAGCCGACTACCTTCCGGATACAGCACGCTCACCTCCACCCGGGCGCGCAGCAGGTTAAGCAGCAAGCTCGCGATAACCTCACCACCGTCGCGACGGAGCAGTGCCTCCATCACCGTCACACTGCCTCGTCTGCGCATTGCATCGCGGAGGTCGCTTTGCAGCGACTCGTGGAAGTCGGCTTCTTCCACCCAGCGCCACGACCGGTTGCCCTTCAGAGCTTCGTTCACATATAGCATGCCGTCCAGGATGTTTCCTTCCCGCTGAATGCTCTGCAGAACATGCCTTAGCAATGCCTCCTCGGGCAGTTTACGTTCCAGGTATCCTGCGTCCCCGACCAGATAGACCTGCTGTTGAGCGCGGGTGATGGCAACGTTCAGCAGACGAGTGCCCTCTTCGGCAGGGCTACATCCCCGCAGAAAGTGCCCCGGCCACCCGAACGGCGGTGCATCCACACAGTCGAACACCATCGCCGCACGTTCCTCACCCTGAAACCGGTGCACTGTCGCAACCCGCACCTGATGCGCCAGATCAGAGTCTAGCAGCATCGCGTGAATCAGCGAAGCCTGGGCGTTGTAAGGGGTGACGATCCCCACCGTCGCAAACGGATTCTCGTTCGTCAGGTGCTGCGCCAACCCCACACACACCAATGCACTCACCACGTTGAAATGCGAGTGCCCGCTGGTCCGGTCTGAACACGCCCGCAGGGGAGCCGTGTTCACCAGAAACAGGCTATCGCGTGCGTCGCCCTCCAGGTGCTCAGGGGTGCGCAGCATTCCTCCGTACATGTGCTCGTTCACCAGCTCGCAGATGGGCGTTCTCATTCGCCACTGCTCGGCGAGGGGAACCAGATTCCAGCGCTGTTGAACCGACCCATCCGACGCTACCACGCCTGCCTGTTCGAAAATGTCGGTAGCCAGCCACTGCGCGGCTTTCTCATCCTGCGCCAGTCTGATCGGCGGTAGCTGCCGAAAGTCGCCCCCAATGATGACTCTCTTCCTGCACAAAGCCGAGAGTGCGGCAACGTAGGGAAGCGGAGCCATGCTACCCTCATCGATAAGCAGCACGTCAAACCGACGCTCGTGCAGAAGTGGGTCGGTGGCTGCCTTTGCCAGAGTGCAGGCGATCAATTCGGCGTTGTCCATCAATCGACGGCGTTCGCGCTGAAAGCCGTGATCGGCTTTACCGCCAGCGTCGCCCGGACTCGCGAGGCGATTGCTGAGCAACAGCGGTTGCAGGCGGGGGTGTTCGGATATACCCAGCCGCAGGACAGCGCCCTCCGCGACCTTTCGAACCCATTCGCCGTCAGAGCCGACTGCATCCAGCAGCTTGATGAGCGCCCTGTCCACCGCGACGTTGGTGTTGGAGACCAGCAGCACGCTCTCGCCACGACGCACGCACGCTTCTGCAATCCACGCAAGGGTGGTGGTTTTGCCTGTGCCCGGAGGTCCCCACACAAACAGCACCGGCGCTACTGCCGAGAGGGCGATGGCAGTTCGCTGTTCCGCGTTGGGACGTTCGTGAGCGGGGGTATCTCCTTCGCCCATACACCGCAGAGCGGACAATATGGAGTAGTCTGGCTCCACCACAGCAACCCGTCGCAAGCCGAAGACAGCGGAAGTGGTATCTATCTCGAAGCGGCGCGGCGACTGGGTCTGTTCCTCCAGCAGGTGGTGCAGCCGCTCAAGGATGAAGGTGAGGTCAATCAACAGCTGGCACGCGCCCACGCTCTCCCCGAGGTCGGAGGTGACCACATGCACTTCATACCCGGAGGCGAAGACCACCTCCCCATCTATCTCCGATTCGCCTGTATCAATCACCACCGGCGCATCTTCCAGCGAAGGGTGGACCTGTTTCGCCGTCTCGAAGCGGTACACCGCTCTACTATCCTCCATCTGCTGCCGTCGCTCCGCCCAGATGGCTCGCAGGCTCTTGAGGTTCGCGCGGTCTGCCTGCTGTGCGATGATCTCCGCCTCTACGGCGTTCTTGAGGTGCTCGTACAGGGCGACAGTGTTCATGAGAGTATTATGCGCGAGGTCAGGCGCGATGTCAACCTGACGAGCAGACTGGTTCGTGGCAGAATCGCCCCGAACCCCTTTCACGCTGGGCTTATTTCAGCTCCTTATTGTAGGCGATAAGCAGGCTGATCCGGCGGTTGGAGTAGTGATACGGGTCGTTGGGCACGCGAAGCTTGTTATCGGCGTAACCGCGCACCTGGTAAATCTGTCCTTTTCGCAGTCCGCCAGCCTCCAGGATGCGCCGTGCGGCGTTAGCGCGGTTTGCGGAGAGCTCCCAGTTGGTCATGCCTCCCCGCGCGAACGGTCGGCTGTCGGTATGTCCCTCGATAATGATGCGGTTGGGCAGTTTGGAGAGATACCGGGCGATGCGCGTGAGCAGCTGTCGTGCCTGTGGGTTCACTTCCGCGCTGCCGCTGACGAAGAAGACCGACTGGGAGCTCTCCAAAAGCTCCACGCGCAGTCCTTCGTCCACAATCTGTATCTTCACGTAGGGCTTCAGGTTGCGGAACTCGGGCACTCCAGCTACCACATTCTCCAGCTCCTGCTTTGCCAGTTCCATCCGCTGTTTCTCGGTGACCTCGTCCGGTTTGGGCGCGTCTTTTTCGCCAGCTTTTACCGCCCCAGCGTCGGGCGCGATGCTGAAAGCCAGCTTCCCCTCGTTCACCGCTTTCATGAAGCCAACCGGGTCTTTGAAGTAGGCGGCTATCGCCTCTTTGATGTTCTGGCTCAACCCGATAATCCACATCACCAGGAAGAACGCCATCATGGCGGTCACAAAGTCGGCATAAGCGACCTTCCA
>OGCI01002826.1_pt1 | contig 10616 bp, 9 predicted proteins | sample 1570021 | NCBI WGS metagenome assembly OGCI01 (sample SAMN06264664, study PRJEB24512) | hot springs metagenome | isolation source: Hot spring water | place: South Africa: Tshipise | collected 2015-06-21
TGCCCCGACTTTACTTTCACAAGGTTTGCACTTGTCGGAATTGGGCTAGATGGCAAGAGTGGGGTGCCGATCAATTCATTAATTAAACTAGATTTCCCAGCAGAAAAGTGTCCACAAAAAGCAATTATAAACTCTTCATGATACACCTTCTTTATTAATTGCTTTGTTTGATCCGCTTGTACGATCCCCCCGATCTCGACAAATTGATCATGAAGTGCGATCAAACGATATATCCATTGTTGCAACGTTTCTGTCTTTGTCATTTGCATTCTTTCCCATACCCCTTTTAAAAAAATCTACCTCCATTTTACTGTAGTTCACAAAAAAAATACATAAAAATCCCCTATTCACCAGGGGATTTTAACAAACATAACGCACGCTCCTCTTCACGAATACGAACAGATAATAAAAATGCGTTGCATATAGTGAAGATGACAGCCGTCCAATATGCTTGAAACATGAGCGGAATAATAATTAATTCTAACACAACGACAAAGTAATTCGGATGGCGCAACCACCGATACGGTCCTTTCCGTATCCGTTCCGCTTCTGGCAATACGATGATTTTTGTATTCCAATACCGTCCAAGTGAAGCAATAGTCCAAAGACGAAACAGCTGTAAAACAATAAATATTTTAAGCAAAATAGACCATAATGGTGACGGACGTTTACGCATTCCCTCAAGCAAAAGCGAAACAAAAAATAAACTGTGCATCCCTACCATATACTTATAGTGATTTTGTCCAAATTCTAACGCCCCCCTCCTTTTCATCCAATGTTCATTTCTTCTTGCCCAACATAATTCCGAAATCCTTTGAACGATTAAAAGAAAAAATAGTCCCCACTTCATCTCACATCTTCCCATTTAAGTAATAAAAGTTCACAGCTAAATCCCGGTCCCATCGCCAGCATTAAACCGTATTCCTCTTGCGTTATCGATTGTTGTAAAAAGCGCTGTAAAACAGCAAGTACAGTTACGGACGACATGTTTCCGTACTCTCGCAAAACAGACATAGCATGGGTTAACTGATCTTCACTTATATGTAAACAATCTTGATAAGCATCAAGCACTTTTTTACCGCCCGGATGCACAATAAAATGTTCAATTTGCGTCAGATCAACCCCATTTTGTTTTAAAAAAGATTGGACGATTTCACCAACTGATTGACGAATGATTGTCGGAATATGCTTAGAGAACACGACATAAAAACCTTGATCTTTTATATCCCATCCCATAACGTTTTCCGTGTCGCGCATAAACGTCGTTTGCATGTTGAGCACACAAGGGGCTGTGTTCCATTGCTGTACATCATCCCCCACAACACACGCACAAGCTACTCCATCAGCGAATAGCGATGTGCCAATGAGGTTGCTTTTGGAAACATCATCGAGCTGAAATGTTAAACTACAAAATTCTACTGCGAGAACGAGCACTTTCGCCTGCGGATACGCCCGACAGTAATCTACCGCTCGAGCGATCCCGGCTGCCCCTCCTGCACATCCAAGCCCCCATATCGGAATGCGTTTTGTATGCACAGAAAAAGGAAGCTCATTCATCATTTTCGCTTCAATGCTCGGTGTCGCCATTCCTGTTGTGGAAATGTAAAAAATTGCTTCAATCTCTTCAAAAGGAATATTTTTGCTACGTAAACAGCGCTCAATCGCTTCTTTTCCGTACTGAACAGCATATTCAATATACTTTGCATTTTTTTCTGCAAATGAATGGGCTGTCGTATACCAATCTAACGGTTGTACAAACGTTCTTGATTGAATATGGTCGTTTTCAAAAATCGATAGTAAACGGTCAATCTGTTCATAACGATCACGAAAAAGATTTTTTACTGTATGCATTACTTCCTTTTGCGACACACGGTATGGAAGTTGAGCTAGTTCAACAGCAACAATCTTTGGCATGCATTTCCCTCCTCTCGATAATGATAATATTTTTCCTATAAATAAAATTTATACCTATAAAATAGAAAAGCTTTCCTCAATGCAACTAGGAGGAAAGCTTTCGACGTTTTGAAAGGAGGTATGTTGTTGTGCACTTTCATTATAACGCAATTTATTGTTTCGTCACTATGTTTTTTATGTTTTCTTTGTCTGTATTTGTCGAAAAATGATGTAATTGAAACAAAAATTTTGTTATGATGAACAAAAAGGGGGTCTTGTTATGGCGTTAGGTGAAAAAATTACAACGATTTTAAACGGAACGATCGAATCCATTCGATCTGTCATTCCGTTGACGATGACAATCGACAAACCTTCATTGTTTACCCAACCTTTTACACAAACATCTATTAGCGTATTAATTGGGATGACAGGGGATTTACGCGGACGTCTGATCATTGAAGGGCATGAAACGATGTTCGGAAACATTGGGGAAACGATGTTCGGCATGCCATTGGAAGGAGAAATGCTCGAATCATTTACGGGTGAACTCGGTAATATGATCGCAGGAAACTTGGCTACGATCGTCTCCCAAAAAGGAATTACAATCGATATTACACCTCCAACCGTACTCGTTGGCCAAACAAAAATTTACGGCTTTGATAAGGCTTTTCGTGTACCAATCTACTTCGAAAGCAAAGGAGAATTACAACTTATTTTAACAATTGATAATGAGTAAATGAACGAAGCTTGCGCCTGTAAGCTTCGTTTTTTATTTCACATCCATCTTTTTCTAAATATTTCACACTTTTTTCACAACCTCACAACATTCATGTGACAAAAGTCACAGCTATACCTTATTTTTACGGTTATGATGATGGTAAAGTAACGAATGAACAATTTGTGAAACATGTCCAGAAAGCGTTTCATTTCACAAATTGTTTTGTATGATGTAAGTGTATACATTTCTATTTAAGGTTTATTAAGGAAGGAGGTAGCCGAAATGAAAACGCAATTAAACACAAACACACCAAAAACGAAAGTGGAGAAAGAACCTGCATTAAAGGGAACGCTTGCTTCTGTTTTGTTTTTAGGATTTTTCCTTATTTTCACGTGGGTAAGCGTGTATTTCTTGTTTTTAAATCGTTTATAGAGAGAAAGGAGACGGGACGTCATGCACATGCATAAGTATGAGAAAATCTGGCTATTTTTCGGCATCGGCTCGCTATTCGTATTTTTAGCTGTCTTAGGGGTCGGTGCATTCGCACAAGGCTCACAGCCACCAAGCTGTTTAACAACGATCGACCCAGAAAAAGTAGATCAAACGCCGCCATTTGATCAGCCAGGCCTTGTTAAAACAGGAGATAACGAATATCAACTAAATATTGTTGCTTCTGCGTTTGCTTATATACCAAATCAAGTGGAAATTCCGAAAGGGGCAAAGGTGACGATTAACGTAGCAACAAAAGACGTCATCCACGGATTTGAGATAGCGGGGACAAACGTAAACATGATGGTTGAACCAGGCTATGTAAGCAGCTATACGCAAACGTTCGATAAAGTTGGTGAGTACGTTGTTTTATGTAACGAATATTGTGGTGCCGGTCATCATTTAATGACGGCGAAAGTGAAGGTGGTTGAACAATGATGAACGGAACATGGAAAGTAGACGCTCGTGATGGCAAATTAGCAATGGCTCATATTTATGTCGCTTTCGTTGCCCTTGCATTAGGAGGACTCGCTGGTTTATTACAAGTGCTTGTACGCTCTGGAAAATTTGAATTACCAGCAGGCATTAGCTATTATACAATTTTAACAACTCACGGTGTTTTACTTGGACTCGTTTTAACTACATTCTTTATCATCGGTTTTCAATTTGCTGCTGTAAGCCGTACGGCTGGAACACTTTCTGATCGCGTTCGTTTTTGGGGTTGGGTCGGCTTCTGGCTCATGACAATCGGCACAGCCATTACTGCATTTTACATTTTAATTGGTGAAGCTTCTGTTTTATATACGTTTTATGCACCTCTACAAGCACATGCAGGATTTTATATCGGTTTAACACTTGTCGTTGTTGGTAGTTGGATTAGCGGCTTTGCAATGTTTGCTCATTATGCGAAATGGAAAAAAGCCCACCCGGGTCAAGTGAGCCCACTACTTACATTTATGTCTGTTGTGAATATGATTTTATGGCTCATTTGCTCACTTGGTGTAGCGGCAACTGTATTGTTCCAACTTATCCCTTGGTCATTAGGCTATGTTGATCGCATTAACGTACTTGTGAGTCGAACATTGTTCTGGTACTTTGGTCACCCGCTCGTATATTTCTGGTTATTACCGGCATATATGATTTGGTATGCGATTATCCCAAAAATTATTGGTGGAAAAATGTTTTCTGACTCACTTGCCCGCATGTCGTTCATTTTATTCTTAATTTTCTCGATTCCTGTCGGTTTTCACCATCAACTCGTGGAACCTGGAATCGATCCAGCTTGGAAATACCTACAAGTTGTCTTAACGTTTATGGTCGTTATTCCATCACTTATGACTGCGTTTTCGATGTTTGCAACGTTTGAAATGTACGGACGCTCAAAAGGAGCGACAGGATTATTCGGATGGTTACGAAAATTACCATGGGGTGATGCCCGCTTCTTTGCACCATTTATCGGTATGTTGTTCTTTATCCCTGCCGGTGCTGGCGGTCTTGTAAACGCATCACACCAATTAAACCAAGTCGTTCATAACACAATTTGGGTAACTGGTCACTTCCATTTAACGCTAGCTACAACAGTCGTATTGACGTTCTTTGGCGCAGCATATTGGCTCATCCCGCACTTAACGGGACGTGTCATGACAAAAGCGATGAACCGTTTAGCAATCATTCAAACAATTGTTTGGTCTATCGGTATGATCTTTATGTCTAGTGCTATGCATTTTGCAGGACTACTCGGTGCTCCACGTCGTTCAGCGTTTTCGACATACGGTGATGCACCACAAGCGCTTGAGTGGATTCCTTATCAAATCGCTCAAGCCGTTGGAGGAACGATCTTGTTTATCGGTATTATTCTCGTGCTCATTATCGTTACAAACTTAGCATTTTTCGCACCAAAAGGTGAAACAGAGTTCCCTGTGGCAGAAGTTGCTGAACAAGCCGAACGTACACCTCTTGTATTCGAAAACTGGAAATTATGGATTGGCATTGCGGTTGTCCTTATTTTAATCGCATATACCGTTCCGTTTATCGATATGATCCAAAATGCACCTCCTGGCTCAAAAGGATTTAAACTTTGGTAAAAAAAACCGGGCGAATGCCCGGTTTTTTATAGTCGGTAAATATGTTTATATTTTTCCTCTAAATAGCGGATTAAGTACGTTGGATTTAAACCTTCCCCTGTCACGTCTTGCAACATATCAAGTGGCTTTTTTGTCTTTCCATATTGGTGAATATGCTTTGTAAGCCACTCACGAATACAAACAAGTTCCCCGTTTTCAAGCAGCTGTTCAAAATTTGGTAAATCTTTTTCAAGTGCATGTTTAAACTGTGCAGCATACATATATCCAAGCGCATACGATGGAAAATAGCCAAAACTTCCTCCCGCCCAATGCACATCTTGTAAAATCCCTTCCGCGTCACGCTCTGGGCGAATACCTAAGTACGATTCATATTTCTCATTCCAAATATATGGTAAATCTTTTACTTCGACTTCACCATCAAATAGTGCTTTTTCTATTTCATATCGAACGATAATATGCAATGGATACGTAAGCTCATCGGCTTCAATACGAATAAGCGACGGCTTCGACTCATTAATCGCTCGGTAGAAATCATCTAATGAAATGTGGGCGAAATGTGGAGCATATTGTTGTAACAGGCTGTAATATCGCTTCCAAAACGAATAATGGCGGGCAATAAAGTTTTCATAAAAGAGCGACTGCGATTCATGAATGCCCATTGACGTACCGTCATAAAGCGGTGTACATGCTAAATCTTTAGAAATATTTTGTTCATACAAAGCATGGCCGCATTCATGGATTGTACCAAATACTGCTGTACGAAAATCGTTTTCATCATACTTCGTTGTAATGCGAACATCGCCAGCATTTAACGTAATAGCAAACGGATGAACTGTCTCATCGAGCCGCCCAGCATCAAAGTCGTATCCTAATTCTTTTAAAAGGGCTAAGCTAAACGCCCGCTGCTTTTCTTTTGGAAACGGCTGAAATAAAAAGCTCGTATCCGGTTTGTGACGTGACTGATTTATTTGTTGAACGAGCGGAACGATATGATCACGCAATGTTGAAAAAACACGATCTAGCAAATCAACGGTTACACCCGGCTCATATAAATCTAATAACGTATTGTACGGATGTCCGTTTGTCCCCCAATATGTAACAAATCGCTTTGTAAAATCGACAAGCTGTTTTAAATACGGTTCAAAAAGCGAAAAATCAGATTTTGCTTTCGCTTCCTCCCATACACTTTCTGCTTTCGATTGTAAAACGACATATTGCTTATATTCATCAGCAGGGATTTTTTTATTTCGTTCGTATTCTTTTTGACATTCCTCTAACGTATAACGAGTAACAGGCGACAATTGTTCTTGTACCGATTTAGCGGAAAGTTCCGCAATATAAGCAGCCATTTGCTCGGAAGTTGACATATAAAACGCCTCTTGCGACAGCATTCCAATCACTTCAGAGCGTTGTTCAACCCCTTTTTTCGGTGCCCCGGTACGCAAATCCCAATACATGAGAGAAATAGCCTCTTTATATGCCATCATTTTTTTGACGTACTGCAAAAATTGCTTTTCCACTTCTTGAATGTTTTTTTTCATGTTCTTCCCTCCATTCCGTTGTATTGTTATTCTACAATACTTACAAACATTCCTTTATTTTTGTTGTACGTCTGTTGGCAATACGCGCTTTATTGTTTCAATTACTTGGACTGGCTCATCATCTGTTACAAAAACGCATACGATGCCACGATCATCCCTTTGACGAATTAACCGACCTACTCCTTGGCGCAACCGCAAAATCATATATGGGACATCGACTTCCCAAAACGGATTGTCCGTTTGTTTTCGTTTCGCTTGAAAAACAGGATCATTCGGCGGATAAGGAAGAGACCAAATGATGACGTTACTTAACGACGGACCAGGAATATCTAATCCTTCCCATAAATGTTCGGCACATAAAATAGTTTCTTCTTCATTTTGAAAGCGGGAAACAAGTTCGCTAATTTCTTGATCACCTTCAAATAAAAATGTGAACCCTTCCTCCTGTTGGGCTCGAGCTTTAAATTCGTTCAATTGCTCGCGTGTTGGGAATAATACGAGTGCACGCCCGTTCGTTTCACGTATTTTGTTCATTGCATACGTGTATTTTTCTTCAAATATTTGCTCATTATTTTCAAAAATTGGCATGTAAATCGTCATCTGTTCATCATAATCGAACGGTGAGTCAACATGAAACGATAAATATTCGTCAATGCCAAGACTTTTTGCCATATAATCAAACGATTTTTCATTTGATAATGTAGCAGAAGAAAAAATAAACGGAATACGTTTAGAAAATACTTTTTCACGCAACACTTCTTGTACCGTTCTTGGCATGATGACGAGCGTATTGCCATCAAGTGACGATTCAAGCCATGTGATCGCGTCACGGTTGTGAATGAATAAATATAGTGAATGATGAATTTGGTCTAAATACTCATCGACAACTTTCAATTGATAATGATCAATCGTATACGTTTCACTCTCGAATACGAGCTCATCTCCAATTTGTTCAATTTTCATCCGCAACGTTTGCGCTAGTTGCAAAAGAGACGGAGTAAACGTTAATTCTTGACGATTGGATCCTGGTACGACTTTGGCGTGATTCATCAATTCATCGAAAAATCGTACGCTAAGTTGTAATGTATCTTCAATTAAATAAGCAAGTTGTTCACGAATATCATTTTCTAACAAACGGGACAACAGCGTTTCCAACGTTGTTTCTTTCATGCGGTATGTTAGCGCTTTTTGGGCAGCAAATTCTAACAAATGTCCTTCATCAAAGATGACGCAGCTCGCTTCAGGTAAAAGCGGCAACTGTCCTTCTCGCTTTCGGGCTTCATACGTCCAAATATGTTCCATGTAAAAATCGTGCGAGCAAATAATTAAATCGGTTGCTTTTCGATAATGATCGCGCGATAACGTTTGACCACAACGATGGCGTTTGTCACACGCTAAACAGTCTTGAAACGGATCCCAAGCAATTTTTGACCATTGTTCATCACTTAAATGCGCGTAATCTTTTCGGTCACCATAATGATAAAACGTCTGAAGGGGAGCATGATCATGAACAAACGGTGGCAACTCATCGAAAATTTGCTCATACAATTCCTCTTCTTCGGTCATTAGCACATCATCGAGTTTGTTCAAACATAAATATTGATCTGGTGATTTTGCCAAACGAACATCAATGTTCATATGTAAAACACGTGAAATTTTTGCAATATCCCCTTCTTTTTTCACAAGCTGTTCGATTAACGTTTCATCTGCACAGGCAATAATCGCCGGCTTTCCGATATAGCGAGCATAACAAATAGCATATAGCAAATATACAATTGTTTTTCCTGTCCCTACGCCCGCTTCAGCAAACATCACTTTTTTTTCTTTAAATGCCCGCTCGAGTTGAAACGCCATAAAAATTTGTTCATCCCGTAATTCAAAACCTGCTTCAGGTAAAATGTCGTAAAATACGTCCCCAATCCATTCATTTAATTTATCAAAAAAACTTTCATTTTTACTTAATACAAACGGATATTTGCTCATACGTTTTTAGCCCCTCCATCAATTTAAACGAAGTACACAAACATTAATTATCGACCAAAAAAAGAAAGAAGTCAATGAAGTTGAAAAGAAAAAGCTGTCAACAAGACAGCTTGTCATATGAACGGGGAGGACGAGATCCCCAAAACTGATAATATTGTGTTTCAATAAAACCGTTAAATAGTTTCCGACGTTTCGTTGCTTGTTTCCCATATAACTGCTCAAATCGGCGATGAGATGTCAGCATATAAATAGACCACGTATCAAGCGCAGCAAATGTTTTTCCCATTTCCCGATACAATTGCTCCACTTCTTCTTTCTCTCCTAATCGTTCGCTATACGGCGGATTGCCGACAATGACGCCATATTCGTCTTTCGTTCGAAAATCTTTTACTTGCATCTGTTTAAATGTAATTAAATCCGCTAGTCCCGCTTCTTGTGCGTTCGTTTTTGCGATATCAACCATGCGATGATCAATATCAAATCCAATAATGTGTAGCGGTTGGTCATATCGTGCTAAATCTTCAACTTCCTCACGCGCTTCGTCCCATAAGCGCGCAGACATCCAATCCCATTGTTCAGATACAAAATCACGATTAAATCCCGGAGCAATATGTTGACCGATCAACGCTGCTTCAATAGCGATCGTTCCTGACCCACAAAATGGATCAACAAATGGGCGATCCGGTGTCCAATTCGTTAGTTGAACAAGCGCCGCCGCTAGCGTTTCTTTTAATGGAGCCTCTCCTTGTTTTACACGATATCCTCTTTTATGCAGTCCTGCACCGCTCGTATCGATTGTCAACGTGGCAACATCTTTATGTAAAGCTACCTCAACGCGAAACAATGCTCCTGTTTCCTCAAACCACGACACACGGTAATGTTGCTTTAAATGTTCAACAATTGCTTTTTTTACGATCGCTTGACAATCTGGTACACTAAATAACTTCGATTTAACCGATTTACCTACGACAGGAAATTGTCCGTCAATAGGCAAAAATTGCGACCATGGGAGCGCTTTTGTTTGTTCAAACAACTCATCAAACGTTGTCGCAGGGAATTCCCCTACTTTTATTTTTACCCGGTCAGCTGTTCGAAGCCATAAGTTTGTGCGGCAAATCGCCCTTTCATCCGCAACAAATATCACTTTTCCATTTTCCACCTGACACTCATAGCCAAGCGCTCTAACTTCATTTGCAACGATTGCCTCAAGTCCCATCGCTGCAGTAGCAATTAACGTTATTTGTCCCATGTGCATTCACCTTTCATTTTATATATCCATCCCACTCTTGAATAAATGGTTGCAATTCATTAAATGGCATTGGTTTTGAAATGTAATATCCTTGTGCAAAATCGCACCGTTGCGTCTCTAAAAAAGCATACTGTTGTTCTGTTTCAACACCTTCTGCCACAACAGCCAAATGCAAATTGTGTGCCATCATAATAATTGTAGATACAATCGTCGCATCATCACTATATAAAGAGAGACGTCGAATAAATGATTGATCAATTTTTAAAACATCAATTGGAAAACGATGCAAATAGCTTAAAGAACTGTAGATGAGCAAATTTACTAACATAAATTTACAACCAAACAAAAAAAGGAGACATAAACCCGATTCCTTAGGTAGAATAGATGTGCTATCACTATTCATAAGGAGGTTCATGTCTCATGAATAGATTAGCACATCATCAAGGAATCCACAAGTTTTTCATGACGTTGGGGTTAGCGCTTTATTTCTCGAAACCGATCTTGAAGCATCTTGTTCATATCGTCGATGCCTTGACGACCAAAGGATTTTCAGGAACGCTGACCGATCTTCATCATTGGAGTTTTCATCCCAACCATCGAACGACGCTCAGCCACTTTTTCACGAAAAGCCCTTGGGATGAAGAGACGTTGCTTCGTAA
>OGCI01002827.1_pt1 | contig 10614 bp, 8 predicted proteins | sample 1570021 | NCBI WGS metagenome assembly OGCI01 (sample SAMN06264664, study PRJEB24512) | hot springs metagenome | isolation source: Hot spring water | place: South Africa: Tshipise | collected 2015-06-21
CATCCAGATGAGGTGTTACGCCGCATCGGGTGTGCTGCGTGAATCAGAGGTTAAAATGTCAATTTGGATGTATATAGGTAGAGGAGAAGCTACTCAAGAAAAAATTATGGAATTGGCTACAGGAGAGTTTGGGGCAAGTGCATAACGATTGGAGGGAATGTAGATGAATAGCCAAGTATCTGTCGTGAGGAAGGAGAAAACATCAGTCAGTTCAAAAGTAAAACTGTTTCATGTACTAAACAAATACGGCATGTTGTTTATCTTAATTGGTTTAATTATTTTAATGTCTATCCTTTCCCCAACATTTTTGACAACAGGAAATCTACTAAACATTGTTCGGCAAATGTCCGTTGTAGGAATTGTTGCAATAGGTGTAACAATGGTCATTATTACGACTGGAATCGATCTGTCATCCGGATCCGTTATCGCCCTAGTTTCTGTTGTCGTGGCGAGTTTTGCTCATCCGGACACCTATCCAGTTTTTATCCCTATTCTCATTGGATTGGGATTAGGGCTTCTTACCGGTGTTATCAATGGAACGATTATTTCCAAAGCAAAAATTGCCCCTTTTATTGTAACTTTAGGAATGATGACGGCGGCAAGGGGAGCAGCGTTACTGTTCAGTGACGGTAGGCCGATAGGAAATTTGTCAGATTCATTTAAATTTATTGGTCAAGGCATGGTATTAGGTGTTCCTGTGCCAATCATCATTTTCGCTCTTGTTGGTGTTGTTTCTTATATTTCATTAAACAAAACGAAATTTGGAAAATATGTGTATGCTATCGGTGGGAATGAACAAGCTGCGCGTATTGCTGGTGTTAACGTCGATAAGTACAAAATTTTCGTTTATGGCTATGCTGGGTTATTATCTGGACTAGCGGGAATTATTTTGACATCTCGTATTGCTTCAGGTCAACCAACAGCTGGTGTCATGTACGAATTGGATGCGATCGCGGCAGCGGTCATCGGTGGTACAAGTCTTGCGGGGGGGATTGGAACAATCGGTGGTACGATCGTTGGAGCGCTTATTATCGGTGTTATGAACAACGGTCTCGATTTAATGAACGTATCCCCATATTGGCAGCAAATCTTAAAAGGGGTCATTATTACGGTGGCGGTGTTTATTGACTCGCGTAAAAATCGGAAATCGTAAGGTGGTAGAATGATGAAAATTGCGTTTAATGAAGCAACGACGTTAAAAAATTCTACATTAAAACGAGATTTAGAGCTTTGTGAAAAATATGGCTATGATTTCATCGAAATTCGCCTTGATAAATTAAAAGAATATTTCATACATCATACAGTAGAAGAGCTAAAAACGTTTTTTGAAAATCACTACATCAAGCCGTATGCGTTTAACGCATTAGAATTTATTACGTTCCGAGATCAAGAAGGATATGAACAACTAAAAAGTGATCTGCAATTTTTATGTGAGGTTGGCGAAGTGATCGATTGCAAAACAATTATCGCTGTTCCAACCTTTGATATCGGAGATTACACGAAAACGAAAATTAAAGAAGAAACGGTTCGAGTTCTGCACGAGCTGGCACAACTCGCAGAGCCATATGGTGTACGGATTGCTTTAGAATTTTGCGGATATCCGAATTGTTCGGTTAACACTTTTGCCCAAGCATACGACATTGTTCGAGAAGTAAATCGACACAACGTTGGCCTTGTGTTAGACTGCTTTCATTTTCATGCTATGAATTCCCGCATCGAAGATTTACGGGCGGCAGACCCAACGAAAATTTTTGTATTTCATATCGATGATTGCGAAGATTTACCTGTTGGCGCATTGCGCGACCATCATCGTGTATGGCCTGGGGACGGTGCGATTGATCTAGAGCAAATTTTGCGCACATTAAAAGATATCGGTTATAACGAAATGGTGTCGATTGAATTGTTTAGACCGGAATACTGGGAATGGGATGCGGAAAAAACGATCCAAGTCGCGAAAGAAAAAACAGAAAAACTAGTAAATCGCTATTTTAAGATTGAGCGAGTTTGACAGGAAGGTGAGGGGCGAAGGATCATGAAAACAATCCGATTAACGACAGCTCAAGCGTTAGTGAAATTTTTAAACGAACAGTATGTCGAGTTTGATGGAAAAGTGCAAAAGTTTGTGAAAGGAATTTTCACAATTTTCGGGCACGGAAACGTACTTGGGCTCGGTCAAGCATTGGAAGAAGATCCCGGTGAATTGGAAGTGTACCAAGGGAGAAACGAACAAGGAATGGCGCACGCGGCGATCGCTTTCGCCAAACAAAAGCACCGAAAGCAAATTATGGCATGCACATCTTCTGTTGGTCCGGGCTCGGCAAATATGGTAACAGCAGCGGCCACTGCTTCGGCTAACAACATTCCTGTTTTATTACTTCCAGGAGATACGTTTGCGACAAGACAACCGGATCCCGTTCTCCAGCAAATCGAACATGTTCACGATTTGACTATTTCAACAAACGATGCTTTTCGTGCCGTCAGTAAATATTGGGATCGTGTCAATCGCCCAGAACAGTTAATGACCGCGATGATTCAGGCGATGCGTGTGTTGACTGACCCTGCAAATACTGGTGCAGTCACGATCGCCCTGCCACAAGATGTGCAAGGAGAAGTATATGACTTTCCAGAATACTTTTTCCAAAAGCGGATCCATCGTATCGAGCGCCGTATCCCGACAGAAGAGGCGATCCGAGATGCTATAGAGTTAATTAAAAGAAAGAAAAAGCCGATCATCATTTGCGGCGGCGGTGTCCGTTATTCGGAGGCAGCGGAGGCGTTAAAGCGGTTTTCGGAAAAGTTTCATATTCCGTATGGAGAAACGCAAGCAGGTAAGAGTGCCATCGAAAGCACTCATGCTTATAATCTCGGAGGAATTGGCGTAACAGGGAATCTTGCGGCTAACTCAGTAGCGAAAGAAGCGGATCTTGTGATCGGGATTGGTACACGATATACAGATTTCACAACAAGTTCTAAACAGTTATTTCAATGTCCAGATGTGGAGTTTTTAAACATCAATATTTCTGAATTTCACGCATATAAGATGGATGCTGTGAAAGTTGTGGCTGATGCAAAATTGGCGATCCTTTCGCTCGAGCGAGAATTAGAAAAAATCGGTTACCGTTCCGGGTACACAAATGAAATCGAAATCGCTAAAAAAGCATGGCAGAAAGAATTGAACCGTTTATATCACGTGCGATACCAAGAATCGAGTTTCATACCGGAAGTTTCTGGTCATCTCGATGAAGTGCTTCCAGAGTTTGTGGAATCTTTTCAGTCACGTTTAACACAAACAGAAGTGATTGGTGTCATTAATGAATTTATTGATGAAGATGCGATTGTAATTGGTGCTGCAGGCAGCTTACCGGGGGATTTACAGCGGATGTGGGTGTCACGTAAACCGAATACGTATCATATGGAATACGGGTATTCGTGCATGGGGTATGAAATTTCCGGGGCACTTGGGGTGAAGATGGCTGAACCGGATAAGGAAGTATATGCGATGGTTGGCGATGGCAGCTATCTCATGCTTCATTCTGAACTTGTGACGAGCATCCAAGAACGAAAGAAAATTAATGTGCTTCTTTTTGATAACGCCGGCTTTGGATGCATTAATAATTTGCAAATGGGTAACGGAATGGATAGCTTCGCTACAGAATTCCGTTATCGAAACGAGGAAACAGGGCGCTTAGATGGCAGCCTGATCCGTATTGATTTTGCGCAAAGCGCTGCTGGCTACGGGGTGAAAACATACAGAGTTCATACGCTCGAACAGCTAAAAGAAGCATTGGAAGATACGAAACAACAAACGGTATCGACATTAATTGACATCAAAGTACTCCCGAAAACGATGACACACGATTATGAATCGTGGTGGCACGTTGGAGTGGCCGAGGCTTCTTGCAATCCGAACATCATAGAAGCATATAGGAAAAAAGAAGAACGATTGAAAAAGGCTCGCAAATATTGATATAAAAATCGAGGTGGATCATATGACAGTTAGTCAGACCAATCCTTTTCAAATCGGTATTGCGCCGATTAGTTGGGTGAATGATGATATTCCCGGCCTTGGCGACCATTATACACAAGATCAAGTGCTAGCCGAGATGGCTTCGCTCGGCTATATTGCGACGGAAATGGGGCGACTCTTTTCCAAAGATCCGTCGTCCTTAAAAGCAAAGCTGGAGCAATACGGCATTCGGCTTGCCAGCAAATTTGTCAGCGTACTATTTTCGGATGAAAGCCGGCTTGAACAGGAACTTCAATCGTTTGAGCAATGGGTGAAATATTTATATGAAATGGGGTGCGAGTATGTCATCGTCTGCGAAATGGGCGGATCGATGCATTGGGATCCTCGCCGTTCTCCTGATGATAAAACCATTCAAAGATTAACAGAGAAGGAATGGAAGTCACTCGTAAACGGATTGCATCAAGCGGCAAAATTATGCGAACGATACGGCATGAAACTTGTGTACCATTTCCATGCAGGTACAGTAGTGGAAACAGCAGAAGAAATTGATCGTTTAATGGATTTAACAGATCCGAATCTTGTCCATTTGTTATATGATACAGGCCATGCATTATATGGAGGATATGATCCGCTAGAACTTTTAATGAAATACGAAAATCGCATTCAATACGTTCATTTAAAAGATGTTCGGCGCGATGTGCTTGAACAAGTACGGAAAGAACATCTCGATTTTCGCAGTGCAGTGTTGCGAGGAATGTTTACCGTACCGGGAGATGGATGCATTGATTTTGTGCCGATTTTTAAAAAGTTGATCGAAAAACAGTATGACGGCTGGATGATTGTTGAAGCGGAACAAGATCCAGCGGTTGCTCATCCGTACACGTATGCCAAAATGGCAAAGGAGTATATTGATGCGACCATCCAAGCGGTGATGGCAGCGAAACAACGATAAAGGAGTGGGATTGGTGAGTCGTTTGATCGTTCCAAGTCAACAGCCGGATCATGAAGGGAACGTGCTGCGTGTAACTCCGGAGTCGGCTGGATGGGGGTATGTCGGCTTTGAAGTATATGTCCTCCGTAAAGGACAGACGTTGCGAAAAGAAACCGGAAACGAAGAAGCATGCCTCGTTCTATTAAGCGGAAAAGCAACCGTTTCTACGAAGCAAGCACGATGGAAACATATTGGTGAACGTATGAATGTATTTGAAAAAACACCGCCATATTCGGTATATGTTCCATCCGATGATTTTTACGAGGTCGCAGCCATAACGGATCTCGAGTTAGCTGTTTGTTTGGCGCCGGGCAAAGGCACGTATCCGTCTCGGTTAATTGCTCCAAAAGATGTTGGGATAGAAATGAGAGGCGCAGGTAATATCGAACGAAAGATCCATAACATCTTGCCGGAGCAACAGCCGGCAGATAGTTTGCTAGTCGTAGAAGTATTTACACCGGAAGGAAATTGGTCGAGTTATCCTCCACATAAGCACGATCAAGACAATTTACCTTATGAGTCATATTTGGAAGAAACATATTACCATAAAATCAACCCTGACTACGGGTTTGCGGTGCAAAGAGTATATACCAATGATCGTTCGTTAGATGAAACAATGATCGTAAAAAATAGCGATGTTGTATTAGTGCCGAAAGGATATCACCCTGTTTCGGCACCGCCCGGATATGAGGTGTATTATTTAAATGTTATGGCGGGGCCGACTCGAACATGGAAATTTCATAATGACCCGGATCATGAATGGGTCATGGAAAGTAAACTAGCAACCAAACAATCATAGAGAGGAGAGGAGGGGATGTCATGAATCGTTTACGATTTGATGCTCAAAAACCGCTCGACTTTATTGCAATTGGTCGATTGTGCATCGATTTAAACGCGAATGAAATCAATCGTCCAATGGAAGAAACGGTGACATTTACGAAATATGTCGGCGGTTCCCCCGCCAATATTACGATCGGGATGTCCCGTTTAGGAATGAAAACAGGGTTTATCGGTCGGGTGGCAGATGACCAGATGGGGCGGTTTATCGTCAACTATTTGAAAAAAAATAATATCGATACATCAAACGTTGTTACCGACCAGTCCGGAAGTGTGACAGGGCTTGCGTTTACCGAAATCAAAAGCCCAACCGATTGTAGCATTCTTATGTATCGCGACAATGTTGCGGATTTGAAGCTAGAACCGAAAGATGTCAGAGAAGATTATATGAAGCAAGCAAAAGTTCTTTTAATTTCAGGAACAGCCTTAGCGAAAAGCCCATCACGTGAAGCCATATTTTTGGCATTGGAATACGCTAGAAAACATCATGTTGTCGTGTTCTTTGATCTCGATTACCGACCTTATACATGGAATTCGTCAGAAGAAACAGCCATTTATTACAATCTTGTGGCAGAAAAATGCGATGTGATCATCGGGACACGCGAGGAATTCGATATAATGGAACGATTTGAGAGCCATCGAGGCGATGATGAGAAAACGGCGAAAAAATGGTTTGACTATCAGGCAAAAATTGTCGTTATTAAACATGGGAAAGATGGATCGATTGCTTATACAAAAGAAGGGGAAGCATTCAAAGGACCGATTTTTCCAGCGAACGTTATCAAAACATTTGGTGCAGGAGACTCGTATGCAGCTGGTTTTATTTACGGACTCATGCAAGGCTGGGATATTCCAAAAGCGATGGAATATGGCGCAGCGGCTGCCTCGATCGTGATTTCTAGTCATAGCTCTTCAGAGGCGATGCCAACACTTGAACAAATCGAAAGCTATATTCAAAAATGTAAAAATGGCGAAATGATCATTCGATAGGAGGGAATGATAAAATGGCAACAACAGCTGAAATATTAAAAAACTATATCGGAGGGCGCTGGGTGGAAGCGACATCTGAACAAACAGAAATTGTGCCAAACCCGGCGACGGGAGAAATTTTAGCGTACGTTCCGATTTCTAGTCGGGAGGATGTTCAAGAAGCAGTAAAAGCGGCAAAAGAAGCATTTAAAACGTGGAGCAAAACACCAGTGCCGCGTCGTGCTCGTATTTTGTTTAAATACCAACAATTGCTTGTTGAGCATTGGGAAGAACTGGCTCGCCTCGTAACACTGGAGAACGGGAAAAGCTACAACGAAGCATACGGGGAGGTTCAGCGCGGGATCGAATGTGTTGAATTTGCCGCCGGGGCGCCAACATTAATGATGGGCAAGCAACTCCCGGATATCGCGACTGGCATTGAATCCGGCATGTATCGCTATCCGATTGGGGTTGTTGGGGGGATCACGCCGTTCAATTTTCCGATGATGGTGCCTTGTTGGATGTTCCCGTTAGCGATTGCTTGCGGCAATACATTTGTTTTAAAACCATCGGAACGCACACCGATGTTAGCCAACCGATTAGCAGAACTCTTTAAAGAAGCAGGTCTTCCCGACGGTGTATTAAATATCGTACATGGAGCGCACGATGTCGTAAATGGACTATTAGAGCATCCGGATGTTAAAGCGATTTCGTTTGTTGGTTCGCAACCGGTTGGTGAGTACGTGTATAAAACAGCAGCTGCTCACGGAAAACGGGTGCAGGCGTTAACAGGGGCGAAAAATCATTCTATTGTGATGCCGGACGCAAATTTAGACCTTGCCGTTCGCGAAATCATCAACGCAGCGTTCGGCTCTGCCGGAGAACGATGCATGGCGACTTCTGTTGTTGTCGCGGTCGGGGATATTGCCGAAACATTGGTGAAAAAGTTAGTAGACGCAGCTAATGACATTAAGATTGGCAACGGCTTAGAGGAAGGGATATTTCTCGGACCAGTCATTCGCGACTCTCATAAAGAGAGAACGGTCAAATACATTGAAATCGGTGAAAAAGAAGGTGCTCTATTAGTACGTGATGGGCGGAAAGATGTTGAGACCATGGAAAACGGCTATTTTGTCGGTCCGACAATTTTTGACGGTGTCAAACCAGATATGACGATTTGGAAAGATGAAATTTTTGCACCGGTATTGTCCATCGTCCGTGTCGATACGCTAGATGAAGCGATTGAGGTAGCGAATCATTCTCCATTCGCTAACGGTGCTTGCATTTATACGAGAGATGGGGGAAATGTTCGCAAATTCCGTGAAGAAATCGATGCGGGTATGTTGGGTGTGAACTTAGGTGTACCAGCACCGATGGCATTTTTCCCATTTTCAGGTTGGAAAAATTCGTTCTATGGCGACCTTCATGCGAATGGTACGGATGGAGTTGAGTTTTATACACGTAAAAAAATGATTACTGCTCGTTGGTGAACGTATCGAGTATCAAGCAATGAACGCTTGATACTCTTTCCTTATTATTTTTGAAAGGGGAATGCGTATGTCATTAGTATGTACAACAGATATGCTACAACACGCTTTGAATGAAGGCTATGCAATCGGTCACTTCAATATTAATAATTTAGAATTTGCGCAAGCTATTCTTCAAGCAGCCGAGGAGGAGCAATCTCCTGTCATTCTTGCGGTAAGTCCGGGCTATCTCCCACATTTAGGAGGGTTTCATCTCGCTGCAACGATGGTGAAAGCACTCATCAAAGAATATAGCATTACGGTTCCGGTCGCTCTTCATTTAGATCACGGAACATCATATGAGCAATGTCTTCAGGCAATGTATGCCGGATTTACGTCAGTGATGATTGATGCCTCCCATTACCCTCTTGATGTAAACATTGCTCAAACGAAGAAGGTGGTTGAAGCAGCCCATGCACTAGGTGTTTCCGTCGAAGCGGAAGTAGGGAGGATCGGTGGACAAGAAGATGACCTGGTCGTTGATGATGCAGAGGCGATGTATGCGATTCCAGAAGAATGTGTGCGCCTTGTCTGCGAAACCGGTGTCGATTTTCTTGCGCCGGCATTAGGATCTGTTCACGGACCGTATAAAGGAGAACCTAAACTAGGATTTTCACAAATGAAAGAAATTCAATTATTGACTGGTGTGCCTCTTGTCCTGCACGGTGGCACCGGTATTCCATCTGCCGATATTCGTCGTGCCATTTCTTGTGGTACAGCGAAAATTAACGTCAATACGGAAAATCAATCGGCGTTTACGAAGGCGATTCGCCGTGTGCTAGAAGAAAACACAACATTGTATGATCCAAGAAAATATTTAGGGGTGGCACGAGAAGCGGTGAAAGATACTGTAAAACAGAAGATGAGGGAATTTGGTTCATCAGAAAAGGCAGGAAAAGTCCGTGATTATGTTCGAATTAAGACAATGATTTAGTGGGCAAGGAATGAATTGTATGGGGAAGTATTTAAAGAAAAAAACGTTCACTATTCGGCAAAAAGTATGGATTACTTTTGTGGCCATAGGGATGCTATTTGTTTTAATGGTGGGTACCTTCTATTACTATTTAACAGTCATTAATCGTTCCTATGATGAATTTCTTCAACGGAGAATGGTGATATTACGCAATACAGATCATATTCAATTACAAGCAATTGAACAAATTAATAAACTACAAGCTTTTTTAATCTCTGGAAATCAAAATTTTATTGCAGATATGAAAAAATCTAATCAACAACTAGCAATTGTCTTACAAAACACGAAAAGCCTAGTAGAAACGAAAGAAGAACAAAACTACATTTGGAAATTACAAATATTGAATAAAAATTTTTTAACTGTCACAGAACAGGTCGTTAAATATAGGGATGATGAGGCGTCCATTCAATTAATCGCTTCGTTTGCTGATATGTTTAATCAATTTGCAAACAACATGAAGTTACAGTCTCAAAAGCTCGCCGATCTTGAACAGCAGCTGTTAGAAAAGCAAGTCGCGCAAAATGGTCGTCTTTTTATTCAGATCGTTTCTATCTTGTTTCTTGTTTTCCTCTTTGTTGTATGTCTTTTGCTATTAATTGGCTGGATCGTGTCGAAAAGAATGGTTGAGCCGATAGTCATGATATCCCAAGCTGCCCGCAACATATCTTTTGGTGATTTAACGGTAGACTCAATCTCTATTCATAATAAAGATGAAATTGGAGAGTTAGCGCAGTCCTTTAATATGATGAAAGCGAATCTTCATCAACTTATTCAAGAGGTGAAGGGGGAAGCGGAACAAGTCGTAGTATGTTCTCAACAATTAACTGCCACAGCCGAGCAAACGAAAACATCCACCGAACAAATTGCTGCTACGATGCAAGAAGTATCAGCAGGTGTTAATAACCAAGTGGAAACGATTGGATACACTTTCCGAACGGTGCAAGAAGTGGCTTTCTCTGCTCAACAAATTGCAGAACGTACTCATATCGTTTCTTCTAAATCAGTGGAGGCTTCAGAAAAATCAGCAGAGGGAAGAAAAATGATGGAAAAGCTCGTTCAACAAATGACGTTAATGAGTCAGACGGTAAATGAACTGTCCAATGTGGTGAAAGAGCTTGGAATCCATTCAAAAGAAATTACGCACATCATGGAAGTGATTACGGAACTCTCTGAGCAAACGCATCTGTTAGCATTAAATGCGACGATTGAGGCAGCGAGGGCAGGAGAGCATGGACGTGGATTTGCGGTTGTGGCAAATGCTGTCCGTAAGCTAGCAGAACAATCGGCACAGTCGGCTCAACAGGTTTTTCTCCTAGTCAGTAAAGTCCAACAAGAAACAGATAATGTTATT
>OGCI01002828.1_pt1 | contig 10612 bp, 8 predicted proteins | sample 1570021 | NCBI WGS metagenome assembly OGCI01 (sample SAMN06264664, study PRJEB24512) | hot springs metagenome | isolation source: Hot spring water | place: South Africa: Tshipise | collected 2015-06-21
TCGTCGGTCGGCAGGCGTTGACACCCTCTCATCCCCCCAACCCCCTTCTCCCCCGCCGCGGCGGGGGAGAAGGGGGACAGGGGGATGAGGGGGCGCTAGAGGCCAGACTCTGCCTGCACGAGGTCTGGATATGAGCCGAAAGTGTCAGGTGGATAGACAGACGAGCAAAGGGCCCGAACCAGTATCCCTGGGTGAAGGAATCGCTCCCATAGAAGACAGTATCGGGATTAAGCAGACGTCTATCTGCGTGGAAATAGACGAAACTGATAACGTTGCCTCCGCTGGCATCGTCCAGTTGGGCCGATTTGTGGCCTGTGTGATCTTTGAGGCTTGAGCGTTTGAAGAAAGTGTTACAGCTTCCTGCGTTGCGAGTTCCGCTTGCGCAGGTGAGCCAGCAGGCGCACGATCTCGGCCGTGCGACTGCGAATGCGCCATAATCGGGAATCCTGTCCTGTTTGCAGGAGTAAAATGTCTTTGCGCTGGTACAGTTGCCAGAGAAGCAGGCGCTGCGTCACATACAGCGGATCGCGGGGCAGGGGGTAATCCAGGATAAATTCCCGGATCGTCATAAACGGCTCCAGGATACCGTAGCGCACTTGCAGGGCATTCCTTTCCTCAAGGAAAGAGTAATATCTATCTCTCGCTCGTATCGCGCCCGCATCCCAGCAATACCGTCCTCCCGGCGCTCCACCAGTCCCAGGCTGCTGAGCAGCAACAGTTTATCCCCCAAGTAGAGATGGTAACTCCGCGCGATGCTCCTGCAGGTAGGCCCGCCCGGCATCGGTGATCTCCCAGACTCCCCACGGGGAATCGGACGCCAGCAGACCTTCCCTCACCATAATATGGCGTGCCCATTGAGCAGCCTTTTGCCAGCGGATGGTGCGGCCGTCAGAGAGGAGTTCCCAGTCCAGGTCGCGTAAGCGGTTTTTCAACAAATCTTCCAGGCGGCGGAGCACCTCTTGCATCCGGCCTTTTCCGCCCATTTCTTCCAGCACAGCCAGAATGGGCAGCCGGTACTGGGGGACCTTCAGGCTATGCAGCGGTTGTTTCCTTATTTGGTAAATGGCCCTGGGAACCGGTACAGGTTCACCTCCGAACAGTCCGGCCCATTCTCGCTGCAGGGCCTCCAGTTTCTGGAGCCGGCTCTGGATTTCCTGTCCCCGCTGGGCGGCCTCCTGAGCCTCCTCAAAGCGCCCTTCTTTGAACGCGCGCTCCCCGGCGATCTGGGCGTTTTTCAGCGCCTGACAAAGGTGGGTCAACAGGGTGTCAAAGGCTTCCTGGACGTCCATATCCTCCCCCGCGGTATGGGCTTTTATAGATTGAGACGGGCCCGCCGTAGACGGCTCCACAACTTGCGGAGCCATCGTACGAAGATGAAAAAAGGGCGCACCTCCTTCGGTTGGGCTGGGGGCATCGGTTCGGCGGGCGGCGGGGCAAGAGCCTCCACAGATTCCGGTCGGGCCGATGGCGGCTCCGGAGGCGGCACCGGTTCGGCGATCGCCGCCGCAATCGCCTCCTGAAGCGCGCGATCTCTGGGATGGACGGGCTGGGGGGCTGGAGGCGGGGCCATCTCCGCCGCAGGCGGCACGGTGGGCGCTTCCGGCAATTCCGGCAGGATTGACGGGGCTTCGGTGGACGGCAGCGCCTCCACAGGCAGGATCGCGGCCATTTCCCGTTGTTCGGGCTGGACCGGCAGGGCTTCGGCTGGCGGAATTGTCTCCGCTGGCGGTATCGCCATCTCCTGGCGTTCCGGGAAGACCTCCAGGGGCCCGGCAGGTGGCGCTGGAGCCCCCTCCGGGGGTTCGGGGGCAGAAACCGGAGGCCCAGACGAGGGCATCTCGGCTGGTTCACTCACTTCCCCACGAATCCCCTCCACCGGTTTCGGAGAAGGCACCGGTCGGGGAACCGGCCCGAGGGCCGGCGAAACGATCGCGGCCGTTCGGCGCGGCTCGTATACAAACCAATCCCCCCCGCGCTCCGGATCGTGGTAGAACCAGGGGTAATTTTGCTGGTCGTATAGAATCTGCTGGACATAACTTCTGGAATACGGCTTGGTGACACACAGCAGGGGAAAAATATCGTTAAAACGGGCGCGATAGACGCCGCGGGCCTCGTCTTTCTCCCCGATCACTTCAAAGATGGTCGCCAGTACGCGGGGCGCCGTGCGCCGGTCTATCGCATCCAAACGTCTCAGGGCTTCAATGTTGGTGTAACGGCCTTCGGCCAGCAACATACTTTCATCCACCTCGCAGGCAATTTCCACTTCCTGGATCACCGGCCGAAGGCGCCCTTCCTCAAAGAAAATAAGCCGTCGGCGCTGAGGAGGTGTTGGCCGATAGCGGATTTTGTAGACCACCGGGTCCTCTGTTCGGTCCACCCAGATGAATGCACCAGGCACTAGGTAACCGGCGAAGAGGTCTTTCAACCCCTGACCGCTAAGCCACGGCGCGCGCGGGTCCGCGTAGAGCGCAACCTCAAAGGGACGATCGTCCACCTGCTCGGCGAGGAACCGAAAGACGGCCCGTCGCTGCCCTTCGGCCAGCGGCGGGATGATCTCGCGCGCCTGACGGTTGTACGGGAGCACCCCGTGGGCCCAATCATAATAGGTGAGGACGTATTCCCAGGTCTGGCGAGTGGGGCTCCATTCCTCATCGGGACGTTTTTCCTCCGGCACGTCCAGCCATTCGTCATCAAGGGTCAACGCGGTAGCGATCTGTTCCGGCGAGGTGTAGGTGATCGGCAGGCGCTCCGTACCGCGCAATCGGCGGGGCCGTTCCGGTCGCTCCTCCGGCGCGGTCGCCACTGCCCAGCGCCAGGCCTGGCCGACGCCCACGAATTCTACCCCCAGTTCCTGTCCCTTTTGCTGCAACTGGTAGCCGAGGGCAAAGCGCCAGCGCTCAAAGTGGCCGTGTTGGGGAGTGATCCCGAAGAGTTCTTTCAGAATCTCCTCGGCGGAAACCGCCTCCCCTCGGCCGACGAGGAGTTCCCGGATGCGCCGGAGGTCGTCATCGGTCAGCGGGGCCAGCAGTACATCCGGCAACCAGCGCCCGCTGAAGGAGAACACGCGGGGATGGTCGGCCAGTTCCAGAGGCAGCGGGCTACGGAATAATTCGTGGTAGTCTGCCCAGAGTCGGTCGGGAGGAAGGGAGAGGTCCAGGAACTTTCCATCGGCGAGGCGGATCAGACGGTCGGGCAACTTTGCCTTCCAGCGAGGTTCGGTCTCCGTGGCGGTGTTCTCAAAGCGCCCGTCCGCAGTCAGGGCCCGGTTCAGCGCCCAGCGATGGGGCTCGTCCGCCGGTAAGTGCAGCGCGCGCAGCAGATCGTCCGTAGTGGCGGCCGTTTCCCGGGCCCAGAGATACGCAGCGGCCCGGTCTGGAACGTCCTGGGGCAGCGAGGGCAGCGCTTCGGCCAGCCAGCAGGAATCTCCCCAGCAGACAAACCGATCGTCGTCCCTCAACCGGCCCCAAAGGTGGGGGATCAAAACCGCGCCGTAAGCCCGCAGAATCTGATCCACACTTTGTTCGGAAGGTTGTTCGGGAATCGGGGCGTCAAAAGGAGGTGTCCATCCCTTCGTTTGAGGGTGTGTCAGGTCGGCCCCTGCCGCATAACGCTTTTTCCAACCCTCCCCTTCCACCCAGATGTTCCAGCGATAATGTTCCGCACCGGACCTTTCCTTGCAAACCACCACCCCTATCCCGCATTGCCATTCGCCTTTGTCCTCCCAGGCGACAAGGACCCGTTCGCCGACCCGATAATCGTCAGTCTGGCAGTAGACGCGGGCGTTCTGCTCTTGTAAGAGCCGCTGGGCGGCAGCCAGGGACTTCTGTCGTTGCAGGGTATCCAGTTCCTGCGGGGCCTGTTCCAGTTTGTGGCGCACCACCAGCGCCAGCAATTTCATCGCCCGTTCCGGCTGGCCGGATTGGCGAAGAAATTCATATATCCGGGACACATCCCCGTCGGTGACGGCGAACTCTTCCTGCCAGAACCGCTCGTTGAGAATTCTGCCGGTCATAAGCACCTCCCCTATCGTGCTATCACTCCCATCCGAAAGCCGTCCCCCGCATCGCCAGGCCAGATGGCGTGAGATCGTAGTAGGTCCAGGTGCGGGGTTGCCCCTCAATCTCGGCCTCCGCCTGCTTCGGCACGAGATATCCCTCCTGAATCAGTCGCTCCATTAAACGCCGGATGCGGGTCCAACGCCCCCGTCCCCGGCGGCGTTCTCCCAACTGGCTCAACACTTCAAAATAGGGGAAATCCTCGGGCACGCCGTACCACTTATCCCCGATCAGCCAGCGCTCAATCGCCTGGGCGCTTTTCGGTAGACGCCCCAACTGTGCGGCGCGCCGGACGTTCCAGTGGTGGGCTTCCAGGATGATAGAGGCAGGGTCCACGTAATCGCTGATTTTGGGCAACTCGCCAACAGAGACATCTCCCCAGGGCACATAGAGAGGGGGACAGTGATCGCAAGCCCCGCAGCGGGCCCACCCCGGTTTCTCGCCGAAATATCTCAGCACAAACCTCTTGCGGCACTCGTGAGAAGGCAACTCCTGCGCATAGGCAATAATCTGCTCCAGCCGAGACTCTTTCTCCATCAGGTAGGCCGACATCCGCGGGATTTCCCGCAGGTGGGGCTCTCTTCGCAGACGGTCCGTCGGCCAGATTACGTATCCCCGTTCAAAGCCCCGGAACACCAGCAAATTGGCCCGATCCCATCGGTTCAGGGTCGCTTCCACCGAAAGGATAGAACGGCCTAGGGACTGGGCCAGCACGGGCAGTTCCAGGAAAAAGCGCCCCGGGATTCCCTCCCGAGCCTGGGAGAGCAGGAGTTCGGCCAGGGCGACTTCGCCCGGGTCATCGCGGGCCGCCGCGTTCAAAAAATCTTCCCGATGTCGGTTGATGGTCACCACCGCCCGACGAGTATAGTCCTCCTCCCGTCGGAGGTATCCCTGCTCCTCCAGCAAGTGCAGCATCACCTTCAGCCGGGTCTCGTCCAGCACTTCCTCATCCCCCAGCACCCGAAGCGCTTCGTCTGGGTTGAAATAGATGGGGTCCGAGGGGTGGCGGCGGAGGTAGGCATAGAGGGCCTCCAGCCACTCCCGGCGGGGCACGGCGGAACGGATGAAGTAGTCGTGGATGTGCCGATCGGACGGGTGGTAGAGCAGCACTCCGTAGGCGTCTTTACCGTCGCGCCCTGCCCGGCCCACTTCCTGATAGTAACTCTCCAGGTCGCCGGGCATATCGTAGTGAATGACGTAGCGCACATCGGATTTGTTGATGCCCAGGCCGAAGGCTTTGGTCGCTACCACCACATCCACCGTTCCGGCCTGGAATTCCTCTTCCACCGCCCGACGGTTCGGGGCCTCCATCTGACCGTGATAGGGCAGTGCGTTGATCCCGTAGATGCGCAGCAGACGGGCCAGTTTCTCGGCATCGCCGGTACGGGCCACGTATACGATGGCGATCTCGTTTCGCTGGGCGGCAGTGCGCAGAATCTTCAGCAACTGCATCAGTTTGTCCGTCCGGTGGCGGATCGGGTAGGCGCTCGTTTCCGGGGTGTAGACGACCAGTTTGATCTCCGGGCGGTCAAAAGAGGCCAGCACGACGCGCGGGTTGCGCAGGCGCAGGCGCTGGCTGATGGCCTCCCGCATATCCTGGGTGGCTGTGGCGGTCAGCGCAGCCACCGGAGGGCGCTTGCCCAACCGCTCCAGGACGTCGTAAATGTACAGGTAATCGGGGCGGAAATCCGTACCCCAGGTGACCACGCAGTGAGCCTCGTCAATGACCAGTTGCCGGACGGGAACCTGGCGCAGGACATCTATCAGTTTCGGGTCCCGCAGCCGCTCCGGGCTGACGTAGAGCAGGCGGATCCGCTCCGCCAGGACCTGCTCCAGGATGCGCTCGCGCTCCTCGGCGCGCATACCGCTGGTGATGCAGGCCGCCGTCTCAATCCCCAGGGCGTGGAGTTGATCCACCTGATCGCGCATCAGGGCGATCAGGGGGGAGATGACCAGAGTCAGCCCCCGGCGCAGCAGGGCCGGTAACTGGAAGACCAGGGACTTACCCCCACCGGTGGGCATCAGCGCCAGCAGGTCCTGTTCGGTCAGGATGGCCCGGATGGCCTCCTCCTGCTCCGGGTTTTTGAAGGCGGTGAACTGAGGGCCGAAGAGGTCGCTCATCGCCTCCAGGACCAGCGGCCGGACGGCGGGCCAGTTCTCCCAGTCCATCGGCAGCCGTTCGGCAAACCGTTCCGTCCAGCGGGCCATCCGCTCCTCAAAACGGGTGCGCAGGACGTCGGGCAACTCCTGCCAGAAGGTATCGTCCACGGGCATTGGATCGCCGCGGGCGCGCATGAAGCGGACGATTTCCTCATATGTGCGCCGTCGGTTGGCCTCAAAGCGGTCGGGGGTATCGGGGCGATAGTAGCCGGGCAGAGAAGATAACAACTCCGGCAGGTAACTTTTGCGGTGGATGCCTTTATCGTAGAGGATGACCACACCGAAGTCGTCCCGCCGACGGATGAGCCGGCCGAAACCCTGTTTGAACTGGATGAGCATCAGCGGCAAGATGTACGGGGTGAAGCGGTCCACCCGTCCACCCTGCAGATATTCTTCGGCGCGGGCTTGGATGAGCGGGGATCCCATCATCGGGAACGGCAACTTCTCCATCACCACGAAGGAGAGCGCCTTACCGGGCACATCAATCCCTTCCCAGAAACTCTTCAGCCCCAGAAGGACAGATTCCTCCCGCTCCTGGAAATCCTCCCGCAACTGGTGGCGGGAAAGTCCCTTTTTCTGGTATAGGACAGGGATACTGTAGCGGCCCAGGTACGCTTCCAGCCCCTCCCGACCATCCTCCGGTCGGCCCAGGGCGACATATTCCATCCGGTCGCGCGCAGTGAACAGCACCAGCGCCCGCCCTCCGGTGAGGCGTAGCAGCAGTTTCAGTTCCTCCAGCAGGTATTCCGGGAATCGCTCCAGGTCCTCCCCTCGCGGTGCCACCTCCAGATAGTCGGCCAGGACCAGGAAGGCGTTGTGATCGTAGGGAAACTCGCTGGCGATCTGATAGCACTGGGAGCGGGGGACGATGGCCTCCAACCCAAGGCGGTCGCGGAAGAAATCAAACTGACCCTCCGCTGTCGTCAGCGTTGCCGAGGTGAGAATCACTGGCATCCGGCGGTAAATTTTCTCCTCCAGCATAGGGCCGATGCGCAGCGGGGCTTTTCTGAGTGCCCAATCCACGAAGGGCGTCCCACCGCTCTCTTCGCTTGTGTACTCCGTCACTTCAGCCCAGTATACCCAGGCGGAATCCCGGACGCGAAGGATTTCGTCCAGAAGGTGCAGTTGCTCTCGACTCCGGTAGGCTGCATATTCCAGTTCCCGACGGGTCTCCAGGGCAAAAGGGAAGGAATCTCCCAGGCGATTCACCTCTTCGCACAGCGCCTCCAGGCGGGTGGTGACCTCCTTCAGTTCGGACTGGAGTTCCGTCAGGAAGCGGTCTACCTGGGCCCAACGCGGATCCACTTTTCGGGGGTCCCGGAGCAGGCGGGCCTGAGCACCGTAGCGGGGGTGCATTTTGATCCCGCTGCGGGCGATGTAATCCCGCAGGTGCCGGCCGAAGTCGTTGGTCCAGAGGCGCAGGCGGGGCAGATGGATTTCCAGGATCTCGCGCGCCCGTTTCCGGACGGAAGCGACATCCGGCAGGTTCCGCCGCAGGCGCAGGAGCAGCCCTCTGCCCGCGCGGGGGTCGTGGAGACGATGGGCCAGTTCGTGAAGGGTAGACCAGGAGACTTCTGCGGTTAGCGCCGTTGTGCAGGCATCTTCTAGGTTGTGGGCCTCATCGGCGATCAGGAAATCCGCCTGCGGCCAGTTTTCCTCGCCCCAGGGAGCGGTGAGGAGCAGCGCGTGGTTGATGATGAGGAGATGAGCGTTCCGGGCGCGCGCCAGGGCTGAATGGTAGAAACAGAACGCTCTCGCGCAGTCCGGGCACTCCCGACCGATCTCGCCCATACTCACTTCCGACCGGAGCAGCGAGAACCCCGGATAGGTCCGTTCAAACCAGAAGTGGAGTTCGTCCAGCGTCCCTTCTTGGGTGGTTTGCATCCAGCGCAGCAGGTAGAAAAGGCCCAGGCGGTGCTGGAGTGTCTCCCAGTACGGCTCGCCCGACTCCGGGAAGTCCTCCCCCACCTGGCTGCGAAGGGCATCCCAGGCGGCCGGACTGACGTAGTTGGCGCGCCCTTTGAGCACCTGGTAGCGGAAGGTCTGCGGGAAAATGTGCTCCAGCCGCTCCAGTTCGCGGACAAGTTGGTCCTGCAGATTTTTGACCGAAGTAGAGATAAGCACCTGCTTGCCCCACTGACGGGCCCAGAGGATTGCCGGGACCAGATAGGCGAGGGTTTTGCCGGTCCCCGTCGGCGCTTCCGCCATTATGGAGGTCCCTTGTTCCAGGGCTTCGGCCACCCGGCGCGCCATCTCCCGCTGGCGGGGGCGGTCCTCAAACGGCAGTGCTGCAGCCTCGCCGCTCGCGCGGACTTCGTCCTGCAGGACGGCCACCCGTTGCGGGATGAGGCCATCGGGGGCGAACAATGCCTCCACGTTTTCAGGGGAAAAGGTCACCGGCTGGAGGAGCGGTACGGGAACTGGGGATGGTCTCTCCGGTAGCAGTTCCGGAAGGGGCACGGGGGTGGCGGCGGGCTCTACTTCGGGGGGAATCAGGGAGGAGAGGACGTAGCGGTTGCGGGGCAACAGGCGGAGCATTTCCGCCAGGGTAGGTTGGGGCAAGACGCAGAGACGCTCCCGCAGTCCCTGAAAGACGAGATACAGGAACAGGGTATCCACCCCCGCATCGTGGAAGGAGAGATCGGCAAGGTCCAGCCCCATCTGCTGGAGAATTTCCGGAGGGAAGGCGTTGCGTATGGCGCGGGAATCTAACCCCAATTCTCTGCCCAGGTCTTCCAGTTTGTATCGGGCGACTCCGGGCAAGACCAGCAGCGCCAGTTCCATAGTGTCCAGCAGAGGGTTGGTCAACTCACGATTCAGGCAGGACCGGCAGGCATGGCGAAGGAAACCGTAATCAAAACGTCCATTGTGAGCGACCAGGGGCAGGTCGCCCAGGAAATCCACGATGCGGCGGATTTGTTCCTCTATCAGCGGGGCGGTCTCAATGGCGTGCTGTTTCTCCGGTCGTCGGTCCAGCCCGAGTTTCTGGCGCAGCGAGAGAGGAAGTGGCTTGATGGGGCGGACAAACAGATTGCAGGCCTGCACCGGCCTGTCGTTCACTACTTTGAGGGCGGCGAACTGAATGATGGTGTCATTCTGGTCGTCAAAACCGGAGGTTTCCAGATCAAAGACGATGCAGGCGGAGAGGTCAAGGGGCATCGGGGGGATGGGAAGGGGGTCGGGGAGGGCACGGATGGGGGAAACCATCTGGGGCTGCTCCGGGCTTTCCGTTTTTGCTGCGAACTGGGCCAGCATCCAGGCGTCCCCTGGGCGCTCCACGAAGACATCCCGATGCGCGAGGATCTCATCCAGATAGCTCTCCTGGGCGAAGGGGTGCCGTTCTCGCAACCGTTTCAGGAGCACCGCCTTTTTCAGTCCATCGGGATGTTCTCTCAGAATTCGCTGGACTTCCAGGCCGAGGGGGGTATCGGGACGCAACATTTCTATTTACCCTTTATGGTTGCACCCACCAAACCCAGCGGCAAAGGTTACATCGGTGCTGGGCGCTTCCCAGAAGGTGGGATCCGAACAGAAAACCCGCCGCACCGTGGCTTGACGGCGGGCGGGCTCTGTGGTAGAATCCCTCCCGCCAGGCGGAGCCGCCCACCGTCTGGCCAACGCCTCGGGCTTCCCTATCAAGCCGCGAGGCGATTTTGTTTTCTGATAGAGATTATACTCCTTTCTCGTTGCAGCGCAAGTGCATAGACCACAGATGTTTGCCATTCCTTCCTCAAGTATACCACAACTTCGTTCCGAATTTTCGGAAATTTTCCGGAAACTTTCCGGAATTCCGTTCACGCGCCGATTTGCCCTCCACAAGGAAAGAGGCAGGTGGAGTTTATAGAGAGAGCGAAGCCATCGCCACAAATTCCCGTCTTTCCCATTTCACGGACGTACCGCCCTCCCAAAATGATTTTACCGCCGCCCCCACAAACCCCACACCCCACCCCTTTCCCATGCAGGGTGAATTGCTGTGCAAGCCCCGGCAGTACCAATCGCCGTATGAGCGGGGGTATGGGGAGGCGCGGGACTTTCGGATGCGGGTGGGGATTCATCCGGGGTTGCTGGTGGAGAAGGGGGCGGAGGTGATGCCGGGGCGGGAGGAGGTGGGGCGTGCGGAGGAGGCGCTGGAGTGGGTGCTGTGGACGCTGTTTGCGTAGGCGGAGGAGTTGGCCTGCGGCCGCCGGATTTCTGGTGAGGGACGGGCCCCCTGGGCGGTGACGCTGCGGCGGGCGGCCATTCGGCCGCCCGCCGCAGTGTTTCTGCTCATTAGTGCTTCTGCTCATTGAGGAAATGGAGGCTTTCCCAGGAGTGTGCCTGTGTAACTATATTGACAATGGCAAATTTTAAGTTATAAAACAAAAATTGACAGCTGTGCCCTTTGAAAAGGCCGCTGG
>OGCI01002830.1_pt1 | contig 10611 bp, 13 predicted proteins | sample 1570021 | NCBI WGS metagenome assembly OGCI01 (sample SAMN06264664, study PRJEB24512) | hot springs metagenome | isolation source: Hot spring water | place: South Africa: Tshipise | collected 2015-06-21
TAACATTATTGATGATCCCAATAACGGTGAATTTCTGATTTCATTTCTTGAAGATGATAACAACAACATTAAAAAAGCAGCCATAAGAAGTATTTTTAACATATCTGTGGCGTTATTTAAAAAAATAGAAGATAGGATTTTTTCCAATATTAATCCGCTTATTTTTCTGTTTTTATTGGAGCTTATGAGAGAAGGTGCAGTTTTATCTAAGGAAAAGCTTATTAATAAAGCAAAAGAGATTGATGACTATGATATTTATAAAGAGTTAATAAGGGCTTTTATTGATATTGCTGATTATGAAACACCAAAAAAGTTGATAGATGAGCTTGAACAGGAAAAGGGTATATATGGGCTTAGGGAAGAGTTTGATTTTTATTTTGGGGAAAAGGATTAATGTGGAATATTTCAGAAGGGCCTCCTCTCAACGCTGAAGATTTTGAACAGTTGAGAAACTTTATAAAGGAAAAATGCGGGATCTATTTTGATGAGAACTCCAAATATATTATTGAAAAACGGCTTGGTGCCCGTCTTTCAGAGCTAAAAATATCATCCTTCAAAGAGTATCTTTTTTATCTCAAATTTGACAGAAAAAGGGAAGAAGAACTCCTTTTTATATATGATGTTTTAACAACTAATGAAACATATTTTTTTAGAGAGGATTATCAGTTAAGAGCCTTTACCGATGAGATACTTACCGAGATTGCAACAAAAAAAGCTGATAATAAAAATATCCGTATATGGTCAGCCGGCTGCTCTACAGGTGAAGAGCCATATACTATAGCCATGCTTGTTCATCTAAAAAAAGATATTCTTGAAAACTTTAAGATTAACATATTCGCCAGCGATATTAGCCAGAGATGCATTAAGATAGCCAGAGACGGTATTTATGGCTCAAACTCTTTCAGAAATACAAAAGAAGAGTATAAAAAAATTTTTTTTAACCAGCTTTCTGATGGGAAATATAAGATTAAGGATGAGATAAAAAGCTTGGTAAGTTTTGGCCATTTGAATATAATGGATAAAAGACAGCTTTCTATGCTGCCACCAATGGATATTATATTCTGTAGGAACGTGCTTATCTATTTTGACAACGAATCAAGAAAAATAGTTATAGATAATTTTTATAATAAACTGGTAAGCGGGGGGTTTTTATTATTGGGACATGCCGAATCACTTATTAATATTTCGACAGATTTTGTTATGAGGCATCTAAAAAATGATTTGGTTTATCAGAAACCTTGATATAATTATTTTATGAAAAAAATACTAATTATTGATGACTCTCCCTTTACAAGAAAAATACTCCGTGAGATGATTGAAGAGGAGCCGGGGTTAAAGGTGATAGACACGGCCGCAAACGGAGTGGAAGGGCTTAAAAAGGCGCTAAAGCTGAAACCAGACCTTATAACTGTAGACCTTGAGATGCCAGAGATGGACGGCTTCAGTTTTCTTAGATTTCTTATGGCTCAGCAGCCTATCCCAACCATAGTTGTTTCGAGTCTTCATTCATCGGAAAATGTATTTAAAGCGTTAGAGATGGGTGCCGTTGACTTTGTTATGAAACCCACCCAGACGGCATCCTATCAGCTACTTGAGATAAAAAGAGACCTTATCTTTAAGATCAAAGCAGCCCTTGTCAGTAATATTAATATTACCAAGACGGAAAAGATTAAAAAAGTACCACCTAAAAAAGAAATTTTTAAAATAGTTGCTATTGGCTCGTCAACAGGTGGCCCGCAAGCCATATCAAAAATCATATCCAGTATAACAGGAAATATTAATGCAGCAATACTGATAGCCCAGCATATGCCCGAAGGTTTTACAAAGGTTTTTGCTGAAAGATTAAACAAACATACACCGCTTACTGTTACAGAAGCCAAGCAGGAAGAGCCTATTGAAGCCGGATGCGTATATATAGCACCCGGTGGTGCTCATCTGGCAGTTAAGGAGAAAAAAGGGCAGCTTTATACAGATATATTAAGGAAAAATGAAAAAGATATTTATGTGCCGTCAGTAAATGTGCTTTTTGAGTCGCTTGTGCCTTATGCCAAAAAGTGCCTTGCTGTAGTTCTTACTGGAATGGGGGCTGACGGAAAAGATGGGGCTATTAAGTTAAAAGAGGCAGGCGCAACTATTTTTGCCGAATCAAAAGAATCGGCCGTTATATATGGCATGCCCCAGGAGGTTGCAAAAGCTGGCATCGCAGATAAAATTATACCGCTCTGGGATATACCTGGTCATATTTTAAAAGAGTTAGGTAATAGTGGTTGAAAAAAAATCTTTTTAATTTTATGATAAAGCAAAAAAGGGCTTAATATGAGTAAGGAGCTTAGCGAAGATTTTTTTCATACGTTAAAAAAGGCAATAGAGCATGCAAAAAGCCTTGTTACCGAAAATACCAAGCTGAAGCAGGAGATTAAAAGACTTGAACAGCTTATCGAGACACAGAAACAAGAGCTAGCAGATTCTACCCATAAAGAATGTTATGAAAGAATTGAAGAGCTTGAACAGGAGATTAAAGAGCTGAAAAAAAGAATCTCAGAGCTGGAAGACGAGAATAAAAATTTTGCTCAAAAATACGTAGATCTGGAGAACGAAAACAACAATCTGGCAAATCTTTATGTGGCGAGCTTTCAGCTGCATTCCACATTAAATTTCAAAGAAGTTGTGCAGATAATCATGGAGATAGTTATAAACCTTGTGGGAGCAGAGGTGTTTGTCCTTTATCTGCTTGATGACAAAACCAATGAGTTAACACCTGTTGCCACAGAGGGGATAGAGATTGAAATGGTTAACAGCATAAAACTTGGGAAAGGCGTGGTTGGTAAGACTGCTAAAACCGGGGAAAATTATTTCAGCGAAATCATTCCTATGTACGATGAGTTTAACGAAGATATGCCCATTGCCTGTATTCCTCTTAAGATTAAAGAACACACCATTGGTGTTATTGTTATTTATAAGCTGCTTATGCAAAAGGAGAAGTTTACAGACCTGGATTACGAGCTTTTTACCCTGCTTGCCGGCCATGCTGCTACAGCTATTTTCAGCTCCAAGTTATATACTGAATCTGAAAGAAAGCTTTCTACCATACAAGGTTTTATCGAGCTGCTCACAAAATAAAAGGAGTTCAAGATGGCGAGTATAAATATCTTGGTTGTTGAAGATTCCCCTACAATGAGACAGCTAATCGTTTTTGCTTTAAAAAGACTGAAAGATGTTAGCGTTACAGAAGCCAGTGATGGTGTGGATGGGCTAAAAAAAATATCTTCTCAGAAGTTTGACCTTCTTATTGTAGATATTAATATGCCCATCATGGATGGGTTAAAGCTTGTAAGTCTGGTTAGGCAGGATGCAAAGTTTAAAGATGTGCCCATAATTATTGTAACAACAGAGGGTGCAGAAGAGGATAAAAAAAGAGGATTAACTTTAGGGGCAGACGCTTATCTTACAAAACCGGTTCAGACAAATCAGCTTATAGCTACGGTTAAAGAGCTTTTGAAGATAAGCTAAGTAACTATTCCCAATTAGTATAGAAATGTATAAATATAGATGCAAAGTTTGTTTTTATATTCATGATGGAGAGGCTCCTCCTGATATATGTCCAAAATGTGGAGCTCCTAAGGATCAGTTTGAAAAACTTCCTGAAAATATTAGTCTTTTAATAGACAGGTCAAGAAAAACCAATAATCTGCTCCTAAAAACCCTTGTAAACCTGCAGCATTTGAAAGATATTGCAAATGAAGGGATTAACGATAATCTGGACCCATCCTGTTTATATATATTCCAAAGAATTTCTGAATCATGTAAAATTATGGAAAAAATGATTATGGCAGAGATAGCAGCCCATTCACAAAAAAACAAATGGGGATAGGAGGTAAAAAATGAAATGGCAGTGCACGGTATGCGGGTATATTCACGAAGGACCGGAACCACCAGATGTATGTCCAGTTTGTGGTGCCGATAAATCTAAGTTTGTAAAGGTAGATTAATTTTAAAATCAGAATAAGAGGAGGTGATTAAAATGGCATATGTTATTAATGATGATTGTGTAATGTGTGGCGCCTGCAAAGACGAATGTCCAACTGGAGCTATTAGCGAGGGAGATCCTAAATATATTATTGATGCAAGCAAATGTGATGATTGCGGAACTTGTGCAGAGGTTTGCCCCGTAGGTGCACCAAATCCAGCAAATTAACATTAAAAAATAGCCCGGGGTTTAGTCCCCGGGTATTTCGGAGGAGACAGATGAGCTCACAGGAGCTTTTGAAAGCCTTTGAGACATATATCAGGCCATCCTATTTCCCTTTATCTGTAGCTATTGGTAGGGCTGATAATATTCCCGAAAAGATAAAAAAACCCGCAAAAGACCTTGGAAAAAAAATTGCCATTTGTCAAGCCTTTGCCATTGCCAGAAGATATGGATGGTCTATGGCTCTTACTAAAGAAGATATCTCTTGCCCGCCAGCAAAGTTAGCTTTCGGCTTAGAACCATCATTAAAGTACTATGAGGAAGGTACTATTTGTGTAGGGCTATACACAAAAGATAAGGATGCCGGCAAAAATTCAGAAGCGGTTGTCCCCAAGCTGCCTTTTGATGCATCAAAGGCCATACTCATGTCTCCTATGGGAAAAGAAAATTTTACACCTGATCTTTTTGTCTTTTATGGCAACTCCGCACAGGTGTTGCGACTTCTTAACGCAAGATTATATTCTACGGGTGGCGGACTAAATACCCAGATTAATGGAAGAATAGATTGTGCAGATATTATTATAAGAACTCTTGAAACAGATGAGTGTCAGATTGTTCTACCATGTTATGGAGATAGGCTTTTTGGACAGACTCAAGACTGGGAGATGGTCTTTACTATCCCTGCTTCAAAAATAGATATGATAATAGAAGGGCTTGAAGGCACTTACAAGGGCGGTACTAGGTATCCCATCCCATCATTTCTTAGATATGAGCCAGAGTTCCCACCTCTGTATATGGAGATGGAAAAGCTTTGGAAAGAGCAGAAAGAATAATGGCATAATTTCTGCTTAACCCAGTGAACCATGTCTCATCTAATTGATTTTATAAAGGACTTTTTAGCAGAATGTGTATTTCTCCTACCCTATTTTCTTTCCGGTGTTGCCATTGAGGCGCTGATAAGAACCTATAAATGGCATATTAAGATTAAAAATACCATAAGAAAATATGGCTTAATGTCCATTCTAATAGCCGTGATTTTGGGGCTAATAAGCCCTCTTTGTGCCTGTGGTGTTTTGCCACTTTCATTGGGACTGCTTTTTGGAGGAGTCCCCATATCAACGGTAATGGCACTTATTATAACCTCTCCATTGATGAGTCCCTCAGGTTATACACTTACCCAGTTTGAATTGGGAACAGAATGGGCATTAGCAAAGCTTTTGGGAGCTGCATTTATGGGTCTTTATGCAGGTTTGATTACCTATTTTTTAGAAAACAAGCACTTTAAAAACCATCAGATAATGAAGCTTAATGAGATACCCCATGATATGGATTTTCACGACCCAGATTTTCCCATAGAAGAGCTTAGATGTAGCTGCCATATGCAGCTCAGCCATCGGGTGGAAGAGAAGACAAAAAGTAAGTTTATTCTTTTCTGGGCAAAATTTTATGAAGGTTTCCTAAGAATTGGCAAATATCTCCTAATAGGTATATTTTTTGAGATATTCATTTCCAAATATATTCCCGTAGAATGGATTAGCAAATATCTTGGCAGTGGCAATCCCATTAATATTTTAAGTGTTATAATCTTTTCCGTACCTTTGTATGTTAATCAGATATCAGCATCTGCCATACTTTATGGCCTTCTGGAAAAGGGGATAAGCCATGGGGCTGGGCTTGCATTTCTAATCGGAGGACCTGTCACGGCAATACCTGTAATGACTGTGTTTTTTACTATGTTTAAAAAAAGGCTGTTCTTTTACTACCTGTTTATTTGTGTGAGTGGAACTTTTGTTCTCAGTTTAATTTACCAGCTTATCAGATGATAGATTCATTGCTGATTCAATAGTAAAAAGTCTCTTAGCGCCAACAAAATATTTCTTTACATAAGGGCTATCAAGGCTTGATACAATAACTCCTTTTCCTTTTCTCGCTGCATGTATGTACATATTGTTACCTATATAAATTCCCACATGGTTTATTCGTTTTTTCTTGGCAAAAAAGATAAGGTCTCCTTCCTTAAGCTCGTTTATGCCAATTTCCACACCTAAACTGTATTGTTCTCTTGATGTTCTGGGTAAATTTATATTTATCTCTTTAAAAACTCTTCTCACAAAAGCTGAACAGTCCATAGAAGCTATATTATCTCCACCATATTTATAAGTGGCGCCAATATAATCAAGGGCGTTGCTGATTAGTTTTTTTAAATCATCTTCTCTAAGGCTGTAAAGATAAACGCCCTTTCCTGGCTCTGTCAGAACAAGATTATCAGGTGCCACTTCTTCATCGCCATCAAAATCCAGTTCTTCAGTCTCATCAACAGCCCTTAGCTCGTTAACTTTTTTAAATTTATCAATCTCATCAGCTGCTACAGAGAAACTCTTTTTATATTTTGTAGCTTTTAAGGTGGATGTTACACAGGCAGATGAGGGGAGCAGAATTATCTGGCCAGGCTTAAGTTTGGTAGGTCTAATATGTTTATTTAAAGCTAAAATCTCTTTTTCAGTTATCCCCTTTCTTTTAGCAATAGTTCTTAAGGTATCGCCTTTTTTAATTACATACTTTGAAGTTTCTTTAGGTGTTTTTGATGATTTTTTTACAGCTGCTGTGGAGGTTTTTTTGCTAACTTTTTTTTTCTTCACCGATGATTTATTAATGTTCTCAGAATATCCGTATGATGCTGAAAAAACAATAAATATTAATAACAGCAAAAAATTAAAACGATATTTGTTTTTATCCATAGCTTTACCTATTTAACCAGACAAATATCTGAAAATCAAGAAAAAAATTAAAAAAATATTAAAATTAATAAGTTGCAGTTCTCTGTCACAAAGATTATTAATAAGCTATCTCGGAGAATAATCTTCTGGCAGCCTGACCCGGTAAATCAGGAGGGTAGGGGACTAAAGCTATGCTTAAATCATTAAGATTGGTGCAGCCTTCGAAGATGTATAAAAGCTCCTTCTCCTCTATGGGTTCATTTGTCTTCCAGTCCTTTATCTGAAGCTTAAAGATTACCCTTTTTGCATCGGTTTTAAATAATTGGTAACATTTTTTAGTCATACGGCTTAAAAATTCTCTTACTTCATTAAGGTTGAGTTTAAGTTCATCCATTATCTGTCTGTGGTATGCCATAAGAGAAAAATAGTCAGCAACATCTTTCAGGTCTTCAAGGTTGTGAGTGAGCCATTTCAGTGCACCATCAGGATTTGATATGGATTCATAAGTTAAATTAACAGCAAGCTTTATCTGAGGGTTTATCTCCCTTATGGATGTTTTTAAATCTTTTATAAATGATGCCATCTTTTTGCTTTTAAAATCTCTCCACTTGAGAAAGAGCTCTGTATAGCTAACCCGATTGGCGTTTATTACATAGAGATCACCGGGAATGGGTTTCTTTCCGTATAACTGCTGAAATTCAAGGTCTGTATCCTCAAAAAAACCCTCATTATGTCTTAGAAACAGGTCATCCTGCAAAAGTATCCCGTCAACAGGATATGTTGCCAAATCCTTAAAGAAAGATATAATAAACTGCTGATTTTTAATGTCGAGTATATTTAATCCTTTTGAATAATAAAAACTGTTTTTTTCGAAAGCATAGGCTTTAACCCTTTTTAGGTCTTGTCTGCCATAACTAGCATAACGGGTTGTCATCCAGGCAAAGACTTTAAATCCTTTTGGTTTTGCTAGTTTTATAAAATCTCCAAGTATATCCTCCACCAAAGGTAAATGAGCCGTTTTAAAATACACCCCTTCTGATATATTTGATTTAATAAAGCAGTGATACCGATCTCCAGAATTATGAAAAACCCTGATAATGACCGTATCTGCTCCTACTTTTTTAAAGCTATCAAGCATCTGATTCCATTTTTCCTTTTCTGGTAATACGAAAATCTGAACAGCCTTTATCCTTTCTATTTCAAAATCCCTTCTTTCAGTTTTTAGGACAGGTATCTTTTCAATGGGGAGAGATTTAATCTGCTGCTCCAGCTCCTCCAAGGTTAAAGGAAATGAACTGGATGGTAATAAAAATAATACCAGAAGTAGTATACTAATCTTTTTCATCTTTTATCCGTTTTAAACGCTCTTTGAGTATCTTTTCGTGACCGATCTCTTTTGGCTCATAGTATCTTTTGTTTTTAATCTGCTCGGGCAGATAGACTACATCTTTTACAATACCTCCCGTATAATCATGGGGATACTTATATCCTTTTCCGTAGCCCTGTTCTTTCATCAGTCTGGTAACAGGATTTAAAATATGCAGAGGCGGATTAAGGTTTCCGTATTTTATCACATCTTCCTTAGCTTTTAAATATGCCATATAGGATGCATTGCTTTTTGGTGCCAGCGCTAAATAGCAAACTGCCTGAGATATAGGGATAAATCCTTCAGGCATCCCGACCGCGTTAAAGGCCGTTAAAGCTGATGTGGCTATCATCAATGCGTGAGGGTCGGCATTGCCAATATCTTCGGAGGCAAAAATTATCATTCGTCTCAAAATAAAGTAAGGATCTTCTCCAGATTCAAGCATCCTTGCAAGGTAATAGACTGCCGCGTCGGGATCAGAGCCTCGCATACTCTTAATAAACGCTGATATAATATTGTAATGACTATCACCAAGCTTGTCATATTTGAGACTTTTGGTTTGAAGTATTTTTTCCAGTTCTGCAACTGTTAGTCCATCTTTATAATTGTTTGCTATAAGTTCAAGGGTGTTTAAGGCTATCCTTGCGTCACCGTCAGCATATGCTGATATAAACTCCAAAATCTTATGGGAGAATGACATTATTTTTGTTGATATATACGGATCCATGAGACCTCTTTTTATAACTGACATAATCTCTTCTCTTGACAGAGGATTTAGCTGAACTGTTTTTACCCGTGAAAGAAGCGGAGGGTTTATATAAAAGCTGGGATTTTCTGTGGTTGCGCCTATTAAAATGATAACCCCCTTTTCTATCCAGGGCAAAAAAGCGTCCTGCTGAGCTTTGTTAAATCTGTGAATCTCATCAATAAACAGCACTGTTTTTGTGCCGTTCTGACAAAAGTTTTTTTCTGCCTCTTCAATAAACGACTTGACCTCTTTAATTGAAGATATGACTGCAGAGAAAAATCTATAAGGAAGCTCTAACTCTTTTATAATCAAAAGGGCTAAGGTTGTTTTGCCTGAGCCGGGGGGACCGTAAATAATAAGAGACATCAGATCTTTGTCTTTTATCCCCTTTTGCAGCCAGTTAGATTGGATAATATCTTTATTGCCCACAAACTCGCCAAAGTTTTGAGGCCTTACCCTTATGGAGAGAGGTTCCATAGAAAAAATTATCTCATAACTGATAAAAAAAATGGATTTTTTTATTAAGGCAGGCTGAGCAAAAAATGCTAAGATTTAAAAAAACTAATATGGTGATATAAACAAACTATTGACTAAAACATCGTTTTAATATAAGATTATATAAAGATCCGCTTGGATCCATAGGACCGAGACGGGAAGGGATTTTGAAAGCAAAAGCCTTCAGGACTCTTTTCGTCTTGAAGGCTTTTTTATTGGAGGCAGAATGAAGGTTACGGTACCTGCAGTTCTGGAAAAGAAGAGAAATAGAGAAAAGATAACAATGCTTACCTGCTATGATTATTCCATGGCAGTTTTGCTTGACAGGGCTGGGATTGATATGCTTCTAGTAGGCGATTCTTGCGGTGTAGTATTTGCCGGATATGAAAATACATTGCCTGTAAATGTGGAAGAGATTATTTATCATACACGGGCTGTAGCAAGAGGAAGAAAAAATTCGCTGGTAGTTGCTGATATGCCCTTTTTATCCTATCAGACATCCATAAACGATGCGGTTTATAACTCTGGTCTCATGCTGAAAAATGGGGCTGAAGCTGTTAAACTGGAAGGTGGCATAGAGATCTGTGAAACAGTTAGAAGAATTTTTTTGGCTGGCATCCCAGTAATGGGACATATCGGACTTACCCCTCAGTCAGTAAATGTGATGGGCGGATATAAGGTGCAGGGTAAGACTGAAGAGGCAAGGAAAAAGCTAATTGAAAGCGCAAAGGCGCTAGAAGAAGCAGGAGCTTTCTCAATCGTACTTGAGTGTGTACCAGAGGAACTGGCAAAGGAGATAACCCAGCAGGTAAATATTCCTACTATTGGTATAGGTGCGGGAAGGTTTACCGATGGACAGGTGCTGGTTATTAATGATATTTTAGGTCTTTTTGAAGGTTTTAGACCTAAGTTTGTCAAAAAATATATAGATCTGGCGCCTTTAATAGAGAATGCCGCTAAAACCTATATTGATGAGGTTAAAAAAGGCAGCTTTCCTTCTGAAGAACATATTTTTACATAGGGATTATTATGAAGATAGTAACAAAGATTAAAGAGATGCATATAATTTCCCGGGAGCACAAAAAAGAAGGAGATA
>OGCI01002832.1_pt1 | contig 10591 bp, 13 predicted proteins | sample 1570021 | NCBI WGS metagenome assembly OGCI01 (sample SAMN06264664, study PRJEB24512) | hot springs metagenome | isolation source: Hot spring water | place: South Africa: Tshipise | collected 2015-06-21
ATCCAAGAATTAGGATTATTGATATCGTAGAAGAGCCATTATTTGTGCATTTTAAATATTCTAAAGATGTGGCTTATGCAAAGGCTGAAGATATGCTCTTGAAAGTTGGGATTGATAGAAAAGATTTTTTTAAATTCCCTCATGAGCTTTCTGGCGGACAGAGACAAAGGGTAAATATTGCCAGAGCTTTAGTTACAAAACCTAAGCTTATTGTAGCTGATGAGCCTGTATCATCTCTTGATGTATCTGTGCAGGCTGAAGTGATAAATCTTTTTTTAAAGCTTCAGAGAGAGCTTAATTTTTCTATGATTTTTATTTCTCATGACCTGAGGGTTGTAAGGCATATCTCTGACTGGCTTTATATTATTTATAAGGGAGAAATTGTAGAAGAGGGTAGTCCTGTTAAGGTATTTACCAATCCTATTCATTCATATACCAGAAAGCTTCTGGGAGATCTTTTTGAGCTTTAAAGAGTAAGGTCTGGAATAGCTGATACTGTTGCAGGGGCAGTTATACCTCTTTGAAGAAGCATTAGTCCCACAACTCCTATCATAGCTGCATTATCTGTACAGTATTTCATAGAAGGGATATAGATATTAAGATTGTGTTTATAAGCCGCATCACTAAGATTTTTTCTTAATAATCTGTTTGCCGATACTCCTCCCGAGATTACAATTTCTTTTATCCCTTTTTTTAAAGCCTCTTTTATAGTTTTTTCTACAAGTATATCTACTACAGTTTTTTGAAAGCTTGAAGCAATATCCTTTTTAAACTCTTCAGTGAGAGTAACTTGTTTTCTTACTATATTTGCCACTGCTGTTTTTAAACCTGAAAAGCTAAAATCATCTTCATTTGACAGAGGTCTGGGTAAATCTATGGTACCTATAAAGTCTCCCACAAACCTTTCGATGGCAACTCCGCCGGGATAACCTAAATCAAGCAGTTTTGCTACCTTATCAAAAGCTTCTCCAGCGGCGTCATCTCTTGTCTGCCCAATGAGCTTGTAGTCTCTAAATCCTTTAATGAGATAAAGGGCAGTATGTCCGCCTGATGCTACAAGGGCAAGAAAAGGATACGGGATTTTATGTTCTATAAAAGGTGCATAGAAATGACCTTCAATGTGATTTACTGCTAATAACGGCTTTTTTAGCGACAAAGAAAGCCCTTTGGCAAAGGAGACTCCAACAAGCAGTGAACCCGCAAGCCCCGGTCCTACAGTTACTGCAATCCCATCTATCTGAGAAAGCTTTACATCTGCAACACGAACAGCCTGATGAAAGACAGCTGATATATTTTCCAGATGAGCCCTTGAAGCTACTTCCGGCACCACACCTCCAAAGATACTATGTATTTGGTTTTGGGATGATACTATCTGAGATAATACTTTAAAGTTATCTGTTACTATTGAGACCGACGTGTCATCGCAGGATGTTTCTATTGCCAGAATTGTCATTATCTTGGATATACGTACCAGAGAAGTCCTCTGGATGTAGCAAAGATTTTTATATAGATAGGGGTGTTTCTATATGTGGCTCTTACCACTATCTCGCCCTTTTTGTTCAGAACATAGATAAGGGTTTCAGGGCTTTCTTCTATAACAAATCTGTCATAAATTTTTGAATTATCAAGAGTTTCTTTGGTGACAGGCACATCTGGGGGGAGTGAACAGGCTAATAAAGTAGCCAGTAAAAAAACAAGGCTAAGCTTTTGTAGATATTTCATTAACTGCCTGAATAAAAGCATTTACATCATCCTCTGTATTAAAATATCCTACACTGGCTCTCACCGTCCCATGGGGGTAGCTGCCAATAAGTTTGTGAGCTAAAGGCGCGCAGTGCAAACCTACTCTTACATATATATCATAAATCTCATCTAAAATAAACCCTACTTCTGAGCAGTCAAGATTTTTTATGTTAAAAGACAACGGTGCAGATATTTTTTCAGGGTCCTTTGGCCCGTAAATAATAATCTTTTTATTGTTTAGCAGGCTGTTTATAATCATTCTATTTAGTCGGACCTCATGGTCTCTTATGTTTTTTATACCTGTCTTCAGAATAAACTCAATGCCTGCTTTAAGTCCTGCTATGCCGGGAGTATTAAGGGTTCCTGACTCTAAGCTTTCAGGCATTTCGGATGGCTGGTCGGTGCTTGAAGACTGGGTACCAGTGCCTCCCTCTTTTAATGGCTTTAAAAAAATCCCTTCTCTAACATATAAAAATCCGGTTCCCTGAGGACCAAATAGAGATTTATGACCTGCGCAGGCAAGGAGATCTATATTCATATCCATTACATCAATGGATATTACGCCGGCAGTCTGAGCAGAGTCCAGTAATGTATAAATATTGTAATTTTTACAGATATGGAAAGTTTCCTTTACAGGTGTTATGGTGCCAATTACGTTTGATGCATGGGTCATGGCTATTAATTTGGTTTTTTTGGTAATAAGTTTTTCCACATCTTTTGGGTCAAAAAAACCCTCTTCTGAACAATTGATAAACTTTATGTCTATTTTTTTTGACTTTTTGAGAGAGAATAAAGGTCTAAGTACTGAGTTATGCTCCAAAGGAGTGGTTATTACTTCGTCAGACTCTTGAAGAAGACCTTTAATAGCAATGTTTAGAGCTTCTGTTGCGTTTGATGTAAATACAATCCTGCTGCTTCTTTCTGCATTTAAAAAGCTTGCCACCAGCTCTCTCGTCTCAAAGACAGTTCTTGATGCCGCAAGAGAGAGTTTGTGACCGCCTCTGCCTGGGTTTGCACCTATATCTTTGAGGGTATGAAGAACCTGTTCGTAAACCTGTTCTGGCTTTGGATGAGAGGTAGCAGCATTGTCTAAATAAATTCCCATCTATACCTCACAAAGCGGGTCTTTGAAACTACCAAGATACAGGGCGTTGCCAATACAGCCTAAGTTACAAGATTTTTTGCAGAAACAGTCTATACAACATTTATCTGCCATATCTTTTACCATATTATATGCCTCTTTCCACAGAAACTCAAAGTCATATTCAAGAAGAGAACCAATGGCTACCGGTATGGAAGAGCACGGATAGAGCATCCCGTTTTCCATATGCCCCAAAAGTCTCCCCGCCTGACAGCCCTGAAACTTTTGCGCATCAGGGAGTTCAAAAAACTTTGCCAGGAAATAATCATGAATTTCCATTCGGGATGCCCTGACAGACTCTTTTAATTCGTAAAGATTTTTTAGATCCTCTGCCCTTAAATGAACTTTTAAGAGCTCTTTCCCATATCTGATTAGGTTAGGGTTGGGGATGTTGATTTTTACATTGTTTCTTTTACTGAAACTTAAAATTATCCTGAAAATGTTAGTGTTTTCTCTGGTTAGAAGAAAATTTACAGCTTTAACAGAGCTGCCCCGTGTTTTTAGAAAGTGGTTTAAACTATCAGCATCTGTGTCAAAGGGGACAGATACCTCAATCTCGCTGAACAGACCTGTTTTATACAGATCTTCATTAAAAAGGCTGTAATCTATAGCCAGTATCTTTTTAAAGGCTTTAAAAGATAACTTGTCTTTCAACTCATTAAACTGGTACAGAGACTCTTGGTCAAACTCAAAGGATAGAGAAAATAAGTTAAGCTTTTCTATTTTTTTGAATAATACTAAATAGTTATCAGAGTTCTGACCCCAGTTATAAAAAGACACCGATAATTTTAAGGGTAAGCTAACTGTAAAATTCATAATTTTCTAAAACTAATTTTAGCAGGGATGGACGCTTGATGTTCCTGTTGTTTTTGGCCTTACATATTTTTTCATAGATTATCACCTCCCTCTTTCCAGCAGTGTGGGTCTGGATTATGAAAATCACCGGACAATATATATGCCCGTGCTTTACATCCGCCCAGACAGTTTTCGTAAATGCTACAGTTTTTACATTTCCCCTGTGGGACAGGGTTTCTCAATAAATTTAAGGTCTCTGACTCTTTCCATAGTTTAACTATATTATCTTTTAAAACATTACCGATTTTAACGGACATAAAACCGCAGGGGGTAATGTCACCATTAGAATGAATATTAAGGGAAAGCTTGCCGCAAGTACTGCCTCTGACAAGAGGTCTTTCTATGTATTCAGGCAGTAAATGCATAATGGGGTCATCAAAGGATATAATAATTTCATTATGTTCCTGTTTAATCTGAAGAGCATTTTTATAAAACTCTTTCCATTCGAGTGGTGTTAGATCTAGTTTTTCCATATTTTTATAGCCCATACCGGAACATTTATAGTTGTGTAAATATAGCTGTTTAACTCTAAACTCTTTGGCTATCGGTATTAGCTTATGAAAATCTTTATGATTAAGTTTGCAGACCACCATTGATATGGTTGATTTAACACCTTCATTAGCTAAATTTTCAAGGGCTTCAAGGGCTTTTCTGAAACTTCCTTTTTTATTTCTAAATGTATCATGGATCTCTTCTTCGGGGCTATCTATGCTGATGCCTACGGAGGTAAAGCCTGCTTTTTTAATCTCTTTTGCTATGTCTTTGGTAAGCAGATATCCGTTGCTGTTCATTGAACAGTGCAGCCCCTTCTGACTGGCAAATTTAACAAACTCAAATAACCATGGTATAATTAAAGGCTCACCTCCTCCTATATTTAAAAAAGGCACCTTCCAGTCTGAAAGGATAACGGCTACCTCTTTAAACTGCTCAAAGGTTAGCTCGTCTCTTTCTTCTATATCCCTTGAATAGCAGTGCAGGCAGTTAAAGTTGCATTTGTAGGAAAGAGAAATGTTTATGGTAAGAGGGGTATTAAAAAAGAAGCTATTCATAATTCAGAAATCCATTATCTATTAGGTCTTTAATAAAAATCTTTAAATCTTCAAGGGCTTCTTCAAAGGGCACATCAAAATCCTTTGAGACCTCTTCGGCGAGCTCTTTAATAGTTACTGAACCTGTTATTTTATTCCATATATGGTATCCCATCAGATTAAGCTGGGTCATAACGCCTGCTTTAATTAATGTAAGTACACCAATATTTTCGCTCTCTTCTATCATGCCTTTAGAGAGAGCCTCTTCTGCCTGCTTTAACATCTCTTCTTCTACTCTTTCAAAAACATCATCGGATTTTCTTACGGTATGTTCTGTCATAACTGTTCCTTTCGCAAAATTAATGCCAGTCAGGGAAGGTTGTCAGAGTATCAAGACTGTTAATAGAAAAATTAAGGGAACTATCTTTTTTTTTGTCAAAAAATCTTGGCTCTGACAAAAAATAGTTTTTAACAATATTTATATCCTCTTCTTGAAAAAAACCGCCATAAAGGTCGTAGCCGTTTTCTATAAAGGCGTTAAAGCTGATTTCCGCCTGTTCTACGCCTTCTCTAAGATATATTGCCACATCATTTTTTAGAAAAATGTTGTTAACTATGGTAGGATCTGCTTTAATAAATCGGGTACCAATCTTATTTTCTTTAAAAATATTTTTTCTGATAGTTACATCCTTACTGGAAAATCTTATACCACCATAATTTCTTTCAAACACAGAGTTTTCTATGAGTACTTTAGAGTTATGTATATGCAGCTGCCAAGAGCCTTCTTTAAAAATGGTAAATCTAACGGTTACGCTGCTGTTTTCAATATGTATAAGATTTTTGTCTTCCTGGGGTTCTGATGGACCAGTGCCCTCCACTGTAATGGGGTTGTCAGCTGTTCCCAGAAAGGTAATATCACAGTTTTCAAAGACAAGCCCTTCTTCCAGACCTCTATTGATAAAAAGCTTCGTATTAGGTAGAAAGACTATTTTTTTATTGGTAAAAAGGGTTTTTGTGTTTATGTAAATGTCTCCGGAAAAGATATGCTCTTCCGAAAAGGCATAACTGTAAATAGTCAGTAAAAATATTATTAAGCTAATTTTTTTCATCTTTTATTAGCTCATAGCTTAAAAATGCAAATATGGTAATACCGGCAACTACGCCAGCTTTGCCAAAAAGAGTTGGACCTCCTGAATCGCTTAAAATGCTAAAGTTTTGCACCATTGCCGCACCAAATATCATACCAATGAAAGCAACCTGTGCGTTAATATCGCCTTCTCCCATTTTTATTATCTGCCTGAATGGGCAGCCGTCAATAAGCACCGCAATATAACCCACCAGTGTCATTGAGAGAAAAGACCAGAGATAAGCCGTATGGCTTCCGGGCTGACCTATTAAACCAGCATTGAATCTGTTAAAATAAAGATTAACAACAAGGGCAGAGACTGTTAATATAAATAAGGCTAAAAATCCCACAGGGTTTTTTAATATCAGACTGTTTCTTATGGAGCCAGTTATGCAGAATCTTGAGTACTGAGAAAAAACACCCAGCAGCAAACCTGCAGTTACGGCAAACATTAAAGGCGTCTTTTCGGCACCAGCACCGCTCTGACTTTCTGAAAATATCTCAGGTTTTAAAAAATATAAGACTGTTAAAAAGATAATAGAAAGTGGGATTAATAATGCGTTTTTTGATGATTTTAAATCTGTTACTTTAAAAAAAGAGGTATCTATATTGGTTTTCAGAAATCTTACCCCTAACCAGACACCAAATATGGTACCTATAATGCCAGCAATGCTGTTTAAGTCTCCACCGGATAGTTTAAGCATCATTTTTATGGGACATCCGATAAATACGGCGCTCCCCACAATCATAAAGATGCCGCCCAAAAAGGAGTGTAAAACGGAGCCCGATATTCTTGCCTTGAACTCTTTTCTGCATAAGGCAGCAGCAAAACTACCTATAGAGATAAAAAGTAACTCAGGTCTTATATACTGCATAAAAATATTCTGATGAAGCTTTATGGCACCAGTAAAGTTCTCCATAAAACAGGATATGCAGATACCTGTGTTAATGGGGTTACCATAAACAGAAAGAAAAGCCCCCAAAACGCCGACCAGCAATGCTGTTAAAATATATATAAAGGTCTCTTTTTTCATCCACAGCCGCCTTTTAGCTTGCTGTCAATAAGATGTCTAAACTCTCTCAACTCGTCTTTGCCTGATATTTTGTCTACGATAATTTTCAGGATTCTCCTTACATTGTCAGGATAGTTGCCGTCGTATAAGGTAGCTTCCTCCTTAATGGATTTTGATATGAGCTGAAGCCCTTCTTTTTCCTTGCCTGTATCAAAATATACAAGCCCTAAATAAAAGCTGGCAAACACATTGTCTTCAAGACGCTCATCTTTAAGAAAAATTATAGCCTCCTCCACCTTGTCCTCTTTAAGCATATTTATGGCGGGCTCTACTGCCCTTTTTTTAAGCTCCATGCTGAGATATTTTGCCTCTCTCGGATCATTTTTTGAAATACTAAGAGATTTAATCTGATAAATATAGTAAATCATTAGAGAGCTCGATATAAGTATTGTAAGTGATATTATGTGTTTAATACTTTTCATTGATAAACCTGATAGGGAGGGAAGTTTATCTTTTTTAAAATCTCTCTAAGACCATCGTAATCTTTATCAGGAAGCCTTTCAAAACCTTCTATCTTTGCCGACTTGAAAATATTTACCCGTTCATTGTTTATCTCAACGGTGGTATCTTTATTGATTTTTAAAAGTGCCTGTTCGACCTTTTCAACCACATCAGATGGAAGCCCTTTTCTATATCCAAAGGTGCAGTAAGGATGAATCTCGGTTTTTGCAATAATCTTAAAATCTTCTTCCAACCTGATTTTTCCTTCTTTCTGCATCTCCTCAAGATCCAGAAGAGGTGCTGCGCCGGCATCAAAGGCACCAAACCAGACTCCGTATATAATCTTCTCATGTTGAAATGAATGGGCAGGCTGATAAAGTATCTTAATATCCTTATAAGGGTCAATGCCGTTTCGCATTAACAGCTCAAACTGGGAGATGTATCCAAAGGGTGCAAAGGTAGGACCAAAAATCATCTTTTTGCCTTTAAGATCTGATAGTTTGTTTATGGGACTATCTTTCCTTACAATAATGGTTCCCATTGTTTTTGAGCCGTAAATGCCATTTTTTTCAGCCACAAGCAGATTGAGCCCGTACTCTTTGTTTAAGATGATGTAGAGAACGGAGTTTGTATGAGTAAAATCATACTGCTCTTTTTTAAACTTCTCCTCAAAATCAACCGTATCTACTGCTTCCAATGTAAAATTATAACCTGTCTCTTTTTTAAGATACTCAACAAGAGGCTGAAATCTTTCCTTTGTCTCCTTCTCACTATTGCAGATCATAAAACCTATTTTATATGTCTTTTCAGTCAGATTTTTTTTGCAGGCTGGCACAACTGTAAGCATCAAAAAAATTATGAAAATTATTTGCTTCATCTATACCTCATAATAAAAACTATCTTATTGTTAGAAAACTGTCAGTTTTCTACATGTATTTTTAAAAACTCTCTGTTATCCAGCCCTTTTAATACTGCTTTGTTTTTAAGATATGCATCAAATCTGCCGTTGTTTTTAAGATTAATATTATTTATCACCATTTCTGAGCTATCAAGAGATATACCATCAAGCATATTATTATAAATAAATCCATCTTTTAAAATTATTTTTGACCCCTCAAAGGAGATACCTCTCAAGCTGGCTGCCATAGATGTTACTCTCTCTCCGTATATTTCAGAACTCCTCCCGTAAATATTTTGAATACTGTTAATAACTTTTACGTCATAGAGATCTGCCTTAGAAAGTCTGATTTTAAGGCCGAAAAGGGTATTATTAATAATCTGGATATTTTTTAGCTCTACCTGACTATATAAAAAGTTAATCCCACCAAGGTTATCTTTAATAGTTAGGTTGGAAACATAAGCCTTTGAGTTTCGAAACTGAACAGCTGTGTTATTATTATAAAAACTGCTGTTGCTTATATGAATGTCCCCCTCTTGACTTTGAAAGCCTCTAAGATTATTTCGGAATATGGAGTTGGTTATCTTTAAATTAGAAAAATGGGAGTGAAGAGACATATAGGCATCTTCAAAAACGGCATAATTAAAAACTGACTGGTTATCCACACTCATTATACTAAAGCCAAGCCAGCTGCCTTTTTCTTTTCTGTCGGAACAAAAGATAACGGGTTTTTCTGCAGAGCCTGAAACAATAATCCTGCCCTGACTTAAAATCTCGCTCTCCCCAATGTTATCATTATCGGTATCAATAAATTTAAAAATAATCTTTGTGCCTTCTTTTATATTCAGAGTTGCAGAATCACTAACCGTAACTCTGCCTTCAATGGTTATTGTGCCAGAAAAGCTGTTTTCTCCCTCAAGGGTTTGGTCCCTTAGTATGATATCTCTGTAGTCCTCAGCCAGTAATGGCTTAAGGGAGAGAAGAAAGATTAGTAATAATAAGGTTATTTTTATTCTCATAGTTTTTTATGCTTAAGAAGTTATGATTTATACAGCTTACCGGAGATATGACACCTATCAGATTTCGGGTTACTATTAGATCTTTTACGGTCTCAGGACAGTTTTTCAGTAGAACACCTTCTTCATTATTTTCAACACGTACCCTCTCTAAGGAAAGCTTAGGATTGTTATTTATAATCCCCACTTCGCTGGAGACAACAACAAGGTCTTCTAAATCTGCATCACCTTTCTCAATGACAATACTAATCTTGTTATTTGTAAATCTTGCTTTTTTTATTTTTGCTGACCCATTTAAAACAATCAGACCGTTATAAGCATCTGAGATATTAAAATTTTTAGCTTTTATTGTGCCGCCATTAACAATAATCCCCCCCCACTGTTCTAATCTATCCTGAGATTTTATGTTAACAGGCATATTTTCGGTGCCATCAATAACAAGAGTGCCTTCTACCACAATCTCTGTCTCAGGCATAAGAAAGATCGGCTCGGTTCTTGATATATCTGCCTTTGGGACCAGTATCTCTGACCCTTCTTTAATGGTGACGGTAACATCTTTTTTTATAAGAGTATCTTTTTCTATTACAATTCTTCCCTGTAATATCATGTTATCTTTAATAATACCGGACAAAACAGTCTCTTCTGGCTGGGAAGTAACATCTGATACGGTCATTGAACAAGATGAGACAGTTAACAGGAGAATTATTAATAGGACTACCATAAGCCTCTCTCAATAAGAAACTCTTTGATGGTTCTTTTAATTTTACCCTTATTTTCTATCAGGGAAAAAAGCTCCTTTATATCTTTTTGGCTTAATCTCACTGAAAGGTTATTCAAAGCCTCCATAAGACTTTTAAATCTAAGATCTTCTTCAATTTTAGTCCTGTAAAAAATATTAATATTTTTTTCTGTGCTGAATTTGAAGCGGGTGGTTTTATCTGCCTGTACATCAAAAACTATAATATCAATAGCCTCTTTTTTAATAAGTAATGGTATATCATCCTTTGTGGCTTCTTTAATAGATACGTTAATGCCCGTCTTCTCCCTTATATATACATCCAGCAGATTGGCAAGATAAAAAGATGGAGTATTATGTTTTTCATAAGCTACAAAAAGTTCAGGACCGAAACAGGCTGATGAAACAGATATATAAATAAGCGTGAAAAAAATTGATAATAGCAGTTTTTTCATAACCCTCTAAAAAGCCACATTATAATGGTTTTTTCAATAAAAACAAAGACTAAAGTAAGTAACGTAAATAGAGGATAAG
>OGCI01002834.1_pt1 | contig 10587 bp, 7 predicted proteins | sample 1570021 | NCBI WGS metagenome assembly OGCI01 (sample SAMN06264664, study PRJEB24512) | hot springs metagenome | isolation source: Hot spring water | place: South Africa: Tshipise | collected 2015-06-21
CTCAACCCCTGGTAGCCCCCACCTATGGCAAAACCCGCTTTCTGGGAACCAACCCGATTGCCGTTGCCGTCCCGGCGGGGAAAGAACGCCCCTATGTGCTGGATATGGCAACCAGCATTGTACCCATTGGGCGTATTACGGTATATCAGAAAGCCGGGAAACGCATTCCTGAAGGCTGGGGCATTGATAAAAATGGAAACGTCACCACCGACCCGGGAGAAGTGCTTAACGGCGGCGCGCTGTTGCCGTTGGGCGGCACAGACCTGATGCGGGGTTACAAGGGCTATGGGCTGGCACTGTGGGTGGATATTTTTGCGGGGGTGCTGGCTGGCGCTGCGACCGGACCCGAGGTAGGGAAATCCGATCGCCCGGCCAATGTGGGTCATTATTTTGCTGCCATTCGGGTAGACGCTTTCCGTCCACCAGAAGAATTCAAAGCCGAAATGGATGCCCTCATCCAGGGATTGAAAAATGCCCCGAAAGCCGAAGGACAGGAACGCATTTACATTCATGGGGAAAAAGAGTTTGAACTGGCGGAAAAATATCAGAAAGAAGGGATTCCTCTGATGCGGGAAGTTGTTGACACCCTCATCAGTGCCGGGAAAGAGGTAGGCGTTCCCTTTGATCTCACCCCTCTCCAGGAGATAGATTAATCCTTTTTGGCAGAGATCAAAAAAGCGGGGCTCTTTGATGATGCCCCGCTTTTTGACTACATCACCCTTCTTTATCCAGGTTGTTTGACCAGCATCTCTTTGATGGCTTTGGCAAGCCGGGCAATTCCTTCCTCGATTTTTTCAGGAGTTGCGTTGGAGAAATTCAAGCGCATGGTGTTTTCTCCCCCGCCTTTGGGGAAGAAGGACGCGCCGGGCACAAAAGCGACCTTCTGGCTTACGGCGACCTTGAAAAGTTCGGCGGTATCCATGCCTTCTGGCAGGCGCACCCACAGGAACAATCCGCCCTTGGGATGGGTCCATTCAACACCATCCGGCATGTTCTCTTCGAGGGCTTTGAGCATGACATCCCGCCGTTCGCGGTACACTTTTCGGATGACTTCTACATGGCGGTCAATGAAGCCTCCGCGTCCCACTTCATATGCCACCATCTGGTTAAACGTAGCCGTGTGGAGATCGGCGCCCTGTTTTGCCATGACCAGTTTCCGAATGACTTCCGGTGGGGCTACCACCCAGGCAAGCCTCAGACCTGGAGCAAGAATCTTGGAGAATGTGCTCAGATAAATCACGTTACCGGTGTAACAGGCACCGTTGTGATGTTTCTGGCTGTCCAGCACTTCAATGGCGGGGATATGCTCGCCTTCAAACCGCAACTGTCCGTAGGGATCATCCTCAATGATGGGAACGCCGTAATGATCGGCAAGTTCCACCAGTTTCAAGCGCCGTTCATAAGAGATTGTCACGCCCGTGGGATTCTGGAAGTTGGGCAACACATAAATGAACTTTGGACCGGTGCGGAGAGCGCCCTCCAGTTCATCCGTCACAATGCCATCATCGTCAGAACGCACCGGAACGTACTCCGCGCCGTAAATATCCCAGGCCTGCAGCGCCCCCAAATAAGTCGGTGCTTCGACCAGAATGCGGTCACCATGGTTGATGAATACCTTGCCCAACAAATCCAGCGCCTGCTGGGAGCCGGAGGTAATCAGGATGTTGTCTGCAGTGACTTCAATGCCGTAGCGGCTGGTATGCCGGGCAATCATCTCTCTCAGGGGCGTGTACCCTTCGGTGGAGCCATATTGAAGGGCGCGCGATCCCTGTTCGCGTAAGACTTTTGTGGCGGCTTCGAGAATTTCTTCCACGGGGAATACTTCTGGTGCGGGTAATCCGCCAGCAAAAGAGATCACTTCGGGGTCTTCGGTCAATTTGAGCAGTTCGCGAATGGCAGAGGATTTCATCCGTTGCGTACGCTGTGCGAAACGATGCTCCCAGGGTGTCACCATATCTTTACCTCCTTTGAGAATGAACCGGGGGCATGCACACGCAAGCCCCCGGTAAAAACCTACCCCAGTTTCGGGAAGCGGCTTATCACGACCGCAGGAGTCGGAAGGGTAATGCGATCTCCAATGGTCAACTCGGCAGGGGCTTTACCCGGGGTCTTGGGCGCGCTCTGATAAATCCAGATGGGCGTGCCTTCCACTGCCGATTTCAATTCCACAAACGCCTGCCCGGTGAGAAAGCCTTCGCTGTCAATCGAGCAAGAGGTGACCGTTCCAATGACGCGCCCCTTTTGATCCACTACCGGATCGCCCAGGTGTGCCAGGCGGACACCTTTTTCGTTGAAGCGGAAGCGCACCACCACGCCTTTGCGTTGTTTCTCCCGCTCGATATAGGCATTCCTCCCGATGAACCATGGCTTGTACAGTTTGACGTAGGATCCAAACCCGGCTTCGGCAACCCCCAGATTGAGTTGCCCGCCCATTTCGTGCCCATAGAGAGGCAACCCGGCTTCGGTGCGCAGAGAATCCCGGGCACCCAACCCGCAGGCTTTCAATCCCATAGGCTCACCGGCTTTCAGCAGAGCATTCCACAACTCTACCGCCTGATCCGGATGGACGAACAGTTCAAATGCCATCTTCTCGCCGGTGTAACCGGTGCGTGAAACCACCAGGTCGAATCCGCCAACCCGGGCTTCGCATAATTCGGTGCGTTTGAGTGCCATGATGCGTTTTCGATCTTCCGGACTGCACCCAAGCGACAGGAGGATGTCGCGGGAACGGGGACCCTGTAAGGCAATGTCAATGCGCATGTCTTTGCCTTCTCTGGGATCGCGCAGGTTGCGCAGGCGGGCTCCCTGACCAAAGGCGCGCACCCATGGCTTTTCACGGTCCACCTTCACCTTTCCCTGAAGGACTGCGTTCAACCATGCCCAATCTTTATCGTCGTTTGAGGCGTTGACCACAACCAGATAGGCTTCCTCCCCGCGCCGGTACACCAGCGTATCGTCAATCACATTGGCATCGGGATCGAGGAAGTGGGTGTAGCAGGATTCGCCCACCTGCAGCGCGGCAATGTCGTTTCCGCACACGCTGTCCAGGAAAGCGCAGGCTTGCGGTCCTTCGACCTGATACACGCCCATATGGGAGACATCAAACAATCCCGCGGCTTTGCGCGTTGCCAGATGTTCTTCCGCCACCGAGGTGTACTGCACAGGCATTTCCCAGCCGGCAAACGGCACCATCTTTGCCCCCATCTGTTTATGGGCGGCGTTCAGCGGAGTGCGTTTCAGTTCCGTGCTTTCCTTCTCTTCCCAGACAAAATCAGGCAATGCGGGCAGTCCGCTGGATGGAGAAGCCCCGATAAAGTACGGTTTGGCTTCATCCACAGCGGGTTCATCAACCACCGGTGCATCGTAGACAGGCACTTCCGCGACCAGAATCGGACCGGGCAGGCGGCGGGTGACATCGGCGTCGAACGCCACATATCCATCCGACAGGTCACGCAGCCAGGTTGCAACCAGCCCGAAGTGGGAGCGTTCAAAAGTAAAGCGGTACACGGTACCGGCAATCCAGTACAGGTTCCCCTCAACGGTCCCTCTGGGCGTCCACAGGGATGTGCGTTGCCCCTGTCCGGGGGACAAGCGTTCGGTGTTGCTGGAGAAGACGTAATTGACGAATGAATGCACCGCTCCGCCCTGAATTTCCACCGTCGCCTTCTCTCCGGCATGTTCGGCGATATCATCCACATAGTAAAAATGCGGATAGCCGTGCTTTCCAGTGGTGAGGTCAGTGCTGGCTTTTTCGGCAAGCGCACGCACCCGCAGGCGGGCATTCTCAAAGACCTCAAAGTCCACTTTGGCGCGTGGGGCTAAACCCTGCCGGGTCTCAATGCTGTAGGGTTTGGTGGCAAAAAGGATATCGGCAATGATGTCGGCGACCTCGATCATGTCCTCTTCCTTCAGCCCGCGTTGAGTCATCCACGGCGTGCCGTAACGGATACCCGAAGCGCTGAGGGCAGATTTATCGCCGGGGATGGTGTTGCGGTTCAACACGATACCGGCAATATCCAGAATGCGCGCCGCCATATCGCCTGAAAGCGGCGTGCCATCCTCGCCCACGATGGATTTGCAATCAATGTTGCCCAGGTGGGTATCGCTTCCGCCAAAGGGGATGCGCAGTCCGCGCTCCTGCAGGCGCCGGGTGAGCGCCTGGCAGTTTTTGACAATTTGCGCCTGCAGTTGACGGAAGGATTCGCTTTGCGCAATTTTCAACGCCACAGCCAGCGCGGCAATGGCATGCACATGTGGACCACCCTGTTCCCCCGGGAACACCGCGCGGTCAATTTTCTTTGCCAGGGCAGAATCAGTGGTCAGGATACACGCCCCGCGCGGACCGCACAGGGTCTTGTGGGTAGTGAATGTGACCACATGAGCAATGCCCACCGGCGAGGGCACCACCTGCGCGGCAATCAACCCGGCAATGTGCGAGACATCCGCCAGCAAAATTGCCCCCACTGCGTCGGCGATCTCACGGAATTTCTTCCAGTCCGGCACCCATGGATACGAGGAATAACCGGCAATGATGATTCTGGGCTTGTGCTCCTGTGCCAGTTGCAGGACGGCGTCGTAGTCAATCTGTTCGGTTTGAGGATCCACCGTGTAATGCACCGCGTTGTACCACTTTCCGGAACGGTTGACCGACGATCCATGAGTCAGGTGCCCGCCATGCAGGAGATTCATTCCCAGAATGGTATCGCCCGGGTTGAGGAAAGCGGTGTACACGGCATTGTTGGCGGGCGCCCCGGAGAGCGGCTGCACGTTGACAAAAATTTTCTCCGCCGGGAAGGATGGCGTGGCAAACAGTTCTGCACAGCGGCGGCGCGCCAGCGCTTCAACGATATTCACGTATTCCACACCTTTGTAGTACCGCGCGTCGGAGTAGCGGCGGTACTCCGCCAGCCTCTGAGGGTAGTTCAAAATCTCTGCCTCCGGTAATCCCAGCATGGATTCATCCGGATAGCCCTCGGCATACAGATTCTGAAAGACCGATCCCAGCGCCTCACGGACAGCCTGCGGCGCGGTGCTTTCGCTGGGGATGAGAATCAACTTGCGCACCTGACGTTCGGCTTCGATGTCAATCAGTTCGTTCAGGTCGGGATCTACATCTACCAGTCTTCCACGAAAAAGAAAATCGCTCATGGTTTGCTCCTCGGTGGTTTCAGGGTGAAAAAAAACAGGGCGCTTTAAATATTGCGCCCCGCCCGTGCTCCGCTCGATTTCCGGAAAATGCTCACCATACACTTCTATTGTAGGGGAAACTGGAAAAATTCGTCAAGTGAGAAGTTTCCCCAAAATTGTGGACGCGTTTCACCCTCCTCACGGTCTCCAGAGCGGGTGAAACTCTTGCAGTTCGTCGTGGGTTAGACGACGCACTTCACTACCGTCAGGCAACATGCTGTACACATCCCATTGATTGTCAAACCGTTCCGATACAAACAGGATTCGGCTTCCATCCGGGTACCAGGCTGGTGTCTCGTCGTTGTAGGGGTTTCTGGTCAGGTTGGTCACCCCTCTGGTAGCGAGATCGTACAGGTAAATTTCGCTGTTTCCGTCGCGTTTGGAGACAAACGCAATCTTCTTGCCGTCGGGTGACCAGGCGGGCATGATGTCATCGGCTTCGTCGCTGGTGATTTGCTCCAGGGAACCGCCGTTCACGCTGACGATGTACAGGTCGTAGTTGCCGTTGCGGTTGCTGGAAAAGACAATACGCTGGCTGTCCGGCGACCAGGCGGGCAAGCCGTCATCGCCGTCGCCCGGCGTCAGGTTAATGCGGTTGGTGCCGTCCGAGTTCATTCGCCAGATGTCGTACGTGCCCTCCACGTTGGAGGCATAGACAATGTACTTTCCATCCGGCGACCAGGCGGGCCAGCCGTCGTCTTCCGGGGAATTGGTGTAGTTGAACACCTTTTCCTCTTTCATATCCAGAATCCAGAGGTCGAAATTCCCCGAACGATCGGAAGTAAACGCCATATAGCGCCCATCGGGCGCCCAGGTCTGCCAGAAATCATCGCTGGATTTGTTGCTCAGATTGAGCAGTTTCTCGTTCGAGGTGTCCAGCATCCAGATTTCGGAGTTCTGAGCGCGGATGGTGTAGGTCAGGTAGCGGGTGGGTTCCCCACTGCAGGCAGACAACAAAACCAGAATCAACAGAGCCAGGAAACTGCGGGCAGAATGCTTCATTAAACCTTCCTTCAGGATGAGATGTGCCGGTTGAGCCAGTCCAGCATGGTGTGCAGGACCTGGTCTTTTCCCGGCTCGTTGTGCAGTTCGTGGTAAAGATGCTCCCACTCGCGGTAGGTGATGCGATCAGCGGGGACGCGCCGGGCAAATTCCCGCACCGCTTCGGGGGAGACGATGCGCTCCGCGCCGCCCTGCAGGAGCAGTAACGGCAGTGGGAAATCTTCAGCGTGTTCCAGAATCCACCTGCCTTTGTCCATCATCTCCAGCCCCAGCCGGGCAGAGACCATCGACGTGACCAGCGGATCGTTGCGGTAGGCTTCGATGACTCGCTCGTCGTGGGAAAGATGGGCCAGGTTTAACCCGTTGGGTAGTGTGAAGGACGGCGCCAGTGCGTACACCAGGCGCGCGACTGCCCGAAGCGCCAGAGGAAGCGGCGTGCCCACCGCCAGCCCCGGGCTGGTGCTGATGACCCCGCGCAAGGCCTGTGGTCGGCGCTGCAGAGCATAATACAGCACCATGTTGCCGCCCATGCTGTGCCCGTAGAGGAAGACCGGCACGTCTTCAAAGGCGCGGCGGGCTTCCTCGATGAAATGGTCCATGTCCTGGAGGACAAGGTCATAAGAGGGGATATGCCCGCGCTTGCCGCTGGAACGCCCGTGCCCGCGGTGATCGAAACCGAAGGTGGCGATGCCCTGCCCGGCAAAGAACGCGGCAACAGCGTCGTAGCGCGCACAGTGCTCGCCCAGTCCATGCACCAGGACCAGGGCGGCGCGCACGCTTTCCTGCAGAGGCACCCAGCGGCGGGTGTAGAGTTGCTGACGGTCCGGGGTGGACCACATGGATTCATGGATATGCAGTCTGGCAGTCATGGAACACGCTCCAGGGGAGTAAGTTTAAAGCACATGCCCACAAATGACAAGAGGGCAGATGCACTTCTTAATCGAAGCGCACCATCTCCAGCAGGCGCCGGGCGGTGTCGGCAACCTCCGGGCGGGGATGATGGGGCAGGTCCTTCAGCGCCTGTCCCATCCGGGGGGGTATCGTCAGGAGGGAGTCTGGCGCCAGGGCGGTGTACGTGCTTACCATTGTGCGCATCCAGGGGAAGAATCCTTCGGGAATTTGGACGAAAAACGGGATCTATAGCAGGGATCGAGCAGAGGGAGCATTTCAAACGCATTTCTTTTTCGGCGTTCGGGGGCATTTTTCTCTGCGTCCGGGGCATTCACAGGTAAAATTACTGCAATACCGTGTATGCTCGTGAGGAGGTTATGGCATCGCTTGCATCTGTTCACCGCCAGTTAACGGCTTCACCGGCTCCCCGCTGGTTTTCCGCTCTGTATGGGGAGGAACCCGCCCGTCTGCAGGAGGAAAGGCGTCGCTGGGTCAACCTGCTGACCCGCTTTCAGGAAACCTTTCCCGACTTTGAGGAAGTTGCCCTGTTCAGCACGCCGGGGCGCACCGAGGTGGGCGGCAACCACACCGACCACAATCAGGGCAGGGTGCTGGCGGCGGCGGTGGACCGCGACGTGGCAGTCATTGCCGCACCGGCAGCCGACGGCGAGATCATCCTTGCCTCGGAGGGGTATCCATCGGTGCGTATGAACGTTGGTCAACTGGACGCGCGCCCCACCGAAAAGGGCACCACCCCCGCGCTGGTGCGGGGGGTATGCGCGCGTATGGCGCAACTGGGTTTTATAGTGGGCGGTTTTCGCGCGGTGATGACCAGCAGCGTCCCCAAGGGCTCGGGGTTGAGTTCTTCGGCGGCGTTTGAGGTTGCGGTTGCCACCATCCTCAATCATCTGTACAACGACGGGCGCATCCCTGCGTTGACCTGTGCGCAAATCGGGCAGTACGCCGAGAACGTCTTTTTCGGCAAACCCTGCGGCTTGATGGATCAGACCGCTTCGGCGGTGGGCGGTTTTGTGTCCATTGACTTTGCCGACCCGCAGCATCCGGTGGTGCATCAGGTGGCATACGACTTTTCCCGCAGCGGCTACGAGGTCATCATTGTGGAGACGGGAGGAGACCACGCCGACCTGACCGATGATTACGCCAGCATCCGTGAGGATATGCAAGCGGTTTCTGCGTTTTTCGGCAAACGGGTACTGAGGGAGATCAGCCGGGAAGCAGTGCTGGAGCAACTGGCATCCCTGCGTAAAAAGGTGCACGACCGCGCCATTTTACGCGCTCTGCACTTCTTCGACGACAATCAGCGGGTGGAGGAGCAGGTTGCCGCACTGGAAGCCAATCAGTTTGAGCGCTTCCTGCGTCTGGTGCGCGAATCGGGGCGCAGTTCCTGGATGTTGTTGCAGAACGGCTATTCCACCCGCAAGCCTCAACATCAGGGCATCCCGCTGGCACAGGCTCTCAGCGAGATTCTGTTAGGCGAGCAGGGCGCCTGGCGGGTGCACGGCGGCGGTTTTGCCGGCACCATACAGGCCTTTGTCCCCGTGGAGAAGGTCAGAGAGTACGTGGAACGCATGGAAGCCGTATTTGGCAAAGGGTCCTGTTATCCGGTAAGCATCCGTCAGGCGGGCACAATTCGGCTGGATACACAGGATTGGTCTTAACCCGGTTGTGTTTCTGAAGAATCAGACTAAAATACTCATATACCGGATACACAGGAGGTGCCTGATGGCGCATTACCCGATTGATCACAGCAATGTCCCCATTCGATTGTTCAAATCCGATTTTCTGGAGTTCTTCACTCACATCAGCCCGGTTGTTGTGGTGGTGATCTGGCTGCCGGTAGCGGTGGGCTTCATGGTTCTGGAAGTCCTGGGCGGGGGATATGCCACCCGCGGCGTGGGGTATTTAATCGGCGGTTTCCTTGCAGGGGCTTTCCTGTGGACCTTTGCAGAATACACCCTGCATCGCTTTCTGTTCCACTATCAGCCCAAAGACCCGAAGTGGGAACGCATTTTTTTCCTCTTTCATGGGGTGCATCACGCTCAACCCCAGTGCAAGACCCGTCTGGTCATGCCGCCAGTGGTCAGCATCCCCATGGCGCTGGTCATGTACGGTATCATCTCATTGATTTTCTCCACATTGCTGGGTTTGCCTCACTGGGTCTTTCCGGTGATGTCCGGTTTTATCGTGGGATACCTTTTCTATGACCTGACACACTACGCCACCCATCACTTCCCCATGCGCTCGGGCATCTGGAAGTACCTGAAGCGCTATCACATGCAGCATCATTACAAGACTCCCAATGCGCGTTTTGGGGTCAGTTCTCCGCTGTGGGATGTGGTGTTTGGCACCAAACCCGCCGACTAGATAATCCGCCGGATGTTGACCCGCCACAAGGCTTTCAGAAATGGCACCGGCGGCAGAGAAGCAATCAACTGCAGGTTTTCGAAAAGTGAGCCCTCCTCATCGAGAAATCGAAAGATACGATGTGGAGGGTTATTCTTAAAGAGCGCGGTGAAGATGTCCTTGCCTGCCTGAGGCTGGCGGTACAGAATCTGCAGGAGCAGGCGGTCATACCAGGCGTATCTGCGGGAGGGAGACGGGATGCGGAACGGCGTCCCGTATTTCTCCAGTGAGCGGACAATTTCACGACTGTCGCGTAAAATCCGCGCAAAGGCATAGCCTGAAGAGGGTTTGACCCTGCCGCCGCGGGTGCCAATGTTCATGATCCTTTCACCGCCTCTGCGCGGAAGGGGGTGGTCGGTCATAGGGATAACCCCTTTCTCCACAGCGTGGATTTCGTACGCATCTAACCCCATGATCTCCTTCAGGTACGTTTGAAGCCCAGCGGTATATTCCTCATCCGAAAGCACCGTGGGGGTAAAGAAAGTGTACTCCACCAGAGCCTGCCGTTCGCTGAATGGCAGGGTGTAAAAGAACTGGAAGCCCGTTTCCTGGGACACCCGAAAATCAAACAGCACCGGCACCGCAGGATCCCACACCGGTTGAGAAGTTTCAATTTCCCATCCCAGGAAGTGTTGCAGGAGGTAGTGGTACTTTTGGGGACGTTTTTCAATTGCCCGCGGATCAAAACGGCTGTCAAACACCCATTCCGCCTGGTAGGTGCTGCCACCGGCAACCACCAGGGCAAACTCGCTGGTGTCAATCACCTGCGTGACCGGCGCGGTGATCCATTCCACGTTTAAGCGGGCATTGAGCACCTGCCGGACTTCCTGGTAAAAATCAATCCCCCGAATCATGTTGTACCGGTAATCTCCCAGGGGAATTACCTTCTGCCATCGTTCCTGGATAAACCCAATTTTTTCCCAGGAGCGGTAGAAAATTGAAGAAAAAATCTCAGACCGATTGGACCAGAAACACCATGTGCGGTCGTTGCGATTCTTTTCCACCCGATCAATGATGAGGATAGGTTGATCCCGTAATTTGCTGTGTACCAGTTGATAGGCAAGGCTGAGCCCCGCCGCGCCT
>OGCI01002836.1_pt1 | contig 10576 bp, 10 predicted proteins | sample 1570021 | NCBI WGS metagenome assembly OGCI01 (sample SAMN06264664, study PRJEB24512) | hot springs metagenome | isolation source: Hot spring water | place: South Africa: Tshipise | collected 2015-06-21
TCAAGCCAAAAATTCTATTTATGGAATCTTAGCTGGTCTTCCCTTTTGGTATAAAACTTTTGAATCGGAAAATCTTCTTCAGTTAAATAACAATGGGAAAGATCCTTTATCAAAGGGAGAGATAGGGCCACTCCTTCGAGCTTTAATTAAGGCTCCTTTTAAATGGGTTTTATCAAAAATAAAGGGAGGAAACTTATCCTTTGGACAGGCAATGAGGATTCCTGGCCATGAATATTTTTGGTCTTCTCCTGAAGTTGGTCCTCAAATCATAAGTTTTCTTAAAAGTAAATTAAAAGAGTGAGATATGCCAGAACCTCCAGATGCCTGACCAAGAGAAAAGCGGCATCTTTTCTCATTTGTCAAAAATGAAAAATAAAATAATTAAAGTTGGCTGTTGTGGTTTTCCAATAAATAAAAAGGAATATTATAAAAAATTTGATCTGGTTGAATTGCAATCCACTTTTTATCAACTTCCAGCTAAGATTGAAACGGTAAGAAAATGGAGAGAGGAAGCTCCCAAAGATTTTATTTTCAGCTTGAAGGCCTGGCAATTGATTACCCATCCAGCTTCCAGCCCAACCTATAAAAGATTAAAAGAAAAAATCTTAAAACCGGAAAACTACGGATTTTTTAAGCCAACCAAAGAAGTCTTTGAAGCCTGGCAAAGAATAAAAGAAGTGGCAAAGGCTTTGGGAGCAAAAATCATTGTTTTTCAATCCCCGGCTTCTTTTAAGCCGATTAAAGAAAATATTGAAAATTTAAGAAAATTTTTTAAAAAGGAAAAAAATAAAACTTTTATTTTTGCCTGGGAGCCGAGAGGGAAGTGGGAAGAAGATTTAATTAAAAATTTAGCTAAAGAATTAAATTTAGTCCATTGTGTTGATCCATTTAAGCAAAAATCAACTTTTGGGAAAATAAATTATTTTAGGTTACATGGAAAACCGGGCTATAATTTGCGATATGAATATAATGAGGGAGATTTAAAAGAGCTTTTAAAATTTTGTGACAAAAAAGAAAATTATGTTTTATTTAATAACCTTTCAATGCTAAAAGATGCTTTAAAATTTAAATTCCTAATTAAATAAAATGGCAAAATTATTTATTGGAACCTCTGGTTTTTCCTACCCCCATTGGGAGAAGGGAGTGTTTTATCCTGAGAATTGGCCAAGGTCAAAAAAACTCGAATATTATTGCCAACATTTTAAAACTGTTGAATTAAATAATCCTTTTTATCGATTGCCTCAAAAGACTGCTTTTTTGAGTTGGGAAAAAAGAGCTCCAGAAGATTTTCTCTTTGCGGTCAAAGTTTCTCGGTTTATTAGCCATGTCAAAAAATTGGCTGATTGCCAAGAACCTTGGAAAATATTTTTAGAAAGAGCCTTAAATTTGAAAGAAAAATTGGGTCCTTTTTTATTTCAATTGCCTCCTGGCTGGAAAAAGGATGCCAAGAGATTAAGAGATTTCATTGAAATGCTTAAAAAAAATTCTCCCAAGAATTTGAGATTTGCCTTTGAATTCAGGAATGAGACTTGGTGTGATAAAGAAATTTATAAAATCTTAAAAGAGAAAAATTGTGCCTGGGTGGTGGTTGACTCTCCCCATTGGCCAAAAAGGGAAGAAATTACGGCTGATTTTGTTTATATTAGAATGCATGGCTCCCAAGTTTTATTTTCTTCAAAATATACCAAAGAGGAGCTAAGTTCTTTAGCCCAAAAAATCAAAAACTGGCTAGAAGAAAAATTAGATGTTTATTGCTATTTCAACAACGATGCCCATGGTTACGCAATAGAAAACGCCAGAGAGCTTTTGAGAATCTGTAAAAATTTAACCTTCGGTACCCGCGAGCAAGAAGGAAGTCTTAAAGATTTTCCCGAGAATTAGATATTGTTTTTAATATTCTTGAAATATCTCCAGACAAGTTCCATTACCAAAAGAGGCAAATCGCTATTCCTAAAGAGGTTAGGGATATTTTGGTGGCCTCTAATTAGTTAAAGAAATTGAATGGGTTTTAGAGGTTTTTATAATTTTGAAAAACCAAGAATAGTAAAGCTCTGAGAATATTTTAAACTTGAAAACATTGAAAATTATAGATAAATTTAATCTAAGAGGGGCTTTAGAAACTTTTCAAAAAATGGGAATTATTGGAAAAGAGCTAAGCCAAATAATAAAGTTATGAAAAAAAACATTCATCCAAAATATTATCCCAATGCTCAAGTCAAATGTGCTTGTGGTAATACCTTTACCGTTGGTTCAACTAAAGAATTCATTGAAATTGAGATTTGCTCAAAATGCCATCCATTTTATACTGGCAAAGAAAAAATCGTTGATACTCTGGGAAGGGTGGAAAGATTCAGAAAGAGATTAGCCAAGAAAGGCAAGAAGTAAGATGGAAATTAATGCTATCAAAGAGGAATATGATAAACTTATTAAGCAGCTCAGTGATCCTGAGTTGATTTCGAATTTAGAAAAATTTGAAGAACTATCTAAAAGAAAAAGTTATCTTGAAAAAATAATAGAAAAAGAAAAAGAAATAAGAGAAATAGAAAATGAGATTGAGAAAAATAAACTCATAATTTCAACCAGAGAAGATCCAGAACTAGTCGCATTAGCTGAAGTAGAAATATCCCAACTTCAAGAAAGAGAAAAAACTTTAAAAAAAGAATTAGAAAACTTACTTCAGGAAGGAAAGGAAGAACCCCAGTCAGTTATTGTTGAAATTAGGGCTGGAGTTGGTGGTGAGGAAGCGGCTTTGTTTGCTGCCGATTTATTTAGAATGTATTCAAAATATGGGCAATCTCAGGGCTGGAAGCAGAAGGTTTTAGATTCCAGAGTAACTGAGCTCGGAGGTTTTAAAGAAATTATTTTTGAATTAAAAAATGGCAATATTTTTTCAAAAATGAAATTTGAGGGAGGGGTCCATCGGGTTCAGAGAGTTCCAATCACTGAAAAAGGAGGAAGAATTCATACTTCAACCGCTAGTGTGGCCATTTTGCCAAAACCAAAAAAGGCTGAAGTTAAAATTAGGCCTGAGGATTTAAAAATCGATTTTTATATTGCCTCAGCTCCTGGCGGGCAGCATGTTCAAAAAAGACATACTGCTGTCAGAATTACCCATTTGCCAACAGGAATTGTGGTTACTTCTCAAACTGAAAGGAGTCAGTCCCAAAATAGAGAAAATGCCCTGGCAATTTTGGAAGCCAGGCTTTTAGAAAAAGAAAGAATGGCTGAAGAAAAAAGAATTTCTGGGAAAAGAAAAGCCCAGATAAAATGGGCAAAAAGAGCTGAGAAAATTAGAACCTATAATTTTCCCCAAGATAGGGTAACTGATCACCGAATTAAAAAAAGCTGGCACAAAATAGAAGAAATCTTAGATGGAAAATTAGAACCAATAATTTCGGCTCTCCAAAAATTGAGTTAAGCCACCTCTCTCAATTGTTTTAATATCCTCTTCATATCGGGCAGCTATTCTCATTACCGAATCTCCATAGAAACGGTATTTTTTATTTATCGTCCCAGAAAAATAAATCATTGCCGCTTGCCATTCATCGTTCGGATTTTGAGAACTCGCTCCATAATCTTTTAAATATAAGGCGGCAGCTAAAAAAGCATCCTTGATATTCCAAGGATCAGCCAGTTTTCCAGTGATTTCTTTAACCCTGTCTCGATATCTCATCCAGGTTGAAGGGATAAATTGAGCTGGTCCCATCGCTCCTCCCCAGCCATATTCCATTGGACAAGAGATCGGAGTATTGAGGGGATCTCGGCCCAATTCCTGGCAAATAGTTAAAAAATGGGGAATGTCCCGAGTTGGGTTCATTGTCCGAACTTCTTTTTTATTAGTATTAAATCTCCGGCCTTCTCCAGTTTCTAAATTGACTAAATAACATTGGCCAACATTTTTACCAATATTTGATTCTTGGGTTAAGACTGCCAGTAAAAAGGCCGGTCTAACTCCGGTAATTTTCTCAACATATTTTGCCAATTCTAAGGCTTCACCGAAAGTTGGTGCTTTGGGAATGCCAATTAATTCAAAAATTCTGGCCCTAATTTCAGCTGCCCTTTTTTGGGTTTCTTCTTTTTCTTTTAAATATTTTTGGTATTGGGCCTCAGTTAATTTTAAAAAGTAATCTTTCTCCTTTTTGGCGGCCTGACTTTCTTCTCTCTGGAGGAGTTGAATTTTTAATACCCTTTCTAAATCAGCCTTCTCTTCATCTAAAGCCATTTTTTGATTTTCTAAATAAGATTTTAAATTTTTTATCTGGCCCAAGATTTCTTGACTTTTTAAATTTAGAGATTCCAAGGCCATTAAATTATCAAAAAAACCAGAGAGAGTTTCTTCAGAAAGTAAAATTTCAATTAAAGATTTTTGATCTTCTTCATAGATTTTTCTTAAGATAGCCGATAGCATTTGACGGGAATTTTCAATTTTTAATGAAGTCTTATTAATTGAAGCCTCGGTGTCAGAAATTTGAAGGCTGATATCTCTAATCATGATATTGCTTTCTTGAATTTGAAGATCTAATTTTTCAATTTTTTTCTTTAAAAGATAAATTTGATTTTGGAGGGTCCTCTTTTCTTTTTCGGTTTTACTAATATCTTCTTCTATTTTTGAAAGTTGCTTTTCTAATTTTTTTAATTCTTCTTCCAAGAGTTTTCTTTCTTGAGAAGGACCCATTTCTGGTTGGGCAAAACTGAAGAAAAGGGGCAAAATAAAAGCCGAGATTATAATTAACAATAAAGTTATTTTTAGAATCTGATTAATCATTCTGTCTCTTCTTTTTCTTTCTTTTCCTTGACCTTTTCCACTTCCTCAACCTTCTCTTCAATTGGCTTTACCAATTCCTCCTCAACCTTTTCGAGGGGAGCAACAAAGGCTAAGATTTCCTCAGGAGCTCTTAAAATCTTTACTCCTTCTGGCAATTTTAAATCTTTAATTAAAATATTATCCTCAAAGGTTTTGAGTTTCTCTATATTTACTCTAATTTCATGAGGAAGTTTTTGAGGAAGAGCTTTTACTTCCAGTTCGGAAATATTTTTAACTAAAGTCCCACCCAAATCTTTTACCGCCCGACTCTCTCCTTCAAAAATTATTGGGATGGTCACCTCCACCTCTTCTTCAAGCCTTGGTTGATAAAAATCAACATGAATTAGCTTTCCAGTTAAAGGATCTTTAGCTACTCCATGAATCAAAACTAAATATTTCTCTTTTTTTCCTTTAACAGAGAGAGAAATTAAAGAACTCTCTCTGGCTTCTTTATATACTTTCTCAAATTCCTTTAAATCGATTTCCAAGGGTAGGTTTTTTATCTTTGGGCCATATAAAATAGCTGGTAAAATACCTTTTTTTCTTAAGGCTTTCACTTTTTTACCGAGTTCTTTCCGAATTTTTGCAGATAAAGATAACATTACTTTTTCCGGATTTTGAATCTTTTCTCCAATTCCTTCAAAGTCTCCATCACCCCGGTATATTCTAACTCTGAGATTGGCAACATTGCTATTCCCGAAAATCCTTGTTTTCTTATTTCTTCTGCTTTTTGAGAAACCTTATTTCTGACATAATCCCAATAGGGTTGGTCAAAGAGATCGCTAGGTTCAGTCAATTTTCCATTTTTAACAGAAAAGGCTAGACAAGAAACAATTGGTGGTCCATCAAAAAATGAAATTGAAGAATTCCTCTTGACCGGCATTAAAGGTCCGCTATGAGAGCCTCGCATAAAACCAGAAACAAATTGTCCAATGGTATAGGGAGATAAAATTTCGCCCGTGGCTGGAAAATCTTTTTGGGTTCTAACTAACATCACTGGGTCATCCTTGCCAACATATTTTCCGGCAATATTGCGCAATCTAGTCGTGGAAGCAGTTACTATCTGCTCATTAGTCGCCCTTGACCAAATTGATTCAACAACAAATCTTCCGGTATCCCTTAATAAAGCACAAATATCATAACTTTCTTCTGGGGTAACTAATTCAATAACTCTATCAGCTTTGGTATAATTGACATCCATGATTACAAATTTAAATCCTTTTTTGATACTCGGAGCTAAAATTAATCCAGGACAATGCATTGGATCAGCAAAAGCTAAATAAAGAGGTAAATTGAAAGTTCCAGGCTCAGTTTTATCAGCCATAAACATTAAAAAGGATTCGGCTGGTCTCTCTTCAATTTCCATTTCTGCCACTTGGGGTCCCATTCCCTTAACATTTCCAGAAAAGGCTGTAACTAATAAATCCTGACCTGCTCCATAAAGACCTTGTTCTTTGGCAACTTTTGTTCCTGCCATAAAGGCATCAAAGCAGAGTTTGTGAATTTTTTCATCCAAAACTCCTTTTTTATGAGTGGTTAAAATAGAAATATCATCTCCGCAATGACCAATATAATAATCAATTATCAATCCCCCACCTTTTTCTTTAACAAAATTTTCAACTGTTTCTAAAAGTTTTTGGCTAGGTTTGACATGTCCACCAATTGAACCAATATCAGCTTTGATTATTGATAAAGTAATTTTTGCCATAAATTTTATTTTTTTTGACCTCTCTTTAATTATACCTTAAGTAGCAATTTTCTAGAAATTTTTTTTCGATCAAGCTTCTTTCTTAATAACTTTTTCCATGAATTTTTAATATTTGATATGTTAAGACTTAACCATCTGGTATATTTTCGACCTTTCTATATTCCCTCCAAGATTCCGCTGCTATGTAGCAGCGGAATTTTGGAGTTTTTATAAATTTTTTCTAAAAACTGCATTAATTTGTTTATAAATTTTAGATTTATGATCTAACTTTTCGATAGCCCGACGGAGTTTTTCTTTCTGTTTTTTATTAGCCGATTTAATTATATCTTCAATCACCAATTCTGGCCAAAACACTAATGGATATTTTCTTTTAAATGCTTTCCAATCTTTCATTGCCAAATCCCAACTACTTTCAGGTTTTTGTCTTTCTTTTTTTGTTCTTTCGGCTATTAATCTAAATCCTTCTCCTCCTTCAGTTAACCAAGTAGCTATCTTCGCAATGGTAGTATGCCCAACTTTTAACAAACCTTCGATCTGCCTATAATTTTTATCCTCCAACAAAAGTTTAGCAATTTTTATTCGCTTAGCCAACATTAAAGCCTCCGATTTTGTTAGAAGATCAGTTAAAAATTTCACTGCTTCTTCCGGTGTCTTCAAACTCAATAGAGCCTGGCAAAACTCAGATAAAAGTTCTTGTTGAACCTCTCTCGAAAGTTGAACTCTTGCCATAAAATGCTGCTTTATCAAATGCCTCAAATTCCGCTGCTATGTAGCAACGGAATTTGCGGTAAATATTTTTTGATTTTAGCTAAATTTTAATTGTTTTAATAACCTTGCTTAAATTCAAAGGTGCATTTATTAGCCAGAAGAATCCCTTTTCTTACTTAGCCATTGGCCAAATTTTCTGATATGAGAGATTTTGGACCAATTTTCATGAAATTTTTTATTTACTTTAGCATCGGCTAATGGTCTATTGAACCCTTGGGGAATGAAAATTTTAACTAAAGGGGACCAGCTATGTTCAATTTCTTTATCCAAAATTTTATTAGAAATATATCCTTTATCTTTATGTTCAAATATAATTGGCTTTTCTAATCTTGGTTCAAAATAAACTAAGGCATATCTGAATTCACAATACCTGTCTTTTCTTTTAAGTAATGTGAGTAAACCTTCTATTCCAATTGTCTCTAAAACAAAATTGACTTGGGAAGCCGGAAATCCACCAAGAGAAGGTATATAAAATCCGCTATCTTCAACTATAAAAGGAGCTTTCAAATGCCTTTTAACAAAATTGGCTTTCTCAATAGCAATCTCTTTCACGCTCCAGCTTTGGGATTCAGGAATTGGCATTATTTTTTGAATAACTTTAATTTTATATTCAGCCAAAATTTTTGCGGCATCTTCAAATTTTCCCTTATTTCTGGTGACGAAAATGATTTTTCTCATTTTATTGAACTCGAAGTCTAATTTAATTTCCAATTAACATATTGGGGCAGTTCCGGCTATGTTTTTGCTAATCCTAAAATTGTTTTCATTACGGCGTCTGGGCTCAGGGAGATACTTTCAATTCCCTCTTTTAACAAAAATTGGGCAAATTCAATATCGGTTGAAGGAATATCACCACAAATTCCGCAATATTTTTTCTTTTCTCGACAAAGCTTAATTACTTTTCTAATCATTTCTTTTACCGCTTCATTTCTCTCATCACCAACTTTGGCTATTAGGGCCGAATCTCTATCTAATCCCAAAACTAATTGGGTCAAATCATTAGAACCAATTGACATTCCATCAAAAATCTCCAAAAATTCTTCGGCCAAAATAACATTGGAGGGTATCTCACACATGACAATAACTTTCAAACCTTCACTTCCTTTTTCTAAACCATTCTTTGCCATCAAATCCAAAACTTTTTTTCCTTCTTCAATCGTCCGACAAAAAGGAACCATCACCCAGATGTTTTTTAGACCAAAAACTTCCCTGGCTCTTTTTAGTGCTTGGCATTCCATTTCGAAGGCAGGTCTAAATTTTTCATCATAATATCTTGATGCTCCTCTCCAACCCAACATTGGATTTGCCTCTTCTGGCTCAAATAATTCTCCACCAATTAAGGCTCGGTATTCATTTGTTTTTAAATCTGATAATCTGACAATTACCGGCTTTGGATAAAAAGCCGAGGCAATCTGAGAAATTCCTTCGGCCAATTTCTTTATAAAATATTCTTTTTTATCTTTGTATTCTGGGGTAATCTCCTCAATTTTCTTTTTTAATTTCTTATCTTTTATTTTTTCAAAATGATAAAGGGCTAAAGGATGAATTTTAATTTTTTCTGCCAAGATAAATTCAATTCTGGCTAATCCCACTCCCTCATTTGGTAAAAATGAAGTTTTAAAGGCAATCTCAGGAGCACCAATATTTATCATTATTTTAGTTTTTAATTTTGGAATCTCTTTTAAATCATATCTTTTTGTTTCAAAAGGAACTTTTCCCAGAAAGATTCTACCTCCAGAAGTACAATCGACAGTAATCATTTGGCCATCCTTTAAAATTTGAGTAGCCTTTCCGGTTCCAACTATACAGGGAATTCCTAATTCTCGACTGACGATAGCAGCATGGCATGTCTTCCCACCTTCATTAGTGACAATTGCCGAAGCCATCGGAAAAATCGTCACCCAATCAGGATCGGTCATTTTTGTTACTAAAACTTCTCCTTTTTGAAATTCTCCTATTCTTGAAACATCGGGAATGATATGGACTTTTCCCTGGCCAATTTTACTGCCAATGGCAATTCCAGTCAGAATTGGTTTTTTAGTTGTTTTTACTTCATATTCTTCGTAAAATTTGACTCCTTTTGGAGCAAAAACAGTTTCTGGCCTTGATTGGACAATAAATAACTGACCCGTTTTCCCATCCTTTGCCCACTCAATGTCCTGGGGAATTTTATAATGTTCTTCAATTTGGCAAGCCCATTTTGCAAAAGTTAAAACTTCCTCATCTGTTAAAGAGAATCTTAGCTGATGCTTTTTCGCAACATCAACTTCCTTTAGACCTCCTGCCTTTCCATAAATATATTTTTTAGTCTTTCTTCCCAAATTTTTAACAATGATTGATTTAAAACCTTCTTTTAAAGTTGGTTTAAAAACATAAAACTCATCGGGAGTTACTTTTCCTTTAACAATCATCTCCCCTATTCCAAAGATTGAGTTTATTAAAACAACATTTGGAAAACCAGTTTCAGTATCAAGGGTAAAAATTACTCCTGAAGAAGCCAAATCACTCCTGACCATTTTTTGAATTCCGACCGAAAGAGCAAACTCCAAATGGGGAACTTTTTTTTCTTCTCTATAAGCAATTACCCGGTCATTAAAAGCCGAAGCTAAACATTTTTTTATTGATTTTAATAGATTTTCCTCTCCTGAGACATTTAAATAGGTCTCAAATTGTCCAGCAAAAGACATTGTCGGAGCATCCTCGGCCACTCCCGAAGACCTTACTGCCACATCAACATTTTCCTGTTTATATTTTTTTGATAAATTTTGATAGGCAGAAATTATTTTTTCTTTTAAATCTTCGGGAAATTTTGCTTTTAAAATTAAATTTCTGGCCGCTCTACCAGTTTCTTGCAAACTTTCAATATTCTTTGGCTCAAATTTTTCAAAAATCTCCTTCAATTTTTTATCAAGCTTATTAAATTCCAAAAAATACCAATAAGCCTGAGTGGTTAAAGCAAAACCATCAGGAATATTGATTCCTTTTTTAGACAATTCTTTTATCATCTCTCCCAAAGAAGCATTTTTTCCCCCAACCAAAAGGAGATCTTTCATTGAGATATCTTTAAACCAGAGAGTAAATTTTTGCCTGTCCCCCAGCTTCGCCAAAGGCAAATGGTATCGGGGAGATTTAAATTTCATAATTTTCTATTTTTGATTATACCATATCTAAATTAAAGCTATCATTACTAATAATCCTCCAATGAAAAAGATTAATTGAAAAATTGATTTTTTAATTTCAAATTCTTTATGAAGTTCGGGAATTAAATCAGAAGAGGCAATATAAATGAAATTTCC
>OGCI01002837.1_pt1 | contig 10573 bp, 9 predicted proteins | sample 1570021 | NCBI WGS metagenome assembly OGCI01 (sample SAMN06264664, study PRJEB24512) | hot springs metagenome | isolation source: Hot spring water | place: South Africa: Tshipise | collected 2015-06-21
TGACGAGGTCCAGCTTCTGATCGACCAGACAGCCCGCCTGGATTTCGTCCTGCAGGTCGGAGAGGTCACGGAGGCGGTGCGGGTGGAGGCGACCACGGCTGTGGTTGCCTCCGAGACCAGTTCAATTGGGCAGGTGATTGATAACAACCAGATTGTCAACATGCCGCTCAAGGGTCGCACGTTTTTCGAACTTGCCCTGCTGGCCCGGGAGTCGCACCCACGATGCCAAGCTCCTTCGTCGCAACTCGCCGCCCGACCCCGGGCGGACTGAACGCTCCAGCGTTCTACGTCGGAGGGGGGCGGGAGGACGCCAACGGGTATCTCATTGACGGGATCGATGCACAGGACCCGCATTATTTGACGCCCTCCATCTTCCCGTCAGTGGATGTCATCCAGGAGTTCAAGGTCCAGACGAACGCCTATTCGGCGGAGTTCGGCCGGTTCGCCGCACGGGTGAGTGCCACGACGCGCTCGGGAACCAACCAACTGCACGGCTCAGTTTATGATTTCTTGCGGAATGATGCGCTCGACGCAACCTCCTTCTTCGCCAACTATGCCGGCCTTGGCAAGAGCCCCCTTCGGTACAACCAGTTCGGAGCCATACTGGGTGGTCCCGTCGCTATCCCGCGGCTGTACCGAGGCCGCGACCGGACGTTCTTTTTCCTCAATTACGAGGGCACACGCATCCGCCGGGGCGGGACGGGGCAGCTCAGCGTCCCGACGGTGGAGCAGCGCAACGGGGACTTCAGCCGGTTAGGCTATCGTGCTAACCAGCCCATCTTCGATCCGGCCACCACCCGGCCCAATCCCAGCGGAGGCGGGGTTCTCCGCGACCCGTTTCCGGGCGATCGTATTCCCCGTACGCGCGTGGCAGAATTCAGCCAGGTGGTACTGGGTTTGTACCCGATGCCAAACCGGGACGTCGCCACCGGAAATAACTTTTTCGCCCCGCTGAGCGACGTCAGCGACAACAACCAGGGCATGGCGCGGATTGACCACCACTTCAACACGAACAATTCCCTGTGGTTCCGTTACTCTGTTTTCGATGGTTTGGCCAGCAACAAGAGCCAAATTGACTATGGCGGGAGCGCCACGGAGACCCGCACTCACAACATAGGGCTGAATTACCTGCGGATCTTCAGGGCCGACACTCTGTTTGAGCTGCGTCTGGGATACAACCGTCCTGTTTACCTGATCCTTCAGGACGGAGCTTTCCAGAAGGATTACGCCTCACAACTGGGTCTGAAGAACCTGTTGCGTGACCCGATCGGCTGGGGTGTGCCTCAAGTCGGGTTGTCGGGTTTCAGCGGCATCGGCAGCGACACGAACCCCACAACTCAGGTCAGCAATGTTTACCAGCTTGTCAATCATTTGACTCTGATCCGCAGTGCGCACAGCGTCAAAGTTGGATGGGAAGGACGTAAGACCAATTACAACGACCGCAGCGAGCGCTAAGTGCGCGGCAGCTTCAGTTTCACCGGGGCGATGAGCGCCGATCCCCAAAGACGCGCGAACACCGGTGTGTCCGTGGCGGACCTTCTGCTTGGCCTGCCTTTGGAGGCCCGCGGTTCGGCGACCTCACTGGCGGCCAACCTGAACGGTTTCAGTTACGCCTTCTTTGTGCAGGATGATTGGAAAGTCGGTCCGCGTCTCACCCTGAATCTGGGGCTGCGATACGAGATCAACACTCGTTACACAGACGTACAGAACCGTCTGACGTTGTTTGACGGGGACTATCCCGGGGGCCGGCTCCTGCTTTCCGCCACGAACAAGGCCTACATTCCCACCATCGGCATCGTAGACGCCCCGGCCACGCCGCGGGGTCTGGTACCGCCGGACCGAAACAACTGGGGTCCACGGGTAGGCCTGGCGTTCCGACCGTTCGGCAACAACCGGACGGCAGTGCGGTTGGCTTACGGGATCTTTTACAGCGTGATCCAGTTCCAGGACCTCCGCACGTTTGTGCGTAACCCGCCGTTCGGCGAAGTCATCGCGTTGCGGGCCGAGCAGGACGCCAACTCCGCTGCTGCCGAAGCGTTGCGCGTGACCGAACTGTTCCCACCCCGCGGTACCCCGGCCGCCCGTCCGAATGTCTTCGGCCCGGCGAAAAGCTATGTCGACCCTTACTACCAGCAGTGGAACTTCAGTATCCAGCAGGAGCTCCCCCGCGGTACTCTCCTGGAAGTGGGCTACATGGGATCGAAGGGAACGCGGCTCAGTCAGCGGGTCAACGCCAACCAGGCCGTGCTGGACCCGGACCCCGCCCGTCCGACGCCCATCCTGAGCCGTCGTCCCTATCCCTTGTTCGGCAACGAGGTCCGCATCACTACCACGGATTGCAACTCCACCTACCACGCCGCCATTTTTCGGGCTGAAAAAAGATTTGCGGGCGGCTGGTCTTTGCTGGTGTCACACACCTTTAGTAAATCCATCGATGGCGCTTCGCTACTTGATAACCAACCGCGCGACCTTTACAATCGAAAGCTCAACAAAGGGCGGTCAGGCTTTGATCTACGCCATCGCACGGTGCTCAGCGGCACTTGGGAGCTTCCCTTTGGCGCGGGCCGGCGTTACCTGGCCAGGGGAATCGGCGCCGCGGTCCTGGGCGGGTGGCAGCTCAATGTGATTACCAGTCTGCGCACGGGCTTCCCGTTCAGCGTCGGCGTCTCCGGGGACGTGGCCAACAACGGCGCCAGCAACCAGCTCGCTCAACAGGTTGGTGACCCTTGGGCAGGTCGGGTGCGCGAGCGCGAACGCTGGTTCAATCCGGACGCCTTCGCGGTGCCAGCGCGCGGAACCTTGGGCAGCAGCGGCCGTAATATTCTGGACGGCCCTGGCGCCTTCGACATGAATGTCTCGGTGTTCAGGCACGTGCGGTTGGGCGAAGGATCTCAACTGCAGATCCGCGGTGAGTTTTTCAACCTCTTGAACCACACGAACTTCGGCCATCCCGGAAGCACCGTGGGCACGCCGACCTACGGGATCATTCAGAGTGCCGCCGATCCCCGCATTGTTCAGTTGGGCTTGAAGCTGAGCTTTTGAGGAGGTTAAGTTGACGACCACGCACGGACCATTCTCCATGCTGATTGCCGCGCTCAGCCTTGCCGCTTCATGCGGCGCGATCGAGATCGCCACCGGCAAGATGCTGGGCGCAGGTTACGAAGGACGCGCGTTTTATGTGCGCGAGGGCCGGGGACCTTGGCGCAAGACTTATACGGGCAAGCAGTTCCGCCCCGAAGCTGCGGGCCGTTTGATGAATCTCCGCATCGCCCAGGGGCTGTTCGACGATGAGTGGCTCACGGAGGCGCCCTTCGATCCGGAGGAGAACACGAATCGGCTGATCGCAGCGCTCGATACGTACCGCGAACACGGTATCCTGGCCATCAACGTCTCGCTTCAGGCCGGCAATGCGGGTTACGGGCGCGAGTGCGAGCTGGTACCGGGTCGACTGCCCCACGCCAAACTGGGTCCAGCCAAAGGCTGTCTGACCAGCGCTTTTCGTCCCGATGGCAGCCTCAAAGAACCCTGGCTCAGGCGGCTCCTAGGCCTCCAGCGCGAACTGGACCGCCGTGGCATGATTCTGAATCTAATGTACTTCTATCAAGGACAAGACGAGGTGCTGGAGAATGCGGCGGCCATCCGCCAGGCGGTGGTCAACATTACCGACTGGCTCATTGACAACAACTGCCGTAATGTCATTATCGAGATCGCGAATGAGCACGACGTGGCTCCTTATGACCACGATGGTTATATTCACCGGGAGATCGGGACCCTAATCCAATTGGCACGAAGTCGCTTCGCGGCCAAAAAGGCCCCGTTTGTCCTTCCTGTTTCGGCGTCAACCGGCGGCACCATGCAGGTTTACGAGGGTGTTCGGCAGCACGCAGACCTGGTGATCATTCACGGGAGGCGGGTCGCTGAGCTGGTAGCCGACACCACCGTGCCGGGACCGATTTACATGAACGAGGATGACAATGGCCGCGACACCACGCCCGAGAACTTAGCCCTGGAACTGGCGAGTTTCGACGCGGTTTGGGAAGCCGGCGGGAGCTGGGGCTACATGCCATGGCGGCAGGTGCAACTGTTCCCCTTCCGCTTCTACAAGCCCTCGGCATCGCTGCGCGTCACGGCGGACCTGCCCGTCGAGCAGCGCGATCCCGCTTACTTCCACGCCGTCCTCGAGCACATCCGTAAGGCCGTCTTCACGCAGGAGGCCGCTTCAGTACCGTGCAACCTGGCGGCAGGCAAATGAGCTCTCAGAGCCGGTGGTGGCCATGGGCGGTCTGTTTGGTTCTGCTGACGGCCACTGCGCTGAGCTACCTGGACCGCCAGGCGCTGAGCGTCGTGGCGCCGGTGGTGCGCGAGGAACTGAACCTTGATAACGCGCAGTTAGGCTTGCTGCTTTCGGCGTTCTTTTACTCTTACGCCGGCATGCACTTGGTGGTCGGGTGGATCCTTGACCGCTTTAACATCCGCTTTGTCTACGGTCTTTTCGTGGCCTGTTGGTCGCTGGCCCAGATGGGCGCAGGTCTGGCACGGAGTTTCAGCTCGCTGTTCGCGGCGCGCGTGTTGCTGGGCGTTTTCGAAGCCGCGGCCCAGCCGGGTGCGGCACGCATCATCGCGCGCATCGTGCCCGCCAAAGACCGGACCTTCGCCAACGGCATCATGATGAGCGGCGGCAGCATCGGCGCGATGGTGGCGCCGCTGGCCATGATCACGTTCGCCAACACGATCGGCTGGCGGGCCGGCTTCCTGATCCTGGGCGGCCTGGGTGTGCTGTGGGCCGCAGCCTGGGTCGCGTGGTTCCGGCCGCCAGTCGAGGTGCTGAAAGGTCCCGCCGGCCGCGGCCGGCTCACTGAGGCTGACCGGTGGGAAACAATCCTTAGGAGTCCTAAATTCTGGGCTTGCGTGTTGGGGGCCATGTTCGGCATCCCCATTTTACATATCTCCTCTTCGTGGATTCCCACGTACTTCGTGCAGGAATGGAAACTGGCGCTGGCGACCAGCTTGGGAGTGTACTTGTTCCTGATTTACCTGGGCCTCGATGTGGGATTCCTTTGTGGCGGCGCGGCGGTGAGTCTCCTGGTTCGCCGCGGGCTGGCGGTGGGACGCGCACGCAAGGTGGTGCTCGTGGCTTCGGCTGCCCTCATGGTGACCGCCGCCGCGGTGCCTTGGGCACCGAGTGTTCCCGCGGCCGTGGCCATGGTCTTTCTGCTGAATGTCGGCCGCGCTTCCTATGGCGCCAACTTCCTGGCCTTCAACCAGGACATCGCCCCGGGCAGAGTTGGTACGGTGGCTGGCTTGATGGGCGCCATCGGTGCATTTTCTGGGGCGTTGCTGGTGTGGGTCATCGGCGTGATGTCGAAGGCGGGCGGCTTCGAACTGCCGTTCTTGATAGTCGGTTGTCTGGCGGTGCTGGGGGTGATACCACTGCTGCTGGTCCGTTGGGATCGGCGGGCGGACGTCAGGGAAGGAGACTGATGCATCGCGTAGCTATCATTCGGGGGGACGGGATCGGTCCTGAAATCTCCGAAGCCACTGTTCGCGTCTTGGGGGCCAGTGGCGCGAAGCTCACGTGGGTCGAGGTGCCGATGGGCCAGGAAGGCCGCAGGTTGTTCGGCAGCGAGCTGCCTTGGTCATCGCTGGAAACCGTGCGCCGCCTGGGCACGGCATTGAAAGCGCCCTTGGTGGCTGAGCGTTGTTGCGGCGGCGTGGTGGTGGAAGCCCCGGGAGAAGTGCGGCGGTACCCCTCGGTTAACAATGGCTTGAGACGGGAGCTGGGCGCTTATGCCAATGTACGCCCGGTGCGCGGGTTTGCCGGGGTCTCCGGCCGTTACCAACATCTGGACCTCGTGCTGGTGCGCGAAGTCACCGAAGACACTTATGCGGGCCTGGAGCGGCAGCCGGAACAAGGCCGCGCGGAGGCCACCAAACTCATCACGCAGGAGGCCAGTCGCCGCATCGCGCGCTTCGCCTGCGAATATGCCATACGCCATGGCCGCCGCAAGATTACCGCTGTGCATAAGGCAAACGTTCTACATCTCACCGACGGGCTGTTCCTGGAGTCGGTGCGCGCGGTGACGGCGGAGTACCCCTCGCTGGTTTTCCAGGATCGCATGGTGGATGCCACCTGCTACCTGCTGGTCAGGCATCCGCAGGATTTCGACGTGCTGGTGCTGCCCAATCAGTACGGCGACATCCTGTCTGACCTGGCGGCTGCCTTGGTCGGTAGCCTGGGCCTGGCTCCAGGAGTTAACTTCGGCAACGGAGTGGCGGTGTTTGAGGCAGCGCATGGGGCCGCGCCCGACATTGCGGGCCGCGGGCTGGCCAACCCCGTGGCATTGATCCTTTCCGGAGCGCTTTTGCTCGAATACTTGGGTGAGGCTGAGGCTGCCGGGCGGGTGCGGCGCGCTGTAGCGGCGGTCCTCGCCGAGGGCCGCTTTCTGACGCCTGATTTAGGTGGGCGGGCCACGACGGCGGAGCTGACTCAGGCTATCTGTGAGCGCATGGACTCTGTATGAGGAAGATCGCATTCCTTCACGCATCGCCCGCAGCCCTGACGCCGCTGGCGCACTATTACAAGCAGGCCGCGCCCGACCTCGAGATCACGAATCTTCTGGATGACGGGCTTCTGCGGCTATTCGCAGCCGGCGCCTGGGCTGTCGTCGAGCTTCGTCTGGGTGAGATGCTGGCGACCGCGCGGGATGTCCACGCCGCGGAGGCTGCGCTGCTGACCTGCTCGGCGGTTCCAGGCCCGATCTTGGCGCGGCTGCGTCGCACCGCAGGCCTGCCTGTGCTTAAGATCGACGAATCGGTGGCCCGCGCTGCGGTGCGGGCCGGGCGCCGCATCGGCCTCGTGGTGACGTTCCCGCCGACCCTGGAAACCAGTCGCACGTTGCTGGAGGATGCCGCGGCCGAGGTGGGCATCAGCATTGACATCGTGTCGCGCCTCGTGCCGCAGGCCTACGACGCGCTGCTGGCCGGCGACGCTGCCACACACGATCAGCAGGTGCTGACAGCCATCGAAGAGCTCACCGCTGAAGGCGTCGAAGTCATCGTGCTGGCCCAAGTCTCGATGGCCCGGGTGCTGCCCTCCGTGGAAGGCCGCATCGCAGTGCCGATACTCTCCAGCCTGCACACATCGCTCGAGGCACTGCGGGAGCTGCTGGCGGAACGCCCGTCCTCACCGGCCGAGGTCCCGGCGCCGGGCCACGGAAATCCGTGTGGACAGGGCCGTGGAGCATGATCCCACGCCGATATGCGCACCAACCCCCTTCTGCGCCTCCGAATTTAGCCGCCTCCCGGCAAGCCTCAAAGGGCGGTGTGTCAGGCGCGCCGAGCCGGTTGGGTCGCGGGGGCGCTGAGCTCCTTCGTGACGATCACATGATGCATCGATTGAGGTCGCCCTCCATCTGGGCGTCGTCTCGGAACACATGGAGGTGCGGAGCCGAGGGCCGATTCGCCGGGCGTCCCCGCCGCAGGCGGTGCAGAGTACCGCAGGGGGGCAAAGTCCAGCCCCCGCAACTCGAAACCATGGTGCGGCCGACGCATCCGCCGGAGTGCAAAGCCGAAGGAGTAGAGGGTACCGTGCTTCTGCGCGCGGTGATCGGACGCGAGGGCAGCGTACCCAACCTGGAGCCGCTTAATCAGCTCGTGAACTCGCGTCTCGTGAGAGCTGCGATGGACGCGGTTAGCCAGTGGCGGTACAAGCCCGCTTTATTGAACGCAGTACCCGTTGAAGTCGTCAGCCAGATCGAAGTCAATTTCACGCTGGCACCGGCCGACGCAATGCAGAAGTGGACGCGGGTTCTTGGCGCTGGGCTCGGCGCGGCCGGTTTTGTATAGCCTGTATTTGCAAGCTGGCGGTTGATGACGTCCAGGCGGCAGGACGAAGGCCCGGTGGTGTCGGCCTCCAGGACCGCCGCCGGCATTGCCTTCGGCTTGCGGGGGCGGCCCACAGCCCGCCGGAATATGCCCAGGCCGCGGTCAGTTGGCCCACAATGCCGTCTGTTTCAACTACGCTTGGGAAATCTCGCAGGCTACTCTTGGCCGCGTGGCGAACGCGCTCCCTCCGGTCGCGAGCCTTTTTCGCGGGCTTGTGCTTGTCAAATTCGGCAAATTCTCTGGGTTACGTGTCCCGTTCTTTGCCGTCTCCGCGAGCCGCCGCAAGGCCGCCTTCTGTTGCTGCCGCCACGGCTCCATGTCCGAGTATGGCGTGCCCTCAATCCAATCCTCGTGCACCTTGACCGCCAGCGCCGAGATCAACCTCAGACACGCGGCCGGGTTGGGAAACATCCGCACCACCAGCGTACGCCTTGCCATTTCCCAGTTTCCACGCGGGGCGCCGGGGTCCCGACCAAATGACAGGGCGTGGTGGCATGCAGGCCGTGTTACGCCAAGCCTGCCCGGTCGGCACCAGGAAAGTGGTGGATACGAGCAAGGGTGAGGTTGGTTAGTGGTCCGTTCCAGCAGCGGACCTGTAGGCGCGATGCAGGGGCAGACCTTGAGCTGAAAATGCGCAGCACAAGCAACCGGGGAGCAGATCTTCGTTTTTAGGCTCAGGCACATGGTGACCCACCTCGGCCGAGGGTGTTCAGTCGAAGGACATGGAAGCAGTCCAGGGAAAAGATTCGTCCTTGGCTGGGCGCGGGCCTCTCAGTGCTCGGGCAACACGGTCCGCAAATGGCTGCGGCGCTCCCACCAGGAGGGCAAACCGGGTCTCCAGGACCGCGAGTGCTACGAGGGTAAAGCGGCCATCGGGCCGTTTAACCATCACCGAGCAAGGCCGGACCAGCTACGGAAGACCAAGCTCAGAGTGAACGCAGCACTTCCCAGTACCGCGCGGCGACCTGCTCGATGCGGTGATGCTGCCGGATGTACTCCGCCGCGCGCCGCCCGATTTCTCGGGCAGCTTCCGGAAACTGCGTCAGCCACATCATGTATTCGGCGAGCATCGCCCGCTCCGGCGGGCCTGCATCCACGCGCAGCACGATATCTTCCGGGAAGCGCGAAGTCTCTTCGCCCGCCGTAACCACAACCGCCTTGCCGATTCCCATCATGTTGACGCCCAACCCGGAGCTCTCCCCCGCCGCCGGATAGCGCAGATTCAAACAAACGTCCGTGGCCCCTGCCAGCTTCCAAAACTCGCGCTCGGGAAGATGTGGCAAGCGGATGACCTCATGCATCCAAGGCGAAAGGGCGCGCTCCAACTCCTGCGAGCAGAACTGGCCCGCCACAACCAGGACCGCTCCGAGACCCTCTCCGCGCAGCCGTTGATAGGCTCGCAGTACAACCGACAGGCGCTTGGATTCGCGCAGGTAACCGAACACGCCGAATAACACCGTACGGGGGCCTATTCCCGCGGACTGGCGCCAGCGCAGGATATCGGCCAGGGGCGGCAAAGCGGGATCCCAGAATGGGAAGGGGACCTCGACCACCCGCGCCCCCGGGCAGTGCGCTAGCGCCATCCGGGCCGCCGCAGGATTGTGGACCACTGCCGCCCGCGAGACCTCCAGAATCCGCCGCAGCATGGGATATCGGAAATACTCCGGATCCTGCGCCGAGCGGGAGCGGCGATCCCAGAGCTCGGCCGCCAGATCGCACATCCACTCACCGTAGTTGTAAACGAACTCCTCGATGTAGCTTCGGCGGTCCAGGGCACCCAGGAAAAAGTGATGCAGCACGGCGTCGTGCAGGACCACCACGCCCGGGCGTTCGAGGGCCCGGAAATAGATCGCGCGATGAATCTGATTGTTGCCCAGATGGTAGAGTTGGACGTCGGCCCGGCGGGTATTCACCTCCACGGTTGCGTGGCGGCGGAGAGCTTGCAACAGCGCGGCGGCATAGGGCGCCACCCCCGTAGGCTCAGGCGGCAGCGGAGACCAGAAGCCGATGGTCACATCGCCCGGCGCGGACCGAACAGTGCGGTGCCTATGCGCACGTGCGTCGCGCCCTCCTCGATGGCCACTTCAAAATCGTGCGACATGCCCATGGAAAGCTGCGGCAGGCCGTAGCTGCGCGCCAGCTCGCGCAGCCGCTGGAAATAGGGACGCGAAGCTTCCGCATCCTCGGAGAATGGCGGCATGGTCATCAAGCCGGTGAGCTCCAGATGTGGACAGGCGCGCACCGCCTCGACCAGAGCCTCCAACTCCTCGGCCGCCGCACCGCTCTTGCTGTCCTCGGGCGAAAGCTTCACTTCGATCATCACCGGTAGCCTGCCTGCGGCACGCAGAGCCGCAGCTTCATCCAGCCGGCGCGCCAGCCGGACGGAGTCCACCGTCTGCACGGTATCGAACAGTTGCGCTGCACGCCGCGCCTTGTTGGACTGAAGGTGCCCGATGAAGTGGAAGCAGGCCCCGGGCAGCGGGCCCAGTTCTGCTTGTTTCTGCTCGAACTCCTGCACGTAGTTCTCGCCGAAATGCCGGAGGCCTGCCTCGTAAGCGGCACGAATGGCATCTGCGGGAAAGGTCTTTGTGACGGCAATCAGCGTGATCTCCCCGGGGTTCCGTCCGCAGCGTTGCGCCGCCGACGCCATGTGCGCCTCCAGCTCCGCCAGACGCTGCCGGATGACCTC
>OGCI01002839.1_pt1 | contig 10565 bp, 9 predicted proteins | sample 1570021 | NCBI WGS metagenome assembly OGCI01 (sample SAMN06264664, study PRJEB24512) | hot springs metagenome | isolation source: Hot spring water | place: South Africa: Tshipise | collected 2015-06-21
AGCGTCAACGCCCACGCATTGGTCACCGTGAACGCCAGAGCCGCTACCACAGCCAACAGCACCAGACGTTTCATGTTCCTTTCCCTCCTCTTTCGTAAGCTAACGGGGCTGCGAGTCCCCCTTGCACTCACATATATATGCAAGATTCGTACCATTCCGCGCGTTTTCGCCGACTTTTTTAAGAAATTTCCATGATTTTTCCCGCCTGCGATTTTGGGGCGCTCCGCCGATAATGACAGTGTGCTATAATCACTGTGCAGAACCCAGATGGCTGCCAGCGAGGAGCGTTTCGCAAACGGATGAATAGCCAGTTCAATGCAAAAGATCGGTGGATGGTGGTCGTCCCCACCTACAACGAACGAGACAACCTGCCACTGCTCTGCCAGCGGGTGCTTGAATGCACGGTCGGCATGGCGCATCTGCTGATTGTGGACGACAACTCTCCTGACGGCACCGGACAGCTCGCCGATGAACTGGCGCATAGACATCCGCAGGTGCACGTGCTTCACCGACAGCGCAAGGAGGGCTTGGGGCGCGCGTACGTGGCAGGCTTTCAGCAGGCGCTGGAGATGGGCTACGAGCTGATCGCGCAGATGGACGCCGACCTGTCCCACGACCCCGCCGACCTGCCCCGTCTGCTGCAAGTGACGCACGAAGCCGACCTGGTCCTCGGCTCCCGGTATGTGCCCGGTGGCGACGTGAGTAACTGGTCGCGTCATCGCTTCTGGCTCAGCTTCTTTGCCAACCAGTATGTGCGCCTTATTACCCGTCTGCCGCTGCGAGATGCGACGGGGGGATACCGCATGTGGCGCCGCGAGCTGCTGGAAGCCATCCAGTTAGCCTCCGTGCACTCCAACGGCTATGCTTTCCAGATTGAGATGGCTTACCGCGCCCATCGCATGGGCTTCCGCATCCGCGAGATCCCCATTGTCTTCACCGAACGGCGTGCAGGCAAGTCGAAGCTATCCAGACGAGTAATCTGGGAAGCGATGTGGTTGCCGTGGAAGCTGAGCTTCAGCCGGATGGACACCGATAAACCTCCAATTCGGAATCCACTCCCGCCCGTTTGACACAGGTTGCCCACACGCGCTATAATTGCTTCGGGTGTGTCAAGCATTCTATAACGCTCTGCGCAAAGACGCTCAGGGAGGATGGAGACGTGAGTTCATCGGACGTCGACGAGCCGAGATACCTTCGCATTCAGCGCATACTTGAAACACAGATACTGGAGGGCAAACTTCCCGCTGGCAGCCAGATACCCGGCGAGCGCATCCTCGCTCAGCAGTTCGGCGTGAGCCAGATGACCGTCAACCGCGCCATTCACGAACTGGTGCGCAAGGGACGCCTGACCCGCCGCTCGGGCGCAGGCACGTTTGTCACCGACGCGGTTGAGCCGGTGCGCGTGCATGGCGTAGTGCTGGTAGTGCCCTACGCTGAACATCCCCAGGCAGATACCTATCTGCAGGAGCCCTTCCGGGCGGTGCGCAGTGTCGCTCAGGCGCGAGGGCTGACCCTGCAGGTTGTGCAGGCGGATGTGTGTGAGTACCGGCAGACGGCAGAAAAACACGCTCAGGGCGCGCTGTTGTTCATTGCTCCGCCTCTGGAAGCACAGGACACTTTAGCATCTCTCTGGAAACAGGGCGTGCGGTTCGTGGTGATGGGTGCCTCGTATCAGGCGAATCTCTTTCCCTGTGTAGACAGCGACAATTTTGGTGGGGCGCGGCGCGCTGTCGAGTATCTGCTCTCCCTGGGTCATCGCAGTATCGCCTACGTGAACGGCTGGCAGGGCAGCACCAACTGCGCCGACCGGCTGCGAGGCTACCAGCACGCGATGGACAAGTGGGGGGTTACTGTTCGCCCAGAGTGGATCGTGCAGGCAGGTTCCGATTCGCACCTCGCGGTCGAAGCGCGTCAGCAACTCACCGACCTGTTAATCCGCACCGAACGAGTGACCGCTGTCTTTACTGCCGGTTACTACCTGGCGCTGGAAACGCTGGCTTCGCTACGTTCGCTGGGCCTGCGCGTGCCGGAGGACATTAGCATCATCTCGTTTGATGATCCATCAAGCGCGGCACACCTGAATCCACCCCTTTCTGCGGTGCGTCAGCCGCTGTACGAAATGGGACAGCGCGCTATGGTACTACTGCTCGACCTGCTTACCAGCCCCAACCCCGACGCACTGCGGCAGACATTCTACCTGCCCACGGAGCTGGTGATACGCGAGTCCTGCACGAGGCAAGGTTAGCCCGCTCTTTTCCCGGTTTTCCAGCGATATTGGGGGAATACCGGTACTTTTGGCGAGCGGATACAGTCGTTTCTCACCTATTACTGCAGTGTGGAAACTTCAGAGCAGGAGTGGAGCCGATGCGGACAGTAGCCTATTGCCATCGATACTGGAAAGAAGATGCTTCTGAACAGATGCAGCGGCGGCACCTGTGCCGCAAGGTGAGCCGAGAGCTGGGGTTGTCTGACGCGATCGAGGTGGAAGACTTTGCCACACTGCAGCGCCTGTGCCTTCGCGAAGGCTACACGCAGGTCATCCTGCCCGGCATCATGCACACGCCCCCCGAAGTGGTCGCATGGCTGAAACAACAGGGCATCCGTGTCTATGATGCCCTGCGCCTGAAACCGACAAAGGCTAGTAAATAGCCTTCTGAGTCTCTTTATCGAACAGATGCGTCTTATCCATATCCAGCACGATCTCCATCTCACCACCTTCCTTCGCCTTCGTGTCGGCGTCGATGGTGGCGACGAGCTGGTGCGTGCCCAGCGTGAGATACATCGTGACCACCGGTCCCATCGGTTCGACCACGTCCACCATCGCCTTCAAGGTGTTACCGTCGTGGGCGGTGGTTAGCGGGGCGAGCGATTTGTCAAAGATGTCCTCTGGTCGGACGCCGAACACCACTTGCTTGTCCACCGAGGGCTGGACCTTATCCGCAGCGAACTTTGGCAACAGCAGCTTGAAGTCGCCTCCTTCCACGTAGTAGTCGTCGCCGCTGCGCCTGAGGGTCACGTCCAGGAAATTCATCGGCGGCGTCCCAATGAAGCCCGCCACAAACATGTTCGCCGGGTAGTGGTAGATGTTAAGTGGGGTATCCACCTGCTGCAATACGCCGTCCTTGATGACCGCGATGCGATCGCCCATCGTCATCGCTTCCACCTGGTCGTGCGTTACGTAGATGGTGGTTACCGCTAAGCGTCGCTGAAGTTTGATGAGCTCCGCGCGCGTCTGCACCCGCAGTTTGGCATCCAGGTTGGAGAGCGGTTCGTCCATAAGGAAAACCTGCGGCTCGCGCACGATCGCCCGCCCCAGCGCGACACGCTGCCGCTGACCACCCGAGAGCTGCTTGGGTTTGCGGTCCAGCAGCCCCTCCAGCCCGAGCAACTTGGCAGCCTCGTGCACGCGACGCTGAATCTCGGCTTTGGGAAACTTGCGCATCCGCAGGGCAAAAGCCATGTTATCATACACGGTCATGTGAGGATACAGCGCGTAGTTCTGGAACACCATGGCGATGTCGCGGTCTTTGGGCTGAACGTCGTTCACCAGCCGGTCACCGATATATATCTCCCCTGAGGTCACTTCCTCCAGCCCGGCGACCATGCGTAACGCGGTAGTTTTCCCGCAGCCCGAGGGTCCCACCAGCACGAGGAACTCTTTATCCTTGATTTCCAGATTCAGGTCGTTGACAGCTACGACGTTTTTGAATACCTTGGTCAGGTGCTTCAACGTGACCGATGCCACGGCTCACCGCCCTCCAGCAATGTGTTTCTCTACTATTCATCATACGCGAAGGGGTTTCCTGCTGTCAAGCGGAAGTGAGGGCGTTTAACAAAGGCTCAGCGCTCGTCGTCAGCGACCCAATCCCCCTTCATGTTGCCCCTCCGATGATACTGTGGTACACTGTATCTGGGTGTCACTAAACAGTGAGTTACCAGCAGGCAATAACAATGCGACGACTCGTTATTCTCTGCCTGACCGTAGCGCTGCTGCCTGCCAATCTACCGGCACAGCAGGCACCGCTCGACCTCAGCCTGCAGCAGGCGGTACGACTCGCTCTGGAGCGCAACACCGAGTATCGCGCTTCCATTCAGGAAACTCGCACCGCCGTAGCCAAACAACAACAGGCACGGTCGTTACAGCAGCCGCGACTGGAGCTGCGACTTTCTCTGCAACACCTTCCCGAGCCGCCCGCCTTGCAGGTAGACCCGATCAGCCTGCAGCTTCCCAACCCGGCGAATCCCGGCTCGTTTCTCAATGTGAACGTGCCTGTGCCCCAAATAGATCTGGCGAAGGCAACTGCGACACGCGCCACCCTCGTCTTCAGCGTACCGTTGTTCACCAGCGGTCGTATCGAGAACGCGTTGAAGGCGGCGACGCTGGGAACGCGCGCCAGCGAGGAGTATGCACGCGCCCGAGCCAGCGATGTCGCTCTTCAGGTCATTCAGGCTTGCCTTCAGGCGGTGCTGGCACAGCAGGTGGAGTCCGTCCACCAGCAGGCGCTGGACGTGGTACGGGCGCATCTGCAACAGGCTGAGGCGCTGTACGCTCAGGGTATCGTGGCGCAATACGATGTTCGGCGAGCGCAGACGGAGCTGGCTGCCCAGCCGAAGAGGCTGACAGATGCGAGTAACCAGCGCGCTCTGGCGTTCTCCCTGCTCTTCAATCTGCTGGACCTTCCACAGCAACAAAACGCACACCTGTCCACACCGCTGAGAGAGGTTACCTTCTCAACAGCTTATGAAGAGACTTTGAAGGCAGCAGTGGAAGCATCGCGTGAGCTGCAGGCGCTGCAGCTCAAAGCGCAGGCTCAGCGTGCACTGGCACTCTCGGCGGAAGCCGAAGCCAAACCGCAGGTGCTTTTCTCCGTGAATCTGGAAACACTCACCAGAGACCTGTCGGCGATTAAGCCGCACGCCTCGCTGACCGTAGGGCTACGCTGGAACCTGTTCGACGGCGGCTACGCCAGGGCAGTGGCGCGTGAGCATCGTGAAAGCGCTGCACGCACCGAACTGGATGGCCACCGGTTGCGGAATGCCCTCGCCCTGCGGGTCAAGCAGGCTTTGATCGACCTCGAATCCGCCCAGCAGGGTCTGAAAGCCGCACAGCATTCGGTGGAGCTGGCGCAGGAAAGTCTACGACTGGCAGAGCGTCGCTTCGCGACAGGCGTGGGAACCAGTGTAGAAACGCTCGATGCCATTCTGGCGCTTTCTCAGGCGAAGCTTCAGCGCGAAAGCGCGCCGTACCAGATGAACATGGCGCACTACACCCTGCTGCGTCTCACTGACGAGCTGCTTCAGGAACTCGATGTCGCATCGCAGGAGATGATTGACGATGAAATTGCTCTGGCAACGCTGCTGGACCGGTCTCGCCCGAACCGTTCACCTTCTGTGGAAGCCAGCACTCGGCGTCCTGCTTCTTGCGTCAGCGGTGGTGGTCGGCTACCGGTGGCTGACGATGCAGGCAACCGCCAGCGTAGAGCTGGAAGCGCCCCAGAACGGCTGGCAGTATCTGGGTGAGGGCACGGTAGAAGCCACCGAGGTGAATGTATCGTCGAAGCTTCTGGGGCGCATCGCAGTGCTGAAGGCGGAAGAGGGGGTGCGCGTGAAGCAGCGCGATGTGCTTGCATTCCTGGAAAGCGAGGAAATCTCAGCAAAAGCGCGGCAAGCACAGGCAGGATTACAGGCTACCGATGCACAAATTGAACAGGCGCGTCTAGCTGTGGAGCTGGAGGCGCTGCGTGCAGGAGACCAGGTGCGTCAGGCAAAATTGGCGCTGGATGCAGCCCGCGCCCGATCGCAAATGGCGCAGAACGGTGTACGCCCTGAGGAGATCAGGCAAGCGGAACAGGCGGTGGAGGCAGCAAAGGCACAGTTCGCAATGGCTCAGAAGACGTGGAACCGGCTGAACGCACTGGCTCAGGAAGAGGCGCTCCCTCAGCACAAGGCAAACGAGGCAGAAGCGGCAAAGTTGTCGGCACAAGCACAGCTCGAAGCCGCCGAGGCAAAACTGCAGCTTGCTCGCGATGCCGTGCGGCAGGAAGAGAAACAGGCAACGTGGGCTGTTTTGAAAGCCGCAGAGGCGAACGTGCAACTTGCTGAACATGCACGCCTGCAGGTGGAATTGCGCAAACGTGACCTGCTTGCGCTCGCGGCTAAGCGGTCGGCAAACCGGGCGCAGCTGGACGAAGCGCAGACGTACCTGAAGCAGACTGTTCTGCGGGCGCCGGACGACGGCGTGGTGTCGCGCAAAATGGCGGAACAGTGCGTGACCATCGCTGCGGGTATGCCCATCCTCGCCATCGCCGAAGAAGGTCGATGGTGGGTGGAAGTGTTTGTGGACGAGAGCATCTGGTCCGGCATCCAGAGAGGAGATACGCTCACGGTGGAAATACCCGCGCTGGGCAAGCGACTTCAAGCCCGGGTCACTCGCATTCTGCCAGCAGCGGATTTTGCCACCAAACGAGCTACCAATGAGCGCGGCAGCCTTGACGTGCGAAGCCTGCAGGTTCACCTCGAGTGGAGCCAGCCTGTACAGGGACTGGTCAAAGGAATGACGGCGCGCGTTTATGCCTTCAGAGGGCGGATGTGAGATGAAACCGGTGTACGACTTCTGCCTTACATGGTCGCGGGAGGCACACCGGTTCTTCAGGGACTCGCGTCTGGTCACCCTGCTGCTAATCGTGCCCATACTCTACGTCATGCTGTTTGGACAGCTGTACAGTCAGCACCGCGTGCGTGAGGTACCGACGGTGGTGCAGGATAGCGACCGAACTCCGCTCAGCAGGCAGATTATGCAGGCGCTGAACGCCACCGAGACCTTCGACGTGCGCGGAAGCGTTGCCAACATCCAGCAGTTCCGCGAGATGAACTGGCGAGGCAAGGCTTTCGTGTGCGTGGTCATCCCGCAGGGACTCCAGCAGGACATCGCCGCGGGCAGACCGGCGCGGGTGCTGGCAGTGGTGGACGGCAGCAATATGATTATCGCCACCGCCGCCACACGAGGTGTCAGCGAAGTGTTACAGACCTACTTCGTAGGGTTGAGCCTGCGCAAATGGTCGGCACGTGGCGTGCCTGCACACCACACAGGCGTACAGGCAATGCCGCTCGAGACGGGTCTGCGGTTGTGGTACAACCCCACGTTCAACTATACCAACTTCCTGCTGATTGGTCTGGTCGGGGCGGTGCTCCAGCAGGTGGTGTTGCTGGCAGTAGCGCTGGCGCGGGCAAAGGATCACGAGGAAAACACGCTCGAAGAGTTACGGCGTCAGGTCAGCCATCCTGTCGCAGCGGCACATGCCAAGCTGACGTTCTACTTTATGGTCTCTTTCGGCTTGAGTGTGGGACTATTTATCCTGCCTTTCGGAGCGTTTCACGTGCCTTTGCGAGGGGACGCAGGAATACTGCTGATAGCCACCGCGCTGTTCGTGCTGGGCTTGGTCGGTCTGGGGACCTTCATCTCCAGCCTGACGATCTCGCAACTGCTCAGCACGCAGATACTGATGATGATTGGAGTGCCGTCGTTTCTGCTGTCCGGGTTCACCTGGCCCCTGTTTGCCATGCCCGGCGGCATTCGCTGGTTTGCCGAGGTGTTGCCACTGACCCACTACCTTACGGTGCTGAGAAACACAGCGACCAGCGGAGCGGGGTGGGCGCCCAACCTCACAGACCTGCGCTGGCTCTTCGGCTTCGCGGCCACCGCAGTCGCGCTACAGTGCATCGGCGTCTGGTGGCGCCTCAGCGCTACACCGATCGAGAAAACCACTCTGGAGGGAGATTATGCAGGAACAGCACGTATCCAGGCGACCAACCGCGCGTGACCGCATCATGCGCGCAGCAGAAGCGCTGTTCGCTGAACATGGCTTCGAAGCCACGTCCATCGGCGAAATCGCCCTGCGCGCACACGTGAACCGCGCTTTGCTCTACTACTATTTCGAGCACAAGGAAGACCTCTACCACCAGCTGCTTCAGGAGGGCGTAGACAAACTGCGCGAGACCGTGCTTGCCGCGGTGAACACCACTACCTCCGCACGCGACGCGATACAGACCTTCCTGAAAGGCTATCTGCAGATCGCCCAGCACAACCCCGGGCTGGTGCGCATCGTATACCGTGAGATCGTCGGAGCACAACGAGGAGACCAGGAAAGCAAAGCCCTCGTACAGCAATTCATGCAGACTATCGCGCAGATGGTACAGGTGCTGGAGCGCGGGGTGCAGACCGGCGAGCTCATACCGCACGACACCAGCAAGACCGTCTACCTTCTGCTGGGCATGGTGAATGTGTTTGTCACACTCAACTATCTGGAACAGGCATCCTACCCCATCGAGGAGATCGTGGAACACATCCTGCGCGTCTTCTTCGAGGGACTGGGCAAACGCTCTGGATCCTGAAACAGAACTCAGACAAAGCGGAGCTGATGCGCAGCTATGTCTCCAGCACCAGCTCCGCAACCGTACTCAGCAGTTCCGCATCGTGTCGGGTGAACTTGCGCGGTTGCAGGGTGTACACTGCCAGCAGGCTATGCGGCTTCTTGCCACCAATGGGCACAGCCAGGCACGATGCCATTCCTTCACGCTGCACAAACGGGTCGTCGCGGAAGCGCACATCCGCTGACGCCTGATACACCAGAAGAGGACGCCCCGTTTTCACCACCCATCCCATGCTCGCCATCGCCGTTGCCTCTTCGTCATCCAGCATCGTCGCCATGCGTGACCCGCTGACCGCCATCGGCTCGATGCGATTCGCCGAAACGGTGTAGTAGATGGCACGGTCTGCCCGCATCACCTCTGCAGCGATATTGGCTATCAGCTGGGGCACTTCGCCCTGCTTCACCGTGCTGCCGATAGCCTTTGCTACACGCAGGAAATACTGCCTCAGGTCCTCCGACTTCTGTCGCTCCTCCTCGTAGCGCAGGGCATTGTCGATTGCCACCGCCGCCTGGTTCGCAATGGTATAGAGCAACTCCATCTCCGCGATGGTGAAGAGCCGGCGCCGACTGCTCATCGCCAGCATCACGCCCATCGGCTCCATACCCACCTGCAGGGGCACGCACGCCAGCGACACTACGCCCTCACGGTCCAGAGGAACTGCCGCGTTACGTGGGTCCGCGGGTACATCCAGCACATATACGGGGCTCTGGAACTCGAGAACCCAGCCCGGAATCCCCTGCCCTTTCGTCGGGCGGAGGCGGTCGAAGTAGGCAGGATCCACCCCGCGACTCACGTGCGTTCGAAGTAGACCCGCGTTGCTGTCGTAAAGCATCAGCGCGAACTTGTCGACCTGCAGAAGCCTGAGCACGCTGTCTGCCACCAGGTCCATTACGCTGTGCAGCTCGAGGGACGAGTTGACCAGTTGCGACAACTCGTAGATGGAGGTGGCTTCCTCTGCTCGGCGATGGGCATCCTCATAAAGCAGGGCGTTCTCGATGGCGATGCCAGCCTGCGACGCCACACCGTTCAGCAGCTTCAGGTCTGCCTCGGTGTAGGCGTTTCGGCTGGTGCTGGTGACCAGAAGCAATCCAAGTGTCTTCGTGCGCGACTTCACCGGGGCATACAGCGCGGAGTGTATCCGCAGGCGCGGAACAAACTGCTCGACGCCTGGGTCCACGTCGGCAGCGTTCACCAGGCGAGGCTCGCCGGCGCGCAATACTTCCGCCTGCAACCCCTCGTCCGCCGCCAGCATGATCTCACGCTCCTCGCCTTCCAGACCACGCTCCGATGCGATAAACAGATGGGTGCGCTCGTCGTTCAGCAGGAACAGCACCGCGAAGGCGTGCGACAGATGCGCAGCCACCTCGTCCAGCACGCTATCCAGCACCTGATTCAGGTTCAGACTGCTGCCGATACTCTGTGCAGCATGATACATCACGTCCAGCTCTCGACGCAGGCGGTCAACGCGCTGCTCCAGTTGCCTGCGACGCCACAGACCGGCGATGTGGGACGCCACAATCTGCAGGGAGCGAATATCTGAGGAGTCAAAGCGTGAACCGTCTTGCTTGTTCAGAGCCGCCAGCGCCCCAAGTATTTGCTGGTCGCACTGGATGGGCACGACCGCAGCACCGCGCAGGCGCGTTCCACCCAGCAAACTCTCCATGACGGAGTCAGAGCGCACCGGGTAGAACGGGATCGCGTTTTCTCCACGACGCACCGTGTTTTCCATGAGCGAGTTCTCCACACGGAACACGGTGCCCCGGAGGTCCTGCACTCCCCCCCCAGCCACCGCTACCAGCCGAAGTTTCGTTTCGCTCTCCGTGAGAAAAGCGACAGCGCTCGCGGTGGCATCGGTCAGCAAACAAGCTTCTTGCGCCAGGCGCAACAATGCCTCTTCCAGCGGCAACGGGTCCATCGCTACCTGCGCCGCCCGATGGAACCCGGCAAGCTGCTGATCAACCGAAACGATGCCTTCTGCATCCATCACGCGCCCCTGTTCGCTGGGCAAATAGACTCACTGCACCATTATTGTTACTGCATCTGTCACACTTTGTCAAGCAAAGCCGTTCATTGATGCTCTTCGACGCTGCCGCCTTTTCTCCTGCAGACGGCAGGAAGATACACTTTCTGTGGTA
>OGCI01002842.1_pt1 | contig 10556 bp, 8 predicted proteins | sample 1570021 | NCBI WGS metagenome assembly OGCI01 (sample SAMN06264664, study PRJEB24512) | hot springs metagenome | isolation source: Hot spring water | place: South Africa: Tshipise | collected 2015-06-21
GTAGGGGAGAGTTACTACACGAAGCGGAGGTTCTTCACCCATGGACTGTACCTGGCAGAGGGATGGAGAACCTGGACCCGGATGTGGGGCACCCCCTACGGGGATGGACAGGTGTACTTCCCTCAGTTCATCTTGGATTGAAAACCTTCCCCACAAGCTTCGGGGTACTAATTTAGGAATAGCTGATCCACAGAAAGGGGAGAATCAACAGGGGCGCTAAAAGCAGGGGATTCAGGATCGAAGGTACAATGTTGTATGCGTAGTAAGGCTTAAACTCTGGTCTTCCTTCCCATACAATCCGTTCCCCTTGGGTTAATACTTTGTCGAACTCCTGCATGAAGAAAAGTATACCACGATTACTCACCATCAGGTTGCTGGCTTGTTTTCTCAAAAGACCTTGGAATTCCTTTGTCCCATGAATTATATACTATCAAAGGAGCATGAGTATGCGCGGTAAAACCAAGAGATATAGGTGGGGAATCCTGTGGTTAATTTTTTTATTCGTATCGAACCTTTACGCCCAGATACAACCGGAAGTTTTCATTCAGTTAGGGCACCGAGGAGGTGTCAAGGCGGTGAGATTCTCTCCGGACGGTAAGTACCTAGCCTCGGCCAGCTACGACAATACCATTAAACTGTGGGATTTTCACACGGGTAGAGAGGTGAGAACCTTTGTGGGACACAAACAGGCCGTTACCTCCATCGCTTTTTTCCCCGACGGCAGTTATCTAGTTTCCGGAAGCACGGACAAAATGGTGCGGGTGTGGGACGTGCAGACGGGTAGAACCATCCGAACATGGTCTCCCTACGAGGAAGAGGTCACCTGCGTGGCGGTTTCTCCGGATGCACGGTTCATCGCGGCGGGAACTAAAGACAATTTCGTATATGTCTGGACCTTGGACAGCCGCTCTGAACTGCAGAGGTTACGAGGGCACCAAAGCGATATCACGGCCATAGACTTTTCCCCAGACGGTAAATACCTATCCTCGGCAAATGGCGGCAGGTTCATGGACACGAAGTTTCAAATCTTTGTCTGGGACGTGGAAACTTGGAAGATCATTCGAACCTTAGAAGGGCATCCCAAGGGGATCGATTCGGTACGGTTCTCCCCCGATAGCGCCCAATTGGTTTCCACGAGCTTCAGTTCAGAAGAGTTGAAAACTTGGGACGTGGCAACGGGAAAAACTCTCCTCAAAACTACGGGACAATTCTTGGATGCCTCTTTTTCTCCGGACGGCCGCTACATTATGGGAGTAAAATATGGCGGGGAAGTAACGCTGTGGGACTCCCTCACGGGTAGAAAAATCGTAAATTTTGACCGGAAACAGCTCCAGGTCCTTTATCTGCGTAACGTTACTTTCTCTCCCAACAGTCGTTACATCGCCTTTGGGGACGAATCGGAACCTTACCTGGTGGGTGCGATAGATCTTCGGACAGGGAAAATGATCCGGCAGTTTTCCGGGGACGTGGAACCCGTCCGGCAGGTATTCTTTTCCGCCGATGAAAAAAAAGTGTTTGCTCTCATGGGTCGCGGGATCCTTTCCTGGGATCTCTCCTACCTACCCAACTCCAGGTTCTGGGACCCCTTTGACAAACTGGGGCTTATTGAAGGGTTCGCCTTGTCGCCCAAGGGCACGTACCTCGCGTGTACCAACTGGGGATCCGTATTTATACTGAATCAAAGCACGGGTAAAGGGGAACGAAAGTACGAGGGAAAGGGAATGGTGAGTCATCTACGATTCACTCCCGATGAACGATTTATCCTTGTGGCTCGCAACAACCAGGAAGGCACGGTAGAACTCTGGGACCGCTCCAGCGGTAAACTTATCCGAAGCTTTCCCACGCATTATTGGGGGATGACGGCCTTTGCCGTGTCTCCCGCGGGTACTCAGATAGTGGCGGGAAAAGCGACCTTGCAGGTGTTCGATCTATCCACGGGAAAAGCCATCAGCAAGCTGGAAGGCCATTCCAAACAGGTCCATGGGGTTGCGTACACGCCCGATGGGGCATTCCTGGTGAGCGGAGGGGAAGACCTAACCATGCGGATGTGGGACATGAAAACTCTTTCCCTGGTAAAGACCTTGCCCGGTCACATGGGAGCTATCCGCACCGTGCAGGTAACTCCCAATGGGAAGTACGCCCTTTCCGCGGGAGAGGATCGCACGATTCGAATCTGGGATCTAGAGAAAGGCGCGGAGGTGCGAACCCTCACCGGACATAAAGACACGATTTACTCCCTCGCCCTTTCCCGGGACGGCAAACGGATCCTTTCCGCGAGCCACGATGGGACCATTCGACTGTGGGACTTTGAAACCGGAAAGGAACGTCTCCAGTTGGTGTTATTCCTGAATGGGGAATGGATCGCCCTCACCCCCGAAGGGTACTTTGACGCCTCTAAAAACGGGGCTTCGTACTTGCAGGTGCGGATCGGGAATACCCTCTATTCGATGGATAACTTTTACGAGTCTTTCTACCACCCCTTAACGGTGGCGACGGCCCTATCGGGAGGAGAGGTAGCTCAAGCCTCGGACATGCGCAAAGGAATCGCGCCTCCGCCCGAGGTTCGCATCCTTCAACCTGCTTCTAACATCACCCTGAAGGAAGACCGGATTACCGTGGTGGTGCACGCGAAAGACCTGGGCGGAGGTATCGGAGAGGTGCGCCTCTACCACAACGGGAAAGTGGTAGGCGATACCGCCCGGGGCCTTCAAGTGGCCGCTCGGGCGGAAGAACAGCGATTAGAGTTTACCGTCCAGTTGGTGGAAGGGCTCAATACCTTTCGGGCCATCGCCTTTAGTAAGGAGAAGATCGAATCGTTACCCGCCGAAGCGCAGGTTCGCTACGAAGGTTCGACTAAGGAGGTGACTCTGCACCTTCTAGCGGTGGGGATCAATCAGTACCGGAACGAGGCCCTCAATTTGAACTACGCCGAACCAGACGCTCGAAGCATCGCGAGCTTTTTCCGTAAAGAGAAACGACTTTTCAAAGAGACGCGGATTGGGGAGCTGTACAATCAGGACGCCACCAAAGAGAACATTCTGAAGCAACTCGCGACGCTCCAGAATACCGCTCCCCAGGACGCGGTAATCGTGTACCTGGCGGGGCATGGGGAAGTGTACCGGGACACGTGGTACTTCCTTCCCCACGAGGTAGTGTATCCAGAACGGGAGGAAGAAGCAAAGGCGAAAGGGATCTCATCGGCGGAACTATCGGAAGCCTTGAAAAAGATTCCCGCCCAGAAGGTTTTGGTGCTAATCGATACCTGTAAAGCGGGGGGAGCCCTTATAGCGTTCCGAGGATATGAAGACCGCCGGGCCTTGCAACAGTTGTCCCGTTCAACCGGCATTCACATCATTGCCGCCTCCACCAAGGAACAGTACGCGTCGGAGGTGGCCGAATTACAGCATGGGGTGTTTACTTACGCGGTGCTGGAAGGACTAAGGGGTAAAGCGGCTACCTCTTCCAAGACCATTACCGCCCGAAGCCTCATGGCCTTTGTGGAAACTATGTTACCCGAACTTACCCGCAAGTACTATCGGGAGGCTCAGTACCCGGTAGTGGATTCCCGGGGGATGGATTTTCCCCTTACCGTGGCGCCGTGAGGGAGTGTGCCTTGATCTATTCTTTAGCTTCTTTAGCGCGCCCTGGCTACCCTAGCGCAGGCGAGCCGCACATTTGGCGCGCCCCCTTGTTCCGTTCGCTTACTTAGTTGTTAAGTTCGGGTCCGCCCGTTCATCCCACCGGTACTCTTCGTAGGTTCCCGGGGGTGAGGTCCCTTCCGCTACCGAAGCGTCCTTGGGCACCCACTCTCCGCCGATTTTGACCTCCGCCCGGTAATGCTTATAGGGGATTTTGATGGCGTTCGAGATCTGGGTATAGGTGAACGACACCTTGGCTTTTTCAAGCTTCGGTTTTAAGGCATTGTACTCGGAGAGCGGCATCCCTGTCGGAACATTCGGCGTCTCTTTTATAGCCGTCATCCGTACTTCTAGGTTGTACGCCCGGGCGACCGCGATGAACACGGCGGCAAAGTCCCAACAGGTACCGTAAATCTTTTCCTCCCCATCGATGGTTTTTTTTCGTTCCACCACGATTTCCGACACGGGGTAAATGCCCGGGAGAATGGTGTTCCATCGTAAGGTGTAGGCCGCCTCTAAAGCCTCTAAACTTGTGCCAAAGCCCACGTTATACATGCGTTGTTTCTGCCACTGATAGATCTGATTTGCGATGTCTTCCTGAGAACCCTGTAGGCCCTTCAACCCCAGGACTTCCAACTGAGCATCCGAAAGCGCGGTAGCGGGATCGAACATTTTAAACTTTGAGGAACTCTCCTCCGGAGTTTTCAGTAGATCTGCCACGTCACAGGCGAGAAGAATCGCGCATGGGAGTAATATTAAGAAAAGTCGATGTAACTTCATGGTGAAGCATATACCCATATCCTCTGCTGCCCTGTCAAGTCCCTTACCCGATGGAAATGTCGCCCCATAGGTCCCTAAAACTTGAAAATTCCCTTTAGCTGTGCTATTAAATTCTACATTAAAAAATGTAGGGGTTCGGGATACCACCTACGAAAATCTAAAATCTTACAACCATACTCATTATTTTCAGGAGGTATCTAGTATGCGGAAACATCTCTCCACGCATCGATTGCTAGGGGGTGGGGCTCTTGCTGCTCGGCGTTCTTCTGTTGGGTAGCTGCGACCTATTCGAGAAAGAGTCGGAAGAAAGCTTAACTGCACCTAGTGTTGGTACGGCATCAGATCTGCCGACTTTCAGTGGGAGTCTACCTTCTACGGACACTGAAGCACGATCATTATTCTTAGACGCAAACGATAGCCTAACAAGTACTGTATCAACTGCCGTTTCGAACCTCGCGCCTTCAATTCCAGAGAATGTTGTACTGCTGTCCAAGGATTTGAATAAAGCAATTATACCGAAGTTTGCATATTCTCCTGAGCCTGTGGTGTTAGATGGTCAAATCATTCCAGTGGGGAATGGAACAGTAAAAATCGAGAAGGGAACTGTAAAATTCTCGTTCGAAGGGCCTGATACCTATGAGCCGAACAAGACGTACTATTATAAAGCTTCCGCACAGATGGATCTCACGATCAATTTAGAGAATATAACGGTGGAAGGGGCCTCGGATACTTATACCTTTAATGGCAAACAGATCTTCAAATCGAACACCACATCCACCATTACCCTTACAACGGATGCTACAGGATATAATTTCACCTCAATGAAACTAGATACAAGTCTCACCATCCAGATGGGAATCGGAGCGTCTATTTCTACTGCAAGCGGGAAAGGGGGTAAGTTCCTGTTAAGTTTCCCGTTTGAATACTCGAAAAGCGGAGTCACTATCGAAGAAATGACGATAGAGACTGCTGAGCTCCAACAGGCTCTGCAAAGTGCAGAAGTTACGATCGGGGTGTACGACAATAATAACAAAGAAGCTTCCTTCTCTCCCATTAAATGTTCTGTAAAAGACTTGAATGCTACAGAAATTGCTTTCATGAATATGCCGTTTTAGGCATCATTGATTTAACTTGATTGGAGGAACCTGAACCAGGCTAATGTTTCTTCGGGTTCCTCCTAATTAAGGCTTACTGAAAAATTATTTGAGACGGCGAAAATAAACATTTCGTTATATAGTTACGAGCAATCGCAGCGATGTATATCCAGGTAGTCGCTGTCCATACCACTCGTGCTCAGATCACACGCCAGATGTACCATCGCTTCAATACACATAATCATCCACCCCGACCCGTTCCTGTTCGTCCCGCAGGATCCTCTTCTTTGCTTCCCATACCTACTTAGTAGACCGTGGACTTCCAAGAGATGGCTCATAAAACTGAATATTCTTTTATTTACAGAACCTCCAATTCTCTCCAGTATGGTAGATCTCGACAAAGACAAACCTTTCTACCATGCCAAGGATATATTTGCACCAAACTTAACCTCCACCCTTCAATTTTTCTCGTACTATAAGATCAGATTTGCGGTTGTTTAATGCTCACAATCCACCCTTCTACCCACTATGTCCTGTTCTCCTGGATCGGCTTTGGAGCTTTATATATCAGCGACGCTATAATTTTTTCTAACTTTTTCCGTAGGCTTAGTAGGCTCTATTTAAAAAAATTGGTGACACGAAGGATTAGTATTGCGACTACTTATGTGTCGAACATCAGCTTTTGTCGGATCATCCCTAAAAGTATATCACCATATTCATTTTGATATAACCTTCCCTTCGAAGTAGAAATAGAAAATATTATAATCCACTTCTCTCAACCGAAATCCTTTGCGAAGTATGGGTCAAATCTCGTCCAGTGTCTCGATCTCGTGAAGGATCCCTCTCAATCGATCCAGCTGCTGATTCCGGTATCGACTCTATGCGAGGGTTAGAACTTGTGTAAATCCGTAGGCTTGTATCGGTCCATGTTTTCCCGTCTTATAGTACTAGTAGGAGGAGTGCTTCCACACAACCGCCGTGTATGGTTTCTTTCTGTTTGCCACAGCTATTCAGATAGCTCAAAGAAATGATTTTAACAAAATAAAATTAAGAATAATGCATCCCTAATAATGACAAAGCCCCGTAGTTCCTTACGGGGCTTTAAGTTATCCCTGGGCGATAGTGGACTCGAACCACCGACCCCCTGCGTGTCGAGCAGGTGCTCTAACCAACTGAGCTAACCGCCCATGGCGCTTATGCCCTATACCCATCGTGTAATACCGGCCAAAAGGATAGGGCTCAGTACCTTCAATCTATATATCATTTCTTAAGGGACATGACAATCCGTTCCAAAACTTTCTTTCGATCCAGAGGCTTCACGATGTAGTTCTTTGCCCCTAAGAGAAGAGACTTCTTTACCAGATCCTGCTTGCCCAACGCGCTGATCATGACTACCTTGGCGTTCTTATCGAACTCCATGATCTTTTCCAGGGCGGTAACCCCATCCATTTTGGGCATCGTGATATCCATCGTCACTAAATCCACATTTGGATACAATTCCTTATACTTATCGATGGCTTCCTGTCCATCCGAGGCGATTCCCGCAATTTCGAATCCTTCTGATGTGAGGATTTGTCCAATTTGCTTGGTAACGAACATGGAATCGTCCACGATCAACACCCGATAGGGAGTCCCATCTTCCTTCAAGCCTTCGGGTCTGCGATCATTGATCGCGGGAAAATCCATCTTAGTTTTCATGGGATCCTCTCCTCATAGCCGCTCTCGAATGGCAACGTTTATTTCCACTTTACCATAAGGGATAACCATCGGAACGATCAATGCTTCTACCTCTGCGGTAGTAACCTCCATGTTATCACCCGTAAAAATCGCAGGTGGAGTCAGATCGAATTTAAACCCCAAATCATGCAGCTTGGTTACTGCCTGCGCTGTAATCATGTTTGCCAGTTCGGTAATTGTTGCTTTTGCCAGGTCGTCCAATTCTTTCAGCTCTTCTCCATTCATCACTGAAGCGACTTTAATGGCTGTTTCCTTGCTCATATCAAAAAGAATTCTTCCTTCCACATCCCCCGCCAGACCTACCAGAGCCGCGACACCCAATACCGGAGTGGAGGTAGACTTTAAATACAATTCTCCTCTACTCACCTGACAGTTTAGAACTTCTTTGAGAACGTTGTACGCCGATTCTACAAAGGGATTGATGTACTCTACACGCATCTAACCTCTCCTTTCTCTAAACCGTTCATACCCTCTCGAGACAAACGGTCTATTCAATATTTTTTTTATATGCAGAAAAATTCTTGTTTGAAATACGTACCCACTTAGTCGTTTCAATGGGTTCCTCGTTGTTCCCCAAGATCAGGATGCCATTGGGTTTCAATTTATCATAGAACTCTTCGAGTATCTTTGCTTGATCGGCAGGGGAAAGAAACGATACCAAATCCCGGGCAAGAATCAGGTCACATTCCGGTACCACATTGACATGAAGGACATCGTGGTATTCGAAAAAGATCCTATCTTTCAACTGCGATGTGATTCCGATACCCTGTTTCCCTTTTACCGTGTAGGGAAGGATGTAGGAAGGAAGGTTCTCGGATGGCAACACAAGATTGGGCGCTGTGCTTATGGATAATAAGTCGTTATCCATAGCCCAAACCTTCAACACCGCATCGGGGATTTGTTTTAGAAAGAGCGCTGTTACACTGTAGGTTTCATAGCCTTTACCGCATCCAGGGTTCCATATAGAAAACACCTTGCCCGAAAAATCCTTGATCAACTCCAAAAAGCTCGCGGCAAACTCGTCTGGCCATAGTGTATCGGTGTACGAGGAATAAAAGGTTCGCAAGAACTCATCCGCCTCATCAACCGACTTGATTTGAAGATCCCTTCCCTGTTTCCCTCGTTCGGCTCGCCATTGTTCGAACCTCACGTCCAGCCATTTTTCGTTCACCGGAGTAACGTGGAAAGACTTGAAAGTCTTCAAGGTTTCCCGGATGAAGTCCTTCTCTGTTTGACCAACCGCAACGCTTTCCTTTGGGGTAACACCTATACTCGGTTTTTCTGCCAAGGATAGTTCGAGGGCTTCCAAGGGGTGAGCCTTCTGTACCGCTTGTTCTTTCCCGAATAGTTTTTCCACATCTAAGATTAAATAGAGAGTACCATTGTATTCCACCACTCCACTGATGTACTTTACGTTGATGTCTCCAAATATGGGATGAGGAGGCTGAATATCTTCAGAAGCGATTCCCACGACCTTATCGATAGAGTCCACTATAACACCGATAATGTAGTCTTCCAATCGCAGGATCAGTCCATTTTCCACTCCATCCTTTCGTTTCTCTACGGGAAGATGGAAAAAAATTCGTAGGTCGATGATGGAAATAATTTCCCCCCGCAAGTTGTACACTCCTCGAACAAATGGGGGCGTGTTAGGGACATAGGTGAACTGACTGAACTTGGCGATCTCCTTCACTTTCATGATATCAATCCCATAGTCCTTTCCTCCCAGCGAGAAGGTCACCATCTTAAAGTCCTGTTTGATCTGTTTTACCGGAATCGTTTCTTGATCCATCAGCACGGTTTTTTCTATCGTATTCGACATAAGGGACCTCTTCCTTTACGACTCGATTTATCGAATCACCGCTTCTCGTTTTCGTCTTTCCTCTAATTCTCGTTTTAACCCTAATTCCAGTAATTGGGGAACATCGATGATGAGAGATACGGTACCATCGCCCGTGATATTGGCTCCTGCAATACCGGGCACATTCGTGAATCCATCTTTTAGGGGTTTGATCACCACATCCTCTTCCCCAATGAGGCTATCCACCACAAGTCCCATTTTGTTCTCTCCACTACCAACGATCACCACAAAGTAGTAATCCTGCTGCTCCTGTGAAGGGATCCGGAACAAGCGATTCAACCGTAGAATCGACACCACTTCTTCCCGAACATTGAACACTTCGTAGTTGTCGATACTCTTGATATCGGAAGGTCGAATACGATGACTATCGATTACCGAAGTGATGGGTATGGCATATCGTTCTGTTCCCACCCGTACCAGTAATCCCTGAATGATGGCCAGAGTGAGGGGGAGTTTGATCATGAACCGCGTGCCCTTCCCCCATTCCGATGTTACGGTAACTGAACCGTTCAGTTTTTCTATTTGCTTACGCACTACATCCAATCCAACACCTCTACCCGAGATATTCGTCACGGTTTTTGCCGTAGAGAACCCAGGTTCGAAGATCAAATTGTAAGCCTCTACATCGCTCAGACTCTTGTTGGGATGGATGATGCCCTTTTCGATAGCCCTTCGACGTACCGCCTCTACATCGATCCCTTTCCCATCATCGGACACTTCGATCACGATTAGGTTCCCTTCGTTGCTCGCTCGAAGATGGATTGTCCCCTCCGCAGGTTTCCCCTTCGCTATCCGTTCTTCGGGGTCTTCTATTCCATGATCGATGGCGTTCCGAACACAGTGAATCAGAGGATCCAGAAGATCTTCGATCACGGACTTATCCAGTTCGGTTTCTTCCCCTTCGATTACCAGATTAATCTTTTTCTGTAAGGACCGGGACAAATCTCGAACCAGACGCGGGAACCGAGAAAAGATTTGCGATATAGGAACCATTCGGATCCGCATCACCCCTTCTTGGAGCTCGCCGGCAATGCGTCCGAGGTTCTGGGAGGTACTACGGAATCGAGCAACGTTTCCTTTGAACTTCGTTTCGAAATCCTCGAAAAGAGTAAAAAGATCACCGTACTTGTCCATCAAGGAACTTCTCAGTTCCTTCGCTACCCCTCCCATATTGTGAGATTGTAAGGTATTCACGATATGATTGAAGAGCGCTTTGATTCGTTCGGTATAAACCGCATGCAGGTTCTGAAACTCTGTCAACGTCTCGGCAAATTGACTCACGTGTTGATTGAAAGTAGCCTTGGAAATGACCACTTCGCTGACAAGATTCAACAGATTATCGATCCGACGGCTATCCACTCGCAGGATGGAACCCTGAGCAATCTTGCCAGAGGGAGGAGCAGAAGAAAGTTTGGTTGTTTCGCCCCCTTCTTGAGATTCTCCAGA
>OGCI01002844.1_pt1 | contig 10550 bp, 8 predicted proteins | sample 1570021 | NCBI WGS metagenome assembly OGCI01 (sample SAMN06264664, study PRJEB24512) | hot springs metagenome | isolation source: Hot spring water | place: South Africa: Tshipise | collected 2015-06-21
CTGAACGTCTTCGGCGGGCACCTGAAGGCGAACCTGATCGATCGCCTGAGCATCACCGCCGACTACGCCCAGAGCGACTTGCTGCTGGAGGAAAGCAACGTCAACAATAAGGACAACTGGGCGTTGCTGGTGGGTCTCGGCTACACCTTCAGCGATGACCTGTCGCTCAGCGCTGGCTATCGCGAGGTGCGCCCGTACTTCGCCGCGCCCGGTTACTGGGGACGCATCGGTTACTGGCACAACCCGACCGACATCAAGGGCGTGGACGTCGCTCTTGCATGGAAGCTGGGGTCCATCGCCATCGATGCGAAGGGCGGTTTCTACAAGGGTAGCGATCGCCCGGCGAGCTTCGTCGGCAAGGACGACGAGATTACCCACATCGCAGCCGGTGTGCTGTGGAACGCCACCGAGAAGTTGAACCTCAACGTCTCGTACGAGGGCGTTCTGTGGAATCTCAAGACCTCCTCTGCCGGCCGCAAGCCGACCGAGAACTACGTCACGCTGGGCATGGACTACAAGGTGAGCGACAACGCTCTGCTCAAGCTGCTCTACCAGGTCGTGGACTTCAACGCCAAGGGTGTCACCGCATGGCGCGTGATCCCCGGCGACGACAAAGCCCGCGCCGGTGTGGCAGTGGCGCAGTTCAGCGTGAAGTTCTAACCTGAACCAGCGCGAACAACCCCCTCCGGTCCGCCGGAGGGGGTTTTGCTTCGATACGCTCCCTGCAGGAGAAAACAGCCCCACAGCGAAGATCCACCTGCAATGCTTCGGAACCAGGAGGTGCTCTCATGCGTCGCCTTTTGCTGACCGCCCTGCTCCTGCCACACATCGGCTTGTGCGCTGTCTCGGCAGCCGAGGATGTTCCCCCTGGGCACTGGGCGTACGACGCGGTGCGAACGCTCATGGAGCAGGGTATCCTGCGAGGTTACCCTGAGGCCACCTTCCGCGGCACGCAACCTGTGTCCCGTTACGAATTCGCCCTCGCCCTGCGCACCGCGCTGAGGGAGCTATCGCGCCAGGTGGATAGCCTCTCCATCAATGTCGAGCGACTACGGGCCGCGCCTCCTCCGCCAGCGGTCATTCCACCTGTCCTGCCCGAATTCACCGCTCAGGAGAAAGAGACACTGCGCCGGCTACCCGAAGATACCGCCGACCGATTAGCCCAGCTGGAAGAGCAGCTGCGCACGGTAGAACGCCTCGTCGATGAGTTCAGGCAGGACCTGCAGCTGCTGGGCGAAGACGTGCATCGCCTGCGCACCGGGCTCTCGGGCACAGAGAGCCGGGTTCGCTTGCTCGAGCAGAGAATGCGCCAGCGAGTGCAGGTCAGCGGCACCGTAGACCTTATCGGCAGGGGCGCCCATGGAATCGGTGGGAAGAATGCCGTGGACCTCAACGGCTACACGCTCACCGGTGGACTGCTGAACAACACGCACGTCACTCACGAGCTGAACCTTGAGATCGGCGCACGCATCGCTCGCCATGTGTCGACCGAAGCAGCGCTGGTGGTGGGGAACTATCTGAGCACCCTCCAATCGGCGTCACAGTTTGCCGTTGCAGCACAGCGTGCCCCCGGTGTCACCGACTTTCTGTTATGGAAGGCGAACGCGCGCGTTCCTGTAGCCCTTTTCGGCAGGCAGGGACAGTTTGCTATAGGCAGGTTCGAGAACCGTATTACCCCTCTCACGCTCTGGCGCCCCGATGTGGATGTGTATGCCCTGCTGCCGCGCTATGACAGCGGCTACTACAGCATGGATGGCGTGAAGTTTCAGATAGACACCGACCTGGCGAACGTGATGCTGTACGCCGCGAGGCACAGCACAGTCAACACCAACCGCTACACCGACTTCATGCGCGTGTCCGCCGGCAACGACGCGGTGAACCTCTTTCAGCCGGGAAATCCGCTGCGACAGCGCCCCAACCGCATCCCCTACGGCATTGTACATGCCCGACACAGCGCGGGAGCTACCGGCTTGCTCAAACTGGGACGCATGGCGAGTGTCGGTGCGCAGTTTGCGGTACTCGATGCCGGGCGCGACCTTCCCACCGTGTTTGGCACGGTGAACCAGGTGAACGTGTGGGGATGGCAGGCGGATGTGGCTCCTGGCGACCGATGGGACATCGCCCTGGCTTATGCGCAGAGCGACCTTCTGCACCACGGTGATAGCCGTCTGACCAGGGACAACTGGGCGTTTGTGGGGCGGGTGCAGTATCACGCCGGAGAGCGGGCGTCCATCTGGATGGGCTACCGGGATTTCCGTCCCTACTTCGCTCCACCAGGCTACTGGGGGCGCATCGGCTACTGGCATAACCCCACCGACCTGAAGGGCTTGGATGTGGGGCTCAGGGCACAGCTGGGCAGTACGGCGATGGACCTGCGCGCCGGGTTCTATCAGGGCACGGGCAAGGCGGTGCCGCCAGCAGGGTTTGGCACCCAGGATCGCGTGAACCATCTGGTGCTGAATGCGCAGTGGCAGATTCGCCCGCAGTGGCGCCTGAACCTCACTTACGAAGGCGCCTTCTGGAACCTCAAGGATGCGCAGCGGTTCAACCCAGGTCTGGGACTCTCGGCGCCCGGTAAGCCGGTCGAGCACTATCTGACCCTTGGAATGCGGTATGATATAAAACGCGATGCGACGCTGAGAGCCATCTATCAGTTGATCAACTACGACGCCAGAGGCGTGTCGTCGTTCTCCCTGCTGGGTACCGACGACGAGCGTGGTGGTGTGGCGCTGGTGCAGCTCAGCACGGCGTTCTGAGGCTCGACAGGAATCCGCAGGCATCGAGGCGAAAGCTTCTGTCACCTGTTGACTCTGGCTCAAGAAGTCTATCCGGTGGAGGAGGCAGTTTTGGCGCATGACGGGAAACGGCGGCGAACAACGTGAGCACTGGGGTACTCGTATTGGACTGGTTCTGGCGATGGCGGGCAACGCCATCGGCTTGGGCAACTTCCTGCGCTTTCCAGGACAGGCGGCGGCGAACGGCGGTGGTGCATTCCTCATACCCTACTTCATCTGTCTGTTGCTGATGGCGATCCCGCTGATGTGGCTGGAGTGGACGCAAGGACGATTCGGCGGTGTCCGTGGGCACGGAACCACCCCGGCGATGTTCCAGCTGATGTGGCGGCATCCCGTCGCGAAGTACGTGGGCGTGCTTGGTCTGTTCATCCCCACACTGATTCTTTTTTATTACTCCTACGTCGGCTCGTGGACGCTGGGCTTCAGTATCAAGACGCTCATCGGGCAGACGCCCCACGTGGAAAGCATCCAGCTGCACGAAGGAATGTCCGCAGACGAAATCTCGCAAAGCGTGCTGAAGCCTTACAGTGACTTCCTGTCGCAATATCAGGGTGCTGTGTCGGATAGCCCCTTCCTGCGTCCCGATGTGTTCACCCTCGTGGTGTTTGCGCTGGTCTACTTCCTGACCCTGTGGCTGATGGCGCGCGGAGTGTCGGGCGGTATCGAGGTTCTGGCGAAGATTGCGATGCCGCTCCTGTTCATTCTGGCGATAGGGCTGGTCGTGCGGGTGTTTACGCTGGGGCATCCCGTATCCCGAGAGTACGGCGTGATGGACGGTATCGCCTTCCTGTGGGAGCCGAAATGGTTTGTAGAACGAGACGGCAGGCAGGTGTTTGTGCTTCTGGATTCCAAGACATGGCTGGCAGCGGCTGGACAGGTCTTCTTCTCTCTCAGCCTGGGGATGGGGGCTATTCAGTGCTATGCGTCGTACCTGCGTCAGAAGGACGATGTCACCCTGACGGGCTTGTCCACCTCCGCGTCCAACAGCTTTGCCGAGGTGGTGCTGGGAGCTTCCATCGCTCTGCCAGCGGCATCGGCTTTCTTCGGGGTAGCGGCGGCGCAGATGATCGCCGCGCAGGGGAGCTTCTACCTCGGCTTTGTTTCCATGCCTGCCATTTTCAGCTTCCTGCCCGGCGGCAATCTTCTGGGGTTCCTGTGGTTTCTTCTGCTGTTCTTCGCGGCGATGACTTCCGTGGTCGCGATGTGCCAGCCGGTTATCGCCTTTCTGGAAGATGAGTTCGGCATGAGCCGTCGGCGCGCAGTGGCAGCCATGGGCATTCTATGGCTCATTGGCGTGCAGTTCGCCATCTGGTTCAAGGGCGGGATCGATGTGTACGACTTCTGGTCGAGCACGTTCGGTCCGCCGCTGATGGCGCTGCTGGAGGTGGTCATCCTGATGTGGATTTTCGGCGCGGATAGGGTGTGGAAAGAGATGCATGAAGGCGCTCTCCTGCGGGTGCCTCGCTTCTTCTACTACTGCGCCAAATACGTCACGCCTCTGTTCCTGATAGCCATCCTCGGCACGTGGTACTACGAAAACGTCATCCGCCCCCTGTTGTCCGGCGAACTGTTCACCCGTCCACTGGAGGCGGCAGGGCTGGAAGTAGGCTGGCATATCTGGATGGTACGCGGGTTCGTCATGCTGGTGTTTGTGTTGCAGCTGGTGGCAGTGTGGTACGCGTGGAACGTTCGAAAGAGCATGCAGCGAGCGGAGGTGCTACCCGAATGAGCTGGCAGGGATGGGTGTTCATGCTGAGCGCATGGGCTTTCTTCAGCGCGCTGATGCTGTACTGCTTCTACCGCATCCTGTTCGGCAATTCCGGTCCACAGAGTGGTAGCGACTGACGCGCGCAGGCTGTTGCAGTTCGCCCTTGCTCTCCTCGTCATCGCGGGCGGCGCTGCGGAACACACCCGGCGGCTGGAGCGTGCCGCCGAGCGGCAGATACGAAGCGAACTGGGTGGGGCAGGCGAAGTCAGGGTGCAGATCAAACCGCAATGGGGTGCGTTGGGTGTGTTGCTGGCAAAGGCGGATGCGATACACGTGTATGCCTCGGGCTTCCAGACCGCACAGATGCCCTTCTTCACCGAGACGCCTGTGACCGCCTGGCAGGGGCACGCCCGAAGGGTACACATCAAGCTGGAGGATTTTCGTCTGCGCGGAGTGCCCGTGCGCCGTCTGGAGGCAACCCTGCCCAACGTCGCGCTCGATTCGCGGGCGGCAGCGTTCGCCTTGCGCATCCGGCTGTTTCGCACCGGCTGGGGCGACGGCAGAGTGACCCTCGACGAGACATGCCTGACCGAGTTCATCGCGCGACGCCTGCCCGAAGTCCACTCGGTTCAGGTGAACTTAGCCGCCTCTGGCGTCACCATTACAGGCGAGATTGCGGCGCTTCTTGGCTCATGGCGGTTCACGGCATCGGGTCAGGTAGCGGTGCGAGAGGGGCAGCAGGTGGTGATAGAGAATGCCTCCCTGCACATGGAAGGTGAGGAGCTGCCGCAAGCTGTGGTGCAAAAAGTGATGGACGCCCTGAACCCTGTGCTGGACATCGAGCGCGACCTGAGGCTGGGTTCAGCGTTTGTGGTGGAACGGGTGGAACAGGGCGACGGCTCTATCTCTCTCATCGGGCGGGCGACGATTCCGCCCCGCCAGACAGGAGGACTTAATGGCAGCCGAAAGCCGTGAACTGCGACGTACTCCCCTTGCCGACCTGCACCCGCAACTGGGTGCGCGCATGGTGGAGTTTGCCGGATGGTGGATGCCGGTTCAATACAGCGGGATTATCGCCGAGGCGCGCGCCGTGCGTGAGCGGATTGGCATGTTCGACATCAGTCACATGGGCAGGTTCCACCTGCACGGTGCGCTAGCCATTCCCGCGCTGGAGCAGCTCACCACCAACGACGTCTCTACCCTCACCGACGGCGCGGCGCAGTACTCTCTGCTCACCAACCTGCAGGGCGGCGTCATCGACGACATCATCGTGTATCGTCTGGCGTCCGACCATCTGCTGGTGGTGGTGAACGCGGCAAACGCAGAAAGAGACCGCGAGTGGATACTGTCGCACCTGCCCTCTGGGGTGTCGCTCGAGGACCGCACCTCGCAGACGGCGATGATCGCCGTGCAGGGACCGGAAGCGGTGGCGCTGGTCAGCCGCCTGTTGTCGGGCGACATCGCTTCTCTGCCTCGTTTTCATGCACGCGAATATGTCTGGCAGGGCAGTGCGGTGCTGGTGGCACGCACGGGCTACACCGGTGAAGACGGCGTGGAGCTGATTGTGGATGCAGGGCACGCCGGGGCGCTGTGGCTGGCTTTGAATGAGGCAGGAGCGGTACCGTGCGGGCTGGGAGCTCGGGATGTGCTCCGCATCGAGGCAGGCTACCCGCTTTACGGGCATGAACTGAGCGAGTATATCAACCCGATCGAGGCGGGGCTTGGCTGGGTGGTGAGCAAGAGCAAGCAGTTTATCGGCGCGGAAGTCATCCGTCGCATCCGCGAACAGGGCGCGTCCCGCAAACTGGTGGGGCTGCAGGTAGAAGGGCGCATGGTGGCGCGTCAGGGCTATGAGGTGCAGGTAATTGGGCAGACTGTTGGCGAAATAACCAGCGGAACCTTCTCGCCCACACTGGAAACGAGCATTGCGATGGCTTTCGTGCAGAGCGAACACTCCAGAACGGGCACCAGCGTACAGATAGACATGCGCGGCAAATTGGTACCCGCGCGGGTGGTGTCGAGGCGCTTTGTCAGCAACGTATAGAGTAGTGGGAGGTCAACGATGAACATACCGGCTGATTTACGATATTCGAAAACGGATGAATGGGTGCGCGTGGAGGGCGATATTGCCACCATCGGTATCACCGACTACGCGCAGTCCGAACTGGGCGACATCGTGTACGTGGAGCTGCCCGAGCCGGGGCGCATTTTGCAGACAGATGAGATGTTCGGGACGGTGGAGTCGGTGAAGGCGGTGGCAGACCTGTATGCGCCTGTCGCCGGGGAGGTGGTGGAGAGCAACCCTGCCGTCACCGAGCGCTACGAGCTGCTGAACGAAGACCCTTACGGCGAGGGCTGGTTGGTCAAGGTGCGCCTTTCCAATCCCGCCGATGTGGATGGATTGCTCACCGCAGAGCAATATCAGGCGTTCGTTGAGGAGCGTCAGAAGGCATGAGCTATCTTCCACACACCGATGCCGATCGCGCGCGAATGCTGCGCGCCATTGGCGTGGAAAGCATCGAAGACCTCTTCTCCGAGATACCGGAGGAGGTGCGTTTCAGGGGATTGCTGAACCTGCCAAAGGGCATGGACGAGATCGCCCTGCGCGCCCATGCCCAGCGACTGGCTGCGAAGAATCTGGACGCCTCGCGGGCGGTGTGTTTTCTGGGAGCGGGGATCTACGACCACTTCTCGCCGGCGGTGATCGAAGCCATCATCTCACGCGGAGAGTTCCTCACCGCCTACACGCCCTACCAGCCGGAGGTCAGCCAGGGCATCCTTCAGGCGATGTTCGAATACCAGACGATGATCTGCCAGCTGACGGGCATGGAGGTCAGCAATGCTTCCATGTATGATGGGGCAACCGCGCTTGCCGAAGCGGCGCTGATGGCGTGGCACCACACGGGACGCACGCGCATCGTCATCTCGCAGAGCGTGCACCCTCACTACCGCCACGTGGTTCGCACCTACGCAGAGGCGGCGGATTTGCAGGTGGAGGAGATACCCTGTGGTGAGGACGGTGTTACCCGGCTCGACGCCCCAATAACAGAGGATGTAGCGTGTGTGCTGTGGCAGAACCCGAACTTCTTCGGGAACCTCGAACCGATGGCGGAGGTGACCGCGCGGGCACAAGGTAGGGGGGCGTTGGCGGTCGTGGCGATGGACCCGATTGCTCTGGGAATCCTAAAGCCACCGGGCGAGCACGGCGTGGACGTGGTGGTAGGCGAGGGGCAGCCGCTCGGTCTGGCGATGGGCTTCGGCGGACCCCTGCTGGGATTTTACGCCTGCCGTGAGGAGTATGTGCGTCGCCTGCCGGGGCGTATCGTCGGCGAGACGGTGGACGTGGAGGGCAGGCGTGGCTTTGTGATGACCCTGCGCACACGGGAACAGGACATCCGTCGCGAACGCGCCACGTCCAACATCTGCACCAATGAGGCGCTAATGGCGCTGTCCGCCGCGGTGTACCTGAGCGCTTTGGGCAAGCAGGGCGTCCGTCAGGTGGCGAACCTCTGCGTGCAAAAGGCACACTATCTGGCGCGCCGACTGAGCGAACTGCCAGGCGTGCAGCTCGCCTCTCCGCGGGCGCGCTTCTTCAAGGAGTTCGTGGTCAACCTGCCGCGCCCGGCAGAGGAAGTGGTTCGCGACCTTCTGCCAGACTATCTGGCGGGGCTACCGCTCAGCCGGTACGAATCGGGACGGGAGCATCAACTGCTGATTGCCGTCACCGAGAAGCGCACTCGTCAGGAGATGGACGACTTCGTGCAGGCGATGCGCGGCGTGCTCAGCAGGCAGTGAGGAGACTGTCGCGAAAGGCGCGTCTTGCTTTTATGTGAGGAAACTGCTATACTTTGGGTGACGCTATCGCTCGAGAGCGGGTTAGCGCGTTCGGTGCGGCATTATTGATTTCTTATCTATTCAGTGTCGTAACTCGCCTCAGGATTGGGGTAACGGTGGAGAGGGCGAGGGATACCTGAGACGGGAGGATTACCGGGCTATGGGGGATGTCCAATCCCACATCGAGCGCGGCGTCGCGTATAAAATCAAAGGGCAGTATGATGAGGCGCTGGCGGAGCTGCGCACAGCGGTGCAGCTTGCGCCCAACAATGCTGAGGCGCATCATCAGCTGGGGTTGGTGCTGGGCTTCATCGGGGAGTTCGAGCAGTCGCTCAGTGAGCTGGAGCGTGCCGTGCAGATAGACGGACGCAATGTGGTCATTCGCAACGACCTTGCTCTGACCTACGCGATGCTCGGCATGTACGAGGAAGCTCGCGCCCAGTTCGAAGAGGTATTGCGCCAGGACCCAACGAATGAGGTCGCGCTCAAGCAGATCCAGTTCCTTCAGTTCACGTAGTGAAACCGCACTGGCGGGGCTGATACTGGCTCTGCTCGTCTGGTTGTTCCTCTTTCCTGTGCTTTCCGGTGGGCGTGTCTGGCTTCCCACACGCCTGCTCTTCTGGGCATATCCCTTTCGTGCCAGCAGCGTCGAGACGCCGCCGCCGTGGAACCCCTTGATGTGGGACGGTGCCGCGCAGTTCGGTGTGTGGCGGCTGTATGCCGCCCGCATGTGGAAGGAAGGACATCTGCCGCTGTGGAACCCGCATCAGGGCGCAGGTTATCCGCTCTATGCCAACAGCCAGTCCGCTGTTTTCTATCCCCCCAATGCGCAGTTCGCGTGGCTGGGCGCGAGGGCATTTGGCTGGCTGGCGGGGTGGCATCTGTGGTGGGCAGGAATGGGACTGTGGCTCCTCCTGCGCCGACAGGTGGGTGTGGACTTCGCCTCCGCGCTGACAGGGGCGGTGGTATTCACCTTCTCGTTGTGGATGGTCACCTGGCAGTACCTGCCGACGGTGCCTGCCACTGCCTCATGGATACCGTGGGTGGTGCATACCGCTGGCCGTTGGGTGTGTCAGCCGACAGCACGACGTGCCACCTGGTGGGGCGCCACGATGGGATTTTGCCTGCTGGCTGGGCATCTGCAGATTGCCTTCTACGCCCTGCTGGCGAGCATTCTGCTGGTGGCGTATCATGCAGGAGCCTCGGCATGGCGTTCGGCGCAAGATCGCAGTCGGCACCCACTGGTGCGCCTATCCGCACGACCGGTGGCAACTCTGTCACTGGCGCTGGCGATTGCCGCCTCGCTGGGCGCTCCGCAGGTTTTGCCTGCGGTGGAACTGTCGCGTTACTCGCATCGACGTGCGCCGGCAACCATGGAGGGCTACTCCGCCTACGTGAGCAGCGCAATGCCCATCGCACACCTGGCGACCCTCTTCCTTCCCGATTTCTTCGGACATCCCAATACCGCGCAGAGCGACGCTCCCGACCTGAGCACGTACTGGGGTAAGGGCAACTACGCCGAGTTCGCCTGCTTTGTGGGCGTTCCTGCACTGTTGCTGGCGGCGGTGGGTATGCTGGGGCGTCGCTCTATCTGGCGCGCCTACGCCCTGCTGCTGGCGGTGCTGGCGATGCTGATGGCGCTGGGCACTCCGCTCAACGCCCTCTTCTACTTCGGCGTGCCCGGCTTCAGCGGTACCGGCTCTCCGGCACGAGTGCTGGTGCTCTGGACGTTCGGGGTAGCGCTGTTGTCCGCCATAGGGGCGCATCGTCTGGCGGAAGCCGGCCGCAGGGACTGGGCTATCGCCGTGGCTATTCTCGGGGTGCTCTTCGCGGTGGGTATGCTGACGGCCCAGGTATTGGCAGAGCAGGTACTGTCTGGGGGCGCTTTCAGCGAACTGTTCCTTCTGCAGGCGCCTGTGCTGGTGCAGGGCATTGCGCTGGCGGTTCTGGGTGTGGGAGCGGTGCTCTTCGGGCTAAGGCGCGGCTGGAAACCGTTGTTTCCGCAGGGAGTGCTGGTGCTGAGCGTGCTGGGGAGCCTGTGGGCGGCGGGCATGGGCTACAACCCGACCGCGCCTGCCGAGAGCGCCTACCCATCCACTCCGTTCGTTCAGCGCCTGCAGAGCCTTACCGAAGGCGGGTGGCGAATCTTCGCGGTTCAGGGGGGATGGAGCCTTTACCGCGCACCGCAGGCTATCCTTCCGCCCAATCTTGCT